>Ga0187893_10004591_pt1 | contig 26042 bp, 23 predicted proteins | sample MA1701074metaG_FD_139574 | JGI IMG/M metagenome (GOLD analysis project Ga0187893, IMG submission 139574) | White microbial mat communities from a basaltic lava cave in the Kipuka Kanohina Cave System on the Island of Hawaii, USA - MA170107-4 metaG ... | reverse complement strand
GCCGCGCCACGGCGCCGAGCTGCGCGACATGCTGTGGACCGCCGCGCGCTGGGGCGGCAGGCGGCCGATCGCGGTCCGCTATCCGCGCTCGCCGATCCCGGACGAGACCCCGCCGGAAGGCGAGCCGCGGCTGCTCGAGATCGGCGTGGCCGAGCAGCTCCGGGCCGGCGGCGACGTGGCCATCCTCGCGCTCGGCACGATGGTGGCGCCGAGCCTCGCGGCCGCCGAGCAGCTCGCCGCGCAGGGCGTCTCGGCGACCGTGGTGAACGCCCGCTTCGCCTCGCCGGTGGACACCGCGATGTTCTCCGGGCTCGCGCGCTCGACCGGGCGCATCGTCACGGTCGAGGAGGGGGTCGTCGCCGGCGGTTTCGGGAGCGCGGTGAGCGAGATGCTGGGCGAGCAGGGCATCGCGGTGCCGCACCTGCGGCTCGGGGTTCCCAACGAGTTCGTGCTCCACGGCAAGCGCGACGAGCTGCTGAAGCAGGTGGGCCTGGATTCCGACGGCATCGCGAACGCCACGCTCGCGTTCGTGCGCCAGAGCCGCCACCAGTACACGTGAGCATCCCGGGCCGCGTTCTGAACCTGGACGTGAGCCCGCGCCGTAGCCGGGGGCCTGACCGCCGATGAGCGCCCGCGGCCGCCGGATCGGCATCCTCGGCCACGTGGGCCGCTCGCAGGTGCGGCGCGAGTCCGTCCGGCTGCGCGAACGGCTCGCGCGCAACGGCGCGCACGTGCGGCTGGACGCCGAGCTCGCGGGCGCGCTCAAGCAGCCGGGCGAGCCGCTCGAGGCGCTCGCCCGCTGGTGCCAGGTGCTCGTCTCGCTCGGCGGCGACGGCACGGTGCTCGCCGCCGGCCGCGCGCTCGCGGGGCGCCGGGGGGTGCTGCTCGCGGTGAACATGGGCGGGCTCGGGTTCCTGGCCGCGGCCGAGGGCCGCGAGCTGGACGCCGCCGTGGACGCGGCGCTCGCCGGCCGCTGGCGTACGGCGGAACGCACCGGGGTCGCCTCGCGCATCCGCCGAGCGCGCGGCGGTCGCAGCGGCGTCGCGCGGTTCGCGCTCAATGACGCGGTCATCCGCAGCGTCACGAGCTACGCGGCCATGCACATGCGGGTCTCGGCGCTCGGCCACGACCTGGGCCACCTGGTGGCGGACGGCCTCATCGCCGCCAGCTCCAGCGGCTCGACGGCCTACTCGCTCTCGGCGGGCGGGCCGCTCGTGGCACCCGACCTGGACTCGCTCGTCGTCACGCCGGCCTGCGCGCACGCGCTCGGCAGCCGCTCGCTCGTGCTCGCGCCCGGCTCGACCGTCTCGGTGCGCGTCTTGAGCCCGGGCCCGGCGCTCCTCGTCCGCGACGGCCAGGAGACCGAGGATCTGGCGCGCGGCGACGAGGTCGAGCTCCAGCTCGCGCGCGACCGCGTGCGCGTGTTCGAGAACCCCGACCGTCCGTTCCTGCGCACGCTCCAGGCCAAGCTCGGCTGGCAGGGGACGGAGAGGCGGAGCTTGTAGTAGTCGCGCGAAGCGCGAACGGACTCTGCGCAGACCTGGCTTGACGGGTTCCAGCGCGCGACTCACGAGGACCCGACGCCCGGCGCTGCTTCGCGCGCACGCGGGCCACGAGCGACCCGCCCCCGAGCGGAGTCATGATCGTGCGACTCGACCTCTCCCGACGCACCCATGGCGAACTGCCGCGCGAGTTCCGCGCCCTCGTGATCGACGACCGCCGCGGCACCACCGGGTTGCTCGCCCGTGCCGGCGAGATCGACGCCCGGAAGCTCTTCCGGGCCGGGGGATGTCCGTCCATGCTCAGGTACTGCACGGGGCGCCTGCGCATGTCCGAGGACGTGGCCTGCGAGCGCATCCAGGTCGCGCGCGTCGCCCGCCGGTCCCCGGAGGTGTCCGACAGGATCGCAGAACGTCGCCTGACGGTGAGCAGCGTGCTGGTGCCCGCTCCCTGGCAGGCACGCCGGACTTCGCAGGCTCACTCGAGGCGCTCATCCGCCAGCTCGAGCAGGCGAAGTTCGCCGCCACCCACGAGCCGCGCGCAGCACGGCGGCGCGCCACGGCCGGCAGGCGTCACATCCCTGCCCACGTGAAGCGCGCCGTCCACGAGCGCGACGGCGGCCGCTGCACGTTCGTGGGCGAGTCCGGCCATCGCTGCGACGAGCGCAGCGACCTGCGATCCGATCGCATGACGCCGTTCGCACGCGGCGGCGAAGCGACGGCCAGCGGCATCCGGCTGCTGTGTCGCGCCCACGACCAGCCCGAAGCCGGGCGCAGCTACGGCGCGGGTTTCATGGAGACCCGCCGCACGCAGGCCCGGGTCGGGGCAACGTCGGGATCCGCGGCAGATTGCGGAGCGGGCGCTCCAGTGTAGATTCCGGCGTCGGGAACTCGCATCCACACGCCCCCGTCCACGGAGACCCCATGCTCGAACGCCTCACCATCCGGGACTTGGCGCTCGTCGAGCGCGCCGAGATCGAGTTCGGGCGCGGGCTGCACGCGGTGACGGGGGAGACCGGGGCCGGCAAGTCGTTGACCGTCGAGGCCCTCGCCCTGATCGTGGGTGGCCGCGCCGACGCCGACAGCGTGCGCGAAGGGGCGAGGTCCTGCATCGTCGAGGCCGAGTTCCGACTCTCGGGAGAGCCGGGCAGGCGTGTGGCGGCGCTGCTCGAGTCGTGGAACCTGGAGTCCGACGGCGGGACGCTCATCGTGCGTCGCGAGGTCTCGGCCGAAGGCCGCAGCCGCGCCAGCCTCAACCAGTCGAGCGTCACGCTCGCGAACTTGAAGCGCCTCGGAGAGTCGCTTCTCGATCTGCACGGCCAGCACGAGCACCAGAGCCTGCTGCACGAGGGCGCCGGCCTCGCGACGCTGGACCGGCTCGCGGGGCTGGAGCCCGAGCGTGAGCGGTTCGCCGAGACGCTGGCCGCGCTCCGCGAGGCGCAGGGCGAGCTGGCGCGGCTCCGCGAGTCGCTCGCCACGTTCGCCGAGCGTCGTGACTTTCTGGCCTCCGCCGCGACCGAGCTCGACGAGGCGGCTCTGCGGGAGGGCGAGGAGGAGGCGCTGAAGGCCGAGGCGGCGCGACTCGGCCACGCCGACCGGCTGCGCGAGCTGGTGGCGCTCGCGAACGAGCGCCTGGCCGAGGGCGAGCAGGCCGCGACCGGTGCGCTCTCCGCGGCGCGCCAGGCGGTCGAGCAGGCGGCCGCGCTCGATCCGTGGCTGGCGGGCGCGCTCGAGCGCATCACCGAGGCCGGCATCGCCGCGCAGGACGCCTCACGCGAGCTGGCGGGCTATCTCGACCGGCTGGAAGCTGACCCCGCCAGGCTCGAGCAGGTCGAGACGCGCCGCGACCTCTACGCGCGCCTCGTGCGCAAGTACCGGCGCGCGACGCCCGAGCTGCTGGCCTGGCGCGAGGATCTGGCGCAGGAGCTCGCGCAGGGCGACGACGCCGAAGCCTCGCTCGAGCGCGCCGGGGCCCGCGTGACGTCGGCGGAGGCCACCTGTGTCGCGGCGGGCAGGGCGCTCTCGAAGAAGCGTGCGGCCGCGGCGAAGGAGTGGTCGGCCGCGATCACGCGCGAGCTGAAGCCGCTCGGCTTCCCGCACGCGACCTTGGAGTTCCGTGTCGCGCACGTCCTCGATGGCGCACCGAATCCGTCGGGTCTCGATGAGGTCACGCTCGCGTTCACGGCCAACCCGGGCGAGTCGCCGCGGCCGCTGGCCCGGATCGCCTCGGGAGGCGAGCTGTCGCGGGTCATGCTCGCGCTCAAGTCGGCGCTGCAAGCCCGTGACCGCGTTGACCTTCTGGTCTTCGACGAAGTAGATTCCGGCATCGGTGGTGCCGTCGCGCAGGCGGTGGGGGAGCGCCTCCGCAACCTGGCCCGGCACCGACAGGTCGTCTGCGTCACCCACCTGCCGCTCATCGCGGCGCTGGCCGAGCACCACCTGGCGGTCTCCAAGCACGTCGCGGGTGGGCGAACCACGGCCCGCGTGGCGGTGCTCGAACGGGCGGCGCGCGTCGAGGAGCTGGCGCGCATGCTCGCTGGCGAGCGGGTCACGGAGACGACTCGACGGCAGGCGCGCGAGCTGCTCGCCACGCCGACCGGGGGCCGAATCACCACGCCGGAGGCGTGACGTACGAGCGCATGCTGGTCCCGACCCGCGCCGAGTTCCATGCCCTCGCCAAGACCGGGAAGCTGGTGCCGGTCTACCGGGAGGTGTTCGCGGACCACGACACGCCCGTCTCGGCGTTCCGCAAGCTGGACGACGGCCCGTACGGCTTCCTGCTCGAGAGCGTCGAGGGCGGCGAGAAGTGGGGCCGCTACTCGATGCTGGGGAGCCGCCCCTCGAGCGTGTTCGTGGCGCGCGGCGGCAGGGCCGAGCTGCACGCGGACGGCCGCGTGACCGCGCTCGAGGGAACCCCCGTGGAGGCGCTCGGCCGGCTGCTCCAGGCGCACCAGGCCGTCGCGCTCCCGGGGCTCCCGCGCTTCTGCGGCGGGGCGGTGGGCTACCTCTCGTACGACGCGGTGCGCTGGTTCGAGAAGCTGCCGCAGAAGGCGAAGGACGAGCTGCACCTGCCGGACGCGGTGTTCCTGTTCGGCGACGTCGTGTGCGTGTTCGACAACCTCACCCACACCCTCAAGGTCGTCACGCACGCGCGCGGCGGCGACGACCCGGACGCCGCCTACGACGCGGCGGTGGCGCGGCTGAACGCCGAGGTCGAGCGGCTGCGGCGGCCGCTCGCCTGGATCGAGCCGCCGGCCTGGGGCGAGGCGAGCGAGCCGCGCTCGACGGTGGGCCGCGAGCAGTTCATGAAGTCGGTCGAGACCGCGAAGGAGCACATCCGGGCCGGCGACATCTTCCAGGTCGTGCTCTCGCATCGCATGAGCGCGGACGTCTCGCAGCCGCCGTTCGAGGGCTACCGCGCTCTGCGCGTGACGAACCCGTCGCCCTACATGTACTTCCTGCGCCTGGGCGAGTTCGCCGTCGTGGGCAGCTCGCCCGAGGTGCTCGTGCGGCGCACCGACGGCCTGATCGAGGTGCGCCCGATCGCCGGTACGCGCCCGCGCGGTCGCACCGCAGACGAGGACCGGGAACTCGAGGCCGAGCTCAAGGCCAACGAGAAGGAGCGCGCCGAGCACGTCATGCTCGTGGACCTGGGGAGGAACGACGTGGGCCGCGTGGCCGAGTTCGGCACGGTGGAGACCAACGAGTACATGGTGGTCGAGCGCTACTCGCAGGTCATGCACCTGGTCTCGAACGTGCGCGGCCGGGTGAAGGGCGAGCTCGCGCCCCTGGACGCCGTGCGCGCGACGTTCCCGGCCGGAACCGTGTCGGGCGCGCCCAAGGTGCGCGCCATGGAGATCATCGACGCGCTCGAACCGGTGCGGCGCGGCATCTACGCCGGCGCGGTGGGCCACTTCGACTACCACGGGAACCTGGACCTGGCCATCACCATCCGCACGCTCGTTTACGCGAACGGCCGCGCCTACTGGGGCGTGGGCGCGGGCATCGTCGCGGACTCCGACCCGCGGGGCGAGTGGGAGGAGACGATGAACAAGGGCCGGGCGCTGTGGCAGGCGGTGCAGCGCGCCGAGCGGGGGGCGCGATGATCGCGGTCCTCGACAACTACGACTCGTTCACCTACAACCTCGTGCAGTACCTGGGCACGCTCGGGGCCGACGTTCTGGTGCGGCGCAACGACCAGGTCACGGTGAAGGAGCTGGCGGCGCTCAAGCCGGACGGGCTCGTGATCTCGCCCGGGCCGGGCGAGCCGCGCGACGCGGGGATCTCCGAGGAGGCCATCCGCAAGCTCGCGGGGACGATGCCCATCCTCGGCGTCTGCCTCGGACACCAGGCGCTGGGCGAGGTCTACGGCGGCCGCGTCGTGCGCGCGCCGCGCCTCATGCACGGCAAGACGAGCCCCATCCTGCACAAGGGGCGCGGGCTCTTCGCCGGGCTCGAGAACCCGTTCGAGGCGACGCGCTACCATTCGCTCATCGTCGAGCGCGAGACGCTCCCGGACTGCTTCGAGCTCATGGCGTGGACGCCCGAGAACGAGCTCATGGGCATCCGCCACCGGGAGCACGAGACCTGGGGCGTGCAGTTTCATCCCGAGTCCATCCTCACCGCGTCCGGGCTCAAGCTCATCGAGAACTTCCTGACGCTGTGCCGCCAGCAGGGGAGCGTGAAGCCGTGATCCTGTCCGCCATTGCACGCGCCGTGGCGCGCGAGGACCTTTCGCGCGAGCTGGCGCGCACGAGCATGGAACAGATCCTGGCCGGCGAGGCCACCGCGGCGCAGATCGCGGCGCTCGCGATCGCGCTGCGCATGAAGGGCGAGACCGCCGACGAGATCGCCGGCATGGCGCAGGCCATGCGCGACCGGGTGCCGCCGCTGCGCACCCGGCGCGCGCCGCTTTTGGACACGTGCGGGACCGGCGGCGGGGATGGCTCGGGGCATGGGAAGTTCAACATCTCGACCACGGTGGCGATCGTCACCGCCTCGTGCGGCGTGGCCGTGGCCAAGCACGGGAACCGCGCCGTGACCTCGCGCACCGGGAGCGCGGACGTGCTCGAGGCGCTCGGCGTGCGGCTCGACCTCACGCCCGAGAGCGCAGGCCGCTCTCTGGACCGGCTGGGGATCACGTTCCTGTTCGCGCCCAACTACCACACCGCCATGCGCAACGCCGCGCCCGCGCGCCGCGAGGTCGGGGTGCGCACCGTGTTCAACCTGCTGGGGCCGCTCACGAACCCGGCGGGAGCCACGCGCCAGCTCCTGGGCGTCTACGACGACCGCTACGTCGCGACGGTGGCCGAGGTGCTGCGCCGGCTCGGGAGCGAGCGCGCCATGGTGGTGCACGGCGCCGACGGCATGGACGAGCTCACCGTGTTCGGCCCGAACCACGTGGCCGAGCTCAAGGACGGCGCGATCCGCGAGTTCACGCTCGACCCGGCCGAGGTCGGCCTCGCGCACGGCGATCGCATCGGCGTTGCGGGCGGGAGCCCGCAGGAGAACGCCGCGCGCACGCGCGCGATCCTCGAGGGGGAGAGCGGACCGGCGCGCGACATCGTGGTGCTCAACGCGGCGGCGGCGCTGGTCGTGGCCGGGGTCTCGCCCGACCTGGGCGCCGGCGTCGAGCGGGCGCAGCGCGCGCTCGACAGCGGCGCCGCGATGCGCAAGCTGGCCGAGCTGGCCGCGTTCCGGGGCTGACGTGTTCTGCGCGCGCTGCGGCACCCGGGCGGCGGCCGGCGAGGGCGCCTGCTCGCTGTGCGGCGCGCCGCTCCCCGGGGGCGGCCTGGGCGGCGCGGCAGGCGGGCCGCCCTTCCCGGCGGCGGTCGTGCCGGTGGTCGGCTACGGCGGATTCTGGCGCCGGTTCGCGGCGCTCGTCCTCGACTCGTTCGTGCTCTTCTTCCCGAACGCCACGCTCCGGGTGCTGCTCGGCCTCGACCCGGTCTCGTTCCTCGACCTGCTCGCCCCCTCGGCCTGGGCGGCGTCGCTCTTCGAGATGCTCCTCGGCTGGATCTACGGCGCCGGACTCATCGCCTCGCCGGCGGCCGGCACGCTCGGCCAGCGGGTCCTCGACCTGCGCGTCACCGAGCTGCACGGGGGACGCGTCGGCTTCCTGCGCGCCTCGTGGCGCTACTGGGCGCAGATCCTGAGCGTGCTCTCGCTCGGCGTGGGTTACCTGATGCAGCTCGCGACACCGCGGCGCCAGACTCTTCACGACCTGGTCTCGGCGACGCTCGTCGTGCGGGCCCGGCACGCACGGCGAGCGGAGTTCGCGCCGGCGGCGGGGGGCACCGCGTGAGCGCGGCCACGTTCCTCGCCCGCATCGCCGACGACCGCCGCCGGAGGGTGGCCGCGATGAAGCTCGCGAAGCCCGCGCACACGCTGCGCGCCCGGCTCGGGCCCGCGCTGCCGTCGGGCCGGCTTGAGCGCGCGCTCCGGCGCGGCGGGCCCGGGCAGCCGCTCCGGCTCCTGTGCGAGGTCAAGCGTGCCTCGCCCTCCAGGGGCACGCTCAACGAGTCGTTCGACCCGGTGGCACTCGCGCGCACCTACGCCGCGGGCGGCGCGGCCGCCATCTCGCTCGTCACCGAGCCCGACCACTTCCGGGGCGAGCTCGAATGGCTGGACCGGATGCGGCCGGAGGTCTCCGTGCCGCTGCTGCTCAAGGATTTCATCGTGGATGCCTACCAGATCCTCGACGCCGCGGTGCGAGGCGCCGACGGCGTGCTGCTGATCGCGGCGCTCCTCTCGGACACCGAGCTCCAGCGCTGGATCGGCGAGGCCAAGCTCCTCGGCGTGGACCCGCTCGTGGAGGTCCACACCGAGGAGGAGCTCCTCATCGCGCTCCGGGGCGGCGCCACGCTCGTCGGCATCAACCATCGCGACCTCCGCACGTTCGAGCTGGACCTCTCGCTCTCCGAGCGGCTGCTGCCACGCGTGCCGCCGATGGTGACCGCGGTGGCCGAGAGCGGGATCGCGAACCCGGCGGACCTCGAGCGGCTGCGCCGGACGCGCTGCGACGCCGTGCTCATGGGCGAGGTGCTGATGACCAGCGCCGACCCGGCGGCGACGCTCGCCGTTCTCGCGACCGCGGCGAAGGGGGCGCCCTGATGCGCGCCGCGGCCGCGCGCGGGTCGCGCACGGCGCCGGCCCGGCCCGAACGGCGGGCTCGCGCGTGAATCGCCGCACCATCGTCAAGGTGTGCGGGCTCACGCACCGCGACGACGCGGCCTGGGCGCTCGCCTGTGGCGCCGACTGGCTCGGGTTCGTCGTGCGCGGCGAGGGTCCGCGCAGTATCGAGCCCGAGCGCGCGGCCGAGCTGGTGGAGGCCGCGGGCGGCGGCGTGCCGGTGGCGGTGATGGTGGACGTGACGCCTGCCCAGGCGCTCGACCTGGCGCGCCGCGCGCGCGCCGCGCGCGTCCAGCTCCACCGCGTCTCGCCCGCCGGCTGGCCCGAGGACTTCCCGCTCGCCTGCACGTTCGCGATGGGCGTGGCGGCCGATGGGAGCCTCGCGGGCGGGGAGCCGCCACCGCCTCACCTGCTGCTCCTGGACGCCGCGCGGGCCGGGCGCGACGGCGGCACCGGCGAGACCTGGCCGTGGGCGAGCGCCCGCGCGCTCGCGGCGCGCCGGGACGTGATGGTGGCGGGCGGGCTCTGGGGCGGGAACGTCGCGGAGGCGATCCGGGCGCTGCGGCCCTTCGGCGTGGACGCCTCCTCGGCGCTCGAGTCGAGTCCCGGCCGCAAGGACCCCGAGCGCGTGCGCCGCTACGTCGAGGCGGCCCGGCGCTGCGACGCCGAGCTGGCGCAGGCGGGCTGACCCGATGAAGCCCCGGACCGCCGCCGCCCCCGGCGCGCTCCCCGACGCCACCGGGCACTTCGGGCCCTACGGCGGGCGGTTCGTGCCCGAGACGCTCATCGTCGCGCTCGATCAGCTCGAGCGCGAGTACGAGCGCGCGCAGGCCGACCCCGGCTTCCGCGCCGAGCTGGCCGCGCTGCTCCGCGACTTCGCCGGGCGCCCGACACCGCTCATCGAGGCCGGCCGTTACTCCGAGGCCTGCGGCTGCCGCGTGCTCCTCAAGCGCGAGGACCTGCTCCACACCGGCGCGCACAAGATCAACAACACGCTCGGCCAGTGCCTGCTCGCGCGCCGCATGGGGAAACCGCGCGTGATCGCCGAGACCGGCGCCGGCCAGCACGGCGTGGCCACGGCGGCCGCCGCGGCACGGCTCGGGCTCGCCTGCGTCGTCTACATGGGCACGGAGGACGCGCGCCGCCAGCACCTGAACGTGGAGCGCATGAAGCTGCTGGGCGCCGAGGTGCGCGAGGTGGACGAGGGCAGCCGCACGCTCAAGGACGCCATCAACGAGGCCCTCCGCGACTGGGTCACGAACGTGCGCGACACGCACTACGTGCTCGGCTCGGTGCTGGGCCCGCACCCGTTCCCGCGCATGGTGCGCGAATTCCACCGCGTGATCGGGCTCGAGGCGCGCGAGCAGGTCGTGGCCCTCGCCGGCAGGCTGCCCGATGTGCTCGTGGCCTGCGTGGGCGGCGGCAGCAACGCCATCGGGCTCTTCCACGCCTTCCTCGGCGACGCCTCCGTGCGCAAGGTGGGGGTCGAGGCCGGCGGCGAGGGGCTCGCGAGCGGCCGGCACGCCGCGCGCGTGCCCGAGCATTCGGTCGGCATGCTGCACGGCACGCGCACGCTCGTGCTCCAGGACGAGCGCGGCATGATCCGCGAGACGCACTCGGTCTCGGCCGGGCTCGACTACCCGGCGCTCGGCCCCGAGCACGCCTGGCTCCTCGACCAGGGCTTGGCCGAGTATTCGAGCGCCACCGACGCCGAGGCGCTCGTCGCGTTCGAGTCGCTCGCCCGGCTCGAGGGCATCCTGCCCGCGCTCGAGTCGGCGCACGCGCTCGCCTGGGTCGCCCGCGAGGGCCGGCGGCTCGGCCGTGACACGCTCGTCCTCGTGAACCTCTCGGGCCGCGGCGACAAGGACGTGGCCGAGGTCCTGCGCGTGACGGGGCGGGGCGCCTCGTGAGCCGCGGGGGTGTGAGAGGATGCCGCCGATGACGGAACCCGACTTCCTCCACCGCTTCGAGCCCGCCCCGCCCGGCGGGGGTGGGGAGACGCTGCTGCTGCTGCACGGCACGGGCGGCAACGAGAACGACCTGCTGCCGATCGGGCGCACGGTCGCGCCGGGGACCGCGCTGCTCGCCCCACGCGGCCGCGTGCTCGAGCACGGCATGCCGCGCTTCTTCCGGCGGCTGGCCGAGGGTGTCTTCGACGTGGCCGACCTGCGCGCGCGCGCGCACGAGCTGGCGGACTTCGTGGCGCACGCCGCGAAACGTTACGCGTTCGACGCCGCGCGCGTCGTCGCGGTCGGGTTCTCGAACGGCGCCAACATCGCGAGCGCCGTGATGCTGCTGCGCCCCGAGTGCCTCGCGGGCTCCATCCTGCTGCGGCCGATGGTCCCGTTCGCACCCGGGGGGGCGGACCCCCCGGCGACGGGCGCCCCGCTCGCGGGCCGGCGCGTGCTCGTGGCCGCGGGACGCGCGGATCCGATCGTGCCGGCGAGCGAGAGCGAGCAGCTCGCCACGCTGCTCTCCGGGGCCGGCGCCGAGGTGACGCTCCACTGGTCGCCGGGCGGGCACACGCTCGACCGTTCGGACCTCACCGCCGCCTCGGCGTGGTGGAACGCGGGCGGCGCGCGCGTGGCGCGGACTTCCGCCGCGGCGCGCACCGCCGCGGCGCGCCCGCGCGCGAAGTGACGACCCCGGGCCCCTGTGCTATAACACGCCGCTGCTCGTGCGCCCGTAGCTCAATTGGATAGAGCGTCAGCCTCCGGAGCTGAAGGCTACAGGTTCGACCCCTGTCGGGCGCACCATCCTCCCGGGCCCGCGTGAGCACCTCCCAGCCCACTTCCAGCGACCGCTTCAAGCCCAAGGCGTCCCGCGCGATGGCGTCCATGTTCGACGACGTCTCGGGGCGCTACGACCTGTTGAACCGGCTCATGACGCTGGGGCAGGACGGCGCGTGGCGGGAGGCCATGGCGCGCCAGGTGCCGGCGGGCGCCGGCCGCGTGCTCGACCTGTGCACCGGGAGCGGGGTCTCGCTCGCCGGCCTGCGACGGCCGGGCCGCACCGTGCTCGGCGTGGACGTGAGCCACGTCATGCTCCGCCGGGCGGCCGCGCGGGAGGAGCCGGGCGGCTGGGCGCCGCGGCTCGCCTGCGCCGACGCGTTCCGACTGCCGCTCCGCGGCGGCTCGCTGGCGGCGGTCACGGTGGCGTTCGGGATGCGCAACCTGCGGCCGCGGCGCGAAGCCCTCGCCGAGATCGCGCGCGTGCTCGCGCCCGGCGGCCGGCTCGTGGTGCTCGAGGCCACGGCCCCTGCGCGCGGACCGCTCGCGCCGTTCGCGCGGGCGTGGATCCGCCATGCCATCCCGCTCCTCGGCCGGATCTCGGGCGACCCGAGCGCCTACCGCTACCTGGCGGACAGCATCTTCGAGTTCGGCCCCGGCCCGGACTTCGAGGCCGACCTCGCGGCCGCGGGCTTCCGGCTCGCGGGCTCGCGCTCGTTCCTGCTCGGCGCCGCGCGCCTGTGGGTGGCCGAGCGCCCGGGGCCGGTTGGCGAAAAACCCGCCGAGCCGGCTGGAAGTGTGCGACCCGCACGGTCGGGCCCGGGTCGCCCGGCTCCCCCGGCGGCCGGCGCCGGATCCGGGTCCGGCGAGCGGCTCGCCTGGCGGCTCGTCCAGGCCGTCACCTCCACGGCGCTCGCCGCGGCGCTCGTGTGGGCCAACGCGATCTGGCTCAACGTCCGCGATGACCTTCAGTTGACGCCGCCGCAGCTCCTCGGGGCGTGGGTCCTGCTCGCGGGGGGAGGGGCGGCCTTCACGATCCGGGCCGTGCTCGGATGGCTCGCCTGGTCGGCGGCCCGCGGCGGGGGACTGACGCGTCCCTGACGGTGGCACGCCCGTTGCGACTCGGGCGTGGGTTTTCACCCAATCCATGGGACGGACCATGCCCGGACGCGAACGACTTCTGGCTTCCCTCGTCGAGCTGGCCGCGCGCCCCGGAGGGCGCTCGCGCCCCGAGGTGCTCACGACCACGCTCACGCTCGCTCTCGAGCTGGGCGAGGCGGACGGCGCCGTGCTCGTGCTGGGCGCCCCGCGCGGCTTCGAGCGGAGCGTGCTGCGCCGCGGCCAGCGCACCCCGGAACCGCTCGGCGAGCCCTACACGCCGGTGCCGTTCGAGACCTCGGTGCTGCGCGCGCTCGAGCCGCGCGCCCACGCCGGCCTGGCGTCGCCGGGGCTGGCGCCGCCCACCTCGTGCCCGGGCGTGAGCCACGGACCGGCGCTGTTCCTGCCGCTCCAGCTCCTCGATCAGAGCCGCGGGTTCCTGGCCGTGCACCGCCACGAGAGCGCGGAACGCTTCACCGGGCGCGAGGCGAGGGCGCTCGCCACGCTCGCGGCGTGGGGCGCGCTCTCGCTCGACAACTTGCGCCTGGCCGAGAACCTCGAGCGGCTCGCGGTCACGGACGACCTCACGCAGGTCTACAACTACCGCTATCTCAAGGCCGCGCTCCGCCGCGAGGTCAAGCGCGCGACGCGCTTCCGGCAGCCGCTCTCGATCCTCATGGTGGACGTGGACAACCTCAAGACCTACAACGACCGCAACGGGCACATCCGCGGCAGCCACCTGCTGCGCGAGATCGCGCAGCTGTTCGCGAGCCAGGTGCGCTCGTGGGACCTTGTGGCCAAGTACGGCGGCGACGAGTTCACCGTGATCCTGCCCCAGACGGACCGGATCGGCGCGGCCTCGGTGGGCGAGCGGCTGCGCGCCGAGGTCGCGGCGCACCAGTTCCCGCTCGCGGAGCGCGGCGCCATCACCGTGAGCATGGGTATCTCCAACTATCCCGACGACGCGGACTCGGTGCAGGGCCTCATCGAGGCGGCCGACCGCTCGCTCTACCTGGCCAAGCGGAACGGTCGCAACCGGGTGGAGGGCATCGACCGGCAGGCGGCGTGAGCACCGCCCGGGGCGCGCGCGAGCCCGCGGCCGCGCGTTGACCCGCCGGAACCGGCCCGATACGCTGCTTCGCCCATCACCCCAGCCCTCGCCCGGGACCCGGGCGCCGGAGGACACCCTGACGGATCGCATCGGCATCGCCGTCGTCGGCACCGGCGACTGGGGCGCGAATCTCGTGCGCAACTTCGCGAACCTGCCCGGGGCGCGGCTCGTGAGCGTGTGCGACGCGGACGCCCAGCGCCTGGCGCGGACCGCGGCCCAGTACCCGGGCGTGCGCGCGGTGGCCGAGGTGGCGGACGTGGCGCGCGACCCCGAGGTCCAGGGCGTGGTCGTGGCGGCCTCGGCGGCGAGCCACTTCGCGCTCGCCAAGGCGCTGCTCGAGGCGGGCAAGGACGTGTTCGTCGAGAAGCCGCTGGCGCTCGAGGTCGGGCACGCCGAGGCGCTGTGCGCGCTGGCCAAGGCGCGCGGCCGCATCCTCATGGTGGGGCACCTGCTCCTCTATCACCCGGGGGTCCAGTACCTCAAGCGCATGGTGCAGGAGCGGCAGATCGGCGACCTCCTCTACATGTACTGCCAGCGCGTGAACCTGGGCAAGGTCCGCAAGGACGAGAACGCCCTGTGGAGCTTCGCGCCGCACGACCTCTCGGTGATCCTCCACCTCATGGACCAGGAGCCGGTGGACGTGGCCGCGCGCGGGGCGGCGTTCCTCCAGCCCGGCGTGGAGGACGTGGTGTTCGTGGACCTGCGCTTCGCCGGCGGCCAGACCGCGCACGCGCACGTGTCGTGGCTCGACCCGCACAAGCTGCGCAAGTTCACCGTGGTCGGCTCGCAGAAGATGGTCGTGTTCGACGACATGGAGGCGAGCGAGAAGATCCGCGTCTACGACAAGGGCGTGGACCGCGCCGGCCAGGTGGTGAGCTACGGCGAGTCGCTCACCGTTCGGAGCGGCGACATCCTGATCCCGAAGATCTCGCTGCAGGAGCCGCTCCGGCTCGAGTGCCTGCACTTCGTGGAGTGCGTGCGCGAGCGCAAGCGCCCGCTCACGGACGGCCTCGGCGGCCTGCGCGTGGTGAAGGTGCTGGACGCGGCGCAGCGCTCGCTCCAGGGCGGCGGCGCGCCGGTCGCGATCGCGCCGCTGCCGCAGGAGGTCGCATGAGCCCGACGCCGGCCGCGACCCGCGAGGGCCTGCCCGCGACCTGCGCCGTGCACCCGAGCGCGCGGATCGGGGCCGGGGTCACGTTCGGCGAGTACTGCGTCGTGGGCGCGAACGTCACGCTCGGCGAGGGCTGCCGCGTGGGGCACCACGTCGTGCTCCACCCCGACACGGTGGTCGGCGCCAGCGTACGCATCGACGACCACGCCGTGCTCGGCAAGCTGCCGATGCGCGCGGCGAACTCGGCCACGACGAAGGAGCAGGAGCTGCCGCCGCTCACCGTGGGGGAGCTCTCCATCGTCGGCACCGGCGTCGTGCTCTACCGCGGCGCCGCGATCGACCCCAAGGTGCTCATGGCCGACCTGTGCACGGTGCGCGAGAACGTCAGCGTCGGACGCGGCACCATCGTCGGACGCGGCGTGACGATCGAGAACTTCTGCAGCGTGGGCCGCTACTGCAAGCTCGAGAGCGAGGCCTACCTGTGCGCCTACTCCACGCTCGAGGACCGCGTGTTCGTGGCTCCGGGAGTGGTGACCTCCAATGACAACTTCGTGGGCCGTACCCAGGAGCGCTTCAAGCACTTCAAGGGCGTCACCGTGAAGAAGGGCGGCCGGATCGGCGCCGGCAGCGTGACGCTGCCCGGAGTGACGATCCACGAGGACGGCCTCGTGGCCGCCGGCTCGACCGTCACCCGGGACGTCCCGGCCCGCACCATCGTCGTGGGCAAACCCGCCAAGCCGTGGCGGGCCGTGCCCGTGGAGCAGCTGCTCGAGAACCAGGGCTGGGTGGACGCCTGATCCCGCCGCCCGCCCCGCGAACCCCCCGAGGAGTCCCGGAACCCATGCCGACCCAGACCACGATCAAGGTGCCGCTGCTCGACCTGCGCGCGCAGTACGACACCATCCGGCCCGAGATCGACGACGCCGTGCGCCGCGTCATGGAGGGCACGCACTTCATCGGCGGGCCCGAGGTGACCGCGCTCGAGGAAGAGATCGCGCGCTACTCGCGCACGCCGCACGCGGTGGCGTGCGCCTCGGGCACGGACGCGTTGCTCATCGCCATGTGGACGCTCGGCATCGGCCCGGGCGACGAGGTGATCTCGCCCGCCTATTCGTTCTTCGCCACCGCCGGCACCGTCGCCAACAACGGCGCGACGCCGGTGTTCGTGGACGTGGACCCGCGCACGTACAACCTGGACCCGCACCGGCTCGAGGCGGCCGTCACGCCGCGCACGAAGGCCGTGGTCGCGGTGTCCCTGTTCGGCCAGTGCTGCGACCTGCCCGCGCTCCAGGCGCTGTGCGACAAGCACCAGCTCTACCTGATCGAGGACGCCGCCCAGTCCATCGGCTCGGAGTGGGAGGGCCGCCGCTCGGGCTCGATGTGCGATTTCGGCACGTTCTCGTTCTTCCCGTCCAAGAACCTGGGCGGCGCCGGCGACGGCGGCATGATCGTGACCGGAAACGCCGAGCTGGCCGAGAAGGCCCGGCTCCTGTGCAACCACGGCGCCAAGCCCAAGTACCACCATTCGCTCGTGGGCACGAACTCGCGCCTCGACGCGCTCCAGGCCGCGATCCTGCGCGTGAAGCTCAAGCACCTGGACCGCTGGAGCGAGAAGCGCGCGAAGAACGCCGCGCTCTACAACGCACTGTTCGAGGGCTCGCGCGTGGGACGGCCGTACCACGACCGGCGCACGCGCCACATCTACAACCAGTATGTGATCCGCGTGCCGAGGCGCGACGAGCTCAAGAAGCACCTGGCCGAGCGCCACATCGGCTGCGAGATCTACTACCCGGTGCCGCTGCACCTCCAGAAGTGCTTCGCGCACCTGGGCTACAAGCCCGGCGACATGCCGCACTCGGAGCAGGCGGCGAACGAGACGCTGGCGCTCCCCATCTACCCGGAGCTCACGGAGGAGCAGATCCGCCACGTGGCCCAGACGGTCCGCGAGTTCGTGGACCAGGGCTAGCCTTCAGCCGGCTGCGGGACGGGCGCGCGAGAACGCCCGGCCCGCACCGCAGCACACGAGCAGTCGAGCACGGACCGCATCGCCCTCCCGCCCTGACGGCGGCGCGGTCCCGGTGGTCTCCAGAAGACCGCGGCCCCGGTCCCCTCCGGGGCGCGCGCGAACCGGTCCCATGGCCGATTCGAGCCGGGAGAGATGGAGCGCCATCTGGCGCCGGGCGGAGGAGGTCCGCGGGCTCTCGCAGCCCCCGGGCGGCGATCTCGCGCGCGCCCCCGATTCGCCGGACGGCGCGGGGCCGATGATCGCCCGGCTCGTGGACGACCTCGAGCAGAGCCACCGTCGCCTCATCGAGACCCAGGTCCAGCTCGTCTCGCTCCGCGAGGTGGCCGGAACGCTCGCCGGCTCGCGCGACACCGTCGAGGCGACGCGTCTCGTGACCCGCTACCTGCGCGACGTGCTCGCGCTGGACCAGGTCGGGCTCCTGCTCGTGGACCGCGAGCGCGGCGTGCTCACCGGGACCTGGGCGTGGACCGCCGGGCTCGAATCGGTCGAGGTCGCGCTCGTGACCGGGGAGGGGGCGGTCGCGGACGCGCTGTGGCAGGACCGGACCATCGAGTCGAGCGAGCCGCGCGCGCTCCCGCTCCTCCGCCTGGACGAGGGCCACCCTCTCGCGGCCGTGTTCGCCCTCCCGGCGGGCTTCGTGTGCGTGCCGCTCGCCTCCGCGAGCGTGCCGCACGGTGGGCCGGCCCGGGTGGGCTGCGAGCCGTGCGCCGTGGGCGCGTTCCCGAGCGGTCCCGGGGCGATCTCGGGCGATGCCGGCCCCGAGCGCCGCCGCGCCTGTGTCACCTGCCCCGGACTGCCGCTCCTCGGCGTGCTCGCGGTGGCGCGCGACCCGGGCTCGGCCGCCTTCGCCGGCGAGCGGGCGCACGTCGAGTCCGTGGCGCTCACGCTGGCACCCATGGTCGAGAACGCCCGGCTCGTCCACGACCTCACGCGCAGCCGGCGGTTCCTGGCAGACGTCCTCGATTCGATGCCGAGCGCGCTCGTGGCCGTGGCGCCCGATGGACGTGCGTTGAGCCTGAACCGGACCGCGCAGGACCTGCTCGCGCTCGCCGAGGACGAGGTGCGCGGCCGGCCCGTGCGCGAGCTGCTCGGCGAGGCGGGCGAGGAGCTGCTCGCCAGGACGCTCGCCACCGGCCGGGGCGTGCGCGAGGAGACCGTGCTCCGGCCCCCGGACGGTCCGCCGCTCCCGGTGCGGCTGACCACGTCGCAGCTCCTGGACGGCGCGGGCCGCGCCTACGGCGCGCTCGCCACGTTCCTCGACCTCACGCCGCTCAAGGCCGCTGAGGAGCGCGCGCGACAGCTCGACCAGCTCGCCGCGCTCGGCCGGTTCACGTCCAGCGTGGCGCACGAGATCCGCAACCCGCTCACCGGGATCGGCATGGGCGTGCGCCGCCTCGCGCGTTCGCTCGCGGACCGGCCCGACGAGGCCGAGCACGTGGCGTTCGTGCTCGACGAGATCCGCCGCCTCGACCGCATCGTCCAGGAGCTGTTCGACGTCACGCATCCGCGACGACTGGACCTCGTCGTCCGCCCGCTCGAGGCCACACTCGAGCTGGCGGAACGCTCGCTCGCGGCCGTGCTCGAGGAGCGCGGTGTGCGCGTGGAGCGCGAGCTCGAGCCCGGGCTCCCGCCCGTGCAGCACGACGCCGACCAGCTCCGGCAGGTGCTCATCAACCTGCTCAAGAACGCGGCCGAGGCCTCGCCGCCCGGCGCCGCCGTCCGCGTGCGGCTCGCCCGCGCGGGCGAGCCCACGCCCGGGGTGAGCATCGTCGTCACGGATTCGGGATGCGGCATGGACGCCGCGACCCAGGCCACGCTGTTCGAGCCCTTCTTCACGACCAAGCCCAAGGGCACCGGGCTCGGACTCTACGTCACCCACGACATCGTCCGGCGGCACGGCGGCTCGCTCGCGGTCACGAGCGCGCCCGGCGCCGGCGCCACATTCACCCTGCAACTCCCACTCGCCCCACACGGAGGTTCGCGATGAGCAAGGCCAACATCCTGGTTGTGGAGGATCAGGACTCGATCCGCCACTTCGTCGTCAAGGCGCTCGAGGACGAGGGTCACGCCGTGCGCGGCGTGGGCAGCGTGCGCGAGGCACGTGCGGAACTCGAGCGCGAGATGCCCGACCTGGCGTTCCTCGATCTCAAGCTCCCCGACGGGAGCGGCATGGAGCTGCTGCGCGAGGTGAAGCGCGTGCAGCCGGAGATCGTGGTCGTGCTGATGACCGCGTTCGGCGAGCTGGAGACCGCCGTCGAGGCCATGAGCGCCGGCGCCTACTGGTTCATGAAGAAGCCGTTCGAGCAGGAGGAGCTGCTCGCGCTGGCCGGCCGGGCGCTGGAGTCCCAGCGGCAGTGGTTCGAGCTCAAGCGCCTGCGGAACGTTGCGTTCAGCGACGAGGACTACCTGCACTCCTCGAGCCCCGCCATGCAGGAGGCCTACGCCATCGCCGAGCAGGTGGCGCGCGGCGAGACCACGAGCGTGTTGATCGAGGGCGAGAGCGGGACCGGCAAGGAGTATTTCGCCAACCTCATCCACCGCATGAGCGCCCGGCACTCGCAGGCGTTCATCGAGATCAACTGCGCCGCCATCCCGAGCGAGCTGCTCGAATCCGAGTTGTTCGGCCACGAGAAGGGCGCGTTCACCGACGCGCGCGCCCAGAAGCTGGGCCTGATGGAGATGGCGAACGGCGGCACGCTGTTCCTGGACGAGATCGGGGAGATGGCGCCCATGCTGCAGGTGAAGCTGCTGCGCGTGCTCGAGCGGCGTACGCTGCGGCGCGTGGGAGGCACCAAGGACCTGGCCGTCAACCTGCGCATCATCTCGGCCACGAACCAGGACCTGGAGAAGCGGGTGCGCGAAGGCGCGTTCCGTGAGGATCTCTACTACCGGTTGAAGGTCGTGCCGCTCCTCGTGCCGCCGCTTCGCGAGCGCCGTGAGGACATCCCGCCGCTGGCGCGGCTCTTCCTGGACCGGTTCGCGAAGCAGTTCCGGAAGCCGTTCCGCGGCTTCGCCGAGTCGGCCGAGCGCGTGCTGCTCGACTACAACTGGCCCGGCAACATCCGCGAGCTCAAGAACCTGATGGAGCGCACCGTGCTGCTGGAGCAGGGCGAGGTGCTCGAGGCGCATCATCTGAAGCTCGCCCCGCGGCCGCGCACGCCCGACGAGGCCTCGCTCGGCCAGCGCGTGGACGAGGCGCTCACGGGCGTCATCCCCGGCGCCGGCATCCCGTTCGAGGCGCTCGTCGAGGAGCTGGAGCGGGCCTTGATACTGCGTGCCTCGTATGCTACCAAGTGGAACCAGAGTCGCACGGCGGAGCTCCTGAACCTGAAGCGCGACAAGCTCCGCTACCGCATGAAGCTCTACGAACTCCACGCCGAACGGCAGGGGCAGACGAGCCATACCAACGGTCAGTGACGCCAAGACCCGCGGTTCCGCCGCGGTGACGCTGGCCGCGGTCGCGGCCGCGGGTCTCCTGCTGTCGCTCGGCTGCGGTTACACGGCGAGCCCGGCGCTCCTGCCGCAGCACCTGAAGACCGTCGCCGTCCCCGTGTTCGAGAACGGCACGCCCGAGGCCCGCATCGAGCAGGAGGTCACGGACGCCGTCATCCAGCGGTTCGTGCGCGACAACAAGCTCAAGATCGTGGACGAGCGCTCGGCGAACGCCGTCGTCCGCGGCCGCGTGACCCAGTACCGGAACGCGGTGTTCGGGTTCTCCAGCAGCGCGCAGGCGAACGAGTACCGCATCACGATCGGCGTGAGCGTCACGTTCAAGGATCTGGTGAAGAACCGCGAGCTGTGGAGCGACCAGCTCGTGAAGAGCGCCAACTACTACGTGCAGGACGTCCCCGGCCAGACGGCCAAGACCGACGTGGATGGACGCAAGGAAGCCATCGAAAAGATCGCCGACGAGATCCTCGCCCGGAGCGTCGAGGGCTGGTAGCCCGCCGGCGAAGCCGTCCGGCACGCCCCGCCCGCCCGGCGGGCGAGCCGCCGGCGAAGCCGCGAAGTCCGAGGACGCCCCCGGCGCCGAGGCCCCGTCCAGGCGCGCCACCCCGGCCGCTCGCGCGAAGCCCGCCTCCCGCGCCCCGCGCGCCCGTGCCGGCGCGCCCGTGGAGCCGCTCGCGCTGCTCGAGCGCGCGGCCGCCGGTGAGTTCCCGGCGACCGTCTATGTCGAAGGCCCGGACGAGGCCGTGAAGGCCGTGTTCCTCGCCGAGTATCGGCGCGAGTGGGCCGCCGCGGTGCCAGAGGCCCCGGTCGCGCGCGTCATGCGCCCCGACGAGCAGGGCGTGGACGCCATCCTCGCCGCTTACCAGACCGTGTCGCTGTTCGCGCCGCGCGAGCTGATCGAGGTGCTCGAGGTGGAGGACCTGGGCCGGAGCGAGAAGCGTGTGGCGGCACTCGCCGACGGGCTCGCCCGGCCCGCGGGAGGCTCGTGCCTGGTGCTCGTGGAGTCGGCGTCCGACGCGACCCGCAAGACGCTCGAGCCGCTCCGCTCCGCGTGCGCGGTGCGGGTGGTCGCCGAGCCGCCCGGGGGATCGGAGCTGCTGGAGTGGGGGCGGCGCCGGCTCGCCGCGCTCGGCTGCGTGGCGGAGCCGGGGACGCTCGAAGCGTTGCTCGAGACCTGCGAGCACGAGGCCCTCGCGTTCCTCAACGAAGCCGGGAAGCTCGCGCTGATCGCGGGCGGGAACGGTCGCGTGGGCCGCGAGCAGGTCGCCTCACTCACCGCGCCGCGCGTCGGGGCCGAGCTCCCCGACCTGATGCTGGCGATCGCCGCGGGCGACGCGCCCAGGGCGGCGCTCAAGCTCGAGCGCGTGCTGGCGGCGGGGGAGGACGAGGGAAGCGTCATGTGGGCGCTCGGCCACCTCGTGAGCTCGACGCTGACGATGGCCGCCAACCCCTACGGCGGCTGGGCGCGCTGGCGTCCCGCGTCGCAGCTCCTCGCCCGGCGCCGGCGCCCCGACGAGCTCGTGCGCGCGATGGACGCCGTCTACCGCGCCGAGGCTGCCTGGAAGGCCGGCCGCCTCGACGTGCGGAGCGCGCTCGAGATGGCGACGCGCGAGGTGTGCGCGGTCTGAATCCGGGGCGAAGCGCGTCCTCACACGGAACTCGAGAATTCCCTCCGGGACCGCGGACGCGAGGGGTACGATGCGGGTCCACACGGGGGCCGCGCCGCGCGCGGGCTTCCCGGCGAGGGCCGCGGGCACGTGGCCCTCCCGGCGCCGCTTCAGGCGGGCCCCGGTGGGCGACGACTCCGCAGTCCCCCTGCCGCGCTCCCGGGTCCCGGCCCTCTCTCTCCAGAGGGGGGCGACCGAAGACGCGGCGCCACCGGAGGTGCCACCATGCCCGTTCGCACCACGCCCTCACCCCGGACGCTCCGGATCGCGCTCCTCGCCGTCGTGCTGCTCGCCTTCGCGGGTGGCCGCGCGGTCGGTCAACCGAGCCCGCTCTGGGACCATTACAAGGCTTACCAGGTCCAGCCGCCCCTCACGCACCCGACCGTGGTGTCGCTCCTCGACCAGTTCATGCAGTCCACGCACCAGGTGGACGTGCTCGAATGGTTCGCGAACCCGGTGATGAAGGAGCACGCGGGCGTCACGTTCCCGATCAACCGCCCCGAGCTCCACTACACCTGGTGGCGGATCACGCAGCAGCCGTTCACCATGGACGTGATCGCGCGTAACCAGTTCGGCGACCAGCCCCTTCGCCTGGGGATGTCGCGCTATCTGCTGAACCCGGCGAACAAGAACGCGCCAGCCGGGGTTCCGCTCCCGTTGGCGAACCACTACAAATGCTACGACTGCACGGGGCCGGTCATCAGCGTGCCGCTCGTGCTCACGGACCAGTTCTACACCCGCAACGCCGTCAACCTGATCCCTGTCTTCTTCTGCACGCCGGTCGAGAAGCGGACGCAGGAGGGTGGGATCTACCCCATGACCGACCCGCGGCAGCACTACACGGTCTACGACATCGGGCCCGAGACCCCGATCTGGCCGGCCACGATCGCGGACCAGTTCATCCCCGTCACGCCGGTGCAGCTCACGAGTGACCGTCTGCTGATGGTGCCCACCGACAAGTCGTTCCCGCCTACGAGCACGAAGCCCAGCACGTGGGGGAGGCTCAAGCAACTCTATCGTTAGAGATGCTGTGAACGTCGGCCCGACTCGACGGGCTGCTTCCGGCGGCCACCCTCGTCCGAGGGTGGCCGCCGCCGCGATACACGCGCGCACCGTGACGACCCGGCCGCGAGCCGCTATCTTCGCGTGTCCCTCCACACCCGAGACCGCACGGATGAGCCGGAACCATCCCTTCGCCGAGATCGAGCCGCGCTGGCAGCGGTACTGGGTCGAGCGGAAGACCTTCCGCACGACCGAGGACCCGGCGCGCCCCAAGTTCTACTGCCTCGACATGTTCCCGTACCCCTCGGGCACCGGGCTCCACGTGGGCCACCTCGAGGGCTACACCGCCACCGACATCGTGTCCCGGTTCAAGCGCATGCGCGGCATGAACGTGCTGCACGTGACCGGCTGGGACGCGTTCGGGCTCCCGGCCGAGCAGTACGCGGTCAAGACCGGCGTCCACCCGGCGAAGACGACGCAGGAGAACATCGCCAACTTCCGCCGCCAGATGCGGCGCGTGGGCCTGTCGCACGACTGGGACCGCGAGGTGGACACCACCGACCCCGACTACTACCGCTGGACGCAATGGATCTTCCTCAAGCTCCATGCGCGCGGCCTCGCCTACGTGGCCGAGGTGCCCGTCAACTGGTGCCCTGAGCTGGGCACGGTGCTGGCGAACGAGGAGGTGGTGGACGGGAGGTCCGAGATCGGCGGCTACGAGGTCGTCCGCAAGCCCATGCGGCAGTGGGTGCTCAGGATCACCGCCTACGCCGACCGGCTGCTGGACGACTTGGGGCTCGTGGACTGGCCCGCGAGCACGCTCGAGATGCAGAAGAACTGGATCGGGCGCTCGATCGGGGCCGAGGTCGAATTCCCGCTCGCCGGCGTGAACGGGAAGCTGCGCATCTTCACGACGCGCCCCGACACGCTGTTCGGCGCCACGTACATGGTGCTCGCGCCCGAACACCCGCTCGTGGACGCGGTCACCGCGCCGGAGCGCTCCGCCGAGGTGCGCGCCTACCGGGACGCCACGGCGCACAAGAGCGAGCTGGCCCGGCAGGAGGAGAGGCACAAGACCGGCGTGTTCACCGGCGGCCACGCGGTGAACCCCGTGAACGGCGAGAAGCTCCCGATCTGGATCGCGGACTACGTGCTCATGAGCTACGGCACGGGCGCCATCATGGCGGTGCCGGGCCACGACGAGCGCGACTGGGCGTTCGCGCGCGAATACGGGCTCCCGATCCGCGAGGTGGTGAGCGGGGGGGACGTCACGCAGGCGGCGTTCACCGAGAACACGGCGGGCCGGGTCGTGAACTCGACCACGCCCGACCGCTCGTTCTCGATCGACGGCCTTGCGCCGGACGTGGCGATCCCGAGGATCACGGCCTGGCTCGAGTCGCAGGGCACCGGTCGTAAAGCGGTCAACTACAAGCTCCGCGACTGGCTGTTCTCGCGCCAGCGCTACTGGGGCGAGCCCATCCCGGTCGTCTGGGTGGACGGCGAGGCGAAGCCGCTGCCCGAGCAGATGCTGCCGGTGCGGCTCCCAGAGTCGGCCGACTTCAAGCCCACGGGCAGCACCGAGGGGCCGCTCGCGAACCTGAAGGACTGGGTGAACACGACGGACCCTGCCTCCGGGAAGCCCGCGCGGCGCGAGACGAACACCATGCCGCAGTGGGCCGGCTCGTGCTGGTACTACCTGCGCTTCCTCGACCCGAGGAACCGCGACCGCCTCGTGGATCCGGCGAAGGAGAAGTACTGGATGCCGGTGGACCTCTACGTGGGCGGCGCCGAGCACGCGGTGCTGCATCTCCTTTACGCGCGCTTCTGGCACAAGGTGCTGTTCGACATCGGTGTCGTGAGCACGCCGGAGCCGTTCATGAAGCTCATCCACCAGGGCACCATCCTCGGCGAGGACGATCGCAAGATGAGCAAGTCGTGGGGGAACGTCGTGAGCCCCGACGACATGGTGGACCGCTTCGGCGCCGATGCGCTGCGGATCTACGAGATGTTCCTCGGCCCGCTCGAGGCCATGAAGCCGTGGAGCACGAAGAGCGTCGAGGGCATCTCGCGCTTCCTGGACCGCGTCTGGCGGCTGTACGTGAACGAGGACGGCTCGCTCGCCGTGACGGAAGGGAAGGCGGACGGCGACCTGGAGCGCGTGCTCCACCAGACCATCCGCAAGGTGACCGAGGACCTCGAGGCCCTGAAGTTCAACACCGCCATCGCGCAGATGATGGTGTTCGTGAACGAGGTCATGAGGCAGCCGGCGCGGCCGCGCGCGCTGCTCGAGCCGTTCGTGCTGGTGCTGTCACCGTTCGCCCCGCATCTGGGCGAGGAGCTGTGGCAGCGGCTCGGGCACTCCGAGTCGCTGGCGTACGCGCCGTGGCCGGCGTTCGATCCCGCGAAGTGCGTGGAGGACACGGTCACAGTGGCGGTGCAGGTGAACGGCAAGCTTCGCGCCACGCTGGAGCTGCCGCGCGGGAGCGCGCAGGCGGAGGTCCAGGCCGCCGCGCTCGCCGACGCGAGGATCAGCCGGTACGTGAACGGCGGCACGCTAGCCAAGGCCATCTACGTGAAGGACAAGCTCCTGAACCTGGTCGTGGCCGGGAGCTGACGCCGGGGGCGCCCGGCCCGGAACCCGCGCGCGGGCTGCGGGGTTCGACGGGCATGGGGCGCTCGAGCTCGCGGGCGCCCCGGAACGGGGGCCGCGTGCGCGGGGGGATCCGGTGGCTCGCGTCGGCCTCCGCGCTCGCGTGCGCGCAGGTCGCAGCGGCGGCGATCCCCTCGGCCGCGAACTCGAGCCTGCCGCGCGTCGTGGTGCTGGTCGGCCACGCGGATGCGCACGCGGACACGACGTCCGGGGCGTTCACGGTGGTCGTCCGCGACGTGGCCGACGACCCGATGCCGTTCGAACGCGTCGAGGTCCGGCCGCTCGACTGCCCCGGCGCCCGCGTCGCAGTGGATCAGCTCCAGCCGGGCGTGAGCCCGCGCTGCGCGACGAATGCCGTGCAGGCGGACACCGACCTGGACGGCATCGTCCGCATCGCGATCGTGGGCGGCGGGGACGCCGCAGCGCCGCACGGGAGCGGTCCCTGCGCCACCGTCCTCGGGGGGCCCGTGGCGCTGGGCGTGGTGCGCGTGGCCTACCTGGATCTGGACGGGAGCGGCGGGCTCGGGGCCAACGACCTCTCGATCTGGCTCGCGGACTTCGGGACCGG
>Ga0187893_10004589_pt1 | contig 26046 bp, 22 predicted proteins | sample MA1701074metaG_FD_139574 | JGI IMG/M metagenome (GOLD analysis project Ga0187893, IMG submission 139574) | White microbial mat communities from a basaltic lava cave in the Kipuka Kanohina Cave System on the Island of Hawaii, USA - MA170107-4 metaG ... | reverse complement strand
GATCGGCCGCCCGGCCTCGCGCAGCCGCGCGGCGAGATCCAGGCAGTCGGCCGGGTTCGCGGTCGCGTCCTGCTCCGCGAGCAGCATCAGCACGGGGATCTCGGAGCGCCAGACCTCGCGGCGCACGCCGAAGCCGCAGTAGGGGTAGACGAGGATCGCGCCCGCGAGCCCGCCGAGGCCTAGCGGGGGCTCGTGGGGCAGGAGTCCGGGCAGCGGCTCGCGCGGCGGATCCGCGGCGAGCAGCTCGATCAGCGAGCTCGCGCCGTGCGACCAGCCCGCGAGCACGACGCGCGTGGGATCGACGCGCGGCGTGCGGCGCGCGCGCGCGAGCGAGACGAGCGCGTCGGCCGCGCGCACCGCCGGCAACAGCGCGCGGCCGCTGCAGACCGCGTCGGCGCCGATGCCGCGGCCGCTGTAGCTGTCGACCGCGAGCGCGAAGAGCCCCTGCGCTGCAAAGAACTCGCCCCAGTCGCGCTGCTGCACCGGATCGCCGCCGCAGCCGTGGAGCTGCACGACCGCGGGAAAGGGGCCCGCGCTGGCCGGCGCGAAGATCCGATCGTGAGGGCGCAGCGCGGCGTCGATCGCCTCGGAGCTCTGCGCGCTCGCGAAGTGTCCGCGGCCGTAGCGGTGCGCGAGGAAGACCGCGACCGCGAGCAGCGAGAGCAGCAGGGCGAGACCGGACGCGAGCCGACGGCGCACGCGGGCAACGCTACCGGAGGCGTATGCTGGCGACCACGCGCGCCGCGCGGTGTGCGCGCGCGAGGAGCTCCCGATGTCGCGACCGCCGCTCGGATTCGGAGTCCAGATCGCCTGCGAGGGAATGAGCTGGCCCGAGTGCCTCGAGATCGCGTGCGCGGCGGAGGAGCTCGGCTACCACAGCGTGTGGCTGCCCGATCACTACACCGCGACGCCCGACGGCCTCGTCCCGAGCGCGCGGACGCCGCTCGTCGACGGCTGGCTCGCGCTCGCGGCGATCGCGCAGGCCACGCGCCGGATCCGCCTGGGTCCGCTCGTCGCGAGCATCACGTTCCGGAATCCGGGCATCCTCGCGAAGCAGGCCGCGAGCCTCGACCACATCTCGGGCGGCCGCTGCGAGCTCGGCATGGGCGCGGGCTGGTTCGAGCGCGAGCACACGAGCCTCGGGATCCCCTTCCCGCCGCTGCCGCAGCGCGTGGCCGCGCTCGAGGAGGCGGTGCGCATCGTGAAGGCGCTCTGGACCGAGCCCGAGGTGAGCTTCCAGGGCCGCTACTACCGGCTCGACGCCGCGGTCTCGGAGCCGAGGCCGCTGCAGCGCCCGCACCCGCCGATCACGATCGGCGCGAGCGGCGAGCGCGTCGCGCTGCGCAACGTCGCGCGCCACGCGGACCACTGGAACACCTACTGCCCGGCCGCGCTCTTCGCGGCGAAGCGCGAGGTGCTGCTCGATCACTGCGCCGCGGTCGGTCGGGATCCGGACGAGATCGCGCGCTCGGTGATGCTGCCGCTCTACCTCGAGGAGGACGAGCCGGTGAAGGCCAAGCTCCTGCGCTGGGGCGGCGGGCCGAAGGCGCGCGAGTGGTTCCTGGTCGGCGGACAGGCCGAGATCGAGGAGCGCATCGGGCGCTTCGTCGACGCGGGTGCGCAGCTCGTGATCGTGCAGGTCGATCGCAGGGGCCGCTGCGCCGAGACGCTGCGCGAGTTCCGTCAGCGCTTCTTCTGAGCGCGGATCCGGCCGGCGAGCGCGGCGGCGTCCGCGTCGGGCGGCATCCGCTCGAGCAGCGGCCGCAGCGCCTCGAGCGCGCGCTCGGGCTCGCCGAACACGTGGAGCGCGTCGGCGAGGCGCACGCGATCGCCCGCGCGCGGATCGCGCGCGAGCGCGATCTCGATCTCGCGGCGCGCTTCCGGCAGGCGCCCCTGCGCCGCGAGCACGGCCGCGAGGTTCAGGCGCGCATCGATCGCGCGCGGGTAGAGCGCGAGCGGCTCGATCTCGACCGCGCGCGCGAGGTGCGCGCCCGCGCGCTCGGGCTGTCCCATCTGCGCGAGCAGCGCGCCGAGATTCAGGTGGGCGACGTAGCTCTCCTCGATCGAGAGCGAGCGCAGGTAGGCGTGGCTGGCCTGCTCCGCGCGCCCGCTCTCGCGCAGGTGGTTTCCGAGGTTGAACCAGGCGCGCGGATTGGTCGGCCGCGCGGCCGCGGCACTCTGCCAGAGCGAGAGCTCCGAGCGGAAGTCGGCCGCGCGCGCGCGGATCCGGAGGCCGAAGGCGAGGGCCACGAGCAGGAGCAGCGCGCAGCCGGCCGCGCGCGCGCGAGCTGAAGGCAGGCGCAGCCGCCGCGCGACGCGCGCGCCGAGCTCGAGCGCGCCGGCTGCGCCGATCGCGATCGGGCCGACGAGCGCGAGGTAGACGCGCCGCTCCGCTCCGACCTCGGCCAGCACCGCGACGAGACTCGAGCTGGGCGCGAGCCAGCCGAACCACCAGAGCGCCGCGAAGCCGCTGCGCGGCGCGCGCAGACCCCAGAGCGCCGCGCCGAGCGCGAGCGCAGCGAGCGCGAGTGCGGGCAGCAGCGCCGCCTGTCCTGGAACCAGGGGGCCGTAGTCGAACACGAGCGGATCGGGCCAGACGACGAGGCGCAGATAGTCGAGCCCGATCCCGCCCTGGGCGAGCAGGTAGTCGCCGGAGAAGAGCTCGATGCTGCGACCGCGCGGCGCGGACGCGAGCAGCGCGGCGGGAATCAGCCAGGTCGAGGCGAGCGCCGTATGGCAGCGGGCTCTCGCGGCGAGTGCCGCGCGCAGGCTGCCGGCAGCGAAGGCGCGGTCGCAGAGCAGCAGCAGCAGCGGGAGCACGGCGAGCGTCTCCTTGCAGGCCATGCCCGCCGCGCACGCCGCGACCGCGCCGGCCTGCCAGCGCGCGGCGCGCGCGCTCTCGAGCGAGCGCAGGAAGAAGAGCGTGGCGAGCAGTGCGAAGAGCGCAGCGAGCAGCTCCGTGCGCTGCACGGCGTAGAGCACGACCTCGCTCGCGAGCGGGTGCAGCGTGAAGAGCAGCGCCGTGACGAACGCGATCGCCCCCGCGCGCTCGCGCGAGCGCGGAGCGGCGCGAGGCAGCCGCAGCAGGCGCCGCAGCGCGAGCGCGGCGAGTCCTCCACACGCGACGTGCAGCGCGAGGTTGACCGCGCGCTCGGCCCGCGGCTCGCCGCCGAAGAGCGCGCGCGTCAGCGCGAAGGAGAAGTTCGCGAGCGGCCGGCCCGCGAGCGCGTTGCCATATCCGGGTCCGCGCAGCGCGTCCCAGGGCGGCCACAGCGAGCGCAGCGTCTTGTTGCGCTCGATCGCGGCGCGGTCGTCGAAGACGAAGGGACCCGAGAGCGTGCCCGCGTAGGCGAAGAGCGCCGCTGCGAGCAGCGCGCAGGCTGCCGCGAGCTCGCGCCTACGTGCCGCGCTCATCGCGCCAGGATAAGGTTCGGCGCGTGGATCCGGGCGAGCGCAGGCGAGCCGAGCGCGGAGCCGCGAGTGCGCCAACCGCGCCGGCCGCGGCGCCCCCGCGCTTCATGAGCGAGGCCGGCGACCCGCCGCCCGAGCGGATCGAGCTCTGCGGCGACGCGACGCCGGCCGACGCCGCGCTGCGCGCGCTGCGCGGCGGCGCACATCTGCTCTACCGCGGCGACGAGCGCAACGCGCGCCAGCTGCTCGCCGCGCTCGCGCGCCGGATCCGGAACGAGCGCGCGCGCGAGGCGGCGGGCGCGCGCGCAGCGCTCTCTCCGGCCGAGCGCTTCCGCGCGTTGCGCGAGGGCCGCGAGCGGGAGCACGCGCTGCTCTCGCGGCTGCTGGTCGAGCTCTCGCCCGACTACGCGCTCGGCCTCGCGCGCGCGGGCGACGTCGCCGCGGCCTGTGCCGCGGCCTGGGGCCCGCCGGACGGCACGCCGCGGCTCTGCGCGCTGCGCGAGCTGCTCGGGATCCAGGGCGCCCACGAGTGGTACCGGCGCGGAGTCGAAGTCGCCGCGCTCGGCGCCCGCGTGCATCCCGGCTACGGAGTCTTCGCGCCCACGCGCCGGGCCTACGTCGAGCTCGTCGCCGAGGCGCTGGCCGCGCACCCGCTCGACGGGCTCTGCGTCTTCGACGTCGGCACGGGCAGCGGCGTGCTCGCGCTGCTCGCGGCGAAGCGCGGCGCGCGCGAGGTGGTCGCGACCGATCTCGAGCCGCGCGCGGTCGCGTGTGCGCGCGAGAACGCAGAGCGCCTGGGACTCTCGCAGCGCGTGCGCGTGATCGAGCGCGACCTGTTTCCGGAAGGCCGCGCGGACCTCGTGCTCGCGAACCCGCCCTGGCTGCCCGCGGCCGCGCGCACGCGCCTCGACCGCGCCGTCTACGACCCGGACGCGAGCTTCGCGACGCGCTGGCTCGACGGTCTGCGCGAGCACCTGCGCGCGGGGGGACAGGGCTGGCTCTTGATCTCCGACCTGCCCGAGCGACTCGGCCTGCGCGGGCCGGACTGGATCCCCGCGCGCGCGGACGCGGCCGGCCTCGCGCTGCTGGAGCGGCGCGAGCGCCGCGCCCTGCCCGCGCTGCGCGCGCAGCGCGGAGATCCGATCGCGGCCGAGCGCAGCGCGGAGCAGATCCAGCTGTTCCAGTTTGGAACGAAAGACTGACGCGCGCGCCATCCGGCGGCGCGCGCGGCGGCGTATGATCGCGCCGATGCAGTTCTCGGTTCCGCTCTTTCCCTACGACCGCTGGGGCAGCGTCGAAGCCATCGCCGAGGTCGCCGAGCTCGCGGACGAGCTCGGCATCGGTGCGCTGCAGTTCCCCGACCACGTGATCATGCCCGTCTTCGAGGGACGCCCGGACGTCAGCGTCGTCTGGCACGACAACTTCGTGCTCGGCGCCTATCTCGCCGCGCGCACGCGGCGGCTGCGCTTCATCTTCAACGTGCTCGTGGTGCCCTACCGGCCGCCCGTGCTGCTCGCGAAGCTGATCTCGACGCTCGATACCGTCTCGCAGGGGCGCCTCACGCTCGGCATCGGAGCGGGCTGGCTCAGGGGAGAGTTCCGGGTGCTCGGCGTCCCCTTCGCGGAGCGCGGCGCGCTGACCGACGAGTACCTGCGCGCGATGAAGGTGCTCTGGACCGAGGAGCGGCCGAGCTTCGAGGGCCGCACGATCCGCTTCTCGGGCATCGCCTTCGAGCCGCGCTGCGTGCAGCAGCCGCACGTGCCGCTCTGGATCGGCGGCAGCGGGCCCGCGCCGCTGCGCCGCGCGCTCGAGCTCGGCGATGGCTGGTCGCCGATGGTGGGCGAGCTCGCGGAGCTCGCGCCCGAGGTCGCGCGGATGAAGGAGCGGCTCGCCGCGCGCGGCCGCGACCCCGCCCGCTTCGCATTCAACTCGAGCATCTCCTTCGGCGCGCCCGACGCGCTGCGCGAGACCGCGCGCCGCCACGCCTCGCACGCGGGAGAGCGGACCGAGAGCAATGCCCCGTCGTCGCCCGAGGCAATCGTCGAGCTGATCGGCCGCTATCGCGAGGCCGGCTTCACGAACCTGACGCTGAGCTTCGGCTGGGAGAAGCCCGCCGACTACCTGCGCCAGCTCGAGTGGCTCGCGGCGAACGTGCTGCCGAAGCTGCGCTAGGCCCGCGCCTTCGCTCCCGGCGCGGCGAGGTGCGGTGGGGTCGGGGCGAGTCCGGGTCCTCGCGGAGGCGAGTACGGAACGCCCGGCGACGCTTCGCCCCGCCGGCCCAACGACCCGTCCCGGCTCCCACGAGCTGCGAGCTCCGCGTGGTTGCGGCGCAGCCGGAGCGAGGACCCGGACTCGCCCCGACCCCACCGCCGCCGCGCCGGCTCAGCCCTCGTAGCGCGCGAGCGCCTGCGCGATCGCGGGCGTCGGCCGCCGCGGGGCGGGGTCGTAGCGCGGCGAGAGGATCGCGAGCGTGCGCGGCAGCGTGAAGCGCCGCGCCGCGCGCCGGAAGCGCGCGTCGGCCGCGCGCGACGCCTCGCCGTGCAGACCGCGCTCGCGATCGACCGCGTGCAGGTGGCGCGCGACGCGGTTGCCGTGCGCCTGCAGGTGGCGCAGGAAGTGCCAGTAGCCGCCGAGGCGGCGCAGCCAGCCCGGGTGGAGCGCGCGCAGCACGTCGTGGCAGACGCTGCGGTGCTCGTGCTCCTCGGCGAGATGCCAGCTCCAGAGATCCCGCACCGCGGGGTCGGCGTCGCGCAGGAACTCCTGCGCGGGCCCGAAGAAGAGCTCCGCGGAGACGAGCCCGGTGCATTCGAAGCCCTCGCAATAGGCGAGGTTCCACGCGAGCGAGCGCTCGCGCAGGAAGCCCTCGTAGTCGCGCCGGATCTGCTCCTCGAAGGGCTCGAGCCCCGGGTACTGCGCGCGCAGCGCGGCGTTGTAGCGGGCGTGCAGCCGGAAGTGGTTCGCCTCCTGCTGGTTGAAGAGGTCGACGTCCCGGATCAGCTCCGCGTGCGCGGCCGGGTCGAGCTTCTCGCGCGCGAGCTTCAGCACGCGGATCAGATAGGGCTCGAGGTAGGGCAGCGCGCTCGAGGCCGCGTTCAGCTGGTGGGCGAAGCCGGGCGCCGAGGGGATCCAGCGCGCGCAGGCGCCCGAGAAGTCGAGCGAGGGACGCCGCGGCTTCACGTCCGGTCCGTGCGGCGGCGGAGCGCCACGCCGGCTACGCCTTCGCGACGCCCGAGAGCGGCACGACCGCGGTCGCGAGCGGCGCGATCGCCTCCTCGGGCAGCTGGAAGCGCCAGAAGATCGTGCCCGAGGGCCGGCCCTTGGTCTCGATCCAGTTCGGCACGCCCGGGTCGCGCGCCGCGACCGCGATCTTGAAGCTGCCGTCGGGCTCGAGCCGCGTCTGCGCGCGGTTCAGGGAGACGCGCCGATGCGCGTAGTCGAGGGTGTGGGTGTAGCGGTTCCAGAGCACGACGTTCGCGAAGCGGCACTTCGGGAAGCGGCCGCGGATCACGAGCGCCTCGTCGGGCCCGAGCGCGAAGGGCGCGAGCGCGTAGACGTTGTCGACCGCGGCGAAGCCGACGCCGCGGTTGCTGTCGTCCTTGCGGGGCGGATTGAACTGGTTCGGCACGAGCGAGACCCAGGGCGGCAGCTTCTCCGGGTCCATGCCCGGCGGGCTCACGCTGCTGCGCAGGAACTTCGCGACGCGCCGGAGGCCCGCGGCGACCGAGGCGTCGCTCGGCGGCGGCGGCGGCTCCGCGAGGTCCGTGCGCTCGATCGCGAGCGGGATGTGGTGCAGCTGGTCCGCGGCGATGCTCGTCGCGCGCTCGTAGTAGTGGCGCGTCGTGACGCTCCCCGCGCCCGGATCGAGGCGCAGCCAGTTGCCGCGCGCGGGCTTCTCCGCGCTCGCGGTGATCTCGTAGCTGCCGTCCTTCGCGATCTCGAACTCGCTGTCGTTCAGCGTGTGGCCGATGCCCGTCGGGTTGCCGCCGTCGGCCGCGCCGAGCTCCACGCTGAACGAGGTGTAGACCGCGCCCGCGGTGTTGCCGCGGATCCGGTAGCGGTGCGCGGAGCTCGCGGGGGTGCCGAAGTAGACCGCGTCGGGGTTGTCGCCGAGCAGCTTCTTGGTCGGCGTGACGATGCGCCGCCAGCTCGGCCGCTCGGGGCTCGGCTCGAACCAGGCCTCGATCGCGTGGTGCAGGTGGAAGATCAGCATGCGCCGCGCCTCGGCGTAGTCGAGCGGGCCGCCCATGCGCCAATCCGGCTCGTGGAAGCGCCGCTCGAGCTCCGCGATCGCCGCGCGCAGCTCCTCGAGCGCGGCGGCCGACTCGCTGCCGTCGCCGGCCGCGGCTGCGCCCGCAGCCCCGGCCTGTGCGCGCGCCGCGCGCGGCGCGAGGAGCTCGGAGAAGAGGAGCAGGCCGAGGCCCGAGCCCGCGCTGCTGAGAAAGTCCCGGCGGTCCACCGATCGTCCCCCTCGCGCGCTGCGCGGGATCGCGCAGCCGGGGCCAGTCTACGGCCCGCGCCTCCGGCGGCACAACGCTCACCGGGCCGGGCGCCTCGCAGCCCGGGGCTCAGGCGAGCAGCGGCTCGAGCTCCGCGAGCGCGGTGATCACGTGGTGGATCCCGTCGGGCTCTCCCGGCTCCGGCGCGAGCCAGACCCCGCGCATGCCGCAGCGCGCGGCGCACGCGACGTTCGCGCGCGTGTCGTCGACGAAGACGCAGTCGCGCGCGCCGACCCCGAGCCGCGCGGTCACCGCGCGATAGGCGTCCGGGTCGGGCTTGGGCCGCAGCGCGAGGTCCTCGAGCGCGAGCACGCACTCGAAGGCGCCGCCGAGCTCGAGCAGCCGCAGCACCTGGTCGGCGTGGCAGCGCGGGGCGTTGGTCACGACCGCCTTGCGCCCGGGCAGCCGCCGCAGCAGCGCCCGCAGCTCGGGCGCGGGAGCCAGCAGGTCCGAGAGATCCACGCGGTGCACCGAGGCGAGGTAGTGCTGCGGGTCGACCCGGTAGTGGATCTCGAGCCCGCGCATCGTCGTGCCGTGCGCGTCGCGCAGCCCGCGGCGCAGCTCGTTCACCGCGGCCGGGGCGATCCCGATCACCTCGCGCAGATAGGCGTTGATGCGCTGGTCGATGCGCTCGAGCACGCCGCTGCCGCGCGGGTAGAGCGTCTCGTCGAGATCGAAGAGCAGGAACTCCACCCGCGCCGGCCCGCCTCAGTCCCGGAAGGTGAGCTCGTCGTGCGTCTCGCAGCGGCGCGCGTCGATCGCGCTCTTGACCTGCAGGTAGCCCGGCCAGCCGTAGCCCGGGATGAAGCCGAGCCAGAACTTGCGGGGCGGGACGTTGTCCCAGAAGTTCCCCCATCCCTTCAGGTACCACTCGCCGAGTCCCGGGTGGGCGATCGAGAGCCACATCGCGGCGTCTCGCGGCCGACCTCCGGGGCAGCGACTGCTCTGTTGTGCGCTCGCGGGCAGCGCCAGGAACAGGCTTGCGACGAGCGCGAGTGCGGCGATCCTCACGGGCTTCCTCCTGCAGGCGCGCGCGGGCCGCGGCTCGGCGCGGACTCCGGAGCGACGCGGGGCGAGCGTAACGCAGGGAGGTCTCGGGGAGCAGCATGCGCGCGCCTGCGATCGGCCTCGACTTCGGCACCACGAACTGCGCGATCGCGATGCTGCGGCCGGACGGGCGCGCGGAGCTGCTGCGCTTCGCGACGCCGGAGGGCCCGAGCGGGATCTTCCGCTCGATCCTGTACTTCGAGCCCGCCGTGGGGGGAAACCCGCTGCGCGTCCACGCCGGGCCGGACGCGATCGCGGCCTATCTCGCGAGCGAGGGCGAGGAGGGCCGGCTCGTGCAGTCGCTCAAGTCCTTCCTCGCGAGCCGGCTCTTCTCGTCGACGAGCGTCTTCGGCCGCAGCTACCGGCTCGAGGATCTGATCGCGCTGCTGCTGCGGCCGCTGCGCGAGCGCGCCGAGCAGTGCCTCGGCGCCGGGCTCGGGCGCGTGCTGGTCGGGCGGCCGGTGCACTTCGCACACGCGAACGGCGCGCGCGACGACGACTTCGCGCTCTCGCGGCTGCGCGCGGCGCTCCACGGCGCGGGCTTCCGCGAGGTCGACTTCGAGTACGAGCCGGTCGGCGCGGCGCACCACTACGAGCGGGAGCTCGAGCGGGACGAGCTGATCCTGATCGCCGACTTCGGCGGCGGCACGAGCGACTTCTCGCTGCTGCGGGTCGGCCCCTCGTTCCGCGCGGGAGCGCGGCGCGAGGAAGCCATCCTCGGCCACGACGGCGTCGGCGTCGCGGGCGACGCCTTCGACGGCCAGCTGATCCACCACGTCGTGGCGCCGCGCCTCGGCCGCGGCAGCGCATTCCGCTCGACGAGCGGCGAGCCGCTGCCCGTGCCCGGCTGGATCTACCGCCACCTCGAGCGCTGGCACCACCTCTCCTTCCTGCGCTCGCCGAGAACGCTGCGCGCGCTCTACGACCTGCGCCGCGAGGCGCTCGAGCCGGAGCGTCTCGACGCGCTGATCCACGTCGTCGAGTGCGACCAGGGCTTTCCGCTGCACCGCGCGACCGAGGCCGCGAAGCGCGCGCTCTCGGCCGGTCCGGGCGCGGAGTTCCACTACGCGGACGCGGCGCTCGAGGTGCGCGAGGCGGTGCTGCGCCGGCACTTCGAGCTCTGGATCGCCGACGAGCTCCGCGCGATCGCCGGCTGCGTCGATCGGCTGCTCGCGCGCACGGGCGTCTCCGCCGGAGCCGTCGACCGCGTGTTCCTGACCGGCGGCTCCTCGCTCGTGCCGGCCGTGCGCGAGATCTTTCGCGCGCGCTTCGGCGCCGAGAAGCTGCGCGGCGGCGAGGAGCTCAGCTCCGTCGCGGCGGGCCTCGCGCTCTGCGCGGCGCGGCGCGGCGACTGACGCGGGGCGCCCGGGCGAACGGCGCGCCCTGCTAGGCTCGCGCCGATGCGCCTGCGCGGCTTCGCAGCGGCCCCGATCGCGCTCTCGGCGCTGGCCGCCGCCGCGCGCGCGGCGCCGCCGCCGCTGCGCCTCGACCCGATCGCGAGCGTCTCGGGCCTCGCGACCCACGTCGCGCACGCGGGCGACGAGCGCCTCTTCATCGCCGAGCGCGGGGGCCGGATCCGGATCTGGAAGCCCGGGGTCGGTCTGCTCGCGGCGCCCTTCCTCGATCTCACGGCGCTCGTCGACACCAGCGGCGACGGCGCCCTCGCGGGCCTGGCCTTCCACCCCGGGAGCGCGGGCAACGGCCATCTCTTCGTGAGCTACACCGAGGCCGGAAGCGGCGCCGTGCCGATGCGCTCCGTGATCGCGCGCTATGCGGTCTCGGCCAGCGACCCGGACCGCGCGGATCCCGCGAGCGCCGCGCTGCTGCTGCGCGTCGACGAGCCCGCCACGAGCCACAACGTCGGCGCGCTCGCCTTCGCGCCCGACGGGACGCTCTTCGCGAGCTTCGGCGACGGCGGCCGCGGCGCGAGCCCACCCGGTCACGCGTGTCGCTCGCAGCTGGATTCCGCCGCGCTGGGAACGGACGCGCTGCACGGCAAGGTCCTGCGTCTCGACGTGGATGCCGCGGCCGGAACGCCGCCCTACTACGCGATCCCGGCCGACAATCCCTTCGCGGACCCCGGCGACGGCATCGCCGACGAGATCTTCGCGAAGGGCTTCCGCAACCCCTGGCGGATCTCCCTCGACCGCGAGACCGGAGATCTCTGGATCGGCGACGTCGGCCAGGACGACCGCGAGGAGCTGATCCGGATCCCGGGCGGCAGCGGCGGCGGCCAGAACCACGGCTGGCCGGTCATGGAGGGGAGCCTCTGCTTCGATCCGGATCCGCTGAGTCCCGAGTGTCCGGCGGGGACGCCGTCCTGCTTCGATCCGGCGCTCTCGCCGCCGGTCTTCGAGTACGAGACCGGCATCCGCTGCTCGGTCACGGGCGGCAGCGTCTACCGCGGCCGCGAGATCGCCCCGCTGCGCGGCCGCTACGTCTTCGGCGATCTCTGCACGGGCGAGATCTTTGCGCTCGCGGAGACGCAGCCGGGCGTCTTCGCGTCCGAGCTGCTGCTGCAGCCGGGCGGACCGCTCACGAGCTTCGGCGAGGACGTCGACGGCGAGCTGCTCGTGGTCTCGGGCAGCGGCGTCTCGCGGCTGCGCTACGACGGCGAGCCGGCGCTGGTCCCGGCGCTCGGCTCCGCCGCGCTGGCCGGGCTCGCGGCCGCGCTGGCTCTGGCCGCGCTCGTCTGGCTGCGGCAGCTGCCGCGCGGGAGCCGGGGCGGGACGCAGTAGAATCGGGCGGCTTCCGATCGGAGACCCGATGCTCGCCCCCGCTTCCGTGCTCGACTATCGCGCGCTCGCGCTGCGGCGCCTGCCGCGCCTGCTCTTCGACTACGTGGACGGCGGCTCCTACGACGAGAACACGCTGCGCGCGAACCGCGAGGCCTTTGCGGACCTCCGGCTCAAGCAGCGCATCCTGCGCGACGTCTCCGCGCTCGACACGCGCACGAGCCTCTTCGGTCGGGAGCTCTCGCTGCCGATCGCGCTCGCGCCGATCGGCTTCGCGGGCATGATGGCGCGGCGCGGCGAGGTGCAGGCGGCCGCGGCGGCCGAGCGCGCGGGCGTCCCCTTCACGCTCTCGACCGTCGGGATCTGCCCGATCGAAGAGGTGCGGCGCGCGACGCAGGCGCCCTTCTGGTTCCAGCTCTACATGATGCGCGACCGCGGCGTCGTGAAGGCGATGCTCGAGCGCGCGCAGGCCGCGGGCTGCGGCGCGCTCGTCTTCACGGTCGATCTGCCGGTGCTCGGCAAGCGCTACCGCGACCTGCGCAACGGCCTCGGCGTCGCGCTCTCGCCCCTCGGCAAGCTGCGCATGGCCTTCGATCTCGTCTCCCACCTGCGCTGGGGCCTCGACGTCGGCGTGCGCGGCCGCCCGCTCCGCTTCGGCAACCTCGAGAACGCGACGCAGCTGCGCGGCCTCTTCGACCTCTTGCACTGGACCACGACGCAGGTCGACTCGAGCGTGACCTGGAAGGAGATCGAGTGGGTGCGCCAGTTCTGGCAGGGCCCGCTGATCCTGAAGGGCGTGCTCGACGTCGAGGACGCGCGCCTCGCGGTGGCCTGCGGCGCGGACGGCATCGTCGTCTCGAACCACGGCGGCCGCCAGCTCGACAGCGCGCCGGCGTCGCTCTCGGTCCTGCCCGCGATCGCGCAGGCCGTGGGCTCGCAGACCGAAGTGCTGATGGACGGCGGCGTGCGCTCGGGCCAGGACATCGCGAAGGCGCTCGCGCTCGGCGCGAAGGCCTGCCTCGTCGGCCGCGCCTGGGTCTACGGCGTCGCGGCAGCGGGCGCGGCCGGCGTCTCCGCGGTGATCGAGACGCTGAAGCAGGAGCTGCGCGTCACGATGGCGCTGCTCGGCGTGACGGCGGTCGACCAGATCGACCGCGGCGTGCTGGAAGACTGAATCGCGCGGGCGGGAATCGCCGCGCGCCTTGCGCCGCGCAGCGCGCTCACTCGAACCAGTCCCACTTCCACGGCGTGATCGTCTCGAAGGGGCCCGCGAAGACCGGCCGCAGGCGCTTCTCGAGCTCGCCCGAGAGGCGGCCGCCGCGGCCGATCGGCTCGCGCAGCGCGCGCGCGACCGCGAGCGGGTCGTCGTCGAGGTAGAGCACCGCGACGCGCCGGCCTGCCGGGTTGCGGCTCGCGAAGACCGAGTCGCGCCCGCCCGCGCGCGCCGTGTAGGAGTAGGCGCCCGCGACGCCGGGCACGCGCAGGAGCTCCGGGAAGAGCGCGCAGTCGAGCCAGGTGCCGGTCTCGTCGGCGTCCGCGCCGGGCACGGGGTCGAGCACGAGGGCTGCGATCCCGCGGTTCGGGCGGTAGGGCAGCGCCTCGGCCGAGATCCGCACGCGCGCCGCGACGTACTCCTTGACCAGCAGGAAGGGGCCGCCCATCAGCCCCTTGCGGTGCGCGAAGAAGCGGCCGAGCGCGCGGAGCTGGTCGGCGAGGTCGAAGAAGTCGGTGAGCGTGCGCTCGAGCGGCTCGGTCATGTAGTAGCAGGTCAGGTAGTGCGTCTCGGCGAGGGCGGCGTCCTCGAAGAGGCGCGCCGCGCGGCACGCGGGCGTCGACACCCAGCGCTGTCCGAACGCGATCCCCGGAATCGGGAACTGCTCGGGCATGTGGTCGAGCATGTGCCACTCGTTGTAGGCGCGGTGCTGGCCCCTGGCGATCTCGGTGAACGAGAAGAAGGCGAGCTTGAGCTTGTTCATGCGTCTCCCGGGCCGCGGCGCGCGCGTCGGGCGCGCGCGGGCGCGTCCACCCTACCCAGAAGCGGCGCGCGAGACAACGCGCGCCCGCTTCGCGTAGACTGCGCCGCCGTGCACTACGCGAGCGCCGACGAGGGAATCCGCGCGCCGGGCCTGCGCCTCGTGCTCACGGCCGGCGTGCCGGGGCCCTGGGGCGAGGCCGCCAAGGCGATCTTCCACCTGAAGAAGCTCCACTACCTGCCGGTGCGGCAGGACGCCGGCGTGGTCGATCCCGAGCTCCTTCGATGGACGAACCAGAGCGGCGCGCCGGCCGCGATGTACGAGAGCGAGCGCCCGCGCACGGGCTGGGCCGAGATCCTCTTCCTCGCCGAGCGCCTCGCCCCGGAGCCGCGCCTCGTGCCGCGCGATCCCGAGCTCCGCGCCCAGATGCTGGGCCTCTGCTTCGAGCTCTGCGGCGAGCAGGGCCTCGGCTGGTGCCGCCGCCTCGAGCTGATGGCGCGCCAGCCGGCCGCCGCTCCGCCCGAGGCGGGCAGCATGCAGTGGAAGTACGGGATCGCCGACGCGGCCGACACTGCGGCCGCGACCCGCCGCATCGGCGAGATCCTGGGCGTCCTCGCCGCGCAGCTCGCGCGCGGGCGCGCCTCCGGAGGGCGTTATTTCTTCGGCGCGGAGCTCTGCGCGCTCGACCTCTACTGGGCCGCGTTCTCGAACATGCTCGCGCCGATGCCGCCGGAGCGCTGCCCGATCCCGGAGCGGATGCGCCCGATCTACGCCTACTTGGCCCCGGGCGCGGCGCCCGTCGATGCGCGACTGCTCGAGCACCGCGATTTCGTCTTCGATCGGCACCTGCCGCTGCCGATGGACTTCTGAGCCCGGGGGGCGCCGCGCGATGGGACTCGACCTGCGCCCGTCTCCCGAGGACGAGAAGTTCCGCCGCGAGCTCCGCGCCTGGCTCGCGAGCGAGGTGCCGCGCCACGGCCCGCCGCCCGCGATGGACGATTTCCCCTCGCGCCGCGCCTACGACACGAGCTGGCAGCAGAAGCTCTTCGGCGCGGGCTACGCGGGCCTGCACTGGCCCACGGAGTACGGCGGGCGCAATCTCTCGCTGACACAGCAGCTGATCTACCACGAGGACGTCGCGCGGGCCGGCGCGCCGGACATCGGCATGAACTTCGTCGGGCTCATGCACGGCGGCCCGACCTTGATGGTCGAGGGCAGCCCGGAGCAGAAGTCGCAGCACCTGCCCGCGATCCTGCGCGGCGCCGAGGTCTGGTGCCAGGGCTTCTCGGAGCCCTCGGCCGGCTCGGACCTCGCGGGACTGCGCACGCGCGCCGTGCGCGACGGCGACCACTACGTCGTGACGGGCCAGAAGATCTGGACGAGCTACGCGCACCAGGCCGACTACTGCGAGCTGCTCGTGCGCACCGATCCCGAGGCGCCGAAGCACAAGGGCATCAGCTGGCTGATCCTGCCGATGGACCTGCCCGGGATCGAGGTGCGGCCGCTCAAGACGCTGACCGGCGAGGGCGAGTTCAGCGAGGTCTCCCTCGAGGCCGTGCGCGTGCCGGTCCGGAACCGCGTCGGCGCCGAGAACGACGGCTGGCGCGTGACCAACGTCACGCTGCGCTTCGAGCGCGGCACCGCGTTCTCGGGCCGCATCTACCAGCTGCAGGCGACGCTCTGGGCGCTGCGCCGCGCGGCCGAGCGCATCACGCGCCGCGACGCGCGCTCCTGGGACGACGCGCACCTGCGCCGCGAGGCCGGCAGGCTGCAGGCCGAGCTCGACGCGCTCTCCGCGATGCTCAAGCTCGCGATCTCCGAGGCCGAGTCGACCGGCGTGCCGGGCCTCGGGAGCTCCGCGCTCAAGCTCGCCTTCACGCACGTCTACCAGGGCATCGGCGACCTCGGCGTCCGCGTGCTCGGCCGCGCGGGCCTCTCGATGGCCGACTTCCACGACACCCCGGTCAGGCCGCTCGCCATGCGTTATTTCTTCTCGCTCTCGATCGCGATCGCCGCGGGCAGCTCCCAGATCCAGCGCAACATCATCTCCGAGCGCATGCAGGGCCTGCCGAAGGACCGCTAACCCGGGTCCGGGGACGGTCTTCACGAGTCAGGGATTCTCGCGATTCCTTCCCGCGGGCATCGCTCGTCCGCTCTTCAGGAGCAGCACGGGCGGCGCCTCGCGCAGCCGCTCCCGGTACTTTGCGAAGCGCTCGCGGTCGCGCGGGATTAGGCCGCCGCCCGGGAGATTCGCCGAGCCCAGCACGACGTCCGCGCGCCCGTCGCCGTCGACGTCGCCCGCGTCGAGCGAGAGCCAGCGGCTCCAGTGCGCGCCGGCGAGCGTCGCGGGCGAGAAGCGCAGCGCCGTGCCCCGAGTGTCGGCGCCGCGCTCGCTCCGATTCTCGAGCAGCGTGAAGGTCTCGGGCTGCGCGAGTTCCCAGTCCGGGTAGAACGCGATCGCGGCGAGGTCGAGGTCGCCGTCGGCATCGAAGTCGAGCGCGCGCGCCTGCAGCGCGCCGTACATCGGGTAGAAGAAGGCCTCGCGCAGCGTGAGGTCCGGCTGATTCAGGAAGATGCGCAGCCCGTGGTAGGGGCGCAGCGGCGGGACCGGAATCTCCATGTTGTTGCCGTTGACCGTGAGGACGTCGGGACGCGCGTCGGCGTCGAAGTCCGCGACGAGGAGCTGATTGAAGCCCCAGCCGGGCGGCTGGTCGAGCAGCACGCGTGGCTCGAAGCGGCGCTCGCCGAGGTTGCGGTACAGCACCAGCTGCTGGATCGCCTGCGCCGTGAGCGTGAGAACGTCCCTGCGACCGTCGCCGTCGAAGTCGGCGATCTCCGCGCCGAGCGCGCCCGCGCGATCGAGCAGCACGGACTCCGCCGCGTCCGCTGCGCCTCCCGCAGCGCCCGCGCCCCAGAACACCGAGAGCTTCCCGAAGCCCTGCCCGTAGCCGTTGCCGAAGCCCGCGACGACGAGGTCCTCGCGGCCGTCGCCGTCGAGATCCGCCGCGCGGCTCTGCGTCGGCCGCGCGAACTCCGGAATCCGCGCGCTGCGCTCGAGCCGGCCCGCGGCGCCGCGCCGCAGCTCGAGCACCGCGCCGGGCGCGATCGTCTCCTGATCGAAGCTGCCGAGCAGCGTGAGGCGGAAGCCGTCTGCGAAGGGCTCGACGTGCACGGGCTCCGAGTCGAAGCGCTCGCGCGCGAGCTCGCGCGCGTCCCGGAGCGAGAACACGCGCAGCTCGCGCGCGTGCCCGAGACCGACGTAGAGCTCCGCGCGCTCGGAGTCGATCCGCAACAGCGTCACGTAGTCGCCCGTCGGGAGATCGAAAGCCGGGACCGAGGCTGCGAGCGCGGTGATCGGCGGCAGCTCGCGCGCGGGAATCCGGAAGTCGCGCTGCGCGGGCGCGCCCTCGACGAAGTACTTCGAGAGGCGCTCGAAGTTCCGGCGCGTGATCTGCGGCTCGGCGGGCACGAGATGCGCCGCGACCAGCGTGCGGAAGGCGTCGTCGATCGGGCGGATGCCGAGGTAGTGGCTCATCCAGGTCAGCACGGTGGGCCAGGTCTCGGCCGGCAGCTCGCCCGGCTCGGGCACCCGATGGCAGCTGCCGCAGTGCCGTTGCGCGAGCTCGGACGCGCGCAGGCCGGGCGCGCGGGGGCGCTCCGCGCGCTCGTCCCGCTCGCGCTCGCAGCCCGCGGCCGAGAGCGCGAGCGCCGCGAGCAGCGCGCCAACCCATGCGAGCGATCGATCCGGGCCCGGCATGCCCGCCGCAGGCTAGCTTCGTCGACTCCGTTCGCCTTCGGCTCACTGCGCGGGGCAGGGCCCCTTGCGTCGTCGACTCCGTTCGCCTTCGGCTCACTGCGCGGGGCAGGGCCCCTTGCGTCGTCGACTCCGTTCGCTTCCGGCTCACTGCGCGGGGCAGGGCCCCTTGCGTCGTCGACTCCGTTCGCTTCCGGCTCACTGCGCGGCGCGCTTGCGGCGCGGCGGCGCAGCGTGGGAGGATGCGGGCTCGCATGGAACGCTACGCACCCAGGATGACGCTCGCCGCGGCGAACGCGCAGCTCACCGGCCCCGGCGGCATCTTCGAGACCGCGATCGAGCCCGTGCGCGGCGAGCCGATGGCGGTGTTCCGGCGGCGCGCGACGAGCCTGCGCGAGCTGCTCGCGGCCTCCGCGCGCTTCGACTCGCAGGACTACTACGTCTTCGACGACGGCCGCCGCGCGACCTTTGCCGAGCACCGCCGCGACGTCGCCTCGGTCGCGAAGGCGCTGCGCGAGCGCTTCGGAATCGGTCCCGGCGACCGCGTCGCGATCCTCGGCGCGAACAGCCCCGAGTGGATCACGAGCTTCTGGGCGATCACGAGCCTCGGCGCGATCGCGGTCGGGCTGAACGGCTGGTGGCAGGGCGACGAGATCGAGTACGGCCTCGGCGTCTCGGAGCCGGCGCTCCTGATCGCGGACCAGCGCCGCCTCGACCGCCTCGGCGGCGCGGACCCGGGCGTGCGCACGCTCGTGATGGAGGACGACTTCGCGCGGCTCCTGCGCCACGACCCGGGCGCAGCGCTGCCCGATCACCCGATCGACGAGGACGACCCCGCGCTCCTGCTCTTCACCAGCGGCACGACGGGCCGACCGAAGGGCGCGATCAACAGCCACCGCAACATGCTCGCCTTCCTCGCGCTCGGCGCCTTCGCGGCGCTGCGCGGAATGCTGCTGATGCGTGGCCGGCTGGAGCTTCCGCCCGCCGGCGGCAAGCCGCCCGCGGCGATCGCCGCGAGCCCGCTCTTCCACGTCTCGGGGCTGCACGGCTCGGCCGTGACCGCGATGTCGTCGGGCATGAAGCTCGTCTGGACCACGGGGCGCTTCGACGCCGACAAGATCCTGCGCCTCACCTTCGAGGAGGGCATCTCGCGCTGGGGCGGCGTGACGACCCATCTCTACCGTCTGCTCGAGCACCCGCAGCTCGACCGCTACGACCTCTCGCAGATCACCTCGGTCGGCGGTGGCGGCTCGACCTGGTCGCCCGAGCTGCAGCGCCTGATCCGCGAGAAGCTGCCGGGCGCGACGCCCGCGTTCCAGGTCGGCTACGGGCTCACCGAGAGCGCGGCGCTGCTGACGATGGCGGACGAGCTGATGCTGCGCGCGCACCCGGACAGCGTCGGCTGCGCGCTCGCGACCGCGCAGATCGAGATCCGCGGCGAGGACGGCCGCGCGCTGCCCGACGGGCGCGACGGCGACATCTGCGCGCGCGGGCCGATGGTGATGCCGGGCTACTGGCGCAACGACAAGGCCAACGCCGAGACGCTCTTGCCCGGCGGCTGGCTCAAGACCGGCGACGTGGGCCAGCTGCGCGAGGACTTCCTCTTCCTCGCGTCGCGCAAGCGCGATCTGATCCTGCGCGGCGGCGAGAACGTGTATCCGGTCGAGATCGAGAACCGGCTCGAGGAGCACCCGGGCATCGCGGAGGCCGCCGTGGTCGGTGTGCCGCACCGGCAGCTCGGCCAGGAGGTCAAGGCCGTCGTCGTGCCGCGGCCCGGGGCCCGGCTCGAGCCGGACGCGGTGCGCGCATTCGTCGCCGAGCGGCTCGCCTACTTCAAGGTGCCCGCGCAGGTGGAGCTGCGCAGCGAGCCGCTGCCGCGCAACGCCGCGGGCAAGGTGCTGAAGCACGTGCTCACGGGCGAGCCGAACCCCTTCGTAGAGGACTGACGAGGCAGCATGGCGAGCGGACTGCTGGCGGGGCGGCGCGCGATCGTGACGGGCGGAGCCAACGGCATCGGCGCGGCCTGCGTCGCGGCCTTCGCGCGGGAGGGCGCGCGCGTCGTGTCGGTCGACATCGACGACGAGCGCGGCGCGCTGGTCGCGAAGGAGGCCGGCGCCGCTGCGAGCTATCGGCACTGCGACGTCACGAGCCGCGCCGAGGTCGCGCGCGTCTTCGCGAGCGCCGGCGCCGAGCTCGGCGGCCTCGACGTGCTCGTGAACACTGCGGGCATCGAGGCCGCGATGCCCGCCGAGCGCATCACGGACGAGGAGTGGGACCGCGTCTTCGACATCCACGTGCGCGGCACCTTCCACACCAACCAGGTCGCCTTCGAGCTGATCCGCGGGAGCCTCGCGGCGCGCGTCGCGGCCGAGCCCGGCAGCGGCGCGGCGGCGCCGGGCCGGATCATCAACTTCGGCTCGGGCGCGGGCATCCGCGGGCAGAAGGGCTCGGCGCACTACTCGGCGGCCAAGGGCGCGGTGATGGCGTGGACGCGCACGGTCGCGCAGGAGTGGGGCCCGCACGGGATCACCGTGAACGCGGTCGTGCCCGCGGCCTGGACCGGCCAGTACGAGAGTCATCGCGCGCGCATGGCGCCCGAGCAGCTCGCCGCGCACGACGCGATGATGGCGCGCGCGGTTCCGCTCGGCGGCAGGCTCGGGGATGCGCTGCGCGACGTCGCGCCCGTGGTCGTGTTCCTCGCGAGCGATCTCTCGCACTTCATGAGCGGCCAGGCCGTGGCCGTGGACGGCGGCATGGTGCTGCTCGGATCCTAGGCGACCGGAAGAGGTGTCTCGCGATGAAGAATGCGGTCCTGCTCCACTACTCCCACTGCGTCTCCGACATCGAGCGCTCGCGGCGCTTCTACACCCAGGTGCTGGGCTTCGAGGTGATGGCCGAGTTCGATTTCGACGATCCGAAGACCGCGCAGGTGATGCTCGTTCCGGGCGCGAGGTTCAAGGGCATCTTCATGCAGCGCGACGGCATGCGCATCGAGATCATCGGCTTCTCGAACCCGCGGCCCAGGGACGAGCAGCGGCCGCGCTTCGCGAACGAGATCGGCCACTCGCACTTCACGTTCAACGTGCAGGACCTCGACGCGGCGCTCGCGGAGCTGCGCGCGCACGGCATCGAGCCCGAGCCCGGCAGCCGCGCCGTGCTGCACCACGGCATCGAGTGCTGCGTGATCCGCGACCCGGACGGCTTCCCGATCGAGCTCGTGCATTCGCCGCGGCTCGGCACCGCGCCCTACCAGGCCTAGCGCGATGGCCGGACGCCTCGAGGGAAGGGTCGCGATCGTGACCGGCGCCGCGAAGGGGCAGGGCGCCGCGGTCGCGCAGCGCTTCGCGGCCGAGGGAGCGCGCGTGGCGCTGCTCGACGTGCTCGACGACGCCGGCAAGGCCACGGCCGAGGCGATCGCGCGCGCGGGCGGCAGCGCGTTCTACGCGCACTGCGACGTCTCGCGCGAGGCCGACGTCGCCGGGGCGGTCGCGGGCGCGGCCGAGCGCTTCGGCGGCCTCGACGTGCTCTACAACAACGCGGCCGTGATCCGCTACGGCCGCAAGCTCGCCGAGCTGCCGGTCGAGGAGTGGGACCAGACGCTCGGCGTCAACCTGCGCGGGCCCTTCCTGTGCGCGAAGCACGCGCTGCCGCACCTGATCGCGCGCGGCGGCGGCTCGATCGTGAACGTGAGCTCGCACGGCGCCTTCCAGGCCTCGCCGACCGGGATCGCCGACTACGGCGTCTCGAAGGGCGGCCTCGTGACGCTGACCGCCTACCTCGCTTCGGAGTACGGGCCCGAGAACGTGCGCGCGAACTGCATCGCGCCGGGGCCGGTCCCGACGGACCTGAACGCCCGCTTCCTGCAGCACGAGGCCGGCCGCCGCGCGACCGAGGCGATGATCCCGCTGCGCCGCGTCGGCGCGCTCGAGGACATCGCGAGCGCGGCGCTCTTCCTCGCTTCGGACGAATCGAAGTGGATCACCGGCGCGGTGCTGCGCGTCGACGGCGGGATCGTGGTCCAGTAGGCCGCGGCAGCAGGGATCCGAAGCCTCCGCATGTCCGAGAGCCCCGACCCGCGCCCGACGCATCCCCCGCCTCGGCCCGCGCGCGCCGCGAGCTCCGCGAACTTCGTGCTCGCCGCGCTCTTCGTGCTCTACATCTTCAACTTCGTCGACCGCTACATCCTCGCGCTGCTGCAGGACCCGATCAAGGGCGAGCTCGGACTCACCGACACGCAGCTGGGACTCCTCTCGGGTCCCGCCTTCGCGCTGCTCTACACGACGGCCGGCATCCCCCTCGCGCGCTATGCCGATCGCGGCTCGCGCACGCTCCTGATCAGCGCGGGCTTCGTCGTCTGGAGCGCGATGACGGCGGCCTGCGGGCTCGCGCGCAGCTACACGCAGCTCCTGATCGCGCGCGTCGGCGTCGGCGTCGGCGAGGCGAGCTTCACCCCGACCTCGCACTCGCTGATCGCGGACTACTTCCCGCCCGCGACGCGCGCGACCGCGATGGCGATCTTCGCGGCGGGGGCCACGGCCGGAACGATCGTCGGCAACCTGCTCGGCGGCTACCTCGGCGACGCGCTCGGCTGGCGCAACACCTTTCTCGTCGTGGGCCTTCCGGGCATCGCGGCCGCCTTCGTGTTCCAGCGCTGCGTGCACGAGCCGCCGCGCACGCTGCGGGCAGAGGCACAGCAGCCCTTCGGGCGGACCTTGGGATACCTGCTCGCGAACCGCTCCTACGTCTTCGTGGTCCTGTCGGCGACGCTGCACAGCTTCTCGAGCTACGGCGCGGCGTCGTGGAACGCGAGCTTCCTGCGGCGCGTGCACGAGATGAGCGGCTCCGAGGTCGGGCTCGCGCTCGCGCTGAACGCCTGCGTCTCGGTGGTCGGCCAGATCGGCTTCGGACGCCTCACCGACCGGCTCTCGCGCCACGACACGCGCTTCGCGATGTGGATCCCCGCGATCACCGCGGTCGGGGCGCTGCCCTTCCTGATCGGCTTCACGCTCTGGCCCTCGAGCCTCGGCGCGCTCGCGTTCCTGATGCTCGGCGGACTGATCGTGAACGCGTGGACCGGCCCCACCTACGCGACCGCCCAGAGCCTCGTGCCGCCGCACATGCGCGCGATCGCGTCGGCGATGCTGCTCTTCGTGATGAACGTGATCGGAATCGGCCTCGGCCCGCTCGCGGTCGGCGCGCTCAACGACTTCCTCGTGCCGCGCTTCGGGCCGGAGGCGATCCGCTACTCGCTCCTGATCGTGGTGCTGCCGCACACCTTCGCCGCGATCTTCAACTTCCTCGCGGCGCGCACGCTGCGGCAGGACCTCGCGCGCGTGCCGGCCTGAGGCGGTTCAGCCGTCGGGTCGATCCAGGTACACGCGGCGCAGGCTGCGCTCGATCTCGCTGTCGGGCTGCGCCATCACGAAGAGGTAGCTCGCCGCGCTGAAGCGGAGGATCACGGCGGGGCGCATGCCGCGCGCGCGGCTCGCCTCGAAGAGCGCGGGGTCGTGTGGGTTGGCCCAGTGCGCCGCGAACTCGCGCCCGCGCGTCGAGACGGCGATCACGAGGTCGGGAGACTGGTCGAGCACGTAGGCCGGGTCGCCGCGGCCCCGGATCGCGATTTCGGGGTCGTTCAGGCTGTAGGTGTCGATCACGCGCCAGCCCGAGTAGTAGGGGATCGCGCCGACGTCGCCGAGCGCGACGAGCGGCACGCGCGCCGCCTGCCTGCGGTAGTCGGCGAGGATCCTTCCGAGCCGCACGTTCGTGTTCAGGAGCGCCAGGCCGTAGGCGCGGCGCTCCTGCAGCGAGGCGCGCGCGGGCTCGATCGCGCGCGCCGCGAGCGATGCGGCCGCGGTCAACGAGAGCGCGGTGACGATCAGGCGCCTGGAGCCTCCGCGCAGGGGAGCGAGCGCCCGCGCGGCGATCTCCGCGAGCTGCGCGAGCCCGAGGCCCGAGAGCGCGAAGCAGAGCGGCAGCGCGGGCAGCGCATAGCGGAAGTCGAAGTCCATCACGGGATCGGGCAGCAGCGCGATTCCGACGACCGCGAGCGCGAGCGCGAGGAGCCAGCGGAACGCGCGCGGCGCGGCGAGCAGCGGCAGGAGCGCGAAGAGCCCGACGCCGCCGAGCAGCGTCTTCCCGAGGTCGAGCGCATTCGCCGCGCCAGGAAGCGCCGCACCGCCGGCGATCTTCGCGTAGAAGGGGATCGGGAGCAGCTCGCCGTAGTAGGTCGCGCGCGCGGCGAAGTAGAGCGCGCCGGGCAGGAGCCAGAAGAGCAGCGCGGAGCGGAGCAGGGCGGGCCGGGTCGCGGCCGGAGTGCCCGCGAGCGCGAGTGCGAGCGCAGCGGCGGCCGCGGCGTTCAGCTCGGGGCGCACGAGGCCCAGCGCGAGCGCGAGCAGCCCGAAGCCGGGTCCGGCCGGCTCGGGCGCGCTCCGCGCGCGCAGCACGGCGCGCGCGAGCGCCGTGAGCAGCGCGCAGGCGACGAGCGTCTCCATGCCCGAGGCCGCGTGCACGGCGGTCGCGTGGAAGCCGAGCCAGAGGAAGCAGGCGCCCGCTGCGGCGAGCAGCGCACGGCCCGCTGGGCTCGACCCTCCCGCCGGCGCGGCCGCGGCGGCGGCCGGAAGCGCGCGCTCGAGATCGAGCGCGAGCCGCGCGAGCAGTGCTGCGGTCGCGAGGGCGCCGAGCACGCCCGCGAGCTTCGCGAAGACGACGAGATCGAGGCCGAGGAGCGCCGGCAGCGTGCAGAGCGCGAGGAAGCCGAAGCTCGTCACGCCCTCGCTGCGCGCGCCGGTCGCGTTGAAGTTCGGGCCGAAGCCCGCGGCCCAGTTCTGCGCATGGCGGAAGGTGATGAAGGCGTCGTCGGCCGTGAAGGGCCAGACGCTGCGCAGCTGCAGCGCGAACGCGAGCAGTCCCGCGGCGAGCAGACAGGCCGCGGCGGGCGCGACGCTGCGGCGGTCGAGCGCGCGCTCGCCCGCGTCCGCCGCGGCTGCGCGATTCAGCCGCAGGTCGAGAGCCCGGCGGCGGCCTGCCGGCACGCGGCGTCCCGGCGCGAGACGATCGATGCCTCGGCGCCGGCTTCGAGCAGCCCGCGTGCGATCATGCGGCCGATCCCGCGCGCGCCGCCGGTCGCGAGCGCGACCTTGCCGGCGACCGAGAAGAGCTCACTCACGGCGCGCGAGGGTAGCGGGCGAGGCGAGGTCAGCCGATGGAAGAGCCGGAGCCGCCGTTCCGTTTCTACGCCGCGGAGGTCTCCTACTTCTCCGCGAAGCTGCGCCCGGCGCTGCGCGCCAAGGGCATTCCCCACGTCGAGCTGCTGCCGGACTACGCGAACGTGATCGTCCCGCGCACCGGCCTCGCATTCATCCCGATCCTGATCACGCCCGAGGACGAGACGCTGCAGGACACGAGCGAGATCCTCGATGCGCTCGAGACGCGCTTCCCGGAGCCCGCGCTCTACCCGCCGACGCCGCTCCAGCGCGTGGTCGCGCTGCTGCTCGAGCTGTACGCCGACGAGTTCCTCGTGCTGCCCGCGATGCACTACCGCTGGAGCTTCCCGGAGAGCGAGGCGAAGGCGCGCGCCGACTTCGCCGCGCTGACCGGAAACCCGGAAGCCTCGAGGCGCTTCGCGGACCGCATGCAGGGCGCCCGCGCGCTGCTCGGCATCCACGCGAACACGCGCGCGCCGATCGAAGCGCACCTCTCGGATCTGCTCGCGGCGCTCGAGGCGCACCTCGCGGAGCAGCGCTTCCTGCTCGGCGCTCGCCTCTCGCTCGCGGACTGCAGCCTGCTCGGCCCCTTCTATGCGCACCTCTATCTCGACGCGGTGCCCGGGCGCCTGCTGCGCGCGAGCGCGCCGCGCACCTGCCACTGGATCGAGCGCGCGAACCACTGCGATCCCGCGGCGCCCGGCGAGTGGTGCGCGGACGGCGCGCTGCCGCCGACGCTGCGGCCGATCCTCGATCTCGTGGGCCGCGACGCGGTGCCCTGGATCCTCGACGGTGTGCGCGCCTTCGAGCGCTGGGCCGACGCGCGGCCCGAGAGCGCGGGAGAGCCGGGACGGGACGAGCCGCCGCGCTTCAGCGGCCGCATCGAGAGCGCGCTGCGCGGCGCGAGCGCGCCGCGCGCGGTCTCGAGCTACACGCTCTGGATGCTGCAGCGCGTGCTGGATGCCTGCGCGCAGCTCGCGCCTGCGGAGCGCGCGCGCGTCGGCGCCGCGCTCTCCGGCACCGGTTGCGAGGCCGTGCTCGCCTATCGCCCGCGCCACCGGCTCGCGAAGCGGCGCTTCAAGCTCGTCTTCGAGGGCGGGGCCGGGCCGCAGGGCTGAGTGCGCTCCGCTCGGGTCCCGCTTGACGGACCCCGGCGCGCCGGGTAGGGTCGCCGCCATGCGCAGGCGCGGCGTGCGTTTCCGGCCCCTCGTCACAGCCCGGTGTCGCCCGGCGGCGTGGGTCGCGCTCCTCTCGCTCCTCGCGCTCGCATTCAATGCGTCCCTGCATGGAGCCGCTCTCTCCGAGCGCCAGCCGGCCGGACTCGCGGCGGCGGCCGGGCCGAGCTTCGCGCCGGAGCCCGCCGCGGCGCAGGGCGACCACGATCCGGATCTCTGCCCGGCCTGCCGGCTCGGCGCGCAGGTGCGCCTC
>Ga0187893_10004588_pt1 | contig 26047 bp, 22 predicted proteins | sample MA1701074metaG_FD_139574 | JGI IMG/M metagenome (GOLD analysis project Ga0187893, IMG submission 139574) | White microbial mat communities from a basaltic lava cave in the Kipuka Kanohina Cave System on the Island of Hawaii, USA - MA170107-4 metaG ... | reverse complement strand
GTTCCCACTCTGGCAGAGATTCCAAATCTTCTTTATGGTACAAGTGGTTGTAAATCGACAAGGCTAAGCTTGGCAAGCCAACCGCCGTTAATAATTTCCCTGATACCGCTATCGCTGCTGCTGCCCTTTGCCCCTTCGGAACATTCCGGCCTACCAGCTTAGAGAAGTCGGCTGCTTGACCTTGAATCCTGGCGTTAAGGAACATAAACAACTGATTGAGTTCTCTAAGTCTGAACGCTGCGCCGTGTCTAGCAAAGTCTGGACTCCCAGAAAAGTTTCTAACTTCGCTGGCGATTTCTTCGAGTTTAATTCTCTGCTGCTCAGGCGAAAGCTTGTCAAAGTTTTCCATCCTTAGACCACGCTTCATTCCTAACAGCTTGCTGGTTTCTTCGATGGCATTAGCGAAGTTAAACGGTACTTCAAAGGCTTTCTTGATTGGATTCGTCTGGCCTATGCTGGTCTTGCCTGTAAAAGCTTCTGGGGTCATTTGTCTAGCATAACCCGTGTTAGCAGCCCCGCTCTTTCTGAAGGCTTCGTATAAGTCACTCTTGCCGCCAAAATTGCCCTTAAGACTAGCGGCCAAAGAGTAAATCCAATCGGAAGTGAATCTAGGAATATCTATTATTGCCTTAGGGATACTCCTAACACCCGAACCACCACCAAGACCGTATTTTGAAACTAACGCCGCGCGCGGTAAGTCTGCGAAAAATAAATTACGCGCTTGGAAGGGAATTGATAAGGTAGTAGCACCATACCTGAAAGGCTTGCTTGTTATGCTAAGCGTCTTCATTAACAAGTCAGAGGTATATGGGTTGAGACCCTGCACTGCTCGATAAACATACGGCTGAACTTCGAGGTACTTCGTTACGCCATTCTCAAGATACGGCAGTCTCTCAAACCCCTGCTTCACAGGGTCAGAAGCTTTAACCTGGCTAATCAAATCTGTATGACCAAAGTCTGCGAGTTTGGCAAACTTTTGCATTTTAAGATTCTTCTCAGCGAGTATCCTGCTCTTAACAATCTGCTCGCCTGCTGCGACTAGAAAATTTCCGAGTTTAAAATCATCTGAGCTAATACCTTTGATAGCTTTAGCTAATTCTCGGGCATCTGCCATACTTCTACCAGTGCCACCTTTAGCTTCTGCCTCTGACAGGTACTTAAGCACCTTAAACGGAGCATAAAAGTCGTTGCTTTTGATAATCCTATCGTAGACTTTTGGGGACATTCTGCCTGATTTGACTTGAAGCTGTAACGCTCTGCGAGTTTCCTGCTGGAAAGCTTGACCTGCGGCTTCTAATCGTTTTACGCCTTCCGGCCCTACCCTTGCCTGAGTATCGGCGAGTAGTTGCTGTGCCTCAGCAAGAGTCCAATTGCCTACCCTCTTACGGCTGGGATCTGAAGACAACCTATCAATGGTTCGCTTGGCAAAAAGGTATCTTTGGAATTCCTCTGGGAATCGGTTAGCAGGCGAAATAGCTTCTTTAAATTGGGCTATGTCAGCTTCAGCCTTCGCTGATGCACCAGCTTGTAGTTCAAACCTTCGGGCCATATCTAACCCTTCTATTTGTTTTCCTTCCCTGCGGTAAATCTCAGCCTCAAGATTTCTAACAGGAGTAAACTCTGATACGAGTTCTGTTTGTAATTTAGTAGCTGCCTGCTTAACTCGCTGGCTTATACTTTTCTTTTGTACTGGTTCAGGGGTAAATACCTGCTGTGCTTTCTGTTCTATAGCCGTTAGTGGTTGCTGCTGTGACTGGCGTAACTTCAAGAAGCCAGCTTCACTAGGACGCTCTTGGTAGGTTCGCTCGAACTGCTCGAAGGTAAGCTCAGGATTCTCTCGTACAGCTTGACGAAAAGTCTCTTCCCGCTTGATACTTTCAAACTGTTCACGGATAGCCTTACGATCTGCCCGAGTCTCTAAGGATCTGCCTACGCCTTTCTGCGCTGCTCCAACAGCATGAAAGCCAATGTTAGTAAGTGCTGCTTTGCCTGCCTCTTCTGGCGTTGCGCCGAAAGCAGTTTCTACTCCGAAGGTACCTGCGCCTATACCAGCACCTGACCTAAGAGTATCGAGAAATAAGTTATCGCCCTTTTCTAATTTTTTAGCCGATTGAAATACCTTACCGATAGCTGCCCCTTTGCCAGCCTCTGAGACAGTCTCTACCAAGCCAGCGTCACGGCCTCTTGCTTCTACTGCTCCTAACCCAGCAAAGCCACTCACAGCACCACCAAGACCAGTTGCAACTTGAATCTTAGGCAAGTCACCAAAAACAAAGTTAGTAAGAAACTGTACGGCCTGCTCTTTAATATCCTGCGGGTACTGGCCATTAACTACCGCTAGTGCATCTTGGCCGATTAAAGCTTGCCTTCGCAGATAGTCTACGGCTTGCTGTTGGGTTTCAGTGCCTGTTGGAATGAAATTAACTGCCCCTGCCAAGGTATCGAACCAGCTTGATACTGCTTGAGTGCTGCCTTTATCGAGACCCTTACTAACAAAATTCTCACGGCTTATTAGCTGTTCAGTTAGCTTTCTACCTTGTTCTATTTCTTCTGCGGTTTGTTCTGTTCTTATTCTTTCTATGTCTTGCTGCTCAGATACTTGGCGATTAACTTCTGATTCAATGTCTTGCTCAGTGCTTATGCCTCTGGCTGCGTTATAAACGTCACGGACAGCCCCAATCGGAGACAGACTAGAATACCTTTCTCGCTTTACTTGTTCACGAATAAGGTTTCGGTTAGTCGCTGCGCGGTCATCTATTTGCCGTAGCTGTCCTATTGACTTTATCTTTTGAGATTCTAATGCTGCTTCGTCTGCCATTCTAAGGTCAGCAATACTTGGCTTTGATGCTTCTACTCGCTTCTTAAACCTTGCTCTGCTAGCAGGCGTGCCGGGTTCAACTAATCTGGGAGTAGAAGTTAGGGGCTGCGCGACAACCGGCGTTTGCTCTATTGGGGTAAACTGCGTTTCGCTAGCTGTAGCAATAGGTGGGCTTTCAGCCCCTAACCTTTCTGAATCGTCTTCTAAAAGTTCGTCATAAGCATCGCGTGACTGGCCTTTAATTCTCGCCTTAACTGAGGGAACGTAGTTTTGAGTTTCTTTGTATGGCGGAATTCCCTTAAATTTGTCAACCGCACCTTCGCCAGCGTTATACCCTGCTAAGATTAGGTCTATATTGCCTTGGTATCTGTCGCTGAGAAATTTTAGATAGTCTGTACCGGCGCGAATATTTTCTTCTGGGTCGAAGATATTCTTAACACCAAATCTCTTGGCCGTTGCTGGCATGAGTTGCATTAAACCGCTAGCACCTTTCGGGCTGACTGCTCTTCGGTTGCCGCTACTCTCTTGGGCCATTACGGCTTTGACTAGCTTAGGGTCAATACCTGTGCGTTGTGCATGCCGATTAATGATTTCATAGTAACCAGCCGAAAGCTTGGGTTTGCTTTCGTAACCAGCAAGAAGCTTGTCGTATTCGTCTGGCTGCTCAAATTCTTCTAGTAAGGTATCGTAAGCGTCTGACATTAAAGAATACCTTTTGCCCTTGCTCGTTGTATTGCTATGTCTGGATTTAACCCTGCTGCTTTTGCTCTTGCGCGTATATCGGCTTCGGCTGCGCTGGTCTCTGGGACAAAAATGCTCTTAGCTTTTCCTGAGAAACTCTTAGCGCGTTGAATTGCCGCATCGCGCTTCTTTTGAATGTCTGCCCTTTTAGTTTCGTACGCCGTTCTAGCTGCTGTCTTGGTTCGGGTTTCTTTGCCTTCTTTCATTTCATACGTTTGAATTGTTTTAGCATCTTCGTCCAAACGGTTAAGCTGCTCTTGGTACGCGTTAGCTTCAACGTTAGCACTATCGGCTTGCTCTTGAAGCGCGGAACGTTTAGTTTGCGCTGCCTGTGGGCCAGTAGTTCTATTTGCTGCGATTCTTTCTCTCGAAGCTATTCCCGCTTGTTGTCTGGCTGCTTGACCAGCCCGAGTCTTCTCTGACTCTTCTGCTCTGAATTGACGGTCTAATTCTCTTTCGGCAAACCTATCGCGGGCTATCTTTTCTTGAAGGGATAGTTGCCCTTGCTGGTACAACCGCTGATTCTCAGCCTTAAGTCTGGCGAGTTCTTGATTGTACTCCGCTTGGAGTCTCGCTCTTTCAGGGGCAGTCCTAAGGTTTTCAGTCTGCGCTTGCTGTGCTTCCAAGTCTGCCTGTGCTCGCTCTTCCCGCATCGCTCGCTCTAAATCAGATTGGTTTTCAGCAACGGCCTGCTGGTGCCTAGCACGCAAAACAATCTTCGGGTCGGCAGCTCCAACAGCCGCACCACCAACACCACCACCTAACGCTTGGGCCACACCACCCCAGCCTACGTTACCGCTAGCTAATGCCCTGTTAGCCGATTCACCCATGTTAATCAGCAAGCTTGCTAAGGCTGCCCTAAACCTACTTGGCTTTTTAATCTCACTGCCCCAGCGACCGCGATTTTCGCCTCCAGCGAGATACTCCGATTCCTCCTGAAGTTTCTGTAGGCGTGTCGGTGGATTAATTTCCCGTGAACGAGTAGCCGATGGGTCACTTAAGCCTATTGCTGGCTGCCTAACCGTAGGTTCAACCGCGTAAGGGTCAGGCGTAGAAGTACTGATAGGTTCTAGTGGCGCAACTCGCCTTGGTCTAAGTGAGATACCCGAAGACTCACTGTTGTAAGCGCCTGCTTCCCTCTGTTTTTTTAACTCCAAAAGCCGTTGTAGAATGCTATTCGTTGCCATATTATTTATTCTTACCTGCCCTTAGATCTTCCATGAAGTCCCTTGAAAATTCAGACGCGAAGGTGTGGCTGTCATAGTCGTAACTTCTAGGTTGTGCTTTAACCTTTGATTTAGCAGGCGAAGCCGTAGGTTTAGTTGCCTGCTTAGCTGGTTGCTTCTGCATTACAGGCGAATACTGGTCTACCGTCAATCGCATAATCGCTTCCCACTTGTTTTGAAGGCGAGCAGCCCTAACCCGGCTGCCTGGTATGTTATTGAGTACTCCTTGTTGCACCTTAAAGTACTCCGCGCCGTTTTGTTCAAGAAATTTCTGTTGAGCGATTTTGCCGATATCTGCCGTAGGGTCACTTAGCTGTTTTTCGTTGAGTACTTCGGCGTAGCTATCTTCAAAGAAATCCCTACCATAGTTAGCAGCTTGGCTTTGATATTCCTGTTGCCTGGTAGCTCGCTGCTCAGCTATTACCTGACTTTGAGTAGGGTTGTAGTCTTCTGCGTGCGCTTTGTAAAACTCTATGGCTTGTACGACTTCATTGATAGAAGGCATGTCTAACGCTTCGGCAATTGTCTGCTGAACATCAGGGTCACTGAGTAAGGTTTGTTGGACTTCTGGTGAATCGACAGCCTGCCAAACAAGGTCACTGATAGTCTCCGGCGAAGCTAAAGCTTTGATAACGTCCGATGCTTCGGCATCATTTTTGAGCAATGGCGCGATGGCTTCTAATTCCTCAGAACTAAGACCAATCTTTTCGAGTAGTTCAGAAGGGTCTACTGGCTTTGCTTCAGCCTTGGAGTCTTTGGTTTTAGTTTCAGACTCTGCCTCAGCAACGTCCCTTAGTGACTCAGGAACATCTTCTAAATTTATTGCTTGCTCTTCGCCTTCTGCCGGTTCGGCATTTTCTAGCTGACTGCGTATCTCAGATGCTATCTGACTCCCTAGACTCATAGAGCCCAAGTCGTACGCTGCTTCGTTACTTGTTGTAGTTTCTTCCATTGTTAAATATTCCTAACTGTGCTTTAAAAGTCATTTGCCTACCGCAACCATCACCCGCGCAGCCTTGGCTTGCGCCACTTTTTAAGGCGTTAGTGCTTACGCACCTTCTAATGCCACATACGCACTGACACAAAAAGTACTCTGGATTAATGGTTGCCTTGATAAAATTGTGACGCTCCGATTGGATTACAGTCCAACCACCGAAAGTTTCCATCGGCTTATACCTGGCCTGATAGTAACTTGACTTGACGTGCAGTAAGCCGAACTACCCCTGCTGGATCTCGCTCAGCCGAAAAGGTAGAAAGCAAACTTGAGATTTCTGTTTGCTCCGCGATTAATTGCTTAATTGGGTTAACTATGTCGCCCGAATAAGCATCGCTTTCGAAGCTTGGCTCTGGTGGAACGTCTGCGTTATTGAAGGGATTGCTAACTAGTGCTGCTGAAAGTTCTACAGCATCGGCACGAGTAATGCTCATGGGAAGGTTTGCGGCTGCTGCCGCATTAACGGTATCTATGAGTGCTGACATTTCTAAAATTTACCTTTCTAAATTTTTCTTAAGTTGTGGGGCTTGCCTTATAACCAGAACAAGCCCCGGGGGCAGACTGGCAGAAAAAGCTGACCCCTAAGCTGCTGGAGACTTTGATTTTCGAGCTTTAGTAGTCTCTGACTTCTTCTTAGCTAACAATTCCAATTCTTTAGTTTTAAGTTCGTTAGCACGTTCGAGTGCCACAAGCTGACGCAGTTGAAAATCGTCACTGCCAGTTTGTACTTTTACACTTGCTACTGCCCCAGCGATATCTTTACCAAGCTGTACCCGCTGATTATCAACTTCATTCTCGGGCAAAACTTGTTTCAGTTCACTGAAGTACTGTGCCGTAACCGCATCGCACGATTTTGTACCAACGCCGCTAAGCATCGCACTCTTTATTTCACTCCTGATATTCCTACAGTGGTTCGTGAGCCACGTTAGGGCTTGCTGTGCGCCTGAAAGAAGTTCGCTGGCCAGACGCTGCTTAACAGCAAAATCTACGTCGGCTGGATTGGGTTGAAATTTCTCTAAGTAAGAAATCACGTCTACCAAGGGGGCATCAGCTACGCTTGAGGGTAGGACTGAATCGAATATTTTCTCAGCTTCGGAGTACGGCATACCCGCGAGGACGTTCAGTTCTATTAACCCAAGATGATGAAACGTTTGCACCAGGTCTCCCACAATCTCGCGCGAGCCCCGTGTGCCGATCCTTCTACGATCTTGGTTCCAATTTCTAAAGACTGAATCTACTTCCTGCCACACAGCATCACCGAGTATGCTTTCTATTCGCCCACCAAAATTTATCGGCACTATTTCAGTTAATTCGCGTCTTTGCAGGGAACTTATGCCAAGACTGAATTCGCCTACCGCATAACAACCAACCTGCGTCGGCCCACTCATAAGCACGACGTATCTGCTAGCAAACACGTCGGCATCGATTGTTTTCTGAACCCTTTTTGTTGCTCTTCCCATTATTTAACTCCTGTATTTGTACCACTTAGCGTGGTTGGGTTAGCAGACAAGCGGTCTGCGACTACCGTACGTTAAACTAGTGCTTAATCGTAAATAACAGTATAGCATGAATTTTAAGTTTTGAATACATTTTTGGCAGTTGGGCTAAGTACCCTGTGTAATGCCAAAAGTATTGTGCTCAGGTAAAAACGTGGTATAATATTAGTATTGAACATTTACTGGTTAAGCAGGAGTTTAAGACGTGAAACCTAAGAAAAAGAAATATACCTACCGTAAACACAGCGCCCCACTGACCATTCGCATGGAATCTAGCCTGAGGAGCGCCTTGAAATTAACGGCAGCACGGGAAGGTCTTGACGTGTCTCAACTTGTAAGGGACTTAATAACTGAGTACGTCATAAAGAAGAGGGAAAGTGTCGTTGATGCCGCGTTGAAATCAATGTACAACGATGTTGAACGAGAATTAATGAGTATTAGAGACCCTCAGGAGTTAGCCAACGAGTTAGACGAAGCAACACAAAAGGCAAACGAGCACGCGATTTATCTAAAATTGAAGGGATTTTAATCAATGTCGGACAACTACCAATCAGATTTCGACCGGATGTGGAGTATGGCTAGAACGCGGAAGTTTCTAGGAATCAGTCAGAAGGAACTCAACCAGCTTTTAAAAGACAGGCGGATACCGTCGTATGTCTATTACCCGGACACCGTTAGATTCGAACCTTCAGACATTGAAGCTTACAAGTCTAAGTTAGAAAGTGAGGCTGTCAACTAATGCAGATAACCCATCCAATCTCTAAAAAACTTGTCGCGGAAATGCCAGAAGACCAATATCAAAGCTTACTGATATGTATGAAACTCTTACCTCGTGAGCAACTAACAAATAGTTGCTCGCCGATAGAACGTAAGGTGTTAACTATTGAATATTTCCGACAAACAATGTCGAACGGCAGGAAACGAAGGCAATAAATAATTAAGCCCCAGAAAGTAACCAGCTTCCTGAGGCTTAGTGAAATTAACTCCCAGCGTCTTAATCGCTGGTACAAACACAGAAGGAAGTATCTTCCATGCAAAACCATTATACCACAGAACCCCCTAAAAAGCAACTATCCCATGATATTGGGCAATTTGCGGCTGTCCCTTTCTCAATAATAGATGATAGGCAATTATCAGGTGAAGCCAAGTTACTGGCAGTTATTCTCGTAAGATACAGTAACAAAGATACTGGTGATTCGTTTCCCAGTTACGAAAAGCTTCAAGAAAAAACTGGCTGGGGCCGAACTAAAATCGCGCGCGCCTTAAAAGAACTGAGTAAAAGTTACTTTAAGCCCAAAAGACGCTTCAGTAGTTCGACTATCTATACTCCCATGTTCCCTTTCCCAGTAGTCCCATATCAGGACGAGTGCGAAAGGACCAGCGAGACTACAGTAGTCCCATATCAGGACTCCATTAGTCCCATAGCGTGCGTACAGTCGTCCCATAGCGTGCAATTAACTAGATTAAAAGAACTAGATAAAAATAACTATACTAAACTAACTATAGATAGTAGTAGTTCTAATTCTAGTTTGTGCCTGGATGATGAACAGGCACTAAAAGATAGTAGTAGCGCGGTCAGCTTTGAGGCTGACACGCGAAATAGTAAAAATGATAAACAGGCACTAGTTTCTTCTGTTGAAGAAAAGAAGAATAAATCCTATGCGGTTAAACAGTGTTCAACAGCTAATACAGGCACTGCTTTTCAAACCTTACCAGCCAAGTTTGACGGCACTTGTGCTGGTTGCCGCGCAGCGTTCAAAGCTGGCACTCCTGTCAACTTTAAAAACAAAAAGACCTACCTACACCAATCTTGCGTTCCAATCCCTCTTGAAGACCGTTTCCCTGACCCTAAGGACAGGGAAAGGTACCAGCGAATAAAGTTTGTTGGGGGTTATTACACCCTTCAGAGCATTCTGAGGGACTGCTTTAGTAACTACTACAAGGCACATGAGGTTGAGAAACTTAATGCAATTGACAATCGAACAAAACTAGCCGTTAAGGCTGCTGAGGCCTTGTTAGGTGGCAACGAAGGGGTAATTCACTTTCTCGTTAGTTTCTTCAAGCAACCTAAGCCCCAAGACTGGTTTGTTGCTTTTGTTGAACAAACAGGTATTTCTGAACAGTTTAAGACAGATCACTTGACGGCCTTAGTTGATGCAGATTCGAGGCACTATAAGCCAACCCCTGATGGCATACGTATTAAACGATTAGACTTACAGGAGCAGGCAGCATGACATTCGAGGTACCTTTCACAATTGGAGACCAAAAATTCAATTGGAGATTCTACCCCGACGAACTATTTATTGAGTCGGGTTACCTACTAAGCCTTACTACGATTCCCTATAGGGTCGACGAGATAATACTTAATTCGTACTTCGTACACTTAATCTAAGTGTATTTATATATAAAATACTAGTGTTTTTACATCTGTTGTAGATATTTTTGAAAAAAAGTAAGAATTGACTTTTCGCTCTTTTTGCCTCGTTTGTGGTTACGAAGTACGAATTAAGAATTGACTTTCGGTGTGTTAAACAGGAGTTAAACAACAAATGCAACCCTCACAGCATTGGATTATACAATGGATCGGAACTAAGGGATTTTTACCCTGAGTATTGTTTTACAGTACCCGAAATGCTTAGCAGGCTCAGGCCCCAAGAGCATGAAAGGTTTGTTCAGGACTTTCATTCAGCCACCTTAGCTTTTACCCGCGAAGCTGGCTTAGACAGCAATCTCAGGGGCATTCCTTACGTTACTTACGATTATGAAGCTGATAATCACTCGTTTATTTTTAAGCTGGACAATAACGGGTCTACTTACCTTGTGCGATGCGCGTGAGTATTTCCAGAGGGTTTACTAGAGTTCCTTCAGGGAACATTCTCTAATTACCAGGTGAGTAACTCAGCCTCACGGCTGCCCAAAAGCCCTAGCGTTCTGCTATCTAAGCAGAAGGTTTAGATAGCTAAGTGCTTTATTATCAGGCATTTAACAGCCTGTTCACTCAATCTTTTCGCTCATTTAGCATCCGTTTCCGCGCGAAGCAGGTATGGCTAATTCCAGTAAGTCTTAGCGGCACAATAGCTTACCCCTTACGTTAGTTTTACACGACGGTATTTTACGTTGGCAAAGTACCTGCTTCTAATGGCTAAGTCTAATAAACGCAGTACTTTAACGGCCCCCGGCAGGGGGGTATGGGGGTACTGGGGCAGGGGGTGGTCACCCCGCGAAGACTAGTACTTTATTGCTAACGAAGGGTGTGTTTTACACAGGCATACGCGCATCCGTTTTTTATAGACATTTAGTGCCAAAACATCCGTTTAAAACGGATCACTAGCTAAGCACGCAAACGCGTTAAAAGACAAAATACGCATTTTTTCAGATACCTTTACGTTAATTTAACAGGGAGACTTTTGAATAGTGAAAAACAACAACGAGTACATGCGGGAATACATGCGCCAGTACCGAACTACCAGCCGCGCTAAGCGAGAGAAACTCTCAGAGCGTGTCGCCACGCTCGAAATCCTAGTAGCTGAACTTAATACTAAGTTAGAGACAGCAAGCAACAATCTTTACCAAATGATACGGGAGATAAGATATGGCCAAAACTAAACACTCACAGGAAACAATAGAAACCGCCAAGCGACTCTACGAGTCAACAGGCGACGCCAAGGGTACTTCAAGCAAGCTTGGGATTGCCCTAACAACCATCAAGGATTGGATTGCCAAACACCAGTGGGGTACTCGTAGCGAAGCAGAACGCCTACGCGACATATGTATATCTCAGATAAGTTTCCTTGAGAGTGCAAAGCCCAGCGCCGCTAATGCTAAGTTAACCTTGGAGCTATTCAAGATGTTAGAAAAGCTAGATCCCGAGGGTGACTATAAAACGGCTAAAAAAGATGCTCAGGTTGCTATGGAGCGTTACTTGGATTCCAAGTTATTTGAACTCAAACAGAAAATCCTAAGTTTTGATGGGGAAATTGAACACCCAGAGACTATCAGGTTCATAGATCACCTTACACAGTGTTACGGGGGCAAACTTCCATGAAAACACTTATTGATACTCGAACGGGAAAACCAGCCCCCGCAGACATTTCTCAGGAATTGCCAGACGTTAGGGGTAGTCGTTTCTACGTCTTAATAGAGAATAAGAAGATTTTGGCAGTTGGTACTAATGTACCTTTTGAGCGGGTCGAAGAAATCAGGAACTCGTTTAAAGAGCCATTACCTAAAGGTAGGCGAAAATCTTTTACAAACGGCAGACAATCAAGAGGGTTTAAGAGACAGTCACTGGCTAAAAATTAAATACTAGTTAAATCCTTTATTTTCAACAACTTAGCTAACTAGCAATTTCACTCTATTTTATGGTCTATAATTCCCTGTTATTGTTGCAATTAATAGACTTAGCGGCTTAGTTGGCCCATGATTATAAAAATGACCCTGTAGGGTAGCATGGGTTTTAGGTATTTTTAACTTAAAAGTAGACAAATCGTTGTTTTCCTTAGGAAAAATGCAGAAATACCCTAAAGGTAGGGTAAATACCAAAAATCGATTCTAGGGCAAATATGAGCCAAGTTTCTAACTGTCCAGACTGCACCCCAGAAACCATTATTGAAGACAAGCTTTTCGGTCGATTCCACGAGATAACCGATGGCTGGACTTATTGTCACCGTCACGAAACCTTCTGGGAGTCTCCCAAAACTAGCGGCATTCTGAAGCAGTTTAAGTTTACCTACTACCGCTTTATTCCTAGCGAAGAAACCGATTAGATAACTCTTAACGGCTTAGGTTTACGTTCTACCCTGTTAAGGTACTCTTCTAGGTGACTTTGCCCTACTACTTTTCTAGAGCCAATTTGGTAGCAACCTAGTTTCTTGGTTGAGATTAATCTTGAAACTGTGGAGCGATTTACTCCTAAATGGTTTGCAGCTTCGGCTACTGAAAACTTGGGTTCTACGGCTTTTATCAGTGCTAGTAGAGTTCTACGGCTAATCACTTCGCCGTTGTTGAATACCAGAGAATGTTTTCGGCAGACCTGCCACTTGCCTACTCTGGGGTAGCCTAGTAGCTTCGCAGTGATAACGTCTGACTCACTTTTACAGTCTGGGCAAAGTTTAGGTTTAGACATTGACTCTCCTAGCGCGTTCGTTCATTACCTTCTGGGCTTCATTCAAAGTTTTATCTTCGTCTGGGTTCACGTATCGCATGGTCGTTTTAGGATTTCTGTGTCCTAGGACCTTGCCGATACTTTTAATAGCCATACCTGATTGGGCTAGTTCAGTAGCTGCATTATGGATGGCGTAAGTCGTGAAAATGTAAGTGCGTTAAGCCAGCTTCTTCGCGTACCCTATTCCACTCTTTTTTATCGAAGGTTACTCGCTTGAAAACGAGGGTGTCTCCGATACCCCTTTCTAGCCCTAACAAATGTTCTTTCAAGCGCGGAGTCATAGGAACGTAACGTTCCGTTCGATTCTTGCCCTTAAACGAAAAAACTTTAATTGTGTCTTGAGTAAAGTCAACGTATTGCCAAGTCAGGCTTAGCAATTCTCCCGCGCGTGCGCCAGTGTCTATTCCAGCAACTACAAAAGCTTTAAAGTAACGGTCATGGCACGCGGCTAATAACTTCTTTTCCTCTGCAACGCTTAAAATAATTTCTCGCTGATTTTCGTCTGATATAGGTATCAATTCCCCTGCCATGGCTTTTTGAAAGGGGTTTACTAGAATCCAGTCATTTGTTACGGCATGATTTAACATCGTTCGGCAAAGGCTCATTTCACGATTGACCGTAGCTGGTTCAATGTTTGTGCCTTGTCTGGATTTCATAGCCAGCCTTGCTCTACGATAATTTCTAAGGTCCTGGACTGATAACTCTGATAACCTGATTTCCCCTAGAAGGCTAGCTAATCGGTCGATAGCAGAATGAATCTTTTTTGGATTTCTTACGCCAGATGTTCTTTTGCCACTTGTGGAGTAAGTAGCTGGAAAGTAGCGTTCTTTCTTTTGCTGCTCGCAAAGCCATTTGAAAGTTTTGTGTCTGGAATCTAATAGACTGCTGCCAGCTTGACTGTTTAAACCATACTTCTCGATAAGCCTGTCCAGCAATAGCTTTGCCTCTGGCTTAGAATCGGCACTACGGCAGATTCCCTTTCGCCTTCCTTCGGAGTCGTAATATTGAATTCTTGCACACCATCCGCGCTTGCGGTCGTGCGTTATGCTGCTGGAGTAACTTCGTTTTGCCACTTGTTTAACCCCTCAAGCCTAGTCAGGCTTTAAAGACTATAAATGGCGAATTAGGCGAAAGTCCAGAAATTTGAGTGAAAACTTTGAGTGAATTTTTATTGAGGTAAGCTTGAAACCCTTATTTTATGGTGCCCCCGGCGCGATTCCAACGCGCGACCTTCCGCTTAGGAGGCGGACGCTCTATGCAGCTGAGCTACGGGAGCACAAGGATGAAGTTGGTAGATGTTATCCGGTAAATGATGGATTGGTAAAGTTTCGGTTAGCTAAGGCTGATGCCTTCCGCAACTTCGCGGGCCGATTTTCCTTAAGAATCAGAACCCCATTTTCCTTGAAATCAGAACTTCATTTTCTAAGATCAGAACCCCATTTTCTTAAGATCAGAACCCCAGCTTCTCAAGAATCAGAACCCCATTTTCCTTAAGATCAGAACATAGCTTTGGCGGTTAATCTGCGAAATCTGTGCAATCTGTGGATTTTCTTTGGAACTTCATAACGATCGTCCACAGATTTCACAGATGACACAGATTCCGTTAGAACCTCCGCGCAACAAACCTCAGTATGACCCCGCTAACGCTGGCCGAGCTGGAATTCTCCTATTCTCAGGGTTGCGCGCCCATCTCACGGGGAGCGCGCTCTCTCGCCTAACGATCACGATGCAAAAACTCACTCCGGTCGAAAAAATCGGGGGTGGATGGTAACCTTTGTTAGCCCCGAAATCGAAGACCAGGAATTTACCATTAAAGCCATCAAGATGCTTGAGATGCTCAAGAAGCTTGAAGGGCAGACCGAAAGACTGATGCTGAAACTTCGCGAACACCGTTGCGATTCTTCCCTTCCCAGACACGGCTCCTACGATTCCGGTTGCTATCGAATGATGCGGCAGGAGGTCGAGGCTCGCAAACTTCCTGCCACCCAAAAACCCGGGTGGCTGGCATTAATTCTGGCTTCGGCAATCCTTTTACAGGGACTGGCGAACTCAAACACTGTTTACTCACAATCGATCTACGACCTGCACGAGTCAGAGCGCTCGGACAAATTCACCGGTGGTGGTATTACCAAAGCCGAGTTTGTACCTGGTGAGCCGGATATCCGCTTGACGCTCAATGTGCCTTCGTTTCGTTTAACCTTCTGGCAAAATGGTAATGAGGTTAAGTCGTATTTCGTCGGCGTAGGCTTGCGTGACCACCCTATCTATATTGGCGAGCGCGAAGCCAACGAGATTATCTGGAATCCACCTTGGATTCCTCCGCACAGTGATTGGGTGCATAAAAAGAGAGGCGTGCGCCCGGGGGAATTTATCAAGCCAGGAGATCCTCGTAATCCTCTGGGTAAAATGAAAATCCCCTTGGGTGATGGTTATCTGATTCACGAAGCAGCAAGTCCAAAGGACCTTGGCAACCTCGTATCTCATGGTTGTGTACGAATGCTGCGGAGGGATATCTACGATCTGGCCGATAAAATACTGTTGGCTAAAAATCCAGACATATCCCGCCGGCGCATCAATGCTGCCAAAAGAACCTCAAGGACTCTGGTGGTTGGTTTGGAGGAACCCGTACCCGTAGACATTAACTACGACACTCTGGTCGTCGAGAACGGGATACTGTACGTTTATCCAGATGTCTATGCGCGAGGTATAAACGATCCGCAGCGGCTGCGTCAGGAACTGGGATCTTCAAATGTTGGGGCTTCGAATCTGGATGACGAAACCATCAGAAAGATTTTCGCGAAAGTCACTCAACGCAAGAAATTTGTGGTACACACCCGTAGTATTCAGGAGGGCCGCGTCCTGGAGGATGGGCGCGTGTTGCCTGTGATTGGGAATCAGTAGGCAGTGCAGTAGGCAGTAGGCAGTAATCGGTGGGCAGTAGCAACGCGAGATGCCACGGGCTTGTCCCGTGGAGCCTCCCGCTCTAAAAAACCGCCCAACTCCTCTTGGAAGATGCCACGGGCTTGCTCCGTGGAGTTTCACGCTTCAAATTTCGAAACAAGCTCAGAAATACAGCAACAATCTCTTGCGCCTAAATTGGGTGGAGGGACGTTTCAACAAGGAGGCGCCCCTGCTCGAGGCGCCAGCGTGAAACTCCACGGGGCAAGCCCGTGGCATCTTCCAAGAGGAGTTGGGCGGTTTTTTAGTAGTGGCGAGCGGGAGGCTCCACGGGACAAGCCCGTGGCATCTTGGGTAGTTACCGACTACTGACTACTGACCACTGACTAATAACCACTGACCACTGACCACAATGACAAATGATAAATGACCAATGACCAATGATAAATAAATTGAACCCCTCATCAGCAGCTCATTAAAACTTTACCCACCTACGAAACGCGCTCCTATCGGCCCCCTACAAATTCCCAGTGCCAGGGCTCGTAATAATAAGGACGGAATCCAAACCGCGCCGCATTCTTAACCAGCCATTGGTAGACTCGGGTCTCGACCTGAATGCGGCGGTTTGCGTCGTTCGTCTCCACAGGCTCTCCACCAACATAGAGATCCAGCGCCCGGCCGGTGAAGTGTGGACTGTTGATTGCCAGGCCCGCTCGACCCGCGTTAGGAGACTTTCTCCGAAGCTGCTCTTGATACTCTCGAGTGCGAAATGCAGAAACGATCTTCAGGTACTTTTCCGTCGAAGCCAATCCCAAACCCAACGAACCATCCGTAGCGGCGGCCCGGATTAGCCGCTGATAAGCAGCATAGGTATTTCGCTCGACCTGACGAAGCTCCTCAGGTCGAGTTGGATCATAGAAGTCTGAGGCGGGAGCCGTAATCAAGTGTTCGGGTGTGGCCGGTGGCCGTTCCTTTAAGCGTTCTTCCTGCCAAACGGAGACCATCGCATAAAGCGTATCAGCGTCTAGCACCCCGGTGGGCGGCAAACCTCTTTTTTCTTGCCATTTTGCCAATGTCGAAGCAAAAGTTTCTGACCCGGACTCTCTTTTGCTATCCAACAACTGATTGATAAGCGCCTCGTAGAGATACCACCCTTTTTGCGTTTTACCGCCAAACGTCCAGCTGAGTTGGGTGCGCAGTTGAGCATTGCGCTGGGCCGCTGTGAGGAAACCGTCTTCAGCCGGCTTCTCACTCAAAGGTTTGGGGCGGACAGCCGCGGTTCGCTTCACTCGCCCCCTTTTCCGGGCTGACGGTGTCTGAGCGTCAACCGACAAATCCCTGGGAAAGGAAAGATTAGCCAGCGGGGTCAATGAGACCAACAGGACTGCCACCAAATGTCTGGAAACTCTCATCTTTTACCAATGTCTAAGAGTAACAGAAGCCTTGCGGGCCCGGAAAAGGATCGCCGCAGCAGGGTCTCCGAACACCTGCCAAGGTGTTGAACCTGGAGGGAATAAACTTGCTTTCCCCGTAGGCTCGTCAGGGAGAGCGTACAGCCGAACAACGAATGGATTTCTGCAAGCAAAAATCCCTGGCGTTAGCGCCGGCAACTCTTGACTCTAGACCCTTATAGGTGTATTTCAATCAGTACAATTAACCCAATGTTTGAGATTGCGACGCCTCGTTTCCCTCTGAAGGTGCCTGGCCACTGAGCGAAACAATACGTCAAAACCGTTCCCGTCCGGGAGTGAAGTGTATCCTGGAAACGGGGAATTTTAGCGCCTTAGATAGTTTCATCTCATAAGTGGTAAGGAGTTCAGCGGGAGGTCTCATGGTCAGAGTTATTTCGTTATTATCGATTATCAGTTTCATCATTCTGGTATCCGGGAGTCCCTCGCGTGCCCAGAGCAGTCCCGGACAGGAAGGTTCGTCTGTCGGCAGGGCCTCACTTAACTCAAAAACTGCTGATCCCGTAAAGAGTGATTCGACCGCACCTCGATATGTAAGTAAAGCTGCGCGAGAGAACGCCCGGCAGTCTTATAAGGGCGGAATCAATTATGAACGTGGGGGTCTCTATCGGCAAGCGATGGAATCATTTCAGCAGGCCATCTCGTATGACCCGGAATTCGCTGAAGCTTACGTTGGTCTGGGAGCCTCTTATCTAGGTCTAGGTCGAGTTGAGGAGGCAATTACCACTCTTGAGAAGGCTCTTTCGCTCAATCCACACTTGACTGAAGCGTATACACGTCTGGGGCAGGCTTATACCAAACAAAAGGAACTGAAGGCACAGGCAAATAAGAACTCAAGGGATCTGGCCGCTACATCAGCAGAAGCAAACTCCGGCAAAAAGACAGAACCCAACGAAGTTAAGGATCCCACGCAAGTTTACAATGTGGGCGTTGGCGATGTTGTTGACATCCGCTTACCGGGTAGTGTTTCGAGCGAGTCGACACTGTACGTGGTTTCCAGTTCTGGACATCTGGAACACCCAATTCTAAACCAGCCAATCAAGGTGCTCGGGCTTACCACTGATCAGATTGCGGCCCAGTTTGCTGCTGAGTTGAAACGCCGCTCGATGGGAGGCTCGAACGTGGATGTTACTGTTCGTGACTATAACAGCCACACGATTCTGGTCAGCGGGCTGGTTAAGGAACCTGGCACAAAGATCCTGCGAAGAGAAGCAATTCCCCTGTACGTAGTTTTAGCCGATGCACAACCTTTGAACGACGCCGCCATTGCAGACGTCATGTCAAAAGACCCGGCCCACAACCGCTCGGTGGAACTCGCAGATTCGGAACAGACAGCATCTCTGGTTCGTCCTGGAGACGTAGTACGGCTCCGGGCGGCAGTGAAGCGTTTCTTTTACATTGGCGGCAACGTCAAATTGCCGGGTGAACTGCAGTACCGAGCCGGACTTACCCTTACTCAGGCAATTCTTTCGGCAGGTGGAACGATACTAAAAGCCGACAAGATTCAATTGACCCGCGGTCAGGGTAACGGGCTTTTAAAGATGCAGGAGTTCAAACTCAAAGAAATTAATTCTGGGAAGACGCCGGACCCACTGATTGAGCCAGGCGATCGAATAACCATTCTGTGAAAGTGAAGTAAGATGAAGGCCGCACTTAGTTTTCAACCAGTTACCTGTTCAGCCCAATCCGAATCTCTCATCGATTCGCTTCTCCAGGCTGCCAAACTTGGCGACTCTCCAGCGATCGAAAAGTTGATTGCTGAGGGCGTAAATGTAAATGCCGCGAGCGAAGACGGAACGACAGCCCTAATGATGGCCGCTTCTGCAGGCCAACTGAAAGCTCTGCGCCTTTTGCAGGAACGCGGCGCGACTTTAAATCAAACCAGAAGTGACGGCTTTAGCGCGCTCAGTCTGGCCGTATTTTTTGGCCATGAGGAGATCGTGCGCCAGCTAGTAACGCAGGGCGCAGACATCGACGTGAAAGGTCGTGGACAAGCCACCGCGGAAACATGGGCGACCGCGCGTGGGTTTGCCAGTATTGCAGAACTCCTGAGAAGCCGAAAAGAAGCCGTCCCAGAAGTACCCGCGGCGCCTGAGTTGAACTCGCAGGAAGTTATCAAAGAGGAATCTCAGCCTCCCCACCAAGAGCCTGTTGAGTTAGAGTCTAATGAAAACGATGACCTATTCGACGAAGGGATTCGAAAGGTCGGGCAAAAAGAGTGGACTACCACACCAGGCTTGCCAACAGATTCTCAGGTTGCCTCAGCGAGCGAGGAAATTTGGGAGGAAGACATCAGGAGAGTTAGCTCTCCACGATTGCCCGCCTCGGAACCTCGGCAACCTACCGAAAAGAGATACTCGAGTATTGCGCTGTTGGCGTCGAGTGAGGGCATTAGACGCGTCGGTCAAAACAATGCCGGAGCAGTTGAACCCGCGGACTATTGCCCGCCGGCAGAAGGGAAATCCTTCTCTGCTCTTTCAACGCTCAACGAGCGGTTAGGACTTAAGTGGAAGCACGCTGTGGTTCTAACGGTGATTGCCGTCGCCCTCGGCGTAGCCCTGGCAGTGTTCATCTGGAAGCTCGACACTATTCCGGCAGCAAGCACGGAGGAAGCGTTTCAACCGGCGTCCGAATCGACCACCAGCCAGGGGAGTGAAGCGCCAGTGGCTCCAGCTGCTGTGCCGGTGTCGTCGCCTGAAATCGAGACTGCCCAGGAAGTAAAATCCGAGTCTGCACCAGCCGAAGAGAATTCCGCGCCCACGGTGACAATTAAAACCCAGGAAACGAAGGTACCAGATCCGCCGAAACCAGTGGTGAGCGCCGCCAACCACGCGATCACCGCTGAAGGGGTGCAGAGGAATTCAAATCCGAGAAAATCCACCAAAGTAGTAACCAAGCCGTCCAGAAACCGCCGCGACAATGGAGTTGCGCAGGCAAGCGCGAGTGAGCAGGAGCCAACCCGTCAGGAGAATCAGACTGCTGACTTTACCTTTTCGAAACCAACCACACCTGTTCGCAAAGCCACGCCTGGAAATGACACTGCGGCACAGCCAGCCACGCTGATTGAGGGAAGTTCAACGAAAAAGAAAGTGATTCAGTGGCCTTAAAGGGTTCTCTGAAGTCTCACCCACCCACGGCAGTGGGTGGATGTTTCAGATCCTTTCTACATCGGAGACAGGTTTCTCTCCCAATCCCACCCACGGCAGTGGGTGGATGTTTCAGATCCTTTCTACATCGGAGACAGTTTCTCTTGGAATCCCACCCACGGCAGTGGGTGGATGTTTCAGATCCTTTCTACCCAAAAGCTGCATCTCTGAAATCATGATTTAGATCCTTTCTACCTGCAAACAATCGGTCTCCCCACAACTCATCTGCGCCGTGGAGGGCATCAATAAGGTGATGGCGCTTGCTGTAGAAAGGATCTGAAAGATCCCCGGACTGCCGTCCGGGGGATTACCAACTAGTCACAGCGCTTGCTGTAGAAAGGATCTGAAAGATCCCCGGACTGCCGTCCGGGGGATTACCAACTAGTCACAGCGCTTGCTGTAGAAAGGATCTGAATAATCCCCGGACTGCCGTCCGCGGGATTACCTACTAGTCAGCGCTTGCTGTAGAAAGGATCTGAATAATCCCCGGACTGCCGTCCGCGGGATTACCAACTGGTCGCAGCGCTTACAGTAGAAAGGATCTGAATAATCCCCGGACTGCCGTCCGCGGGGTTACCAACTGGTCGCAGCGCTTACAGTAGAAAGGATCTGAATAATCCCCGGACTGCCGTTCGCGGGATTACCAACTAGTCACAGCGCTTGAGTAGAAAGGATCTGAAAAAGTCCCCGGACTGCCGTCCGGGGGATTACCAACTGGTCGCAGCGCTTGCAGTAGAAAGGATCTGAAAAAATCTCCGGACTGCCGTCCGGGGGATTATCAACTGGTCGCAGCAAGCTCGGTCTTAGGGTTTATTGAACCTGTTGCGACCAGGGGCGCCCACGGAGGGACGCCCCTACAGTTTACGCGTCATTTTGTTCTCTAGCTCGAATACTTGATCAACGACCTCACATCATATTTTTCCAGCTTCTGGCGGCCGGGCAGGAACTCCAGCTCCACTACAAACACCAGGCCGAGCACCCTGCCGCCTAACTGTTCCACCAAATCAACTACAGCCTTTGCCGTTCCACCAGTGGCCAGTAGATCGTCGGCAATGATCACCCGGTGACCATTCCCGATGGCATCGCGATGTATCTCTAAAGTGTCCTGGCCATACTCAAGGTCGTAGGAGATTGCAGCGCATTCGGCAGGCAACTTCCGCGGTTTACGCACGGGAACGAATCCGGCGCCCAGGTGATAGGCCAACGCCGGAGCGAAAATGAAGCCGCGCGCTTCTATGCCTACCACTGCATCGACCTTCGTTCCTTCAAACTGAGCTGCCAGAGCATCCACAGTCGCTCTTAATCCTTCAGGTTGTTTGAGCAAGGTGGTGATGTCATAAAAATTAATGCCGGGTTTGGGAAAATCCGGCACCTCACGAATCAAGCTTTTAAGATTGTCCATAGGTTTTTCGGTTTAGGTGGTTATGGCCAAACCACCGAGTTAGACTTGTTTTGAATTATCTTTCTATTCTGAAAGAAAGAAACCTACCGGTTGGATCCTGATTTATTTCCTCAACCTGCTCAACACTAGCGAAACTTGGACCAGCAACCAAATCGTGCTTAAAAGCTTCCACACTGTCCGCCGGACCCTCGGCCCAGGCTTCTACGGTCCCATCGGCAAGATTACGTACATACCCGGTGATCTGGTGTCGGGCGGCCGCGCGTTGCGCAAAAAAGCGATAGCCCACCCCCTGCACCTCTCCTCGTATTAGAAACTTTCGCGCCACAATCGACATTGACAAACCTAAGCTAAAATTTTGAGCGCTCATTGTAACGGAAATCAAACCCACAAGGCCAAAATCCTGCAATTGCAAATTTACAAGGAGTTCCAACTCACCCTTATCTTACTCTTTGAGCCGCGCAAATCGACAACACTCCGCGGTAAACTGCGGCTTAGCAGTTTTCGAGACGAGGTGATTACAGATTAAAATTTCAACTCAACAATTGCGATCCCACCGGGTGGCACCTTAACCGACACTGAAACTTGATCTCCGGTTTTCTCCACTGCCAGCTTCTTCTCGCTCAACCACTCCGCTGCAGTTTTCACTGACACCTGCCCAGTAATTTTGGCGGTCACGCTCGCGTTGCGATCAATTCGTGCCAAACCCTGCTGCGGTTTATAAACCCCATTATTGTTTAGTAAGGTAACAACCCAGCCCCCCTCAGTTTTATTGAGCAGATGCTGCACATCGCCAATTACACGTAACGGAGTTGCATTCGAAAAAACGTGGGTCAGCATATGCGCCGCAAATGCGGTCATCCTTTCATCCAGTCCAAGCAGGTCCGGCACAGCACAAAAAACGACCGCGCCCTTACCAACCTTATTAATAATCACCAGGGGATCCTTAAGCGGCGACTTAATCAAAGTCTCGGCACCCTTTAACTGGATCTTTTGGTAGCGGAAAACCTGACCCGGGAGGTTCCTTTGCTCCTCGTTCGGTGAAAGGCAGCTGGCGGTGTTGGCTTCCAGCGTTTGCTCGAGCAACTTAATACCCAGAAAGTCAGTAGATAGACCTTTTACCTGCGCAGCATTCAGGACTAATAGTCCACCTTTGCGCACATACTGCTCCAGTTTTCCAGCCCAGGCTGGGGCCCATTCAACGTGTCCACCTGCTACCACAATCGGGTAAGCGTCAATCGCGTCTTTCTTTTGTTCCGAAGCAACGAGCACATCGAAAATGTCGCCGAAGACTCCGGATACAAACGCCTGCCGATCGCCTGTTGCCGGTTCGCCTTCAACTACTGGTCCAGGATAGTAGGAAGCGCCAAACAGTTCGCGCAGGGCCCGATCACTTCGATTAATTTGGGAGACTCCAAATGGCCAGTGAGGATAGTCGGTCATGTCCCACCCATGAGCTGGATCAAGCAGGAAGGCCACTGAGGTGTAAGGGGTCCCGCGGCCAGGGTATCGTTCGACAAAACGCATAAACTCATCAGTAATCCGACCCAGCGGATTCAGCTGAAAGGGATGCTCTCCGGGACCTGGCTTGAAAAATTGGTCAAAGCCTTGCTCGAGATAGATAGCCGAGGAGCCGGCCATGTAGTAGAGGTAAAAGCTTTTACGATACCAGGACAGTGAGGGTCCCATTGTGGCGCCATAGCGGGTGTGAAAAAAGTTATCGGGGCCGGCGAAGTTCTGCGCCTTAGTAAAAGTAGTGGCTGTATCACCGAAGTTTGGTGCGTGGTAATAGAGGAAAGCCCCCTGGTACTGTCGCGCAGCGCCTCTAGTAAAAGCAATCCGCATTGCGGTCAAGGGCTGAACTGCAGGGGTTTCCATCCCTACGAGTTTCACGCCCCAGGATGTTAAGGCATGGACAAAAGAGGTACTGGAAGTCGAGAGCGCAGGGATCAGAAGGTCCCACCTTGGTCCAGTCTCACTGTGGAATGCTTTGCCCCATTTTTTACTGAGAGCACTGGTGTAGAAAACACGATGTGCTTCGAGGAGTTCCGGTCGTGTCATCTGCGGCGAAATTTTCAGGTCCGTTGGTGCTGAGTCCCAGACGTAACCGATGCTTTCCCCTGAGATCCAACCAAGAAACTGATCGCGCAGGTCTTGCTGCAGGGTCTTCCAGGCCGCTCGCGCTTCGGCCTCCGCCATCTGGACGGTGCCATAGTTGATCAGTATTGCAAACGGCGTTTTGGTTTGTCGCAGATGGCGGAGAAATGGCGATCCCTCCTTTAACAAGGCCGGCAAATCGTTGATGTAGATCACCGGTACAACGAGTTTCGAGGCAAACAAGGGAACGTCGCGCGCCCCTCTATACTTCCTCACGAATTCATCGATTGGCTCAGCATGAAAAGGATACAAGGGTCTTTCGGCTTCGGGTTTATCGTAGAGGTCCCAAAATTCTTTGGCGATATTCCAGGGCATCAAAAAATCCCGGTCGCCTACTTTTGGTCGCTGCCAGGAAAGTGGGACGTTAAACTCTTGCGGATTTGGAAGCAGAGGTTCTAGTTGTTTTCGCGAGATCGACCACTCACGTAGCTGCCGCATCGCCGCGAAGTCAGGTTTGGCTCTTCCGGTGGGCACATAGGCAAGGTCGCTGGTGATCAAGATGCAATCAACGTGGCGGCGGGCTGCGGCTGGTTGTTCCAGCTGAAGGAAAACCGTTGCCGGACCTTTTTCAAGTTGCGCTTCGGTTCCGTCCCAGGTGAACGACCACTGCCAGTACATTTTGACTTCATCATGATTATCAATCAGGTCTTTATGACCAAATCGCTGACGAAAGACCTCACTTGATTTTTGCTCGATGCGAATCAGGAACTCTTCGCCTTGGTTGGCCCAGTCGGCGTAACGCACCCAGACCCTGTACTTACCGGCGCGTGGAACCTCAAGGTTTCGATAGAGCACGCCTTGAGACTCGCTGGCGCTGGCGGCTGCGGAGTTCCACTCGCTCTCACCACCTTGTGACCACTCTGGAGAAACTCCCGGTCCATTGATTCCCCACCCTGGCGCTTTTTCTTTGGACAGGTTCAGCCATACGGGATTAAGAATGGGCTCGCCCCTTTCGTTAGTTGAGAATCCACGCATGTTTTCTGCTTCGAACCAGAGATACTCGTGTTGAAGCGGACTAGAGGGAGTTTGGTAATGACTTGCGATCTTTATTGAGCGAACCCGGCTTGAATCGCCAAGGGCAGTGATAAAAAGCGCTAGCACCAGGATTGTTAGAGAGATTTTTGGCCACATCACTTTTTTCTACCACATACGCTTTATTTTCCAAACCCTGCTAACTTTTCGCTCGTACGATGTCTCTATAGAAGTGGAACCTTTTTCTCGGGAGCCTGGAGTACTGGATGGCACGGTTGGAGGCGCCTGACGAATTGCTGGTTGTGGCCGCGATCCTCGGCAACCTGGAGGCGTTTGAAGAACTTGTTTTGCGCTACCGTCCCGCAGTGGTGCGTCTGGCGAGCACAATTGTGGGGCCCACATCTGCCGAAGATGTAGCCCAAGACTCGTTATTGCTGGCCTTTAAGGCGCTGCCAACGATTGAAGAACCAGGTAAGTTTGCCGCCTGGCTTTCGGCAATAACGCGTCATCGAGCACTGCGTTGCCAGCAGAGCGAAAACGCGCATTTGGGTAAGAGAGTTTTTCTGGATGAAGCGCTCATTGAGAAGATTGCAGCTCTAACGAGTCCGCTAATTGAGAAAACTGAGAACGAAGAGATGATCAGGGCAATCGACACGCTGCCAGCGGATTACGCTTTACCGTTGCGGTTACGCTTCCTTGACGAAATGCCTTTGAAAAGAATTGCGGCGTTCATGAGTATCCCGCTTTCTACTGTGAAATGGAGGCTTCATCAGGGAAAGAAATTGTTGCGCGCGAAGTTGCTGTAAGGGCGGCCCTTCGAAGCTGTGAAAAAATGAGGCGCTTTGAACAGATTAGTCAACTGAGCAAATTTTCAGGTTGGGAAGGGTGGCTTGCCCCCGCTGTTCCGCCAGAGTTCAGTTCATTGGTTAAGACAGTTTCCTCAAGATTGAGCTTTGCGGAACAGCGGGGGCAAGCCACCCTTCCCAACCTGAAAATTTGCTCAGTTGATTGATTTCTATGGAGACTCAATTTTTTCACAGCTTCTCAGTGGCGGTCCACCGATTCCAAAGAGTTGGGGAACTACCCTGCTTGTTATCGGGGCTGTCTTCTTACGCGGGGCGGCCACGGAGGGCCGCCCCTACGGAGTCACAAGGTTAACCAAATGAAGGGGAGTCTATATGGAAAGAGAGAAGGAAATTGTTAAGTTAATTAATGTCCTGCGACGGACGTCACGGATGGCCCTGCAGTCAGAGTGGACGGGTGGTAAAGAGGACGCTGCCAGTTACTGCACTGACCAATACAATCGGGTGCTTGCGCGCCTAAAGGAAATCGATCCCGGTGTTGGTAAGGTATTTGAGCCTCTGCCGGCCGGAAGCTCCTTAACTGTGGTGGCTATGGCGGCGCGGCAACTTGGAGCGTATTATGAAGACGAATTGGGCCCGGCCAGGGGGTTCGGCCGCGCCTATGGTTTTGCTTTTGATCCAAAGCATTTCAAGGAGTTCTGGGAGAAATCTGCGCGGGAGTTCGAAGACATAGGCGAATTTATTCGTGAGAGTATTAACGAGTG
>Ga0187893_10004587_pt1 | contig 26054 bp, 17 predicted proteins | sample MA1701074metaG_FD_139574 | JGI IMG/M metagenome (GOLD analysis project Ga0187893, IMG submission 139574) | White microbial mat communities from a basaltic lava cave in the Kipuka Kanohina Cave System on the Island of Hawaii, USA - MA170107-4 metaG ... | reverse complement strand
GAGCTTCAGGCTTCGCCCCACCTCGGGCGCGCGGTCCTTGATGTAGGAGAGGTGGTTCCGGTAGACCTCGTCGCCAAGGTTGTCCAGGCGGACGGTCACCGTGTGGACCGTCCTGCCCGTCGTGACCTGGTACGACCCGTGGAAGTTCACGAGCGTGTACCCGTCGGTCGGGGTCTCGGCGCCGTACACCCGGCTCTGCGCGCCGACGTTCCTGACCTCGCCTTCGAAGTGGAAGGGGCCGTGCTCGAAGCGCAGTCCGGCCCAGAGCCGGCGTGGTGGGATTCGCGGAAGCGGACTGCCGTCGCCTCGAAGCTCGGCGCGCACGGCGTCTCCGCCCAGCACCAGCCAGAAGTCCCGCGTCAGCCCGGCGTCCACGTGGGCCTCGAAGCCCACGAAGCGGCTGTCGGCGGAGCGGAAGTTGACGACGGTGAAGCCTTCTTCGTCCACCTCGCCCGTCTGGAACGGGAAGATGTAGCGGTCGACGCGGTTGAGAAAGGCCGTGGCCTCGCCGTGGAAGCGCGATTTCCGCAGTCGCAGCGAGAGGTCCGCGCCGTACGCGACCTCCGTGGGGAGCGCCGGGTCGCCGATCTCGAACGCGAAGTTCCCGGCATGTGGGCCGAGGTTGTAGAGCTCGTCGAGGCTCGGGTTTCGTACCGCGCGGGCGAGGTTCAAGGCCAGGGTCAGGTCGTCGCGCAGGTGCCCGAGCACGCCGGCCGAGGCCGAGACGTTGGTGAAGTCCCGGTCCGGCAGCTCCGGCCGCCCGATCGCGGCGCCTTCGGGAGCGAACGAGGTGTGATCGAGCCGGCTCCCGAACTGGAACGACACGTGGCGATAGCTGAGCTCTTCGTAGAAGAACGCCGAGACCGTCTTCTGCGTCGTCGGCGGGGCCAGTGCCTCCTCGCCGAGCGCGCTGTAGTCGCGGTACTCGCCCCGGAAGCCGAAGGTTCCGGTGAGGGCGCCGACCGGTTTCTGGCTGAAGTAGAGGTTCCCTTCGGTCACCTTGTTCTTGAAGCTGGTCGCGATCGCGCCGCTGCCCTCGATCTCGTCGTGCTTGTAGTCGCGGAAGCCGGCCTGGAGCTTGATGCCGTTGACGAACGAGCCCAGGTCGCGGCGCTCCAGCCGGAAGTCCACGCGTTGCCGCCGCGGGTGCAGCGTCGTCTCGCCCTCCTCGACGAACGGCACGCCGTAGCGCGTGTCGATGTACTGATACGAGGCCCCTACATATCCGTGCTCGCCGGTGAAGGCGAGCGACCCGCCGCCCGACTTCGAGTTCGACTGGCTGTTCGGCACGTCTCCCTCGGGAGTCTTGTAGTCGCTCGTGCGCTGAGCCGACCCGTTCAGCCGGTACGCGACCCTTCCGTTGCCGCCGCTCAGGTTCCCGGCGATGCCGGCGTTCTCGTCGGCGGTGGCGCCCTGGGCCGTTACCGCGCCGTGAACGCCCTGCAGCGGCTTCGTTGCGATCTCGTCGGACACCAGGTTGACGACGCCGCCGATGGCGCTCGAACCGTAGAGCAGCGTGGCGGGCCCGCGCACGACCTCGATCCGCGTGGCCGTGGCAGGATCGAGGGTCACGCCGTGGTCCGCGGACTGGCTCGACACGTCGCCGGTGCGCGCGCCGTTCTCGAGGATCAGCACGCGGTCGTTGTCGAGGCCACGGACGACGGGACGCGCCGTGCCGGAGCCGAGAGAGCGCACGTTCACGCCGGGCTCGCTCGCCAGCGTGGCGCCTAGCGTGTTGCCGAGCCGCTGCTGAAGATCCTCGCCGCCGAGCACGCTGGTCGGCTGGTAGGCCTCGAAGACGTCGCGGGCGTCGGGGCTGACCGTCACCGACTCCGACAGGTGTACTTGGCCAGACAGCGTAACCGGCACGCTCAAAGCTTGCCCCTCGACCACGCGAACGTCAGTCCGAACGGATAGGAATCCGGAGAGGCGCACAGAGACGTCGTAGGCTCCTGCCGGGACCTTCTCGAAGCGAGCGACGCCGTCGGCACCGGTCGACGCCTCCCGGTTCGAGGGAACGAGCTTCACCGACGCGCCGGGCAGCGCCTTGCCGTCCACATCCAACACCTTCACCTCGACCGTGGCTGCAAACGCGGGTGCTGCGAACAGCATCGAACCAAGAACGCCCACGCCGAGGACGGACAACAGACCGGCTCGACTCGAATGCATGAGGACCCTCCCAATCGCGACAGATGACCGACGATCGAGCCTCCACGACGGGAGGCAAGGCCGGCCGCGGCCGGCGGTGGACTCGACGGTGTCTAGGCGACGGGAGGGGCGCGCGATCCGGAGGCGAGCGCGTCGGCGAGAAGGGGCTCGGCTGCCTTGGGGACCAGCACCCGGGCGACGACCTCGACCCGCGGCAGCCAATGCACCGCCACGGCGCCGACGCTGACCGAGGTGAGCGCCCGCTGGCAAGCCAGGCAGTGGACTTCGACCTGACAGCCGTCGTCCGTGTGGATCAGGTCCTGGGCCAGGCCGGCGGCGAACGTGGCCACCAGCATCAGGGCGGCCGCGAACAGCCAGCGCTCTCGGATCGAGCGGATCATGCGAGCCATTCGAAGGTAGCCCAAGGCCACGGAGGGCGTCAAGACGAGCTTCGGGCCGGAGCGAGCGTCTATTGCTTCTTCTGCGCCTCCCACTGGTCGATCGGGACGCGCCGGCCCAGCGAGTACTTGCCGCCCGCTTCGGGCTTGAAGATCGACGCTTCGCCTTCCTTGACGTCGAACCAGTCCTTGCCGAGAGCGTCCATGATGTTCGGCTTGTGGGTGACGATCAGCGTGTTCGTGCCGGGTGTGGGAACCGCGCCGACGAGGGCACGCAGGGCTTCGGCCCGGCGGCTGTTCTCGTTCGGAGCGCGTCCAGGATCCCGTCGGATGGCGGGGTTGGCTGGGTCCCCGCCACCGCAGCTCCCACGAGACCGACCAGAACGACCGACGCGCCGCGAACGATCCGCATGCTTCCTCCTCGGAACCGCCTTGCCCGACTTGAGCATATATCGGTTTTCGACTACGGTGCCCGATATGGAGGCACGGGCTCGCCCCACGCCGGCCAGAACCATCGAGCGCGAGTTCCTGCTCGCGTTCTGGAAGCTCCACATCCTCCATCACGCCGCGGAACAGCCGGTGGTCGGGATGTGGGTCATCCGCGAGCTCCGCCGTCACGGCTACGAGGTCAGCCCCGGCACGCTCTATCCGCTGCTCGCGCGGATGCGCGAGCGGGGGTGGCTGCGTTTGCGCGCAAGCCCGGACCGGGGGGCACGGGCCCGGCGGGAGTACACGCTCACGCCCGCGGGGCACTCCGTCCTCGCAGTGCTTCGGCGCCAGGTGGCCGAGCTCCATCGGGAGGTCGTGCTCGGCGAGCAAGGGCCGATGGAGCGGCCGGCCGCGCGCCGGGCGCGTGGCGGGACGCCTCGCCGTGGCTGAGGTCCTCGATTCGCATCAAGCAGAGTTGGGGGCTTCCGCCGCCCCATCCACCGGCGCGGGCGGCCTTCGCGAGCTGGCCGCGCTGTTCCTGAAGCTCGGTACCACGGCGTTCGGCGGCCCCGCCGTGCATCTCGCGATGATGGAGGCCGAGGTCGTCCGCCGTCGCGGGTGGCTCACGCGCGACGAGTTCCTCGACCTCGTGGGCGCGACGAACCTGATCCCGGGACCGAACTCGACCGAGATGGCGATACACATCGGCTACCGTCGCGCGGGCTGGCCCGGTCTGATCCTGGCCGGCCTGTGCTTCATCGTGCCCGCGATGGCCATCGTGTGGGCCCTCGCGTGGGCGTACGTCCGGTACGGAACGCGTCCGGAGTCGGCGGCCTTGCTCTACGGAGTGAAGCCGGTCGTCATCGCGGTGCTCGCGCAGGCACTGTGGAGCCTCGGCCGGTCGGCTCTCAAGTCGCCCCTCCTGGTCATGGCGGGCGCGCTGGCCAGCGTTCTCGCGTTTGCGAGTGTCCACGAGCTTGTCGTCCTGTTCGGGACCGGACTCGCGGTCGTCGTCGCGCGCCGCGGCTTGGCTCGAGCGCGCGTCCTGCGAACCGTCGTCCTGCCGGCCCTCCCGTCGCTCGGCATCGCCGCAGCCACCGCATCGCAGCCCGTGCAGCTGGCGACGCTGTTCTGGTCCATGGTGAAGGTCGGCTCCGTGCTCTTCGGGAGCGGGTACGTTCTCCTCGCGTTCCTTCGCGCGGAGTTCGTGACGCGCCTCGGTTGGCTGACGGAGGCCCAGCTCCTCGACGCGCTCGCCGTCGGCCAGGCCACTCCGGGGCCGGTCTTCACGACGGCGACCTTCGTCGGCTACGTACTGGGCGGCCATGCCGGAGCAGCGCTCGCCACGGCGGGCATCTTCCTGCCGGCGTTCGTCTTCGTCGCCGTCAGCAGTCCGCTCCTGCCGCGCCTCCGGCGGTCGGCGGCTGCGGCCGCGTTCCTCGACGGCGTCAACGTCGCTTCGCTCGCGCTCATGGCCGTCGTCACGCTGCAGCTGGGTTGGAGCGCCGTGCGGGACGTGCCGACCGCTCTCCTGGCGCTGGCCAGCGCGCTGCTCCTCTTCCGCTGGGGGACCAACTCGAGCGTCCTCGTCGCGGGCGGAGCGGCGGCGGGGTTCTTGATGGGCCGATTCCACGGAGGCAGCCCGCCGTGAGGCGGAAAGGCTGGCTCGGCGAGATCAGGCAGGATCGAAGGGGGCTGGAGGGAGACATGGGAACGGGACGTTCGGGTTGGACGAGAGTCCTACTGCCCCTGGCGTGGGCCGCGGTCGGAGCGTTCGTCGCGAGCAGTCATCCGAGAGCCGCCGCCCACGGGGCAACCGCGTCGCAGGCGTCGCCCGCGACCGGCGACGCGCAGCCGACGGCGTCCGAGCTGGCGGTGCTTCGCGAAGACGTCGCCCGGCTCAAGCGCCTGACGCCCAGCCAGTCGCACGCCATGCAGGACGTGGGCTACCACTACACCAACCTCTGGTTCGCGGGGCAGAAGGCGAACTGGCCGCTGGCGACGTTCTACCTGGACGAGACGCGGTCTCACCCCAAGTGGGCGGTGCGCATCATCCCGAAGCGCAAGGTCAGCGCTGGCGAGGTCGACCTCGACGGGATCCGGGAGGCGTTCGACGGCTCGTACCTGACCGACGTCCAGAAGGCGATCGAAGCCAAGAGCGTGGCGCGCTTCCCTTCGCAATCGACGGTCAGCATCGCGTCGAGGCGATCAAGCGGGCCATCATAAGAAATCCGATGCTCGAGGAAGAGCAGCAGTGCGCGATCTTCGTCGCCCACGACACGAGCGACAAGGGGCGCGAACGCACGCGGCGCCTTTTCTCGACCCTCAATCGCTATGCCAAGCCTGTATCAAAGGGTGAAATCGTAGCTCTGGACGAGGATGACGCGTTCGCCATCGTCACCCGGCGCCTCGTGGAGGAGTTTCCGCCGCTCATGGGCCCTCGGGTTGACTACGGCAAGCGTCGACAAATCGCACCAGCCGAACGTGTGCCATCACGTCCATTCTGGCGTTGTCGGAGATCGTCCAGACCATATCCCTGCCGATGACTGCAAAGCGACGTGAGCGGGAACTCCTGACACGCCTGCGACCATCTCAGGACAAGCTCGATGCGCTCTACGCGCTGCAGGTCGCGTTTTGGACGGCCGTCCGGAAGGAAGTTCCGGAGATCAGGAAGGCAACCGACGCACGCGCTGAGAAGGAGAAAGCGGGTGCCTATCGGACTAGGCGCGTGATAGCCTCTCGCACGCGCGCTGCGATGCCACGCCTCGTCATCACCGGAGCGTTGGCCGCGAGCCTGCTAGCCACCGGCTGCAGGCCCGAACCGGCGCCCGCTGCCGCCACGCCTCGTCCCCGCCACCCCGGCTGGCGTTTTGCCACCGAAAGTCGCTGGATCGCTGCGACGACCCTCGAATCCGTCGTCGCCCTGGCGCTCTACGCACGAAACACTCCGGCTCGGCCACCCCTGGTGTCCAGCGTCGACGAGCCGGCGCCGGGAGCAGCGCCCCTGGTCCTGAACGTGGGCCTGACCCCTGCGGCGACGATTCCCAGCACCACCCTCACCTTCAGGGAACACATCTGGTCGCCGAGCGCCTATGCGCCGATCGCGACCGAGCTGTTGAAGGGCACGGCTCCCAGCGCCGGCGTCCCCGATGCGCCGGCGGACGAGCGCTTTCTCGACCGCCTGTTGGAACTCCGACCCGCAACCCTGACAAGGGAGAACGCGGATGTTTCCGCGGCGATCGAGATGGCTCCGCGCGACCCGCTCCTGCACGAACGGGCCGCGTTCCTGGTCGGAGCCTTCAACCTCAGGGAAACAGCCCGCTACTACTCCGACGGCCGGCGTAGCTTGTGCCGCCTCGCCGCCCATCTCGCCTTGGCCCAGGCGCTCCGGGCGGGAGGCCAGCCCTCGCGAATCGGAGCGCTGGCGGAGATCCTGCTCCTCGAGGCCGTCGGACGCCAGCGCGACGCGGAGCAGCGACTCGATGCCTTCGTTCCGGTCTCCGATGCCGAGCGGCGTTGGAGCACCACGCTGCGAATCAGGATCACTGGCGACTGGCGGCTCTTGAAGGACCCGCGCCGCGCTTCACTGGCCGAGCGCCTGGCTCACCTGCGCGCCGTGGGAGAGAGGATGGGGGTGACCCACGCCCGGGAGAGCCTCGCGAAGCAGGTCCCCGAGCCCATCGCTGACTGGCGCCGCCTGCTCCTTCAAGCCGGTCCCGACGTCGAAGGTTGTCACGGCGAGCCGCAACTCGGCGTCGACGAGACGTTCGCCGAAGCATCCGAAGTCTGGCGCCTCTTGCGCGGCGCGCCCTTGGCGGCCCACCAGCTCTCCGTCGCCCTGGCGCTCGACCCCGCGCTGTCGCCCGTGGCGCCCGAGGACGGCCGGCCGCGTATCGCCGTGCTGGACGTGGGCTTGTGGGCGGCGTTCGAGCAGCGACACGCCATCGCCCACGTCGAGGCCGACCAGCTCTGCGCCGCAGCCGTGTTCGCCCTGCCGCGGGACGATGTGCGCACGAACCTCGGCGAGCTCGAGCGCCGTTTCGGGAGCTTGCGGCTCTTCCCCTTCCTGCTTCAGGCGCGAGCGCGCGACCGCGACGTGTATGCGCGGGCGCAGAAGGCGGTCGCCGCGGCGCTCTCGGAGCGTCCGGATCTGGTCTCGGGCACGGTGTGGGCGCGCCTCCAATACAGGAGCACGCTGGGCGACGTGCCGCAAGGGTTCCCCGACTACGGCGCGTACTTCGAGCCGCGCGTCCCCTACGGGACCGCCTACGACGTGGAACGCCGGTTGGCTCAGGACCAACCGTTCAAGTCCTGGCCAACGCCCGCCTACCAAACGTCGCTGGCCGAGCTGGCGCCCTATGCCCTCGCGATCCAGTGGCGTCAGGCGATCGGAAGGCTCGGCGCGAGGGCGGACCACGAGTTCGTGGCGAAAACATTCGGAGCGATGGCCGAATACGACAGCAGCGCCCTGAGCGGCCTCGCAATGGCGGCCGAAGACCACCCCGAAGCCCTGGGACCCCTGAGGCAGCGTCAGTGCGCGCTGGACCGTGACCTGTGTGACGGCTATGCCCGCTGGCTCGTCGGGCAGGAGCGAAAGGCCGAGGCGGCGGCGGTGTTCTGGCGCTGGTACCGCGCGTACCGGGACCGCGTCGCGGCCGCGAGCGGCGTGGACTGGCTCGTGAACTACGAGTACGACCAGGGCCGCAAGCAGAGAGCGTTTGGGCTGGCAAGAGAAGCCGCGGCGACCTACTCCGCGGACGGTCTCCTCACCCTCGCGCGGCTTCTCGAGAAGGATGGGGCGTTGGTCGACGCGCAGGAGTACTTCGAGGCAGTCGCCGACCGCTACGAGTCCCCGGGCGACCTGATCGCCTTCTACATGCGCCACGCCGAGGATCGTCGCTGGAAGGACCAGGCCGAGGCCGTGATCCGGGAACACTTTCCGAACGGGCTCGAAGAGGTCACGCCCTCGAGCTTCAGCGGAAAGCCAAGATCTGGCGTCGCGCTGTTGCATAGGGCTCCCGGGGGTAGCAGGCTGGCGCCGGTGATCCAGAAGTACGGGGTCAACCTGGGCGACGTCATCGTTGCCGCCGAGGGCTACCGCGTCGAGAACCTCCTTCAGTTCCGCGCGGTGATGGCGCACACGGCAGCGCGCGGCGACGACCTGCGTCTCATCGTGTGGGCTCGGGGCCGAGGGTTCGTCGAGGTCGAGACCCGCGAGCCGCATCGCCACATCGGCGACCTCGACGACTACATGCCCTGATCCCTCGAGCGCTGGCTCGCAAGAAAGCGTTCCTCCTTGTACAATCGGAGCAGTTTCGCCTCGGGCCGCTAGCTCGGCTGGGAGAGCGCCTGGTTCGCAATCAGGAGGTCGGGGGTTCGAACCCCACCCACTTCACTTCCTGGGCGTCGGCTTGAAGTCCAGATCCTGGTAGTCGAAGCTGAAGTCCGCGAGCGGCGAGACCGCGCGCAGGCCGATCCGGTCGATGCCGCCCTCCGCATTCAGCGCGAACGTCAAGTAGGCCGGTTCGATCAGCGGGTCGCGCCATTCCGCGCGGAACGTGTCGTACTGCCAGTGCGAGAGCGTGCCCGACATGCCGGGCGTCTGCTTGAAGTCGATCGTCAGCCGTCCGTCGCTGTGCGCGATCGCGATCGGCCCGTACCAGGCGTCGGCGTACTCGCCGGCGTAGCGCTCGAGGCCGAGCGACGGTCCCACTGCCGCGGGGGAGCTGGTCTGCTGCTTCAGGAGCTTCACGGCGCGCTCGTCGCGCTCGCGCACGACTTGCTGCCAGGCGGCCGCCCAGTCGTAGGCGGGCTGGCCGAGGTAGTGGTCGAGCAGCTCGTACGCGATCCCCAGCGCGGCTTCCCCGTCCTCGCAGTTGATCGCCACCGAGAAGCCGACCTCGCGCTCCGGAATCAGCATGATGACCGCCTGCGCGCCGAACACCGCGCCGGTGTGGGTCAGGAGCCGGTGGCCGCGATAGTCGCGCTCTCCCCAGGCGAGGGCGTAGGCGTTGAACTTCGGGGTGGCCGCGGCGGCCGGGCCCGGCTGGGGCGCGATCGGCAGCGGCACGCGCGGAGTCCACATCTGTCTCGACGACGCCTCGCTCCACAGCCGCCCCGAGCCTCCGGGAAGCGCGCCTTTCGCGAGCTGGATCGCGATCCAGCGGCCCATGTCGCTGGCGCTGGCCGCGATGGCGCCGGCCGGCGCGGCGTTCTGGCCCAGCTCGGGGTCGAACTCGGCCTGGCCGCTGTCGTCGAGCGGCTGCTGGGTGCCCATGCCGTGCATCGGCCCGTCGCGGCGCGCGTGGGGCCAGGCGCGGTTCTGCGTGCGGCGCCGATCGACGCGGTCCGACGTCGCGGTGCGCATGCCCGCGGGAGCCAGGATCTCCTCCCGCACGAAGCGCTCCCAGGTCCGGCCGCTGACCTCCTCGATGAGCTGGCCGGCGACGGCGTAGAGCACGTTGTCGTAGGCGTAGGCGCTGCGGAAGCTCGTCGCGGGCTTCAGGAAGCGGATGCGGCGGACGGTCTCGGCGCGGGACAGATTCGAGCGCGGCACGAACATGAGGTCGCCGGCGCCAAGGCCCAGCCCGCTGCGATGGATGAGCAGGTCCAGCACCCGCATCTCGCGAGTGACCCACGGGTCGTACATCTGGAACCACGGGATGTGCTTCGTCACCGGGTCGTCCCAGTCGATCTTGCCGCGATCGACGAGCACGGCCAGCGCCGCCGTGGTGAACGCCTTGCCGACGGAGCCCAGTTGGAAGATCGTGTCCGCGTCGACGGCTGCGTCCTGCCCCAGGCGCCGCACCCCGTAGCCGCGCGCCAGGGTCAGCTTGCCCTGCTCGACGACTGCCACGGACAGGCCCGGCACGCCGCCCGCCTTGCGGATCTGCTCGACGCGGGCATCGAACCCCGCCGGCGCCTCGGCCCGGGCCGCGCCGGCCAGCAGCCCGGCCGCGGCCAGCAGCGTCAGCGCCCTGGACATCGGCCTACGAGCCCCAGAACCTCGTGGCGACCGAGACCCCGATCGTCCTCGGCCGGACGAGCCCGAGGCCGATCGCGCCGTTCGGCAGCGCGCCCGGCGCGCTTATGACCGTGACGCCCCTCTCGTTCGTCAGGTTCTTCGCGTAGAGCTCGACCGACCAGCGGCCGAGGTAGGCGCCGGCGCGGAGGTTCAGCGTGGCGTAGCCGTCGAGCTGGCGGATGCGGCCGTCGGAGGTCCGATTGCCGAAGTCGGCCGTACGCTCTCCCGTGTAGCCCAGGCTGCCGCCGACGGAGGCGCGGGTGGTGCCCGTGAGCGTCCACTCGTAGTCCGCGTTCAGGCCGAAGCTCCACTCCGGCACGTAGGGCAGCGGGTCGCCCTCCTCGCCTCCCACGATCGGATCCGTGTCCTGGGTGAGCTCGGCCTTCGTGTACGCGCCGTTCGCCGACAACGTGAGGCCGCTGGTCGGATACAGGCTGGCCGCGAACTCCAGGCCCTTGCTCTCGGCGGTTCCGCCGTTGCCATTGATGCCGAAGTTGTTCACCACGAGGAACAGTTGCACATCCTGCCAGTCGAGATAGAAGGCGCTCAGGTCCAAAGAGAACTTGTCGGCGGGACCGCCCGTCTTGAGGCCCAGCTCGTAGTTCGTCAGCCGGTCCGAGTCGTAGGCTCTCGGGATGTCCGCCGGGGCTCCCGGCGGCAGCACGTTGGGTCCGCCCGGCCGGAAGCCCGTGGCGACGCGGCCGTAGACCGACGCGTTCTTCCCGATCTCGTAGCGCGGCGCGACCGAAAACGTGAACGGGCTCTCGGAGGACTCCACGTCGTCGAAGCGCGTGAGGCCGCCCACCAGGACGCCGTCGGCGAGCTGCGACGCCACCTGCGTGTTGTGGCTGAGGCGCCCGCCCAGGGCGAGATCGAAGCGCTCGGCGGCGTGCCACGTGGCATTGGCGAAGCCGGCGATCTCCTCGTAAGTCGAATCGAGGCTGAGGTCCGCCAGCTCGGGGATGCCGGCGGCGGTGGTGTCCGTGCCGGCCTCCACCGCCAGGATCTTCTGCTGGATGGCGGAGTCCTCGTCGGTGTAGTACCCGCCGACCAGCCACTCGAACTTCTCGTTCTTCGCCGAGACCAGGCGCAGCTCCTGGGTGAACTTGTCGGTGCCGGTGGTCTGGGGCAGGATCGTGCTCAGCGGGCGCGACGCGGCGTCGCCGAAGAGAAACGTCACCAGCGAGCTGAGCGGCGGACCACCCGTCAGGCTGCTGGCGATCGCCAGGTCGCTATGGAAGTCCGACTCGAATCGCCCGAAGCTAGTGATCGACTGCAGGCTCGCGGCACTGAAGTCCCAGTCGGCCGTCGCGCTGAAGACCCGGTACTTGGTGTTGTCGAACTCCGCCTGGTAGCGCGACTGCACCGGATCGCTGTTCAGGGGCTCGAGGGTCTCCGGGTCGGCATCGACCGTGCTCGTCGCGCCGGTCTCCAGGTTCTGCACCTGCGCCGCCAGGTTGACCGTGAACTTGTCGGAGGGCTTGAACAGGAGCGCGAGACGCCCTCCGAAACGGTCCAGCGAGTTCAGGCCATCCTCGACCCGCGTGCCGTCGATGACGTTCAGCGACGGGTTCGTGAGGCTGGCGATCGGGTTGTTGCCGATCGAGTCGATGAAGCCGCTGTCGAAGCGGTAGAACCCGCTGCCCCGGAAGGCGGCCTTGTCTCCGAGCGGCGCGTTTACGAGGCCGGTCAGCGCGTAGCCGGGGTCCCCGTTGTCCACGGCCTCGACGCTGCCCATGAGTCGCGCCTCGAACCTCTCGCTGCTGGGCCGATTCGGCACGTACTTGATGACGCCGCCCAGCGAACTCGCGCCGTACAGGGTGCCCTGGGGGCCGCGCAGCACCTCGACCCGGGCGAGGTCGAAGGTGTCGAAGTCCCCCGAGACTATCGCGCCGTTGGCCAGGCCGGTGCTGGACCCGAACGGCACGTCGTCGAGGTAGATGCCGATCGTGGACGCGACCCCGCCGGTGTTGACCCCGCGCAGGGTGATCCGGGTGACGCCCGGCCGGCCAGTCGACGTGCTCAGGCCCGGCACCAGCGGCACCAGGTCCTGGAAGTCGTCTGCCCGCTGCTGCTCCATGAACTGCCCGGAGACGACGGTCACCGAGGCGGGAACGTCCTGGACGGCCTCCGTCCGCTTCTGGGCGGTGACGGTCACCTCCTCGCGGAACTTCGGGGGCTTCGGCGCGTCGTCGGCCGCCGGCTCCTGCTCCTGGGCTGGGGAAGCTGCTGTTTCCTGGGCCCATGCTGGCGGCACGGCCAGTAGTGCACTCAGTGCGAGGACGCTCGTTCCGAAACGACGCATGAACCACCTCCCGATGCGGGCCGCGTGTTGACTTGGGCGCAATCCAAGCATCAAGTGTTGCATGTGTCAAGCCCGCCGCGACGGCCTTGACGGCTCACCCGGTCCAATGGGATAAGACGCCTCAGCATCAAGTGTTGCAGGCCTTCCTGCTTCAGGAGACACATGAAGAACGCCATCACCCGTGCCTCACACCACGCCGCCCTGCTCCGCGCCGGCCTTCTCTCGGCCCTCGCGCTCACGGTCGCCTTCGTGGCCGCCACCGCCCCCTCCGCGCGTCCTTTCGCCGCCGCAGGCGACACGGCCTATCGGCCCGTCGAGGCGGCCGCGCCGAAACCGCTGCCTGGCGGCGGCCTGCACAGCCCCGAGGAGCTCGAGGCCTTCGTGGACGGCTTCGTGGGCGCCGAGCGCGAGGCCTACGAGCTGGCCGGCATCAGCGTGGCCGTCGTGAAGGACGGACAGGTCTACTTCGCCAAGGGCTACGGCTGGGCGGACGTCGAGAAGCAGGTCCCGGTCAACGCGAGCGAAACGCTGTTCCGGCCCGGGTCGGTCTCCAAGCTCTTCACCTGGACGGCGGTCATGCAGCTCGTCGAGCAGGGCAGGCTGGATCTCGACGCCGACGTGAACACATACCTGACCCAGTTCAAGGTCCCCGCCACGTTCGAGGGACCGATCACGCTGCGCCACGCCCTCACGCATACGGTCGGCTTGGAGGACGGCGGCATCGGTTACCTGATGGCGCGCAGCCCCCACGAGATCGTGCCGCTGGCCCGCTCGCTGGCGGCCCATATCCCCGCCCGCGTGCGGCCCGTGGGCACGAGCACCGAGGGCCTGAGCTCGTCCTACTCCAACTGGGCCACCGCGCTGGCCGGCCTGGTGGTGGCCAACGTCTCCGGCGTGACCTTCGAAGACTACGCGCAGGACAACATCCTGCGCCCCCTCGGCATGGAGAGCAGCACGCTCAAGGAGCCGCTTCCGGAGCCGCTCCAGAAGCGCATGTCGAACGGCTACGCGTTCGAGGCGGGTGCCTTCAAGGCGAAGGGCTACGAGTACATCGCGAACTTCGGCCCCGCCGGATCCCTGGCCGCCACCTCCACGGACATGGCGCGCTTCATGATCGCGCATCTGCAGCAGGGAGCGCTGGGCGAGGCGCGCATCCTGAAGCCCGAGACGGTGAAGGCCATGCACGCGCGCGTCTTCAGCCCCCACCCCGCCGTGGGCGGGTCCGGCCTCGGTTTCTACGAGACCTACATGAACGGCCGGCGGGTGATCGGGCACGGCGGCGACACGAACTACTTCCACACCGAGCTCGGGCTGCTCGAGGACGAAGGCGTCGGCTTCTTCGCCTGCGTCAACACCGGCGGCAAGGCCGCTCTCGTGCCGCGGCACTTTGCACGCGCCTTTTTGGACCACTACTTCCCGGCGCAGCTGCCGGCGGTCAAGCCCCCGGCCGACTTCGCCGCGCGGGCCGCCAAGTACGCCGGCCGCTACCGCGCGCTGCGCCATTCCTACACGCGCTTCGAGAAGGTCTTCGGCCTGCTGGGAGGGACGAGCGTGGCCCCGACCGCCGACCACAAGCTCGTCATCCCCGGACTGCTCGGGGACGTCGCGCAGTACGTCGAGGTGGCGCCCGGCGTCGTCCGCGAGGAGAACGGCGACCGCACGATCGCGTTCGTCGAGAACGGCAGCGGCGACGTCCTGGGCATGGTCGGCCAGTTCGCCTTCATCCCCTTCTACAAGCTGCACTGGTACGACGCTTCGCCCTTCCACTTTGGGCTGCTCGGGTTCTCCATCCTGCTGTTCGTGGTCGCCGTGGTCTCTGCGCTCCGGCACTGGAAGACCGACAAGGCAGGACCCAAGTCGGCGCGCTGGGCGCGCCTGAACCTCGGCGCGCTGGGCGCCCTCAACCTGGCCTTCGTCGTGGCCTTCGCAGCCATCCTGGCGGCCGGCCTGGACGAGCTGATCTTCGCGCTGCCCAAGGGCCTCTACGGGGTGCTGACGCTGCCGCTGGTCGCCCTCCTGCTCGTCGCTCTCGCCGTGTTCCTGCTCGTCGGCGTGTGGCGAGAGGGGCACTGGACGCGCGCGGCGCGCGTCTTCCACACCGCCGGCGTCGTGGCGGCGATCGCCTTTGCCTGGTTCCTGAACTACTGGAACCTGCTCGGCTACCGGATCGGGTAGGGGGCGCTGCCTACTTCCGCTTCCGCACCAGGCGCACCGGGCTCGACTTCTCGTCGTCGCGCCCGGGGCCTTGCTCGTACCAGCGCGGACCCGCGAGGTACTCCTTCTCCGTCTGCCGGAGCAGCGCGAGCGCACGGCTCGGAGCGATCTCCGCGCAGGCCAGCACGATCGCGTTCAGCAGCGCCATGGGAGCCACGTACGAGCCGCTGAAGGTCGCACTCGCCGTGGAAGCCACGAAGTAGTCGTCGCACTCGCGGGCCAGCGGCGTCGTATCGCTGTCCGTGATCGCGACGGTCGGAACGCGTCGGCTGCGGGCCAGCTTCGCCGCCTCGACGGTGACGCGCAGGCAGCGGCCGAAGCTGATGGCCACCAGCAGGTCCTTGCTGGAGAGCAGCCTCACCTTGTGCTGGAGGTTGCCCCCGGTGCCGGCGGGGGCTTCGGCGACGAACCCTAGGGGCAGCAGTGCGTAGGCGAAGAAGGACGCCAGCGAGGCGGCGAGGTCCGAGCCCACGACCAGGACGCGCCGGGCCCGGTGGATGCGGCGGGCGAAGCTCACGACGCGCTCGGAGTCGAGGCCGCTCTGCAGCCGGTTCAGGTTCCCGAGATCCCGCTCCAGGCTGTGCCCGACGTGGTCGGTCAGGCTGCGCTTCTCGTCGGTGGTGGCCTTCAGGATGCGGTACGGCGTGAGCCGGGACACGAAGTGCTCGCGCAGGTCGGCGGCGAAGTCCGTGTAGCGCTCGTAGCCGAGGGCCTGCACGGTTCTCACGATCGTCGCGGGATCGACGCGGTAGCGGCGCGCCAGGGCGCGCGACGAAAGGAAGAAGGTCTCGTCGGGGTTCTCGAGAGTCGCCTGCAGCAGACGACGGCGGTTGGGCGAGAGCCGGCCCTCGTACTGGGCGATCCTCTTCTCGATGGCCGTGCGGGTCGGAATGACGCTCCCCTTCCTCTCTCCCGAGGCGCGGCATGATGCGCGCTTTGCCCAGGACGCGCAAGGCCGCTTTTCGCCTTCTGGCTCGTCTCGTTTCAGCACGGCGTCGGCAAGTTCAACATTCTCCGCGGGGGCGGCGAAGTCCTCCGGGCCTCGGGGGTCGGAGTACCCCTGCGGCGCGATGGGCCGCGGCGCTAGCCGTACCCGCCCGTTTCCCATACACTGCCGCCGGGCGTCGGAAGGATAGCTTTGGACGAGGCCGGACACACGCTCATCCCGCCAGGACGGGCCAGCCCGGACGCGATGCGCCGGGCGCTCGAGGGTCGCCCCTGACGAGCCCAGCGTGGCCGTGTGCGGAGTGGACAACCCGAACGCACGGGCAGTCTTGGAGGATGTGGGTTTCGAGCGCGTGGTTGAGGCGGGGCTTGGTGCGGGGCCCACCGAGTACCTCGCATTCCAGGTGCACTCGTTCCCGGCCAGGAAGTCCGCGAGGGCTCGCTGGCAAGGAGCGGCGCGCTACACCGCCGCGGCCGCACTCCTAGAGCGGCCGGGCTATGGCGCCCTGCGGGCCCAGGGTCTAGACGAATGCGGTCTCGTCCGGCTCGCCGAGCGGTCGGTGGGGGCGCCGTTCGTCGGCTCGGTGGCCTCCACCTTGGTCGTGGCCGAGCTCGTGCGGATGGCTGCTGGACTCCACCGACATGAGCTCGTCGATGGGACGCTCCGGTCGTTGGAGAGCTTGACCGCCGTCGTCGCCGAAGCCACGGCCCCGTTCAATCCGGGTATCACAGCAGGGCGCTTGCCGGCCGCAACAGCGATCCTGGCCTGAAGAACGCGCGAAGATCCGGAGGTCAGGATGGACAAGAAGATGTAGACACCGGCGACGCTGGCCGATTTTCGCTGAAACTGTTGCTGGAGGTGGTGGCGCTGGGCGGGTTCGAACCCGTCACTTCGCTAGTACCACGCCCTCCAAGCCGCTCCAGGGTAAGGGAACTGAAGCCATGACGAAGATCAGCGATCTGCACCGCCGGTGGAGAAAGGACGCCGATTACAAGGTAGCGTACGACGCCCTGGGTGAGGAGTTCGATCTTGCGCGGGTGCTGATTGAGGCGCGGGCTGCAGCCGGCTTGTCGCAATCGCAGCTTGCCAAGAAGATGAAGACCTCACAGTCTTACATCGCGCGTATCGAAGGTGGCAAAGTACGACCTTCGACCGATGCGTTGGAGCGCTTCGCTCAAGCGACCCGCACGCGCCTTCGGATCGTCTTCGAACCGCAGCCGGCGCGGTGAGATTGGAGGGAGCGTTGAACGATGCATCGGTCGACCGGTGTCTAGCCGACTCAGTAATTCAAGGGTGCTGCCCACTCGACGTAGAGGGCATCCTGGCGTTCGCAGAACGCATTCTGCCGCGTGCGTCAGACCTCTGGGTGCAGGCCTCGCTCGACTACAAGCAGCGTCTGCAGCAGCTGTTCTTCCCGGAAGGAATCGCGTACGACGGCAATCGGTTCAATCGAACCGCCGTAACCGCACCGCTTCTCAAGTACTTGTCGCCCGACGAAGGCGCTGAGGAAAGTGTGGTGACCCGCCATGGACTCGAACCATGAACCCAGAGATTAAGAGAGTGGAACAGGCACTTTTCCGAACGTTTCACGACGTGCCTTTTTCCAGTCAAGCCCCTAAGTGCAAGAATGTTAGGAACATCCTGAAACGTCCTGACACAACCTGAAACTTCGCCTCCGTGGTACACCGGTGGTACACGCGTAGATTCAATGATAGTATTTCGCCCGGCGCGTGTACCACCGCGCCTAAAGGCGATGCCGACGATCAGGCTGACGGCACGAACGCTCGACGGTCTCCCGCTTCCATCGCGGGGGCGCGTGGAGTACTTCGACGAGTCGCTGCCCGGCTTCGCGATTCGCGTCTTTCCAACCGGCCGCAAGGTCTTCACGCTGCTCTACCGCATGAAGGGTGGCCGGGCGAGCAAGAAAGAGCGCGTGGACATCGGGACGTACCCGCCGCTGTCGTTGTCGCAGGCGCGCGCGCTCGCCGAGAAGATGCGGGCCGAGATCCAGCTCGGGAAGGATCCCAGGGTCGGTCGCAGGGGATCGGGACAGGCGCTGCGGCCGGGAGACAACCCGACGGTGCGCTTGCTCTGCGAGGCGTACCTTGCCCACCCGAGCGGCGCTGGGAGGCTGCGCGCAGCCACGACTCTTCCGGCGTACCAGCGACTCGTCGCGGTCGAGATCCTCCCCGCGTTCGCCGACCGCCCAGCGGCCGATCTCACTCGGACCGAGGTGCGGGAGTGGTCCGAGCGGCTCGCGGAGACTAAGCCCTTCGTCGCGAATCGGGCCTTCGCGGTCATGCGGCGCATCTACGAGTGGTCGCTGGGCCGCGATCTCATCGCGACGTCGCCGTTTGTCGGCATCCACAAGCCGGCGATCGAGACGCCGCGCGATCGCGTTCTCTCCGACGGCGAGATCCGCAGGGTCTTCGACGCGCTCCGGCACGAGCGGCCGATCATCGCCGCGCTTTGGGAGCTGCTGTTCTACACGGGCGTGCGACGCGGGACCGCGCTCGCGGCCAAGTGGTCGGAGATCGATCTGAAGCTCAGGACCTGGGACGTGCCCGTCACCAAGAAGGCGAGGGGCAATCCCGAGGGAACGGGGAAGCCATTCATCATGCCGCTGTCGAAGCAGGCCGTCGCCACGTTGCGCCTCCTGCAGCCGTTCTCCGCCCACAGCGACTACCTGTTCCCCGGCGGAAGCCCGCGGCGCGCGACCCTCGACCTCGAGAGGAACCTCTTCAGCCCGCAGAAGTCCAACCAGCGGCTCCGCCAGCTCACGGGCATCCAGGACCTGCAGATGCGTGACATCCGCAGGACCGTGGCCACGGGCCTCGGCCGGCTCAAAGTCTCGCCTGTGACGATTTCGCGAGTCCTCGACCACACGCTGCAGGGCGTCGGCCAGGTCACGCACGTGTACGCCAAGTACGACTTCCTCGAAGAGAAGCGGAAGGCACTCGATGCTTGGGGAGCGTATCTGGCGAAGCTGCTACGGGAGCGGCCCACAATCGGCGATGCTCGCCTGACTGGCCGGCAGCGCACGGGTGCACCGGCCGCGTGACCAAGCCAGACTTGATCCACGTCCCAGGAGGGAGCACCATGTTGGAAATGACCGAGATCGCGCCGCGCATCGTCGCTGACGAGGGGATCCGGTTTGGAAAGCCCGTGATCAAGGGCACTCGTGTGCCCGTGGACCTCGTGGTGGGCAAGCTCGCGGGTGGGATGACGGTCGAACAGGTCGCCGAGGAGTACGAGCTCGAGCGCGAGGACGTGCTGGCGGCCCTGCACTATGCCGCCGAGGCGGTCGCCGGAGAGCAGGTTCGCCCGGTCCGCTGAATGGCCCGGTTTCTGGTGGACGAGGACTTGCCTCGTTCGCTCGCACGCCTACTGCGAACCGAGAGTCTTGACGCCGAGGATGTCAGGGATGTCGGCCTCCGTGGCAAGACCGACTCCGAGGTGCTGCAATACGCGGTATCCCACGATCGCGTAGTCATCACCGCCGACCTGGACTTCGCGAACCTGCTTGCGGTCCCGCTCGGATCTCATCACGGCATCCTCGTGGCGCGCCTTCCCAACGAAGTCCCCGTCGCACGACTGAACGCCGTCATTCTCGACGCAATCAAGGCCCTCTCGGACGACGAAGTGCGCGGAAGCCTCGTCATCGTCGAGCCAGGCCGCATCCGCCTGCGGCGGCCTCACTGATGCTGATCACGCTGAACCTGCCGGAGGACGTCGCGAAGGCTTTGGCCGTCAAGTGGGCGGACCTGTGACGGATCCGCGATGACGGATTTCGCATCCCGTATGGCCGCGGACCGGGCGACGGCGAAGCTTCGGGCTCTCAACGAACGGCAGTTGCGAGAAGGCGTTGCCCGACTTCGAGCTGATCTCGAGGCGATGCGCAGCCTCGGCATCATCGACGATCGCGGCAATCGCATCCGCAAGGACCTCCCAGACGAGATGATGGGGGGAGCCCACGACGTCGTCTGAGTGGATAAAGTCGAGGCTGCCACGGAATTGACGCCGGCGAGGGTCGACCGCTAGGCTCGGGCCCAATGAAGGGCGTGCTGTGGTTCGCGAGGGTCAGCCTCGCTGTCGTCGCTGGCCTCTTCTCTCCGGGCGCGAGTGCAGCGGAGGTGGGGCTCGCCGTAGACGAGTCCCAGACGCTTCTCCACCTCCGAGAGAACGGGACCGCGGTCTCAATCGCACTGATCAACAGCGGCTCGGAAGGCATCGCCGCTATCGTCGATCTCGAAGTGCTGGACCCAGGCGACGCCGTGCGTGCGAAGGCCGAACGCGAGCTCACTATCGCCCCCGGGCACATGGCCGCGGCTATCGAGCTGACGCCATCCCTTCTGGCTCTCGACGCTCGGGATGCGACCGACTTGCTGCTGTATCGGCTCCGCTACCGCGTAACGCCCAGCGGTGCGCAGAGGCCCCGGCCTTCAATAGAGGGCACGCTGGCGCTCTCCCAGATCGCACCAGAGGTGTTTGAGCTGCACGCTGTCGGTCCCGAGTATGTGCGACCGGGGCGCGCCCTTCGCGTCAACGTTCGCGCGGGGCGAGGCGCTGTCGCGGCTGCCGGCGTCAACGTCGAGGCGAAGCTCGACATGGGTGAGGGACAGCAGCTCTCCACTTCTACCACCACTGGAAGGGATGGGCTTGCAGTCCTCCAGTTCCAGTTGCCGGTCAACGTCACCGGGGAGGAGGGAGAGCTCAAGCTCGTGGCGAAGCGGGACGGTTTGGTGGCGCGCGCCAGCTCCAGCATTACGCTTGACCGCCACGTCCGCATACTTATTTCGACGGACAAGCCCCTCTATCAACCGGGCCAGACGCTGCACGTCCGCAGCGTGGCCTTCGATGCGAGGCGCCAGGCCATCGCCGGCGCTGAGGGGTTCGTATCGGTCCGGGATGAGGACGGACAGCGGTTATTCACCTCGAAGGTCACGACAAACAGGTTCGGCGTCGCCAGCGCCGACTGGGCGATCCCCACTGACGCTCGCCTGGGAGCCTACGCCGTCGAGGCCGGCCTTGCCGAAGAAACATGGGGCGAGGCATCCAGCAACACTCAGACGATCGCCATTCGGCGCTACGAGCTACCGACCTTCGCCGTGAACGCGAAACTCGATCGGCCGTTCTACCTCCCGGGCCAGTCGGCTGTCGTGGAAGTTCGCAGTGACTATCTCTTCGGCAGGCCGGTGAAGGGCGCTCATGTAAGGGTCGTGAGGCAACTCCAAAGAGAGTGGAACTACCGGGAACAGCGCTGGGAGGTCGAGGAGGAGAGTGCGGGCGAAGGGACTGCAGACGGACAGGGAAGGTTCACTGCAGCGATCGCCTTGGCCCAAGATCACGAGCAGCTCGCCAAAGATGAACAGCGGACGCGGGATCTCGACCTCGCCGCCTACGTAGATGATCCCTCAACGGGCCGTACCGAGCAGCGGCGCTTCAGCCTGCGCCTGTCGCGGGAACCCCTGCACGTCTACTTCATCCGACCAAACTTCGGCATCCCGACTCACGGGCCTTTCGACTTCTATGTCTCGACGTTCAGCGCCGACGGCCACGCGGTGTCATGCGACGTCGCGATCCGGGTTGATGGCCGGCTTGCTCGCCAGGTGAAGACGAACGCCTATGGCGTCGCGAAGGTCGACGGGTTCGCATTGCCGCCGCTCGAGCAGGCCGGGAAGATCGAGTTGAAGTTCGAGGCCCGTGACGCCCAGGGACGCACCGGGCATGCCGACGAGAGCGAGTGGCTCGACGACGACCTCGCGAGCCTCCAGGTCGACCCGGGAAAGACGATCCACCGTCCTCGCGAGCCGATCAACGTCCAGGTCCGCGCTGGGAAAGGCGTCGAGGCACTGCTCGTCGAGGTGATGAGGGAATCGGAGGTTCTGAGTTCGACAGTCGTCGCACTTCAACACGGGGTCGGCTCGACCGTGTTCCCTTACGATCCAGCATTTCGCGGCGCCCTCACGGTTCAGGCCTATCCCGTTGGGATCGCGCGCGCCTGGCAGGATGGAGCGAGCCGCCCTGTTCTTTACCCCGCGCGCGACGATCTCAAATTGCTCCTCACGCCGGCTCAGCGCACGTACCGACCTGGTGGCGAGGCGACGCTGCGTGTGGGGGTCAGCCACCATGACGGACGGCCAGCCGAAGGCGCTGTCGGTCTGGTTGTTCTCGATGAGGCGCTGGAGGAGCGGGCACGAACTGACGAGGAGTTCGGGTCCGCGTGGGGCTTCTTCTCCGGCTTCGTGGATCCGGAGCAATCGGAGTCAATGGGCGCCGTCACCCGCGAGGCGCTCGAGAGACTCGACTTGTCCAAGCCAATTCCGGAGGGCTTGGACCTTGTCGCGGAGATACTCTTCGCCTCATCGGCCTATCCCACCGGGTATTTCGACAGCGATCACTACACGACTGATCCCCGCCGGGCATTTGGCAAGAGGATCACGGAGCAGCTCAAACCCATCGAAACGGCTTTGCGCGCGCGCTATCACGAGGGCGAGCCTCCAGCGTCGAAGGACGAGGCCCTCGGCGCGATCGCAGCGGCTGGAGCTCTGTTCGTCTCGCTCCGGGATCCTTGGGACGTGCCGTATCTGTTCGAACTCGGGCCAGACGGCACAGTGCTGAGGGCCAGAGTCATGAGTGCGGGTCCGGACAAGCGTCCGGGAACCGCTGACGATTTTCCTGCGCTAGTGGTGTCGTGGAAGTACTTCGAGAAGACGGGGCATCAGATTGACGAAGCCGTGGCCGAATATCACCGACGAACCGGGACGTTCATTCGGGACGAGTCGATCCTGCGCGCCGAGTTGACGGCTCGTGGTCTGGAGGTCGATGGGCTACGCGACCCTTGGGGCCGCCGATATGCCTTTGAGTTCGGCATCGAGCGGGAGTGGTTCACGATCACGATCCGCAGCCCAGGGCCAGACGGCGTCTTCGGCGGCAAGGGACCCGCCGACGATGTCGACGTGTGGAGGAGCGCCACCGACTACTTTGCCGACACTCGCGAACGCGTCAGGTCAGCTCTCGCCAAACACTTTGACGAGAGGCACGCGTGGCCGCTTCAGAGGGAGGAATTCGACGAGGCCTTGCGGGCCGACCGGCTGGACCAGGGGGTGCTGCTCGATCCCTGGGGGACTCCCTACGACGTAACCTTTGAAAACAAGACTCAGTTCTCTGATCGCGTCGAAATCCAGGCGTACGGGACCTATCCGAAGGAGCCGGTTCGCAAGACATCGATCAGGCCGGTGACGCAGTCCATGCAGGTCGTCCAGCTGATCAGCCTGGGTCCCGATCGCAAGCGGGGCACCGGCGACGATTTTCAAGTCGCCGACTATTGGCACGTGCTGCTGGAGCGCACGGCGGAGGGCGCGGCGATCAGCCCCGCACCCGGCAGTGCCACCGGCGCGGGTGCGACCGGCTCGATTCGAGGTCGAATCGTTGACGACTCAGGGGCGGCATTGCCGGGCGCGACAGTGTCTGCGGTCCACTCGGGTGTGGTTGCGAGGACCACGACCACAGGATCGGATGGCACCTACTCCCTGGACGCCCTGCCACTGGGGACCTACGGCGTGCGCGTCAGCCTGGTTGGCTTTCGAAGCACGTGGATTGAAGGGGTCCCCGTGGGGAACCGTGATGCGACCGCGCTCGACATCCACCTCGCCGTGGCCGCGCAGACGGAGTCCGTCACAGTAAGCGGTGAGAGCATCGCTTTGGCTACAAGGAGTTCCTCCGTTGCTGCAAAGGTGGCCAGTCCATCGCTTACCGCAGCAGCTGCGCAGATCGCGACGCCGCGCGTGCGGCAATACTTTCCCGAGACGCTTCTCTGGCGGCCGGACCTCGAGACCGATGCCAGCGGGGGTGTGGTGTTGCGCTTCCGTCTTGCCGACAGCATCACGACCTGGAGAGTGCGCGCGCTCGCTTCGACCGTCGACGGGAGGATCGGGACGGCCGACACGGAGATCCTGGCCTTCCAGCCCTTCTTCGTCGAACACGACCCTCCGTCGGTGTTGACGCAGGGCGACGAGATCGAGTTGCCAGTCGTGGTGCGGAACTACCTTCGCGAGTCACTCGCCGTGGATCTGTCGCTCCAGGATGAACCCTGGTTTCTCCAGTCGGCGGGAGGACGACACACGGTGCGCGTCGAAGGGAGCGGCTCCGCGCGGGAAGTGTTCGGGTTCCAAGCCCGCGACACGGTTGCCGCCGGCCGCCAACGCGTCACCGCGATCTCGCGAGCGGCAAGCGACGCAGTCGAGAAGACGGTCAAGGTCCATCCGGACGGCCAGGAGGTCGTCCGAACCACGGCTCAGATGGTGGGCGAGTCGCCGAGCCTGGAGGTGGCTGTGCCCGCGGAAGCTATGCCCGGAACGATCCACGCGCAGCTGCGGCTCTACCCGAGCCTCATGGCGCACGTCACTGAGAGCGTCGAAGCCATCCTCCAGCGACCCTACGGTTGCGCGGAACAGATTCTCTCCTCCAGCTATCCGAGCTTGCTGGTGCTCAGCTACCCGAGACCCCCTGGCGGTCAGTCGAGCGCGATCGCCCTCAAGGCGCGTCGCTACCTTCAACTGGGATACGACCGCTTGGTGGGAGATCAGCTGGGCGACGGCGGGTTCTCCTATTGGGGACGCGGCGTGTCCGACGTGGCCTTGACCGCGTATGCGCTGCGATTCCTTCATCAGGCTGACCGGCTGATCGTTGTCGATCCCAACGTCACCCGGCGGGCGACCGCGTGGCTGCTGAAGCAGCAGAGAGAGGATGGGGCTTGGGTCGCGCGCGAGTGGTCCGGAGCCGACAGCCAGCGGCTCATCACATCTCTGACGGCCTATGTGGCCCACGCGATCGCGCGGGTCGAGCCCGCGGCGGCGACTCGCAGCCTGGCCTATCTCCACCAACATGTTGCTGAGCTCGACGAACCGTATGCGATAGGACTCTATGCCCTCCTCGCCCGGGGCGTCGGCGACGACGCCCACGCGGACGCCGCTGGCGAGCGGCTGCGCGCCTTGGCGCACACCGAAGTGGACGCGACCTATTGGCACCTCGACACCAACACTGTGTTCCACGGCTGGGGTCTGGCCGGGCGTATTGAAGCGACCGCGGTGGCGGTCCAAGCCCTGGCCACGAGCGGCGACCCTGGTGCACGGGAACTTGGCCGCAGAGGCTTGCTCTATCTGCTGCGCAACAAGGATCGATACGGCGTGTGGCATTCGACGCAGGCGACGGCCTTGGTCCTGGACGCGCTGATGAGCCAGATGCCACACGAGGCTGCGTCGATGCAGTCCCAGGCGGCAATCGACGTCATTGTCAACGGCCAGGCAGTCGGCACTTTCCCTCTGAGCGACGACGTGGGAGTGCCTGTGAGCCTCGACCTTTCGCAGCACTTGGTGCCCGGCGCGAACCGTCTAGAGCTCCGGGGGGCAGTCGGCAAGGACGCTCTCGCCCGGGTCGTCGCCACGTACTTCTTGCCATGGTCCTCCCAACCCCCCGCGGCCGGCGGGCCGTTGAGCCTCAAGGTGGCCTACGACGCGACGAGCACGACAGTCGGGACACCGGTCACCTGCCACGTAATTGCGGAGCGGGTCGGGTTCCGCGGCTTCGGTATGCTCCTTGCCGAGATCGGGCTTCCGCCCGGAGCGGAGGTCGATCGCGCGTCGCTCGAAAGGGCCCTGAGTGACTCGGACTCGGGCATGGATGCCTTCGACGTGCTACCGGATCGCGTCGTCGCCTATCTCTGGCCGCGCGCAGGCGGATCGCACTTTTCCTTTACCCTTCGCCCACGGTTCGCAATGAAGGCGGCCGCTGCTGCGTCGACGGTCTACGACTACTACAACCCTGAAGCCATGGTCACCCTGGCTCCAGCGCGCTTCGTTGTGCGGTAGATCGCGCTCACGCCTGCACGCTGTATGACGCCAGGTTCGCAGCTTCAAGGCATTGGGGCTACATCAGAAAGATTGGTGACCCGCCATGGACTCGAACCATGAACCCAGAGATTAAGAGTCTCTTGCTCTACCAATTGAGCTAGCGGGCCAATCGGCGACCGCGGAGAATACACCAGAGGCGCGCGTTCGCGCAAGGACGTAGCGGCGCATGCGACGCGCCGCGCGAGCCTTAGAATGCCAGAGTGGCGGACTTCTCCCGGCTCGCCGAGTGCGGCATGTGCGGGCGGCACTACGTCGTGAGGGGAGCCGCCCTGCGGCCCGACAACGAAACGCAGACGGCCCTCGAGTTCAAGTGCGTCTGCGGCGCTCCTGTGGAGGCGTTCCTTCCCGGCAGCGCGAACCCGGAACTCGTGAAGATCGAACCCGGTGCGTAGGACGAACGCGGCGGCGTTCGCGCTGTGCGGCCTCGCGGCGTGTCTCGCCGGCTGCGGCGACAGCCCGGCCGCACCGCTGCCCCCGGCCACGACCGCCCCTCCGGCGACGCTGGCGCCTGCGACCCTCGCCGACCTCGGCGCGAGCGTGACCTCGCCGCAGGCGGTGTCGGTTTGCAGGTGCTTTGACCAGGCCCTTTTCAGAATCTTTGACCAGGGTCGGGCCGCGTGACCGGGGTTACTTACCGTGGCTGACGGCCGGAAGCAAGCGGGCCGTGGCCGTTGAGCCG
>Ga0187893_10004586_pt1 | contig 26065 bp, 28 predicted proteins | sample MA1701074metaG_FD_139574 | JGI IMG/M metagenome (GOLD analysis project Ga0187893, IMG submission 139574) | White microbial mat communities from a basaltic lava cave in the Kipuka Kanohina Cave System on the Island of Hawaii, USA - MA170107-4 metaG ... | reverse complement strand
GACCTGCTCGCCGAGGGCGTCCACTTCGAGCGCGGCACGATCTCGGCGCACGACCTCGGGGCCAAGGCGATCGTCGTGAACCTGTCCGACGTCGCGGCCATGGCGGCGAGCCCCCGCTACGCGCTCGTGGCGATCGCGATCCCGCCGGACCTGGACGTCGCGTGGGTGATGGAGCTGTACGGCGGCATGCGAGATGCCTGCGCCGAGTACGCCGTCGTCCTTGCGGGCGGCGACACCAATCGGTCCGAACGTGTCGTGGTGTCCGTCGCGATCGTCGGCGAGGTCGCGCCCGGGCGCGCGGTCACCCGCTCCGGCGCTCGCGCCGGCGATCGGATCGTTGTGACCGGGTCACTCGGCGCGGCCGCGGGGGGTCTGGCGCTTGCGAGGCAGGACCCGGCCGCCGCCGCCGCCGCACTGTCGCAGCCGTGGGGCCGAGCGCTCGTCGAGGCGCTGGCGCGACCGTCGGCCCGGGTCGGGGAGGGGCAGCTCCTGGCTCGGTTCGGCGCGACTGCGATGATCGACCTGTCCGACGGACTCGGGCGAGACCTCTCGCGCCTGTGCGGTGCGAGCGGGGTGGGCGCGCGCATCGAGCTCGACCGCGTGCCGGTCGCGGCGGCGCTCGTTCGCGGCGCCGACCACCTCGGCGTCGACGCGATCGCCCTCGCGGTCTCGGGTGGCGAGGACTACGAGCTGCTGGCGACGATGCCAACAGACGTGGTGAACGCGGCGCGGACCGAGCTCGCCGACGCGTTCGGCGTACCGCTGAGCGATATCGGGGGGATCGTCGAGGGGTCCGACGTGGTCGCGGTGGACGGGGCGAGTGTGGAACGTCGACTCGAGGGGACCGGCTGGGACCACTTCGCCGGGGAGTAGCCTGGGCGGTGTGGAAACCGGATCGCGAGTCCCACGCCCTCGGGCGCTGACGATCGCGGGATCGGACTCGGGAGGCGGCGCCGGGATCCAGGCCGACCTCAAGACGTTCAGCGCCCTCGGCGTCTTCGGCATGACCGCGATCACCGCGGTGACGGTGCAGAACACGCAGGGCGTCGCGGCCGTCGTCACCCTCGATCCCGAGATCGTCGCCGAGCAGATCCGGGCCGTCGTGAGCGACATCGGCGTGGATGCGGCCAAGACCGGGATGCTCGCGTCGGCCCCGGTCGTCGAGGCCGTGGCCGACGCGCTCGCCGGATCCGACGTCCCGAACCTGGTCGTGGACCCGGTCTTCGTCTCCAAGCACGGACATCCGCTCCTCGAGCAGGACGCGGTCGGGGTCCTGCGGGCCCGGATGCTGCCGCTCGCAGCGCTCGTCACGCCGAACCTGCCCGAGGCGAGCGGCCTCGCCGGGTTCGAGGTCATGAGCCAGGACATGATGGAGGACGCGGCCGAGGCGATCCTCGCGATGGGTCCGGCTGCGGTGCTCGTCAAGGGCGGCCACCTCGCCCGGTCGGCGAGGGCGGACGACCTGTTCTTCGACGGCAAGCGGATGGAGTGGGTCGGCGCCGAGCGGATCGACACGGCGAACACGCACGGCACCGGGTGCACCCTGTCATCGGCGATCGCGGCGCATCTGGCCAGGGGCGAGGAGCTGTTCGACGCCGTGCGGCTGGGGAAAGGGTTCGTGACCGAGGCGATCCGCGGCGCCCAGGCGCTCGGGAAGGGGATCGGTCCCGTCGACCACCTGTGGGGGATCGGACCGGATGCGCGAGCCGCCCGCCGCGCCTAGATCGCGCGCTGAACCTTGCCGGCCTTCAGGCAGCTCGTGCACACGTGGAGCCGCTTCGGCGACCCGTTCACGAGCGCGCGGACACGCTGCACGTTCGGGTTCCACCGTTTGGGTGAGCGGCGGTGCGAGTGGGAGACCTGCATGCCGAAGAACGGCCTCTTCCCACAGATGTCGCAGACGGCTGCCATGGCGGTGGGTCATGGTAGCAGGGCTTGCCAGCCGGGCCGGGCGCGGTCAGAGTTGCCGTGCCCGCTGCCGTTCCGCCCAGGTTCCGAGGGAGGTCGTCCATATGGGCAAGTACGACGGGATCCATACGTTCCTCTTCATCCCCTGTGACGAAGATGCGGAGGCCAAGATCGCGGAGATCGTGAGGCGGAAAGGTCCGGTCGATCCGGAGAACGGGCCGCTCCACTTCGCGTCCGTCCTGGAGCCGGGCAGGGACTACTGCGGGTTCGCCCACCTCTCACGGCCGACGCCGGCTGAGATGGGTGCCCTGATCGCCGAGGACCTGTGGGAGGCGGGCATCCGTTCGGACTACGAGACCGAGGGCGTCGTCCACACCAACAGCAGCGGGGTCGCGATGGGCCCCAAGCGCAGGAGCCCTCGCTACTGCGCGATCTGCCGCGTCTGGGTGGTGGACAGGCCGCTCCAGGTGCTGAGGGCGATCGCCGAGCGCTGGGGCGAGCAGGATCCGTTCATCGGCGGTTCGCAGCTCCTGCGCCGATCGCGCTTGCTCATCGAGCTCGGGGATGAGGATCGCGGCGCGCTCGACGAGCACATCGAGGTCCTGAGGGGCATCGCCGGCGTCGCCGACGTCAAGTACGGGGTGGCGGATACGGGGCCGGCGGCGGCCTGACGAACCGTATCGAGGAGGTCCGGGCGTTGGCGGCCGATCCTCCATCGTCTTCTCTGCCTCGCCGTGAGCGTAAGCTCGTCACGCTGCTGTTCGCCGACCTGACCGGCTACACGGCTCTGGCCGCGTCGCTCGATCCCGAAGAGGTCTACGGCTTCATCCGCCCTACGCTCCGACAGCTTCAGCAGATCGTCGAGGACTTCGGCGGCAGCGTCCCGCAGACCCTCGGTGACGGCTTCATGGCGGTCTTCGGCGTCCCCGCGGCGCACGAGGACGACGACGAGCGAGCGGTCCGGGCGGCGCTCGCGATCCGCGAGCACGTCGAGCGGCTGAACGCGGGACGCGCGGGGATCCGATTCCCCTCCGTCCACTCGGGCATCAACTCGGGCGAGGTGATGGTCGCTCCGTCCGAGGAGCCCTCGGGCTTCGCCGTGGTCGGGGACACCGTGAACACCGCCTCCCGACTGGCCGACCTGGCCGCCGAGGGCACGATCCTCGTCGACGAGCGGACGCGTGAACGGACCGCACACTCGATCCGCTACGGGTCCAGACGAACGCTGCGTGCGAAGGGGAAGACCGAGCCGATCATCGCGTTTGAGGCGGTCGGAACGCGGACGAGCGCCTCCGAGCGCCGAGCGTCCTCGACCGTGTTCGTCGACCGGCTGGAGACGCTCGATCGGATCCGAACGGTGCTTCGCGAGGCAACACGCACCTCGAGATCTAGGGTCCTGCTCGTCACCGGCGAGCCGGGCACGGGCAAGAGCCGGCTTGCGACGGAGCTGCGGCGGCGCCGGGTCGGGCGGGTGCTGGTCGGCCGATGCCCGGCGTTCGGGCAGCAGCTCCCGCTCCAGGCGCTGGCCGAAGCGGTCGGATCTGGCCTCGGTCTTTCACCGGGCGCATCGGCGAGCTCCATCGACGGGTCGATCCGCCGGGTCGGCCGCGACCTTCCCAAAGCGGAGCGGTCGCGGTTCGGCCGCGATCTCAGACTGCTGATGGGCGCCGAACCGGTTCCCACGGGCCAGGCGCGCGGGTCGGTGCACGATGCAGCGCGTGCGGCCCGCATCGCGATCGAGATCGTCGCGCGGGATCGGCCCGTCGTCGTCGTGATCGACGACCTGCACTGGGCCGATGCCGACCTCCTCGGCTTCCTCCGGGACCTCGCCCGCGACCCCTGGGCGGTCCCGGTCCTGTTCCTCGCCCTCTCGCGTCCCGAGCCGGGGCTCGACGTTCTCGACGAGATCGAGCTGCCCAGCCTCGCGGAGGACGACATGCGCACGCTCGCGCGCCATGTTCTGGGGAGCGTCGTCCCCGAGGACGCGGTCGAGGAGACGCTCGGGCGGGCCGCCGGCAACCCGTTGTTCCTCGAGGAGACGCTCGGCATGCTCGTCGACGCCGGCGCCCTGGTGCGTCGAGCCGGTTCGTGGGAGGTATCGGATCAGGCGCTGCTTCGCGGCGTCCCATCGTCGATCCGCCGGCTGATCGCGGCCCGGCTCGATGGGCTCCCGCCGAGCGAGAAGGCGACCCTCCAGGACGCGGCGGTCGCGGGCGAGGTCGTGTGGGACCGTCTGCTCGAGCACCTGGCCGCCGGGCCGCCGGTGAGGCGATCGATCGCCGAGCTCGAACGCAAGGGCCTGCTCGTGCGCCGCGAACCGAGCATCCTCCCGGGGATCCTCGAACTCGAGGTCAAACACGTCCTGATCCGAGAGGTGTCCTATGAGTCGGTGCCGCGAGGCGAACGAGCGGCCAAGCACCTCGCGATCGCGATGTGGCTGCGGGACCAGGCCCAGGTGCTGCCGGAGGAGCCGGTGGCGTGGCTCGCCCACCATCTCGAACGGGCGTGGGAGCTGCGGCGCTCGCGGACCGGGCCCGCGCCACCGGCCGAGACGGCCACGTTGGCGGTCGGCTCGCTGCGCCGCTGGGCCGATCGGACCTTCGCCTACCAGGCTCGCCGGGCGGAAACGATCTACGGGAGGGCGATCGCCGTCGCCCGAACGGCCCGAGGCGCGGTCGAGCCGGCGGAGATGGCCGATCTGTTGATCGGTCGTGCGGAGAGCCGCAACGAGATGGGCCGCCATCGCGAGGCGCTCGCCGACGGGGCCGAGGCGAAGCAGATCGCCGAACGCATCCGCGATCGAGGTCGCCGGGCCCGGGCACTGTTGTGCCTGGGACGAACCGAGTCCGATCTGGGCCGGGCATCGCGAGCGCGCGCGCTCGTCGAGGACGCGCGGGGCCTGTTCCACGAGGAGCACGATCTGCGGGGCGAGGCGTGGGCACTGCATCGCCGATCCGAGACGTGGAGCGTGAGCGATCCCTGGCGCGAACTCGAAGACCTGGAGGAGTCCTACCGCCTGTTCGCCCGGGCGAAGGACCGGTGGGGAGGATCCATCGTGGCCCAGGACCTCGCCTACATCCTCACGGTGCGCGGTGGACGGGACTTCCGCCGATGGTACGGAACCGCAGCTCGGCTGTCGGGGGACGAGGGCGATCTTCGGTCGCAGGCGACGCTCGGACGAACCGCCGGCTACGCGGCCTTCTACCGGGGCGAGTACCTCGAGGCGATCGCCGAGATGGAGCATGCCCGCCCCCTCGCCGCCCGATCGGGCGAACGGTACGCCGAGGGCGATGCGATCGCGATCCTCGCGATGTCCGAGGCGACGATCGGGTCGCCGGGTCGGGCGCTCGAGCTCGGCCGGGAGCTCCAGCGGACCGCCCGGGAGCTGGACTCCCTGCGCCTGCAGGCGATCGGTCTCCTCGTGCAGGCGCGCGCAGCGGTGCGCCTCGGTCGCATCGACACCGCGGCCAGCCGGCTGACCGCCGCTCGTCGCGTGTTGGGACGTCGCCACACCTCGACGAAGGCCGACCTGTATTCCCTCGAATCGGAGATGCGGCTGGACCGCGGCGTATCGGCCGGGATCGACGCGATGGCCGGACGCGTGTCGTCGCTCGCGCAGAGGTTCGGCTGGGCCGTGTGGGAACCGTTCGGCCCGCTCGTTCGCGGACGCTCCGCGCTCGGCGCCGGTCGGACCCGGGCGGCGCAGATGGAGCTGGATGCGGCCGGCGCGCTGGCTCGGTCGGCGGGCGCGACCGGAACCGAGCGACTCGCACGGCTGCTCGGCGCGCAGGCCCGACTCCTTTCGGCGGAGGGGGCCCGCCGCGGGCGGCCGCGAGTGCTCGTCACCGACGACCCTGCCGCCGGCCCCGAGGTCTCGGCGATCGCCCTGGAGAACGAGGGGCTCACCGCGCTGCGCGCCGGTCGTCTGAGCCGTGCCGGCGAGTCGTTCGAGGCTGCGGTCCTTTCCTGGGAGCGGATGGGTTCGACGGTGTGGCTCGGCCGCGCCCTGCGGTTCGCCTCGGCGGTCGCGAGCGCGCAGGGTCGTTCGCGGCCCGCTCGAGGTCTCGAACGTCGCTCGGACCGGGTCCTCGCTCTCCTTCGAACACCCATCGCGTACCGTCGCGCGATCGCCGAGACGGCGGATCGCTCCGTGTAGGTTCGCCCCGTGGTGCTGTCGCTCGAGGCTCCCCTGAAGGCGATCGACCGAGCGCTCGCCGCTCGACGGGTCGGCCTGAAGGTCAAAGGTCCCCCCGCGGCCGAGGCGCTGTCCGCGATCGGGATCGTGACCGTCCGCGACCTCCTGCATCACTACCCGCGCCGGTACATCGATCGGTCGCGCGTGTCCCGGATCGGCGAACTGAAGATCGGCCAGCACGCCTCGGTGATCGCCCGCGTGAAGAAGGTCCTCCAGCGCCGGACGCGACGCGGCCAGTCGATGGTGACGATCCGGCTCTTCGACGGGTCGGGCAACCTCGACCTCACGTTCTTCAATCAGCCGTGGACGGCTTCGCTGTACCGGGAGGGGCGGGAGGTCGCCGCGTGGGGGATCGTCCAGCTGTACGGCGGCCGGCTCCAGCTCGCGAACCGCGAGGTCGAGCTCCTGCGGAGCGAGGAGCAGGAGCTCGTGCACTCGGGGCGGATCACGCCGATCCATCCCGCCACCGACGGGGTGACGACGCGGACGATCCGCGAGCTCGTCTGGCGCGCGCTAGAGCTGATCGGCGAGGTCCCCGACCCGCTGCCCGCCGAGATCAGGGCGGCCGAGTCCCTCGGAACGCTCGATGCCGCCATCCGCCGGATCCACTTCCCGACGACGCAGCGCGAGGTCGCCGACGCAACCAAGCGGCTGAAGTTCGACGAGCTGTTCACGCTGGAGCTGGGGGTCGCGTTCCGCAAGCGGAGGATCGAGCGGGCCGCGGTCGGGGTGGCCCAACGACCGGAGGGCGCGCTCCTCGAACGGTTCGGGTCCACGTTGCCGTTCGAGCCGACCTCCGCGCAACGACGGGCCATCGCCGAGATCTCGCGAGCCATGGCCGAGCCGCGCCCGATGAACGTCCTGCTGCAGGGCGACGTCGGTTCGGGCAAGACGTTCGTCGCGGCCCACGCGGTGCTCGTGGCGATCGGTTCTGGGCACCAGGCCGCGATCATGGCGCCGACCGAGGTCCTGGCCGCCCAGCACCATCGCTCGCTCGCCGAGCTCCTGCGGCCCTCGGGCGCCGCCGCGTACCTCGACCTCGCACACGGCCGGTCCGGGAGGGGGCAGGCCTCATTGCTCGAACCCGAGCCGGCGGACGGTGCGAGCGCGACGTTCGCGTACGCGTTGCTGACCGCGGCGGTCACGGGCAAGGATCGCGAGCGCATCCTCGAAGGCATCGCGTCGGGCGACGTCGACCTCGTGGTCGGAACCCACGCGCTGGTGCAGGAAGGCGTAGCGTTCGCCGACCTGTCGCTGGCGGTGATCGACGAGCAGCATCGATTCGGCGTCCACCAACGGATGGCGTTGAAGGGCAAGGGCGGGTCGCCCGACGTGTTGATCATGACCGCGACGCCGATCCCGCGGACGCTCGCGTTGACGTACTACGGCGACCTGGACGTCGTCGTGCTCGACGAGATGCCGCGGGGCCGGCAGCCGGTCCGCACCCTGGTCGCGCGGACCGAGGCCGAGCGCGAGGCCGCGTACGACCTCGTTCGCGAACAGGTGCGCGCACGGCGGCAGGCGTTCGTGGTCTGCGCGGCGATCGACGAGGGGAACCGCAGCGAGGTTCGGGCGGCCGAGGCCGAGGCCGAACGGCTCGCGGCCGACGTCTTCCCCGACCTGTCCGTCGAGCTGCTGCACGGTCGGATGCGTCCGGTCGAGAAGGAGCGGGTCATGGAGGGGTTCCGCTCCGGACGGCACGACGTGTTGATCTCCACCACCGTGATCGAGGTCGGCGTCGACGTTCCGAACGCGAGCGTGATGCTCGTGGAGAACGCGGAGCGATTCGGTCTCGCGCAGCTGCATCAGCTCCGTGGAAGGATCGGCCGCGGGAGCGCGCCCTCGACGTGCGTGCTGTTCGATGAGTCCGACGCCTCGAACGAGGAGGCGCGCTCGCGGCTCGCCGCGATGGCGCGTACGACCGACGGGTTCGAGCTCGCGGACGAGGACCTTCGGCTGCGGGGAGAGGGAACGCTGTTCGACATCAAGCAGTCCGGCCTGCCCGACCTGAAGCTCGCACGGCTCGCCGACGATCTCGATCTCGTCAGGCGGGCTCGGGTCCGGGCGTTCGAGATGATCGAGGCCGACCCCGAGCTAGCCGGACACCCGGAGCTCCTGCGCGAGCTCAAGGCTCGCTTCGAGCGGTCCATCGACTGGTTGTTCCACTCGTGAGCTCGTGAGCCGGCCGTGAGGATCGTGGCGGGCTCGGCCAAGGGCCTGCGGCTGGCGCCGGTCCCCAAGGGCGTGCGTCCGGTCTCCGACATGGCGCGTGAGGGGTTGTTCTCGAGCCTGGGCCCGTCGATCGTGGGGGCTCACGTGCTCGATCTGTATGCGGGCACCGGGGCGATCGGCATCGAGGCGCTGTCTCGAGGGGCCCGGGCGGCGGTCCTGGTCGAACGCGATCGCGCAGCCGCCGCGACGATCCGGGAGAACCTGGCGAGGACGCGCCTGGGCGAGGCCGCCGAGGTCGTGGTCGCCGATGTCGCCTCCTACCTCGGCCGAAGCGCCGCCCTCGACCGGTTCGAGCTGGTCGTGGCTGATCCACCCTACGCGACCCCCGCCCCCGAACTGGAGGCCGTGCTCGCCCTGATCGCGCCCGGCCGGCTCGCCGGGAAGGGCTGGAGTGTGGTCCTGACCAGGCCCAAGAGGTCTTCCACGATTGTCATTCCGGTACACTGGGTGCTCGCGCGGCGCCTCTCGTACGGCGATACGCGTGTCCTGATCTTCCAGGAGGCATAGATGGGCTTGACCGCCCTGTGTCCGGGGACGTTCGACCCCGTCACCAACGGTCACCTCGACATCGTCGAACGGGCCGCGGCGCGCTTCGAGGCGCTGGTGGTCGGTGTGCTCGACAACCCCGCGAAGGAGCCGCTGTTCACCGCGGAGGAGCGGGTCGGGATGCTGAAGGAGGCCACCCAGGGCCTGTCGAACGTGGAGGTCGAGGCCTTCTCCGGCCTGCTCGTCGATCACGTGACGCGGCGAGGCACCGACGTGGTGGTCGTGAAGGGACTGCGAGCGGTCACCGACTTCGAATACGAGATCCAGATGGCCCAGATGAACCATCGTCTGGCGGGCGTCGAGACCCTGTTCATGACGACGAGCCCGCAGTGGTCGTTCCTGTCCTCGTCGCTCGTCAAGGAGGTCGCGCGGTTCGGGGGCGACGTGACAGGCCTCGTCCCGTCCTCGGTCGCCGACCGGCTCGCCGACCGTCTCGGGGGCGGCGCCTGATGGACCTCGCGACGCGTCTGTCCGAGCTCGAGGAGATGGTGCGCGAGGCGAAGTCGATGCCCCTGTCCTCCTCGGCCTTGCTGAACCGCGACGAGGTGCTGGTGCTGATCGAGGAGCTGAAGGACGCGCTCCCGGAGGAGATCAAGCAGGCCCGATGGGTCGTCAAGGACCGCGAGGAGCTCCTGGCCAAAGCGCGGCGGGATGCGGAGGCGATGGTCGAGTCGGCCCGCGCCGAGCAGCTCCGGATGGCGTCGCACGAGGCCGTGGTGCAGCGCGCCAAGGAGGAGTCGGAGCGGATCGCGCACGAGGCGCACGAGGACGCCCGTCGTCTGCGCCTGGAGGCCGAGGACTACGCGGACGCGAAGCTCGCACAGCTCGAGGTGGTGCTCCAGAAGCTCCTGGAGGACACGACGGCCTCCAACGAATCGCTCTCGCGCACGATCGACCAGGTGATCGCCGGACGCGAGAAGCTCCGGGGCGCCCCACCCGCGTCGGAGCTCGCGGGCGCGGAACCGTCCGAGGAGGTTGGTGAGACGTGATGCGCACGATCGACGTTCGCGAACTCCTCGAACGGCCCGGGTCCTCCCGCACCGTCCTGGTGGAGGAGCCCGTCTCCGGGCTGCGGACCGAGCTCGCCGACGTTTCGGACGACGACCCGATCCGGGGTGAGCTCACCCTCGAGAGCGTGATCGAAGGTATCTACGTGACCGGGCGGATCGCGGGCCGGTTCGAGATGCGCTGCGCGAGATGCCTGAAGGCGTTCGCTCGCCCGTTCGACGTCTCGATGGCCGAGATGGTGGCGCGCGAGCCCGGCCCGCAGGACGACTACGCCCTCGCGTCCGATCTGACCCTCGACCCCGAGCCGATGGTCCGCGACGCGGTCGTGCTCGAGATGCCGTTCTCGCCGCTGTGCAGGCCGGACTGCCTCGGACTGTGCGAGATCTGCGGCGGCGATCGCAACCTCGGGGAATGCCCCGGCCACCAGACCACCGATCCGCGCTGGGCGGCGCTCGACGCGTTGATCCAGCCTCCGCCCGAAGCCATGGACTGACCGCCCGGTCCCACGACCGCGGCGGGTTACGAGAGAGGGGAAGGACCACGATGCCGGTTCCGAAGCGACGACAGAGCCACACGAGGACTGCGAAACGCAAGGCCAACTGGAAGGCCCAGCCGCCGACCTACTCCGAATGCCCCCAGTGCCACCAGCCGAAGCTTCCACACCGGGTCTGCGCCAACTGCGGCTACTACGCCGGGCGGCAAGCCGTCGAGGTCGAGTAGCGGCGTGGCGCCGGCGCGAGCAACGGAGGGTCCTCGGGCGATCGACCGGATCCTCCGGGTCCGGTTCCGCGACGCGTCGCTCCGCGAACTCGCCCTGACGCACCGGTCCTACGCGTTCGAGCACGAACTTCCCGCCAACAACGAGCGCCTGGAGTTCCTCGGAGACGCGGTCCTCGGGATCGTGGTGACCGATCTCGCGTTCCGCGAGTTCCCGGACTTGCCCGAAGGGGAGCTGGCGAAACTGCGCGCGGCGATCGTCAACATGGGTGCGCTGGCCGAGGTGGCGCGCGATCTCGGCATCGGCCGGTTCGTCCTGCTGGGCAAGGGTGAGGAGATGAGTGGGGGCCGGGACAAGAGCAGCATCCTGGCCGACGCCCTCGAGGCGCTCCTCGGAGCGATCTACCTCGACCGTGGCCTGCCGGCCGCCAGCAAGCTGATCGAGCGCGTGTTCCGTCCCCGGATGATCGCGTACGTCCGGGGCGAGGGCGAACGCGACTACAAGACGATCCTGCAGGAGTTGGCCTCCTCCGAGGTCCACGCCGTCCCCGAGTACCGGATCCGCGAACGGGGTCCCGACCACGAGAAGGAGTTCACCGCGACCGTGCTCCTGGGCGGCAAGCCCTGGGGGACGGGCACCGGTCGGTCGAAGAAGGAGGCCGAGCAGCAGGCCGCGCACGAGGCCTACGTTCGGCTCAGCGAGCGAGCCGAGCCCGCGCAGGCGAAGGGGGCGTAGGTGGAGCTGCCCGAGGTCGAGGTCATGCGACGAGACCTGGAGAAGGACGTCGTCGGCCGCAAGAGCGCGGACGCCGAGGTGCGCCCCTCGCGCAACGCGATGCGCGTGGTCCGCCGGCACGGCAAACGCAGGGACTTCACCGACCGCGTGATCGGCCGCAAGTTCACGAAGGCCGAGCGCCGGGGCAAGTACGTGCTGCTCTCGATGGACAACGGAGACGTGCTCGTCACGCATTTCGGGATGAGCGGACGGTTCGTCCGAGCGACCAAGCGGGTGCCCCTCGTCACGCATACGCACGTCGTGATCACGTTCCAACAGGGCGGAGACCTGCGGTTCATCGATCCCCGAACGTTCGGCGAGATGTTCGTCGCGACGGCCGACGAGCTCGGGAAGGTCAAGGAGCTTCAGCACATCGCGATCGACCCGCTCGACCACGTCTTCACGTGGCAGGCGTTCGGCGCCGCGCTCGCACAGCGCGCCGCCAAGATGAAGCAGCTGCTGATGGACCAGAAGTTCGTGAGCGGGCTCGGCAACATCTACTCGGACGAGGTGCTGTTCGCGGCCGGTCTTCGGTACGACCGGATGTCGGACTCGCTGTCCTCGCAGGAGGTTCGCCGCCTCTATCGCGCGATGCAGGAGGTGCTCCAGGAGGCGATCCGCTTCCGGGGCACGACCCTGGAGGACGAGGCGTACGTGGACCTGTTCGGCAAGCCCGGCGAGTTCCAGAACGAGCTGAAGGTCTACGGGCGAGCGGGGCTGCCGTGCCGGCGATGCCGGACCCCGATCCAGGCGGTGAAGATCTCGGGGCGCAACGCGTACTTCTGCCCGCAGTGCCAGAGCTGACGCCCGAGGCTGCCTTGCGCGTGCGCACGCGGCCGACGTAGGGTCGGAGCCGGAGCCGACGGAAGGAGTGGGCATGGGCGATGTCGAGCGCAACATCGACGTGGTCCGGCGCTTGGAGGCCGCCTACAACGCTCGGGACTACACGATCCTGCCCGAGCTCGTTCGGGACGATCTCGTCGCCCATACGCCGAGCGCCGATCCGGCGGCTCAGAACCATGCCGGGCTGCAGGCGAACAACGAGGGTGGCTTCAGCGCCTTCCCCGACAAGGCGAGTGAGATCGAGGACATCTTCGGCGAGGGCGATCGCGTCGTCGCCCGCGTCCGCCAGCGGGGAACGAATTCCGGGGGATTGCCCTGGTTCGGGATCCCTGCGAACGACGCGAAGACGGACTTCCAGTGGATCCAGGTCTCCCGCCACGACGCGAACGGCAAGATCGCCGAGACCTGGGCGCAGATCGACGTCCCGAAGCTGATGCAGCAGCTCGGCGCGATGCCCGGACCGGAGGGGATGTGACATGCCGACGTCCGAGGAGAGCAGGGAGCTGATCGACCGATTCACGAAGGAGGTCTTCAACAACAAGAACCTCCAGTACGCGGAGGAGTTCCTGGCGGACGACTTCGTGGAACACCAGGAGTTCCCTGGGATCACTCCGGACAAGAAGGGCGCGATCGAGGCGTTCCGGTTGCTGTTCGAGACCTCACCGGACCTGACCGCGGAGATCAACGAGGTCATCGTGAGCGGTGACCGGGTCGCGATCCGCGGCACGTTCCGTGGGACCGACACGGGAGGGTTCTTCCCAGGGATGGAGCCGACCAACAAGCCGTACGTGATGGAGTCGATCGACATCGTCACGATCGGCGACGACGGGAGGTTCCACGCGCACTGGGGGATCCAGGACACGATGGGCGCGATGCAGCAGCTCGGGCTCGCTCCGTCGGGGCCGCCCCCCGCGTAACCGCCGCGGGGTCGTCGCCGGCCGGTGAGCTCCCGGGTGCGTGTGGTGGTGTCGGGGCGCGTCCAAGGGGTGTTCTTCCGAACGACGTGCGCCGCCAAGGCTCGCCGACGATCGCTCTCCGGGTGGGTCCGGAACCTCCCGGACGGGCGGGTAGAGGCCGTGTTCGAGGGCACCTCGGAGCTGGTCGAGGAGATGGTCGCGTGGTGCCGGCGGGGCCCGGACCTGGCGCGGGTCGGCGACGTGGAGACCGTTGCGCTGGAGCCGGTTGGGGGGTCCGGGTTCGAGATCGTCGGCTGATCCGGCAGGACCGAACTTTCCCCCGGCAGATGTCCGGTCCGGTGGAGGGCCACTGCTAGCATCGCCCACAGATGTTCCTCCGCTCCCTCCAGATCCGAGGCTTCAAGTCGTTCGCCGACAAGACGGTCCTCGAGTTCGCGCCGGGCACATCGGTCATCGTCGGTCCCAACGGCTCGGGCAAGTCGAACCTCGTCGACGCCATCAGTTGGGTGCTCGGCGAGCAGGGCCCTCGCGCGCTCCGAGGCGGCCAGATGGCCGACGTGATCTTCGCCGGCAGCCCGCAGCGCCCGGCGCTCGGGATGGCCGAGGTCAGGCTCGTGATCGACAACTCGGCCGGTCTGATCCCCGTGCCGATGACCGAGATCGAGATCAGCCGGACGATCTTCCGCTCCGGCGAGAGCGAGTACCGCATCGGCTCGCAGGTCGTCCGCCTGCTCGACGTGCAGGAACTGCTGTCCGAATCGGGGATCGGCAGAGCGCTGCACACGGTCGTCGGCCAGGGGCAGCTCGAGGAGGTGCTCACCGCTCGTCCGGAGGAACGGCGCATCTACATCGAGGAGGCGGCCGGGATCGCCAAGCACCGCAAGCGGAAGGAGCGTGCCGAGCGAAAGCTCGCGGGGCTCGACCAGGACGTCCTTCGGCTCCAGGACGTGCTCGCCGAGCTCAAGCGGCAGCTGAAGCCGTTGAAGCAGCAGGCGGAGATGGCGCGCCGGCACGAGCAGCTCACGGGTGAGGCCGACGCCGTCGCCACCCGGCTGGCGGCGGTGCGGCTCCGCGAGCTGTGGGACGAGCGCGCGCGTCGGGCATCCGGCTGGGACGATGGCCTCGCCGAACGAGCGGCGGCGCGGGAACGACTCGACGCGCTCGACGAGCGCGCGGGTAGCGTCGCCGACGAACGCGCGCGAGCCGTGTGGGCGTTGCAGGAGGCCGAGGCCGCCTGGACGCAGGCCCGGTCGGCCAGATCGACGGCGGAGCTCGAGTTGCGCCGAGCGGTCGAGCTCGAGTCGCAGGCCCGGCAGGCGCTGGCGGCAGAGGCGGGTCGCGAGGTGCGGCTCCCATCGCTGATCGACGACCTCGGCCGGCTCGAGGAACGGGCCGCAGAGGTCGAGGGCGAGCTCGAGGAGCGCGAGCATGCCCTGGACGACGCCGAGCGCGAGTTCCGAGCGGCCGCAGAGGCCAGGCGCGCCGCGGAGGAGGACCGGCGCCGCATCGCCGAGGAACAGGCCGCGCATCGAGGGGAGATGGAGACGCTCCGTCGCTCGCTCGCCCTCCACGATCGGGAGCGCTCGCGGCTGCAGGACGCGCTCGGTCAGGTCGAGGCGCGGCGAGTGGCCCTGTCCGAGGAACGAGAGGCGCTCGCGGCGGAGGTGGAGCGCCTCGATGCGTCGACGGCGCCGCTCGGAGATCGCCGAGCCGATCTGGAGCGGGAGCGGCACGGCCTGTCCGACAAGGTCGCCGAGCTGGAGGAGGCGGTCCGACGCCAGGAGCAACGTCGGGAGGTGCTCCGCGCGCGGTTGTCGGACATGGAGGAGACCCCCGGTTCCAGGTTCCTGCAAGGGCACGAGGGCCGCGCGCTCGGTCTGCTCGGCGGGATGGTGCGAGCCCAAGCCGGATGGGAGCGAGCGCTTCGGGCCTCGCTCGTCCCGCTCGCGGACGCCGTCGTGTACGAGGACGCCGCTCGCGCGATCGCCGACGCCCCTGCGGGAGACGGAGCGATCCTGACGATCGCCGGCGGCGGTCCCGCGTCGTTCCTCCTGTCCGGCGAACGAACGCTGCTCTCGATCGTCCAGGCCGACGCGACGGTCCGCGGCCTCGTTTCGACCGTGCTGAAGGACATCTACCTCGCGGAGAGCCTGGAAGAGGCGGTCGCGAAGCAGGCGGCGCATCCGAAGGCGTCGTTCGTGACGCCCGACGGGGTGCTGCTCGGCCCCGCGGTCATCCGCACGACCCAGGAGGTGGACTCGCGAGCAGAGGAGATCCGCAGGGAACTCGCGGTCCTCGAGCGCGACCTGGCACACGGGCGGCAGGCCCTCAAACCGCGGCGCGGCCGTCTCGATCGGATCGGCGAAGAGCTCGCCGAGCTCGCCGCGGCGGTCGATGAAGCGGACGGATCGATCACGCGCGCCGCGGAGGGGATCGCGCGGGTCGAGACCAACCTCGCGTCGGTCGCTCGGGAGATAGAGCTGCTGTCCGGCAGGCTCGATGGGATGGACGATGCCGCGACCACCTGGCGCGAGTCCATGTCGGCCGCCGGGCCCCTCACCCACGAGCTGCCCGAGCTCCCGGTGCCGCCCGAGCCGCCGATCGCCCCACGTGTTGCCGTCGAGACCCTTCGACGAGACCGAGCGTCCATCCACGCCCGGCTCGCCGACCTCCGCGCCGAACGTCAGGAGCTCATGACCCGGGACGCCGACGCGCTCCGAGCCGACGTCGAGCGCACCGAGCGGGAACGGATCGTGGCCGAAGGCCGGCTCGCCGATGCGGAGCGGACCGCCGAAGACGCGGGGGCAACTCGGGGCAGCGCCCTCGCGGCAGAGCGGGCGGCGACCGAAGACGAGGCCGAGACGAATCGTCGTTGGCGGGAGGCCTCGACCGAGCTCGACCGGCTCCGGGAGGAGTACGAGGGCGAGGACCGGGCGCGCGCCGAGCTCGACCGGCGGATCCGGGATGCCGAGCGACTGCTTCGAGAAGGCCACCAGCGCGAGCCCTCGGATGCGGTCGCCGAGCTCGCGGACTCCGACACCTCGAGCACGCTCGAGCGCAAGGCCGAGCTCGTCCAGCGCCGGCTGGGGCTCCTCGGGCGCGTGAACCTGCTGGCCGGAGGCGAGTTCGAGGCGCTGCAGGAGCGGCACGACTTCCTCCATCGCGAGCTCGACGACGTCCGTCGCGCCCGCCGTGACCTCATCGAGGTGATCACGCGGATCGAGACCGAGATGATCACGGTGTTCGATGCGGCGTACCGGGACGTCGCGGCGGAGTTCGAGCGCCTGATCGGGGAGCTGTTCCCCGGCGGGGAGGGGCGCCTGGTCGCGACGGAGCCCGGCGATCCGCTCGCGACGGGGATCGACATCGAGGCGCGACCCGGGCGCAAGCGCGTGAAGCGCATCTCGCTGCTTTCGGGGGGAGAGCGCGCGCTCACGGCGCTCGCGTTCCTGTTCGCGATCTTCAAGGCGCGTCCGAGCCCGTTCTACCTGATGGACGAGGTCGAGCCTGCGCTCGACGACGTCAACCTTCACCGGTTCATCTCGCTGGTCGAGGGCTTCGCGCGCGACGCGCAGGTCCTGATCGTGACGCACCAGAAGCGGACCATGGAGGTCGCGGGGATGATGTACGGCGTGTCGATGAGCAAGGAGGGCACGTCCAAGGTCATCGCCCAGCGTTTCGACCACCCCGCGACGGGGCCGAGCGCCGAACGAACGAGCGCGGTGCCCCAGCCCGACACCGTCGGATAGCCTGGCCGCGTGGAGATCGCGGGTGCGCTCGCAGCCGTCGTGGCCGTCGGCGTGGTCGGGTTGATCGCGATCCGCGCGATCCGCAAGCGAGCAGCGGGGGGATCCCATCGGAGGGCGCCGGACGCCCCGGGCGACGTCGCTCCCCGGCCTGCAGCCTCGGCCGGGCTCGCCCGCTCGATCCGGTCGTTGTTCCGTGGCGGGGCGAACGATCCATGGGCCGAGCTCGAGGATCTGCTCGTTCGCGCCGACGTCGGTCCCGCGACGTCCGCCCGGATCGTCGCGAGTGTGCGCGAGCGTTCGAGCAACGGGTCCGATCCTGCCGCGCTGGTCGCCGAGGAGATCCGAGGCATCCTGGGCGATGCAGCGGATCTGCACCTGCCCGCGGATGGGCTCGGGGTCGTGATGGTCGTCGGCGTCAACGGTGCGGGGAAGACCACCACGATCGGCAAGCTCGCCGCCCGGCTGACCGAGCAGGGGCGGAAGGTCAGCCTCGCCGGTTCGGACACGTTCCGTGCGGCCGCGTCCGAACAGCTCGACGCGTGGGCCAAACGCTCGGGCGCGCATCTGGTGACCCAGTCCCGAGGGTCGGACCCGGGATCGGTGGCGTTCGACGCCGTCAAGGCCGCACAGGCGCGTGGCTCCGACGTCCTGATCGTCGACACGGCGGGGCGCATGCATACGAGGGAACCCCTCATGGAGGAGCTGAAGAAGGTGCGCCGCGTCCTGGAGAAGGCTGTAGGCCGAACGCCGGACGAGACGTTGCTCGTGCTCGACGCCACGACCGGTCAGAATGGCATCGCGCAGGCGCGGGCGTTCGGTGAGGCTGTCGCGGTGACGGGGGTCGCGCTCACGAAGTTCGACGGCACGGCGAAAGGTGGGATCGTCCTGGCGGTACGAGATCAACTCGGCGTGCCGGTCAAGCTCGTCGGCACGGGGGAGGGCGTGACGGACCTCGAGATGTTCGACCCGCAGGCGTTCGCCCAACGGGTCATCGGCGGCTGAGCATGGCCAAGGCCGACATCATGATCGTCGAGGATCACCCGACGATGCGCGAGGCGATGCGCCTGATCCTGGAGCACGAGGGGTTCGAGATCCGCGAGGCTCCCGACGGCGGGACGGCATTGACGCTTGCCCGCGAACGTCCACCCGATCTCATGTTCCTCGACCTCAACATCCCCGGCACCAACGGCGCCGAGGTCCTGACCGCGCTGAAGGCCGATCCCGCCACCCGGGACATCCGCGTGATCATCGTGACCGCGACGGGGGAGGAGGGGCGCGAGTTCGTGACCGCGCTCGGCGCCGACGAGTACTTCACGAAGCCGTTCTCGCCGACCGCGCTGCTGCGAACGGTCGAGCAGGTACTGGACGAACCCTCCGGTTCGCCGACTCCCGACCCGTAGTCCGGGTCGTACCCTGGACGAGCGATGTTCGACACCCTCACGGGCCGTCTCGACGGCATCTTCAAGAAGCTGCGGGCCCGCGGGAAGCTCCACCCGAAGCAGGTGGAGGCGGCGCTCGCCGACCTGCGGACCGCCCTGCTCGAGGCGGACGTCGCCGTCGAGGTCGCCGACGGCCTGCTGGACCGGGTCCGCCAACGCGCGGCGTCCGAGGAGGTCATGAAGAGCCTCACCCCGGCGCAACAGGTTGTGAAGGTCGTTCGGGAGGAGCTGCAGACGACGATGGGGGGGACCCAGGCCGCGTTCACGCTCCCCTCGTCCCGGCCCGCGGTCGTGATGATGGCGGGCGTGCAGGGGTCGGGGAAGACGACCGCCTGCGCGAAACTCGCGCTGCACCTGCGGTCCAAGGGGAAGCGGCCGTTGCTCGCGGCCGCCGACCTGTGGCGGCCCGCCGCCGTCGATCAGCTGATGACCCTCGGCCGAGACATCGACGTCGAGGTCGTCTCGGACGGCAAGGACGCCGTCAAGATCGCGAAGAGCGCACGCAAGACCGCCGACCGCGAGGGGTTCGACGTCCTGATCGTCGACACGGCGGGCCGGCTGCACGTCGACGAGGACATGATGCGCGAGGCGCGGCGCGTGAGGGACGCGGTCGAACCGCACCACGTCTTGATGGCCTGCGACGCGATGACAGGTCAGGACGCGGTGGTGCAGGCGCGAGCGTTCATGCGCGAGGTGGACACGACCGGTTTCGTGCTGACCAAGCTCGACGGCGACGCGCGCGGCGGCGCGGCGCTCTCGATCACCGAGGTGACGGGGCGCCCGGTGTACTTCGTCGGGACCGGGGAGAAGCCCCAGGACCTCGAACCCTTCTATCCCGACCGGATGGCGTCACGGATCATGGGCATGGGCGACGTCCTGTCGTTGATCGACAAGGCCCAGGAGGGCATGGACGCCGACAAGGCCGCCGAGGCCGCCGAGAAGCTCGCCTCCGCCAGGTTCACGCTCGAGGACTTCCTGGAGCAGATGCAGCAGATTCGCAAGCTCGGCCCGCTCCAGGACATCCTGGCGATGCTGCCGGGCGTTCCGGGCGGCAAGAATGCGCTGAAGGACCTCGAGGTCGACGACGGTCAGCTGGGGCGAGCCGAGGCGATCATCTGCTCCATGACCACGGAGGAGCGGCGGAATCCCGCTATCATCGGCGGGTCCCGGCGCCAGCGGATCGCCCGGGGATCGGGCGTGGCCACCGCGGACGTGAACGCGCTGCTGAAGGAGTTCGAGCAGGCGCGCAAGCTGATGAAGAGCATGCTGGGCGGCAAGCGCATGCCCCGGATCCCGGGGATGCCGAACCTCCCGGGGATGGGGTAGGAGCGAACGGATGGCGGTACGGATCAGGTTGAAGCGACTGGGCGCGAAGAAGCGCCCCTACTACAGGGTGGTCGTCGCCGACCAGCGCAGCCCGCGCGACGGCCGGTTCATCGAGAACATCGGCGTGTACCAACCGCTCGAGGATCCCTCGGTGATCCAGATCGACGAGGAGCGCGCGCTGTACTGGCTCGGGGTCGGCGCCCAGCCCTCGAACACCGTCCGGGTGCTGATGACCAAGGTCGGCATCTGGGAGCGGTTCTCGCAGGGCAAGGCGAGCACCAAGGCGGGCGCCGGGGCCTCCTGACGGGCATGCGCGACCTCTTGGAGTTCATCGCGCGAGAGCTCGTCGACGATCCCGACGCGGTGCAGGTCGAGGAGCTCGAGGACGCTCGCGGCGTGGTCCTGACGCTCCGGGTGGCCCCGGACGACATGGGCAAGGTGATCGGTCGCGGCGGCCGAACCGCGAGAGCGATCCGCACGGTCGTGAAGGCCGGCGGCCTCCGCGCGGGCGTCCAGCACGTCGCCGTCTCGATCGCCGACTGAAGGTGGACGAGCCGACCGTCGCGGTCGGCCGTATCGGCCGGGCCCACGGCGTCCACGGCGAGGTGAGCGTGCTCATCCTGTCGGACGTGGCGGAGCGGTTCTCCGTCGGCGCCGAGCTCCGGCTCGAGGACGGACGAAGGCTGATCGTCGCAGGAGCGCGTCCCCACAGGGACCGGCTCCTCGTCCGCTTCCAAGGGATCGACGATCGAACGCAGGCGGAGGCGCTGCAGGCGTCGCTGCTCGTCGTCCCCGAGTCCGCATCGCCCCGATTGCCGGAGGGTTCCTGGTGGGATCACCAGATCGAGGGTTGCGAGCTCGTCACCGACACCGGACGGTCCCTCGGCACGGTTCGCGAGGTGATCCACACCGCGGCGAACGACGTCTGGTCTGCCGTCGACGAAGCCGGAACCGAGAAGTTGATCCCCGTCCTTGCGGACGTGCTGGTCGAGGTCGACGTCGAGGGCAAACGCATCGTCGTTCGCGAAATCCCCGGCCTCACCACCCCGGAGTAGACGGGAACCCGGGCCACCCTCGGGGTGTAATCGAGGCATGCTGCGGCGGCTCCTGCTCATGGGTCTCGCCTGCCTGCCGGTCCTCCTTGCTGCCCCGGCATCCGCGAAGTTCCCACCCTTCACGATCGAGGTCTCGTCCAACGACTCGGTCGTTGGCGAGCCTCTCGAGATCACCGTCCGCCTCTGGAACGACATCGAGCACACGCAGCGCGCACGCTGGCCCGACGTGCGGAGGCTGAACGGCTTGCTCTCGGCTGTTCCGTATAACGGTCGGGCTCTCTCTCGCGACTCCGGTGCGATCTCGATCGATCTCCGTAGGGTCCGACCCGGCGTGTTCCGAGGCGAGATCGTGTTCCCGAGGCCGGGACGATGGGCACTCTGCCCGTGGGACTCGTCCCCGTGTCGACGCGTCGGTCCAGTCGGCTACCCCGGGCGCGTCGAGCTCCAGGTCTGGCCTCCGACGCCCACCCCTCGGCTTGCGATCCTCAGCGTCCCGCTCGAGGCGAGTTCGATCGTGCCCATGACGGTGATGGCCTTCCTTCTCCTGGTGAGTCTCCTCTGGATGGTGCTTCGACGGCCACTGGAGAGGCGTCGTCCGCGCTAGCCTGCCCGCGTGCGGACCGACATCCTGACGATCTTCCCTGCGCTGTTCGACGCGCCGCTCCGCGAGAGCCTGCTCGGCAAGGCGGTCGAGGCGGAGGTCCTCGACATCCGCGTCCACGACATCCGAGCCTTCGCCACCGACCGGCATCGCCAAGTGGACGACGAGTCGTACGGAGGCGGACCGGGGATGGTGCTGAAGCCCGAGCCGGTGTTCGCCGCCGTGGAGTCGCTCGGCGAGGGCGCGAAACGCATCATCGTGCTGTCGCCGTCTGGCCGGCGCCTCGATCAACCTCTCGTCCGCGAACTGGCTGGCGAACCGTGGCTCGTCCTGATCTGCGGTCGCTACGAGGGCGTCGACGAGCGCGTCATCGAGGGACTGCCGGCCGAGGAGCTCTCGATCGGCGACTACGTGCTCTCCGGGGGCGAGATCCCGGCGCTCGTCGTGCTCGAGGCCATCACGCGTCTCGTCCCCGGCGTGATCGGGCGTGAGGAGTCACACCAGCGGGACTCGTTCGGCCATGACGGCCTGCTCGACCATCCGCACTACACCCGCCCACAGGAGTTCCGAGGCATGGCCGTCCCCGAGATCTTGTTGTCGGGCGATCACGCCGAGATCGACCGCTGGCGCCGCGAAGCAGCGCTCGAGAAGACCCGCCGCAACCGTCCCGACCTGCTCGAACGCTGATCGGGGGCTCACACCCGCCTGTTACCATGATGCCTCCCGTCATGAACAAGACCGATCTCGTCGACAAGGCGTATCTGCGCGCGGACCGACCCGAGTTCCGCCCCGGCGACACCGTGAAGGTGCACGTTCGGGTGGTCGAGGCCGGACGCGAACGCATCCAGGTCTTCCAGGGCGTGGTGCTCCGTCGCCAGGGGGGCGGGCTCCAGGAGACGTTCACGGCTCGGAAGATCTCGTTCGGGGTCGGGGTCGAGCGGACCTTCCCGCTCCATTCACCCTCGATCGCCAAGCTCGAGGTCGTCTCGAGAGGGCACGTCCGCCGAGCCAAGCTGTACTACCTACGGGAGCTCCGTGGGAAGAAGGCCCGGATCCGCGAGCGCAGGCTCGGCGAGCAGGAGCTGGCCGCGATCGCTTCCGCCGAGGCCGAGCGCGCGGCCGCGGGGACCCCGGACGAAGCCGATGAGGGCGACGAACCTCTCGAGGAGCCGGCGCAGGACGGCGTCGAGGTTCGCCCGGACGACGAGCAGGTCGAACAGGGGACCGACCCCGAGGTGGCAGCCGAGGCGGGCGAGCTCGCCGAGGCCGAGGCGCCGGGCGCAGGGGTGCAGGGCTAGACGTTGTCCGAGCGCCCGTCGGGCTCGCTCGAGCCGGGTGGGGCAGCGATCCTCGATCTCGGCCGGTACGAGCGAGGGCTGCGCCAGCAGGGGTTCCGGCTGATCGCCGGCGTGGACGAGGCGGGTCGTGGCGCCCTCGCAGGTCCGCTGTTCGCGGCCGCGGTGATCCTGCCCGAGGGGTTCGACCTCGAGGGCATCAACGACTCGAAGGTGCTGACCGCGCTCCAGCGCGAGGCCGCGTTCGAGCGCATCGTGCGGGGTGCGGTGGCCTCGTCCGTGTGTCGATGCATGCCGGAACGGATCGACCGGCGCGGCCTGCACAAGACCAACGTCTGGCTCCTGCGGCGGTGCATCTCGCGGCTCGGCATCGCGCCCGACTACGTCCTCACCGACGGGTTCCCGGTCAAGCGCCTGTCCGTGCCGAACCTCTCGATCAAGAAGGGGGACGCGGTGACCGCTTCGGTCGCCGCCGCGTCGATCGTCGCGAAGGTGACCCGCGATCGGATGATGGATCGATACCACCGCCGCTACCCGGTCTACGGCTTCGACCACAACCGCGGGTACGGCACCAAGGAGCACCGGGACGCGATCCGCGCGTACGGTCCCTCGCCGATCCACCGCTTCTCGTTCAAGGGTCTTCGAACCGGCTACTACGACGGCGGTAGTGTGGGCTCCTGATGGACCCCGAGGACAACGACATCGAGCGGTTCGAGGAGGAACGCGAGCTCGAGCTGTACCGCGAGTATCGCGATGTCGTCCCGATGTTCACGTACGTCGTGGAGACCGAGCGCCGCTTCTATCTCGCGAACACGGTCGAGGTGACGCCTCGCGACGACGGGTGGGTCGAGGTGGTCCTCGCCGACGCCTGGGTGTGGGACATGTTCCGGCCGGCGCGGTTCGTCTCGAACGTCCGGGTCATGACCCGGCGCGACGTGAACGTCGAGGAGCTCCGCCAAGACGATTCGGTCCAGATCCCCGAGTAGTCGGGGCGTGTCGGCGGCGGCGGTTAGCGTCCTGCGGCGATGACCCCGACGACGGATCGGCGCGCCGCCCGTGGACGCCTGGGAGAGGAGGCGGCGCTCCGCGCGTATGAGCGGCGGGGGTTCGCGCTCCTCGCCCGCAACTGGCGTTGTGAGCTCGGCGAGCTCGACCTCGTCGTCCAGCGGCGGGGGCTCGTCGTCGTGTGCGAGGTCAAGACCCGCTCCGGCTCGGCGTTCGGTGGTGGGTACGAGGCCGTGACCTGGTCCAAGCGCAGGAAGCTGCGCAACCTGGCTCAGGCGTTCATCGATCGCAACGCGCTCGCCTGGACCGACCTGCGCTTCGATGTGGCCAGCGTCTGGCTCGGCCCGCGCGGCGCCGACGTCGAGCTGTTCCAGGACGCCTTTTGACGTGTCGGTGCCGACCGATAGGGTCCGGCGACCGTGTACGGGTGGGTCGACGGCGTCACCGTGGTCGGGGTTCGAGGCCTCCTGGTCGCGGTCGAGGCGCACATCGGTCGCGGACTCCCGTCGCTCACCCTGACGGGCCTCCCCGGGGCGGCGATCCAGGACGCGAGGGAGCGGATCCGTCCGGCGGTCGAGAGCTCCAACCTCGAGTGGCCGCTTCGCCGGGTCGTGGTGAACCTGTCGCCGGGCAACCTGCGCAAGGAGGGCCCCGGACTCGACCTGCCCGTCGCGATGGGTGTGCTGGCGGCCACGGGACAGGTTCCGGTCCGCGCGCTCGGCGGCTGGGCCTTCGCGGGAGAGCTCTCGCTTCGCGGGGCGCTCGTCGCGACGCCCGGGGTGCTCTCGGTCGCGATGGCGGCCGCCCGCGCGGGGCTGCGGGGCGTCGTGGTCCCGGCCGCGAATGCGGCGGAGGCGTCCCTCGTCGATCGGCTGGAGGTGGTCGGGGCACCCCGGCTCGCCGATGTGGTCGGGTTCTTCCGGGGGACCTGGCGACCGGAGCCGGCCGAGGCGGCGCCCAGCAGGGACGAGGAGCGGCGTTCGGTGGACCTCGCCGATGTGCGTGGACAGGCCCAGGCGCGGCGAGCGTTGGAGATCGCGGCCGCCGGTGGCCACAACCTGCTCATGGTCGGATCGCCCGGCGCCGGCAAGACCATGTTGGCGCGTCGACTCGCCACGATCTTGCCGACGATGACGCGGGAGGAATCGCTCCAGGTCACCCAGCTGCATTCGGTCGCAGGCCTGCTCTCGGGCGGGCTCCTGCAGGAGCGGCCGTTCCGGGCACCGCACCACACCGTGTCGCCCCAGGCGCTCCTGGGCGGTGGGACCGCGTGGCTGCGCCCGGGTGAGGTCTCGCTCGCGCACCACGGTGTCCTGTTCCTGGACGAGTTCACGGAGTTCCGACGGGACGCGGTGGAGGCGCTGCGGCAGCCGCTCGAGGACGGCCGCATCGTGGTCACGCGGATGTCGGGCACGGCGGAGTACCCCTCACGATTCACCCTCGTCGCCGCCGCGAACCCGTGTCCGTGCGGCTTCGCTGGCGACGCCGCCCGGCGCTGTGTCTGCCGCGACGACCGCGTGCAGGCGTACACGGCCCGACTGTCGGGAGCGCTGCTCGACCGGGTGGACATCCAGCTGTCCGTCCCTCGGCTCACGAGGCAGGAGCTCCTGGGCGGCTCGAAGGCGGAGTCGTCGGCATCGGTCCGCGCTCGCGTGGAGGAGGCGCGAGCCCGCCAGCGTCGGCGCTACGCGAGCATCGGGTTCTCGTGCAACGCCCACCTTCCGGGCCCCCTCGCGCGCCGGGAGGCTCGGGTGTCGGTCGAGGCCCTCGACCTGCTGGCGGCGGCCGTCGATCGGCACGTCCTCACGGGCCGCGGGTTCGACCGCGGATTGAAGGTGGCCAGGACGATCGCCGACCTGGCGGGAAGCGCGGACGTCCGACCCGATCACGTCGCCGAGGCGCTCGCGTACCGCACCGCGCCGTACGAGCTCGATCTCGTCCGCTGACGTGTGACGTGGAGACCTCTGCGATCGACACACCGTCCGTCGCCCCGTGGCCCGTCTGGCCGGAGCGGTTCGCGGGCTCCTGCCGCGACCGAGATGCTCTGCTCGTGCTGTCGGCGCTCCGAACGATCACACCCCGCGCGCTGATGGCACTCGCGATGCAGGTCGGTTCGGCCGGCGAGGTCCTGTCCGCGATCCGAGGAGGTCGGGCAGGCAGCGAGGGGGATCGGGCGATCGCCCGATCGTCGGACCCGGCTCGGATCCGGGCGGCGGCCGAGGCGCGAGGCGCACGTTTCGTCGTCTGGGGGTCGCCCGAGTACCCGCCGCAGCTGGTCGAGATCCACGACCCTCCGGCGGCGCTGTACGTCGCCGGGGGTCCGATCCCCGATGCGCCGAGCGCCGTCGCGATCGTTGGCGCTCGGCGGTGCACGCCGCTCGGGCGTGAGCTCGCCCACGACATCGGGCGAGGGCTCGGGATGGCGGGTGTCACGGTCGTGAGCGGAGCCGCTCG
>Ga0187893_10004584_pt1 | contig 26072 bp, 19 predicted proteins | sample MA1701074metaG_FD_139574 | JGI IMG/M metagenome (GOLD analysis project Ga0187893, IMG submission 139574) | White microbial mat communities from a basaltic lava cave in the Kipuka Kanohina Cave System on the Island of Hawaii, USA - MA170107-4 metaG ... | reverse complement strand
GCCCAGCATCTCGCGGATCGAGGGCTCGTCGTCGACGACAAGGATGCTCTTCACTGCTTTTCCGCTCTCCGAAGGCGGCGCCGGGATGATATCGCGCCCGCGGCCAGCGCGGTGCCGCCCAGGACCGACAGCGCCAGGCCCAGCCGCAGCGCCGCCGGCCGGTACTCCAGGCTGACACGGTGGCGTCCGGGCGTCAGCGTCACGGCGCGGAACAACGCGTTGGCCCGGCGCACCGGAGACTCCACACCGTCGACGTCCGCCCGCCAGCCCGAATGGTACGCGTCGAGGACGACGAGGGCCGCCTCCGACCCCGATTCCGTCTCGAAGACCAGCCGGTCAGGCTTGAGCAGCAGCGAGCGCAGCTGACCGGAGAAGCCCGGGCTGGGTGCGTCGAAGGGATCTCCCGATCCGAGCAGCACCTCGCGCGCCGGATCGAAACCGGCGGAGCCCAGGGCCCTGACCGCGTCGGCATCGTGCAGCACGCGCGCCGCTCCCACCAGGTAGGCCCGCGGGCGGGGCTCGGGCACCCGTAGGATCCGAATCGGGTTGCGAAAGACGCTCTGGATCTCCGCCTCGGGCAGCAATTGCGGCCACGGCTTGTCGTCCAGGGTCACCACGTACTCCACGCCCGCGACCTGGAGCAGGCGCAACCCGAGAGGCGTGCCTTCGGCTTGTGCCATGATCAGGCTGAGGTTTCCGAGCAGCGGCGGCGCGAAGCCTGCCACGTCCCCGTCGTAGCTGCCGAACAGGCCGTAACGAGCCCCCAACGGAGGCGCGACCATGTCCTGGCGGCCCAGTGCGAGCGCCCAGGGTCCCCGCCAACCCGTCGGCATTCGCGCCAGTTGCCTCGGGAACCAGTCGAGGGGTTGTGTCGAGGAGACGTAGATGCGCGACCCTTCCCCGAGGCGCAGGGCAACCCGCGAGCCCGTCTCCAGCAGGGCACGGGGGGCCACCCCGTTTACGCCCTGCGCGACCGGAACCAACTCGCCCACGGCCAGCAACGGGAGGAGCCCGCCGACCAGCCAGCGCCTTCGGGAACTCGCGGCCAGGAGCAAGCCGAGCAGGGCGAGGGCGACCGAGGACGCCAGCTTCACCACCAGCTCGCTCCGGGCCTCCGCGCGCGCCACATCTCCGGGCCGCAGCAGGCCGTCCAGGACCTCGCCGTGCAACCGTGTCCACAGGGCGCCTCCCGCGAGCAGCAGGAGCGGAGGACAGATCCAGGCCGCGGCGCGGCGCAGCGGTGGTGCGCCGCGGCGCAGCGTGTCCGCTCCGAGCCCGGCCAGCATCGCCCAGAACAGAGCGACGGCGATCGTGTACTTGGTCGGGTAACGCAGGTAGGGCAGCGGCGTGACGGCGGCGAGCATGGAATACAGGGGCGCAAAGCGCCCGAGGCTCACCAGGCCAGCGAGGGCGAGGCCCGCCAGCAGCGCGCGGGACAGGTGATCCTGACGCGCCACCCCCAGGGCCACGAGCCCGAGCGCCAAGGCACCTAGGTACAGGCAGTTGAAGAAAGGCTCGCGCCCTTCATAGAACAACTCTCGACCCGCGTCGTTCATTGGCAGGTCGGAGAGAGCGCGCGGAGCCAGCAGGTCGATCAGTGACCAGGGGTGCAACGACCAGTAGGTCTGCGTGCCGGGAAGGCTCGCCGCGCGCATGCTCTCCGGAATCAAGGCCATGGTGGGCAGCCACTGGGCCGCCGACAACACGAGGCTGAGCGCGAGCGCGCCCACGAGGGCAGCCGCGGTTCGTTTCATCTTGCCCGGCTCGGGTCGCCCGCGAAGGCCCAAGGCGACGACCAGCGGCAGGCTCACGAGGCCGGACATCAACAGCAGGTCGCCCGAGCCCGCCACGACCTGGGTCGCGAGGATCACTCCCAGGACTGCTGCGGAGCCCCGATTCGGATCCCGCATCGCGCCGACGACTGCCCAAGCAACCCAGGGCATGTACGCCGAGCCGGCGAAATGGACGGTGTGGCTGAGGGCGGATTGGAATGGTCCAGAGGCCATGAACAACCCGCCCGCCGCAAACGCCGAGACCCGGCTCATCCCAATACCCAGCCCGAGGGCGTAGGCGCCGAGGCCAGCCAGCACCGCGTGGCAAACCGCGAAGGCCTTGTACCACTCGACCTGGGGCAGCACCAGGTTGAGCCAGGTGAACGGATACAGCGTCTGATTGCCCGGATCGGCGAGCAGCGGAAGGCCGAAGGAGGGGTAAGGCGTCCAGACCGGCCAGGAGCCGGCGCGCACAACCCGCACGAAGCCGGCCGAGAGGGCCGTCCAGAAGGCGTAGATGTCGCGGTACCAGAAGCTGCGATCCGGCGGCAGCGAAGGAGCGTAGACGACCAGGACCGCGAGCAACACGCCTGCGGCGGCTGGCGCGTGGCGACGAAAGGAATACTGGAGGCCCCTCAAGCCGCCACCGGCACTCCGGCCAGCGGCAGCCTGACCTCGGCCTGGGTCCCGCGCGGCGACACGCTGCGGAAGGTGATCTCGCCGCGGTGCTCTTCCACGATGCGGTAGACGATGGCGAGGCCGAGACCGGTGCCGCGGGGCGCGCCGGTCCGAAACGGCTCGAACAGCGCGCGCTGGGTTTCGGCGTCCATGCCCCGCCCCTCGTCGCGGACGACGAGCACGGCGTCATCACCGGAGCGGCGCAGGCTCACGCTGAGCAGACCTCCCTGCGGCATGGCTTCGATGCCGTTCCGGGCCAGGTTCCAGAACACCTGGGAGATGCGGTCCGCGTCCCCCAGGCAGGTCAGGGAACCTTCCCCGCAGGTGAACTCGACCCGGTGCGCGCCAGAGAGCTCGCGGCTGTTCCGCAGCAGGCTCACCGCCTCGCCCACCACCCGGCCCAGGTCCACGGGGCCCATCGCCCGCTCCGTCGGCCGCGCCTGGAACAGGAACTGGTTGAGGGCGTCCGAGAGCCGCTTCGACTCGCGTGTGATGATGGCGAGCAGCCGAGCGTGGTCCTGCGGAACCTCGGGCTCCCCCATCAGCATCTGCGCGGAGCCGCTGATGGCCCCTAGCGGGTTGCGAATCTCGTGGGCGAGGTAGGCGGCCATCTCACCGACCACGGCCAGCTTCTCCTTCATGCGCACCTCGCGCTCCAGGCGCTTGACATCGGTCAGGTCCTGGAACACCAGGAGGAAGCCCGCCCGGCGCGGGTCCGCGGTGGCCAGGGGCGACACCGACACCCCGAAGTCGACAGCGCGGCCCCCAGGGGACTCGTAGGCCAGCTCCATGCGCGACAGGCCGGAGCCCGTGCGGCCCACCAGGGCGGAGGGCGAGAGCGCGTCGGACCGGAACACCTCGGAGGCCGACCGCCCCTCGGCCTCCCCCGCCCCGAGTCCGAGTAGGCGCTGGCCCACGGCGTTCAGGTAGAGCACCCGGCCCGAGGCGTCGGCGGTGGCGAGCCCGCTGGGAATCGAGTCCACGATGACCTTGTTGAATTCCTGCAGGTCGGCCATCTGCACCGCGGCTTCCGACAGCCGCTCCCCCGCGCTCTTGAGGCTCTCCGCGAAGTAGGAGCCGACGGTTGCGACCGTGGCGCAAGCAACACCTGTCACGAAAATCGAGAAGATCAGGTGCTTGGCCGGCAGGTAGGGCACGTCGTAGAGGCCCTGGGCCGAGACCAGGCCCTCGCGAACGGCGTAGACGAGCCCCCCGTAGAGCACCGTCGCCAATCCCGCCAGCACCAGGCCCTGGCGTCGGTAGAGCAGCACGCTGCCCGAGAGCACCGAAATCGGATACAGCAGGATGAACCCGGCCCGGGTGCCGCCGGTCAGGTACACGAGTCCAGTGATGATCAGCAGGTCTCCCAGCACCTGAGCGTAGACGAGCGACGTCCGTAGTCGTGAGAAACGCAGGGCCAGCCCGTGCAGGATGGTGAGGGCATAGGTGGCCGCGATCAGGAAGTACAACGGGTTGACGCGAAGCAGCGTCTCGGACACTGCCTCCACGTACACGGCGACGAGCAGCAGGGTCGTGACCATCACGACCCGCAACAGCATCAGCCGCTTGAGCCTGTGCTCGATCGCGACGTCCACCGGGCCCTCGGGAGCGTGTTTCCGTCCGGCCGCCTGTGGTGGCAGGCGGCCGGGGCGGTGTGATGCGACCTAGTGGGGCGTGAGCTGGCCGATCAGGGAGAACAGGGGCATGTACATGGCGATCACGATGCCGCCGACAGTCGTGCCGAGGAACATGATCATGACCGGCTCCATCAGCGTGAGCAGGTTGGCCACCGCCTGGTCGACCTCTTCCTCGTAGAAGTCGGCGATCTTGGAGAGCATCGCGTCCAGGGCGCCGGTCTGCTCGCCGACACCGATCATCTGCACGACCATCGGCGGGAACTCGTTGGACTCCTTGAGGGGCTGGGCGATGGTCATGCCGCTCTCCACCGCCTTGCGCACGCTCATGATGGCGTCCTCGATGATGGCGTTGCCCGAGGTCTTGGCCGTGATCTCCAGGCCGTCCAGGATCGGCACGCCCGAGGAGACCAGGGTGGACAAGGTGCGGCAGAAACGCGCCACGGCGATCTTCTGCATCAACTCGCCGATGATGGGCGCCTTCAGGACCCCCCGGTCCACGACGCGCCGGCCGCTGTAGGTGGCGTAGTAGCGCCGGAACGCGATCACCCCCACGATCAGGAAGACGATGATGAAGGGGAGCAGGCGCACGAACCAATTGGAGAGCGCGATCACGAACCGCGTGGGCAGCGGCAGCTCGGCGCCCAGACCCTCGAACATCGAGGCGAAGGTCGGGATGACCTTCCACAGGATCACGGCGATCACGATCGCGGCGATGCAGATCACCGCCACCGGATACACCATGGCGCCCTTCACCTGGCCCTGGAGCTTGACCGCCTTCTCGATGTAGGTCGCAAGACGCTTCAGGATCGTGTCGAGGATGCCGCCCGCCTCGCCGGCCGCGATCATGTTGGTGTACAGCTCGTCGAAGGCCTTGGGGTGCTTGCGCATGGCGTCGGCCAGGGAGGCGCCGCCCTCCACGTCCATCCGCGTCTGCTGCAGGATCTTGGCGAAGGTCTTGTTCTCCTGCTGGCTGCCGAGGATCTCCAGGCACTGCACCAGGGGCAAGCCCGCGTCGATCATGACGGAGAACTGGCGGGTGAAGACCGCCAGCTCCTTGGCGGGCACGCCGCCGCCGAGCTTGGGAACGGCCAGCTCCTTGCCTTTCTCCTTGACCGACGAGACCAGGATCTGGTCCCGACGCAGCAGGGCCATCACGGCTTCTTTGCTCTCGGCGACGCGCTCGCCGGAGACCGCCTTGCCGTCCCGGGTCTTGCCTTTCCAAACGTAAGCGGGCATCGGGTCGTCTCCTTAACGTGGCCTGACGGGCGGCCGGCCTCCGGACTGGGGTGTCGCCAGCCCGGCACCGCGATTGATCATGTCCTGCAGCTCCTCCGGGTTGCTCGACACGCCGAGGGACGTCTGGAGCGATATCTGCTTCGCGAAGTACAGGCTGGCCAGGGACTGGTTGAAGGTCTGCATGCCGTACTTCTCCTGGCCCGTCTGCATGGTCGAGTAGATCTGGTGGATCTTGTCCTCGCGGATCAGGTTCCGGATCGCGGCGTTGGGGATCATGATCTCGAGGGCCAGGCAGCGTCCGGTGCCGCTGGCCTTCGGCAACAGCGCCTGGCACATCACCCCCTCCAGGACCAGGGAGAGCTGGGCGCGCACCTGGGACTGCTGGTGGGCCGGGAACACGTCGATGATGCGGTTCATGGTGGACGCCGCCGAATTGGTGTGAAGGGTGGCGAAGGTCAGGTGGCCCGTCTCGGCGATGCGCAGGGCGGACTCGATCGTCTCCAGGTCCCGCATCTCACCGATCAGCACCACGTCGGGGTCCTGGCGCAGGGCGGCGCGCAGCGCGTTGGTGAAGGAGTGGGTGTCGGCGTGCAGCTCGCGCTGGTTCACCACGCACTTCTTGTGGGCGTGCAGGTACTCGATCGGGTCCTCGATCGTGATCATGTGCTCGTGGCGCTCGCTGTTGATCTTGTCCAGCATCGCGGCCAGGGTGGTGGACTTGCCCGAGCCGGTGGGGCCCGTGACCAGGACCAAGCCGCGAGGCTTGTCGCAGATCTGCGCGATCACGGGCGGCAGGCCCAGCTCCTTGAAGCTGCGAATCTCGTACGGGATGGTGCGGTACACGGCACCCACGGCGCCGCGTTGGCTGAACACGTTGGCCCGGAAGCGGGCCAGGCCCTTGATGCCAAAGCTGAAGTCCAGCTCCAGGTTCTCCTCGAAGCGATGCTTCTGGGCGTCGGTCAGCACGCTGTAGGCGAGCTGCTTGGTCTCGACGGCCGTCAGCGGCGGCAGGTCCAACGGCCGCAGCTTGCCGTCGACCCGGATCTGGGGCGGCGAGTTCGTGGTGATGTGGAGGTCGGTGCCCCCCATCTCAGTCATCGTCTTCAGAAGCTGGTGCAGGCTGACTGCCACGTGGGGCCTCCTAGAGGACGGTCTCTCTCAAGACTTCCTCGATCGTCGTGATGCCGGCCCGGATCTTCTCAAGGCCGCTCATGCGCAGGGTCAACATGCCGTCCTCGAGGGACTTGCGCTTGATCTCCACGGCCGTGGCGCCGACCATGATCAGGTCGCGGATGCCCTCGGAGATCTCCAGGACCTCATACAGGCCCACGCGCCCCTTGTAGCCGGTGCCGTTGCAGACGCCGCAGCCGCGGCCCTTGTACATCTTGAAGGTCCCGACGTCCTCTGGCCTGAAGCCGATCTCGATCAGGGTCTGCGAGGGAACGTCCGTGATCTCGACCTTGCAGTTGGCGCACACGCGTCGGATCAGGCGCTGGGCCTGGATCAGGTTGACCGCGGTGCCCACCAGGAACGGCTCGATGCCCATGTTCACGAGGCGCGACACGGTGGACGGCGCGTCGTTGGTGTGGAGCGTCGACAACACCAGGTGGCCCGTGAGCGCCGCCTTCACCGCGATCTCCGCGGTCTCGTAATCGCGGATCTCGCCGACCAGGATGGTGTTGGGGTCCTGGCGCAGGAACGAACGCAAGGCGGCGGCGAAGTTGAGGCCGATGGCGTCCTTGATGTTCACCTGGTTGATGCCCGGCAGGTTGAACTCGACCGGATCCTCGGCGGTCATGATGTTGGTGTCGGGTTTGTTGAGGGAGGCCAGGGCCGAATACAGGGTGTTGGTCTTGCCCGAGCCGGTGGGGCCCGTCACCAACACGATGCCGTAGGGCTTTGAGATGGCGCGCTGGAACTTCTCCAGGGACTGCGTCTCGAAGCCGAGCTTGGTCATGTCGAGCATCAGCTTCGACTTGTCGAGGAGCCGCAGCACGATCTTCTCGCCCCACAGGGTCGGCAGGCAGGAGACGCGGAAGTCCATGTCCCGGCTCTTGTCCTCGACCTTGAGCCGGATCTTGATGCGGCCGTCCTGGGGCAGGCGCTTCTCCGCGATGTCCAGCTTCGCCATGATCTTGATGCGCGAGGTGAGCGGGTCGCGCAGGCGCATGGGGAGGGCCATCACGTTGTAGAGCACGCCGTCGATGCGGAACCGGACCCGGAACTCCTTCTCGTAGGGCTCGATGTGGATATCCGACGCGCCGCGCTTCATGGAGTCGATGAGCAGGACGTTGGAGAGCTTGACCACCGGCGCCGCCTCGGACGACTTGGCCAGGGTGCCGAGGTCGATCTCGTCCTCTTCCGTCTTGACCGTTTCGACGTCGGCCTCCTCCTCGCCGATCGCGTCGATGTCCACCTCGGAGAGGCCCACCGACGCCATGTCGTCGATGCTGAGGGTCGGGCCCTCCATGACGTCCTTCAGGGAGGGCGAACCACCCACCATGAAGCCGCCGCCGCCGAGGGAACCACCGTCCTGGCGCAACTGCAGGGAGCGGCTGGAGCCGTAATACTTTTCGATCGCCTCCTCCAGCGAGATCTCCGACGCCACCACGGGCTCGACGTTGTAACCCGTCATGAACTTGATGTCGTCCATGGCGAACACGTTGGTCGGGTCAGCCATGGCGATCGTGAGCGTGGCCCCGGAACGCGAGAGCGGCAGGATCTGGTACTTGCGCGACGTCTCCGCCGGAATCACCTTGATGATCGAGGGATCGACCTCGAAGTGGTCGAGGTTGATGGAGGGGACGCCGTATTGCCGGGACAGGAGGCTCGTGATCTCCTCGTCCCGGACGTAACCCAAGGAGACGAAGGCCTTGCCGAGTTTGCCTCCGTGGGCCTTCTGGTGGTTCAACGCCTCTTGGAGCTGCTGAGGCGTGACCATGTTCTCCTTGACCAGCAACTCGCCGAGTTTGACGGGCATGAATGCTCGCGAAAAACCTAAATTTGTCCGTGACTTATCCGCGAAATGGTAGCGCTCGGCTTGCAGAGGTGTCAAGGAGTTTCCCGGGCGCAGGGGGGTGCTAGCATACCGGCCCGGACCCGGCCCATGCCCCTGCCCGCGTCGATCCCGCTCTCGGAGCCGTTCTACGACCGGCGCGAGCTGGACCGCGTGGCCGAGGCCCTGACCGGCCGCACGGCCGGGGACGGGCCGTTCTGCCGGCGCGTCGAGGGACGCCTGGCCGCGCAACTGGGCGTGCGGGTCCTGCTCACGACCTCGTGCACGCATGCCCTGGAGCTGGCGCTGCTGGCGCTGGGCCTGACCGAGGGCCAGGAGGTCGTGCTCCCCTCCTTCACCTTCGTCTCCACGGCGAATGCGGTGTTGCGCGCGGGGGCCCGCCCGGTGCTGGCCGACATCGAGGAGCAGACGCTGGGTCTCGACCCCTCCGACGCCGAAACCCGCGTGACGCCCCGGACCGCCGCGCTGCTGCCGGTTCACTACGCCGGCATCGCCGCGCCGATGGACGGCCTGCTGGACCTCGCAGGCCGTCACGGGCTACGTGTCGTGGAGGACGCGGCCCAGGGCATCGGCGCTGCGTTTCACGGCCGGCCGCTCGGCAGCCTGGGCGACGCGGGCTGCCTGAGTTTTCACGAGACGAAGAACCTCTCCTGTGGCGAGGGCGGCGCCCTGGCCATCCGCGACGAGGCACTGGCCCTGCGCGCCGAGGTGATCCGGGAGAAGGGCACGAACCGCAGCGCCTTCCTGCGCGGCGAGGTGGACAAGTACACCTGGGTCGCGGAGGGCTCGAGCTACGTACTCTCCGATGTGTTGGCCGCGCTGCTCGATGCGCAGCTGGACAAGCAGTCCGAGATCGAAGCGGCCCGCGCCCGCATCGCCGCCCGTTACCGAGAGGCGCTTTCGCCCTGGGCGCGCGCTCACGGCGTGCGCTTCGGCGGCGAGCCTCCCGGGCGCACGCCGAACCACCACATCTTCTACATGTTGCTTCCCGAGGCCGCGGCCCAGAGGCGCTGCCTGGCGGCGCTGCATGCGCGCGGCATCGGCGCGAGTTTCCACTACGTGCCGCTCCACTCCTCGCCCTTCGGCCAGGCCGCTGGACTCTGCCGGGGCCAGTTCCCAGTCACGGAACGCGTGGCCTCGACCCTGGTGCGCCTGCCGATCCATCCGCGCCTCAGCGATGCGGAGGTGGGCCGGGTCGTGGACGCCGTGCACCAGAGCCTCGACTGACCGTGGCCGACACGCCCGTCTTGAGCCTGGTGCTGGCTTGCTACAACGAGGAGGAGGTCCTCGAGGCCAGCTTCGCCGAGATCCGGGACACACTGCTGGACTCCCGGCTGAGCTTCGAGATCGTGTTCGTGGACGACGTCAGTCGCGATCGGACCCGCGAGCTGCTGGCCGCGATCGTGAAGCGCCACCCCGAGCTGGCGTTGCGTGTCATCCTCCACGATGTCAACAGGGGCCGCGGGGGCAGCGTCAGCGATGGCTTTCGGGCGGCGCGGGGTGAGATCGTGGGCTACATCGACGTCGATCTCGAGGTGCACTGCCGCTACATCCCGGCCCTGGTGCGGGAGATCCAACGTGGCGCCGACGTGGCGACGATCCGGCGCATCTACGCCTTCCAACTGCGGTCCATCGACCGCTACCTGATGAGCCGCGGCTACTCCTGGCTGGTCAGGAAGCTCCTGGCGGTGTCGCTCCACGACACCGAGACCGGGTACAAGTTCTTCCGGCGCGAGGCGCTGTTGCCGGTCCTGGATTCGATCCAGGATCAGGGCTGGTTCTGGGACACGGAGTTCATGGTGCGTGCCGCTCGGCACGGACTCGTGGTGCGCGAGGTGCCCGGCGCCTTCGTGCGGCGCTGGGACAAGACCTCCAAGGTCAGCGGCCTGCGCGATTCCGTCCAGTACTTCGTCAGGTTGTGGCGTTTCCGAGGGGCGCTGCGCCGGGGCCAGGCGTGAAGGCCCTGCGCGAGATCGGCCTCGGTGCGGCCCTGCGTTACGGTAACTTCACCCTGCTCATGGCGGCTTACCGCCTGCTGCTGTTCCCCCAGCTCCGCGCGCCCTACTTGCGCCTCCTGGGAGCCCGGGTCGGCCGCGGCTCGATCCTCCACGACGTGCGCTTCTTCAACCTCTACCGGCGGGGTCTCGGCGGCCTGACGATCGGGGCGGAGTGTTTCCTGGGCGACGAGTGCCTGATCGACCTCGCCGACGCCGTGCGCCTGGAGGACCAGGTGACGCTGGCCGAGCGCGTCGTCCTGCTCACCCACCGGAACGTGGGCTTCGCCGATCATCCCCTGCAGCAACAGTTCCCGGCCATGGCGGCACCCGTGACGATCGGGCGCGGCTCCTTCGTGGGAGCGAACGCCCTGGTCCTGGCCGGCGTGGCCATCGGCGAGGGCTGCTGTGTGGCGGCCGGCAGCGTGGTGACCGAGGGCGTGGCACCCCACACCCTGGTGGGGGGCGTGCCGGCGCGGCCGATCCGCGCGCTGCGCTGAAGGCCGGGGCGATGCGAGGCAACTCGCGAGCCCTGCTCCTGCCCGCCCTCGCCTCGGCGGCGCTGGCCCTGGTGCCCTTCGCGCGTCCGCTGCTGCAGGGGGAGTGTTTCTTCTTCCGCGACATCGCCCGCACCTTCTTCCCGATCAAGCGCTTCGCGGCCGATGGGCTACGCGCGGGCGAGGTGCGCTTCTGGAACCCCCTGCTCCACGAAGGCGTGCCGTTGCACCTCGGTCCGCTGTCGTACCCGATCGATCTACTCCACGGCCTGTGGGTGGACGAACGCTTCTTCACGCTGCTGCTCGCGTTGCACGTACCCTTGGCAGCCGCGGGCTTCGCTGCCCTGGCGCAGCGCCTGGGTTGCGCCGGCCCGGCCGCCGCCGGCGGCGCCGTCGTCTACGCCCTCGGCGGCTTCTCGTTGTCCTGCGTCAGTTTTTACGTCTACACGCAGGCCCTGGCCTGGGCGCCGCTCGTCGTGCTGGGCCTGATGAGGGCCGCCGAAGCTGGCGGGCGCTGGCTGGCCCTCGCGCCCCTTCCCGTCTTCCTGTGCGCCACAACCGGCGGCGTCGAGGTCTTCGGCCAGTCTGCGCTCATGGGGTTGGTGTTCGCGGTCGGGCGCGGTGCACCCGCACGCCGGCTCGTGAGGGCCTCAGCGGCGCTGGTTCTGGGCCTGGGCCTCGCGGCGCCCGCTCTTCTCGTGTCCTGGACCCAGCTCGGCGGGTCGGCCCGGGCCGCCGGCCTGCCGACCGCCGTGGTGCTGGCCCACTCGGTGGACCCCTGGACGCTGCCCCAACTGCTGATCGGCAATTGGCACGGCAACCTGCTCGACGTGGCGAACCAGTGGTGGGGCGCCAACTTCTTTCCCCTTGGCTTCCCGTATTTTCTCAGCCTGTATCTCGGCGCGGCCGCGCTGGCGCTGGCGGGCGTCGGCGCTTTGAGCCGAGCACCTGGCGCCGGCCGGGCGACGGCGCTGGGCGTGATCGCTCTCCTCGTGTGTCTCGGCCGCTTCGCTGGCCTCGAGCCGCTGGTCGAGGCGCTGCCGTCCCTGCGCCTGCTGCGGTTTCCAGTGAAGGCATTTTTCAGCGTCCACGCCTGCGCCGCGCTGCTGGTCGCCTTCGGGCTGCAAACCCTCGGCTCCGAGCCCCGCGCCTGGCGGCGGCTGTTGGCCCTGGCCGGGGGCCTGGGCGGGATTCTGGTTGCGTTGCCCGGGCTGCCGGTCGCGGCGAAGGCAGTCTGGTCATGGTTCCTGGGCGGCTTCATGCCGCCCGAACACGGCCTCGCGCTTCGCGTGCGCAACGGCGAGCTGCTGCTAGGGGACGCGGCGCGCGGCGGACTCGTGGCCCTGTCGCTGGCCCTGGTGGCCGCGATGACCCTGCGTGGGCGCCTGCGGCCCGGAAGGGGCGCCGCGATGGCGGTGGCGCTGCTGGCCGCGGACCTGCTCCGCGCAGGCGCGGGGCTCAACCCCAGCGTGTCCGCTTCCTTCTACAGGCTGTCGCCGGAGACCGAGTCCGCCATCGCCCCGGTCCGCGCTTCGGGGACCCGGGTGTTCTCGTGTGATCCCGAATCGAGCCCCGGCTACTTCGCGGCCCGCTCGGGGCTGCCCTCCCACGACGTGTGGTCCTTCGCCGTCGCGATGGAGACCCTGACTCCCAACCTGAACGTCGCCTTCGGCGTCAAGACGGCTCTCTCCCGCGACCTCACCATGATGGTCCCCGAGAGCCGGGTCCTCGCGCCTGAGGAGACCTCTCCTCAGGCCGTTCCCCGCTTGCTCGAACGCCTGCGCGCCGCAGGAGTGACCCGGGTGTTGTGCGTGGACCCGATCGGCGTCGAGGGCCTGCGCGAGTTGCCCACGCTGAGGCCCGGTCGCATCGCGCCGTTGGCGCTCCACGTGTACGAGGTCGCCGGCGCGTTACCGATGCGCGCGGTCGAGGGCGGCCGCGGACACATCGTTGCCGCCAGCGAGTCCGCCAACCGCCTCCGGTTCGAGGTCGTGGCCGAGAGCCCGGCAATGCTGGTGGTGCGGGACGCGCTCGCGCCCGGTTGGAGCGCGCGCCTCGACGGCGCGCCGGCCCCCCTGCACGCGGTCGAGGGCCATTACCGAGGCGTGGCCGTGGGCCCGGGGCGCAGCCGCGTGAGCCTGGACTATCGTCCCGGCGGCTTCGTCGCCGGGCTGGTCCTGGCCTGCTTGTCTCTCTCCGTCATCGTGGTCCTCACCGTTCGCAGCGTCTGGGGTCGTCCGTGAACGGGCGCCACGCACCCGGGGCGGCCGTGTGGCTCGTGGTCGCCGTGGTGTCGCTGCCATTCCTGCGCGGACTGGCGGCCGGCAACTCTTTCTATTTCCGCGACCTGGCCCGGCAGTTCTTCCCGGTTCGCAGCTTCGTGGTCGAGGGCCTGCGACAGGGCCAAGTTCGTTGGTGGGACCCCTACACACACGAGGGGACTCCGGTGGCCACGGCGCCCGTCGCCTACCTCCCCGACCTGTTGCACGTCCTGGCGCCCGGTGAGTGGTTCTTCTCGCTGCTGCTCGCACTCCATGTGCCCCTGGCGGCCGCCGGTTTCTGTGCCTTGGCAGGCGCTCTCGGGCTCGGCCGTCCAGCCGCTGCAGGCGGGGCGATCGCGTACGCCCTGGGGGGTTTCGGCCTCTCCTCACTCAGCTTGTATGTCCACCTCCAAGCCCTGGCCTGGACGCCATTCGTCCTGCTGGGCCTCTTTCGCGCCGCACACTTCGGGGCTCGAGGCGTGGCGATAGGGGCGGTCGTCGTGGCCGTGGCCGCCTCCACCACGGCGCTGGAGATCGTGGCCCAGTCCGTGCTGGTTGGGGCAGCCCTGGTCCCCAGCGGAGCGGGGCCGCGCCGGCTGGCCCGGCTCGGAGCCGCGCTGCTGCTGGGCGCGGGCCTGGCCGCCGCGGCGCTCGTCCCCACCCTGAGCCAGCTGGAAGGCAGCGCGCGTTCGGCCGGGTTCCCGATCGAAACGGTGCTCGCGTTTTCCATCCACCCGCTGAGCCTGGTGCAGGCCCTGATCGGCAACTGGCACTTCGACCTGAACGACCCGATGGGGCGATTCTGGGGCGACCAACTGCTCGGCGGCTATCCCTATCTGCTGAGCCTGTACCTGGGAGCTCCGCTGCTCGCCTTGGCCGCGGCGGGCGCCGCCCTCGGCGGGCGCCGCACCCTGGTCCTTGGCGCCCTGGGCCTCGCCGGCCTGCTGGTCTCGCTGGGGCCGGCCGCAGGGCTCTCTTCGGTGGTCGAGGCCGCACCCCTGCTGCGGATGTTCCGATTCCCCTGCAAGGCGTACTTCACCGTCCACGTGGTGGCCACCCTGCTCGCCGCGTTGGGGCTGAACGCCCTGCAACGCGGTCGCCGGCGGGCCTGGATCGCCGCCGCCCTCTGCGCGCTGTCGCTGGGCGGGGCCCTCACGGCGGCGGCCGCCTTGACCCGCCTTTCCCCGACCCTGGCGAACCGCCTGGGCGACACCTTGTTCCCCGCGGGCTGGAGCGGAGCAGCACGAGCGGCCCCCCTCGACGCGATCCTCGAAGACGCGACACGCGGGGGCGGCATCGCGGCCGTGCTCGGGCTGCTGGCGGTGCTGGCGCTCGGCGGGCGTGTCCGCCCCGAGCGGGCCGCCTGGGCCGCGGTCGTGCTCGTCGCGGCGGACCTGCTCCGTACCGGCGCCGGCCTCAACCCAATGGTCAGCCCGTCCTTCTACGCCGCCTCACCCGAGTCCACCGGGGCGGCCGAGGAGATCCGCTCGACGGGAGGACGCCTCTTCACCTGCGAGCCGGAGTTCTCGCCCGCGTTCCATCGCGCGCGGCTCGCCGACGGGCGCGCCGTGGACGTCTGGACCATGGCGGCCTACCAGGAAGCCCTGCTGCCGAACTTCCAGCTCCGGCTCGCCGTGCCCACCGCCTTCAGCCTCGACCAGACGGGGCTCGTGCCCGCGAACCGCGTGCTCGAGGAGCCCGCCCTCGCCTGCCGCGCCCTTGACCACCTCCTCCCCCGACTGCGCGCCGCCGGCGTGGCGTGGGTGTTGAGCGTGGACGCGCTCTCGCACCCGGAGTTGAAGCTGCGACAGGTCCTGCGTCCGGTTCGTGTCGCGCCCCTCGGCCTCCACCTGTACGCCCTGGCGGATCCGCTCCCGATGTACTTCGTGGCCAGCGCGGCCCGGCCCGCCGCCAGCGCCGCCGCAGCCGAGCAGATCGCCCGCGAGCCCGGTTTCCAGGCGAAGGGCGGCGTCGCCCTCGAGGCGCACGGCGCGCCGATGGCGGGCGCACGCGGCGAGGTGCTGGAGGTCCGCGCGACCCCAGGCCGGCTCGAGATGGCTGTCCTGGCCGACCGGCCCAGCTTCGCCGTCGTTCGCGAGGCCCAGGCGCCGGGCTGGTCGGCGTGGGTCGACGGCCTGCCTCAGCGCGTGTTGCGCGCCGATGGCCGGTATCGGGCGGTCGCCATCCCCGCTGGAGCCAGCCGCGTGACCATGCGTTATCGTCCACCCCACCTCGGCGTCGCGCTGGTGATGAGTGCGTTCTGCGGGGCAACCATCGCCGTCCTCTGGGCCCGCGCGAGGCGTGGTCCGACGCCGGGCGAGCCGGACGCCCGCGATTGACTCGCACTCGCCGCGGCCCGTATCATTGAGCGTACACGAGGCCCCCGAGAGTTTGGCCATCGTCGCGATCATCCCGGCTCGGTTCGGATCCACACGGTTGCCGGGGAAGCCTCTCTCGGACATCCACGGCAAGCCCATGATCCAGCACGTGCACGAGCGCGCGTCGCGCGCCCGCAAGATCGACCGCGTGCTCGTGGCCACCGACGACGATCGCATCGAGAGGGCGGTGCGGGCCTTCGGCGGCGAGGCGTTGATGACGTCCAGGGCCCACGCCACGGGCACCGACCGGCTGGCCGAGGCCGCGCAGCGGACCGACGCCAGCCTGGTGGTGAACGTGCAGGGCGACGAGCCCATGCTCGATCCGGCCGGCATCGACGCCGTGATCGAACCGATGTTGGCGGACGAGAGCCTGGCCATGGCGACGCTGGCGTTGCCCCTCAGCGACCCGGAGGAGCTGCTGTCGGCCAGCGTGGTCAAGGTCGTCAGCGATGCCCGCGGCAACGCCTTGTACTTCTCACGCAGCCCGCTCCCCCACCTGCGCCTCGATCCGCCACTCGGGGAGCGGGCCATGGCCGAGGAGGCGGTGCGGCGCGGCATCGCCAGCAAACACGTCGGGCTCTACGTGTACCGTCGTGAAACGCTGCTGCGTCTCGCGACGTTGCCCCGCTCGCCCCTGGAGGACGCCGAGGCGCTCGAGCAGCTCCGGGCGCTGTACCACGGCATCCGGATCCGCGTCGTGCCCTTCGCCGGCCGCTCGGGCGTCGCCGTGGACACCGCCGAGGACCTGGAGCGCGTCCGCGCGCTGATGAAGGAGAGAGTTTGACCAAGTACATCTTCGTGACGGGTGGCGTCGTCTCGTCCCTCGGCAAGGGCTTGGCGTCGGCCTCCATCGGCTGCCTGTTGGAAGGCCACGGCTACAGGGTCGCAATGATGAAGTGCGACCCCTACCTCAACGTGGATCCCGGCACCATGAGTCCCTACCAGCACGGCGAGGTGTACGTCACCGACGATGGCGCGGAGACCGACCTGGATCTCGGCCACTACGAGCGTTTCACCCACTACCGCACCTCGAAGGCCTCCAACATCACCACCGGCAAGATCTACGGCTCGGTGATCGCCAAGGAGCGGCGTGGGGACTACCTGGGGCGGACCGTGCAGGTGATCCCCCACATCACCGACGAGATCAAGGCCTCGATCCGCGCGGTCTCGAAGGACGCGGACGTTGTCATCGTCGAAATCGGCGGCACCGTCGGCGATATCGAGGGGCTGCCCTTCCTGGAGGCGGTGCGCCAGTTCCGACAGGACGTGGGCCGCGGCAACGCGGTCTTCGTGCACCTCGCCCTCGTGCCCTACATCGCCGCGGCCCACGAGCTGAAAACCAAGCCCATGCAGCACAGCGTCCGCGAGCTGCGCGCCATCGGCATCCAGCCCGACATCCTGCTGTGCCGCACCGACCGTTACCTCTCCCCCGACCTCAAGGCCAAGCTCGCGTTGTACTGCGACGTGCCCGAGGAGGCGGTGATCACGGCCAAGGACGTGGATTCGATCTACGAAGTCCCGCTGGTTCTCTCCAGCGAGGGCCTCGACGGGATCGTGCTCAAGGCCCTGGGCCTGGACGGCCGCGTCCGCAACATGCGGCCGTGGGAAGAGCTCGTGCACCGGATCAAGAACCCGAAGAGCGACGTCGTGATCGGCATCGTCGGCAAGTACGTCTCCTTCGAGGACTCCTACAAGAGCCTCAACGAGGCCCTCTCCCACGGAGGCTTCGGGCACCAGGTGCGGGTGGTGCGGCGTTGGGTCGAGGCCGAAGACCTGGAGCAGGGCGACGTGGACCGCAAGCTGGCCGGCGTGGACGGCATCCTGGTTCCGGGTGGATTCGGCGCTCGGGGGACCGGTGGCATGCTGGCGGCCGCCGAGTACGCGCGGCGGACGGCCACCCCCTACCTGGGCATCTGCTACGGCTTCCAGTGGGCGGTCACCGAATACGCGCGGAATGTGTGCGGCATCGCGGGCGCCAACTCGACCGAGGTGGACGAGCAGGCGGAGCACAAGCTCATCTACAAGCTGCAGGACCTGCTGGGAATCGACGAGCTGGGCGGGACCATGCGGCTCGGCGCCTACCCCTGCTTGCTCACGCCGGGATCGCTGGCGGCCAGGCTCTACGGGACGACCTCGATCAGCGAGCGCCACCGGCACCGGTACGAGTTCAACCAGGCCTACGAGTCGTGCCTGTCCGAGGCCGGCCTGGCGATCTCGGGCAAGACGCCGGACGGCAAGTTCGTGGAGATCGCCGAGATCCCCGGGCATCCCTTTTACATCGCCGTCCAGTTCCACCCCGAGTTCAAGTCGAAGCCCCTCGAGCCGCACCCGCTGTTCGCCGGCCTGGTCGAGGCCAGCATCGAGAGCCGCGCGGCGCGTGTGGCGGCGGGAGCCGGCGCCGCGGTGACGGCCTAGTGTCGTTCCGCCTCGGCGGAATGCAACTCGGCGGCGGCCGCCTGTTCCTGATCGCCGGCCCCTGCGTGATCGAGAACCCGAGGCACCCCTCGAGGGTGGCCGGACGCCTCAAGGAGATCACGGGCTCTCTGGGCATCCCCTTGATCTTCAAGGCGAGTTACGACAAGGCCAACCGCTCCTCGATCGGGTCGTACCGCGGCCCCGGCGTCGATCGCGGGCTCGAGATCCTCGCGGGCGTCAAGGCGAAACACGGCGTGCCGATCCTGACGGACGTCCACGAGACGAAGGACGTGGAGAAGGCGGCTCAGGTGGCCGACGTGCTGCAGATCCCGGCGTTTCTGTGCCGACAGACCGACCTCGTGCTCGAGGCCGCGCGTAGCGGCCGGGTGGTGAACATCAAGAAGGGCCAGTTCCTGGCCCCCTGGGACATGAAGGGTGTTCTGGGCAAGGCCGCAGCGGCCGGCAATCGGCGCCTGCTCGTGACCGAGCGCGGCTTCAGCTTCGGCTACAACAACCTGGTCGTCGATCCGCGCTCGTTCCCCGTGTTACGCAGCTTCGGCTACCCCGTGGTGTTCGACGTGACTCACAGCGTCCAGCGGCCGGGAGGGCTGGGGGACCGCTCTGGCGGCGAGGCCCATTTTATCGACACCCTGGCACCGGCGGGCGTGGCAGCGGGCGTCGACGGGTTGTTCATGGAGGTCCACGAGAACCCCGCCCGCGCCCTCTCCGACGGGCCGAACGCTTATCGGCTGGGACGTCTCGCGTCCCTGCTGACGCGCCTGCTGCGGATCCACGACGCCGCCCGCGGCTGAGGGCGCCGCGTCGAAAGGGCACGCGGGCGGGCGACTCGTCCTGCTCGCGTGGATTGCTTGGGTTTCGGTTTCGTCATACCCCTACCTCCTCGCGGCCCTGCTCCCACCGGCCGGCCGCAGTTTTGGCGGCTCATTCCTGTACCAGGACGACTTCTACCAGTACCTCTCCTTCGTCGAGCAGGCCCAGCGTGGCGGGTTCCTCTTTTCCAACAAGTTCAGCCTCGCGCCCCACGATCCCTTTCTCGTGAACCTGGGCTGGTGGCTCGCGGGGCTCTTCGCCTGGGTGAGCGGAGGCCCGGCCTGGGGCTTTCACGCACTGGGTCTCGTGGCTGCCGCCGTGTTCGTGAGCGGCGCGGTCCGCAGCCTCTCGGCGCAGGGCTGTAGCGGAACGGCCCGCGCCTGGGCCACCGCGCTGGTCCTGGCGGGCAGCGGCCTGGGCTGGATGATCGCCGGGCGCGGCGACTTGCTGCCCGATCTCCACATGGGGCTCTTTCCCTCGGCGCAGCGGCTGCTGGGCAACGCCCATGCGCTGCTCGCGTCCGGCCTGCTGGTGTGGGCACTCACCCTGCACGGTGAGTGGCGCGCCGGCACTATGCCCCGCTGGGTGTGGCTCCTGGTCGCCGCCACGCTGGGTCTGGTTCGCCCTTTCGACCTCGTCCTCCTCGTTGGATCCGTGGTCATCCGTTCGACGAGCCGCGGGCGCCGGGCCGAGATGCTGCAGCTCACTTGGTTGGCCCCGGTCGTGGTGTACGACGCGCTGGCCTTTGGGTTCCACCCCGCCTTCAGCACCTGGAGCAGCTCGCAGAACGTGGTGGCGGTGCCCGGTGCGGGGCCGCTGTTCTTGGCGCTCGGGCCCGCGGCGAGCCTGGCCGTGGCGGCCCTGCGCCCGCGGACTGGCTCGGGCGGCGAGGTCCAGGGCGCCTTCCTGGCGGCCGCCGGCACGGGTCTGCTCTTGCTTCTCTCCCCCCTGAGCTTCGGGTTCCAGTTCGCGAGTGGCCTCGGGGCGCTCCTGCTCATCCCGGCCGCGCCGGCGCTGGGCCGAGCCTTGCCGTTCGCCAGCTTGGCCCTGGCGCCGACATCGCTCTTGCTTCTCCAGCAGCTGGCGTTGCCACCCGCCCATTGGTTTCCACCGCGGGATTACGCGGCTGCCGTCGCCCACCTGAGGGCCGAGTGCCGCCCGCAAGACTTGGCCCTCGCGCCGCCCAACCTCAGCTTGATGACGGCCGCCGGGTCGCCGTGCCGGGTCGCCTTCGGACACCGCGTATTGACCCCCGACTACGAGACGCGCCTTGCCGAGGTCCAGACCTTCTACGCGGAGACGACGACACCCGCCTGGCGACGCGAGTACCTGCGCGGCCTGGGCGTCCGCTTCGTCGTGTTGCCGCAGGGACGGGAGCAGTGGCTGGCGGGGCCCAACTGGCGGCGGGTCCTGTCACTGCCCAGTCTCGAGATCTTCGCGGGCCGCTCCTGAGGTGGCCGCAACGGGGTTATCGCGGTGGAGGCCCGAGGCGGTAGGATCTCGTTTCGTGCTGCGCGACACGGCCCGCAAGGTGCTCGAGATCGAGTCCCAGGCCATACTCGGCCTGCGGGATCGCCTGGACGCCCGCTTCGACCAGGCCATCGAGCTGTTGTTCGTCTGCGCCGGCCGCGTCGTCGTCTCCGGCATGGGCAAGAGCGGCCTGATCGGCGAGAAGATCTCGGCCACCTTCTCCTCCACCGGCACCCCCTCGCTGTTCCTCCACCCCGCCGAAGCGATCCACGGCGACCTCGGCCGGATCGTCAAGGGCGATGCGCTGCTGGCGATCTCGCACAGCGGAGAAACCGCGGAGATCCTGGCGCTCGTCCCCTCCCTCAAGCGGCTGGGCACCCGCCTGCTCTCCCTCACGGGCAACCCGCACTCGACCCTGGCCGCGACCTCCGACGTCCACCTCGACGTGTCGATCGCCCAGGAGGCCTGCCCCTTGGGCCTCGCCCCCACGGCCTCGACCACGGCGGCGTTGGCCATGGGCGACGCCCTGGCCATGGCGCTCATCGAGCGGCGCGGGTTCACCGTCGAGGATTTCGCCGTCCTTCACCCCGGCGGGCGCATCGGCAAGAAGCTGCTGCGGGTCGAGGACGCCATGCACGCCGGCGACCAGGCGCCCCGCGTCTCCGAGGACGCTACGATGCGCGAGGTGCTCTTCGAGATGACCCGGAAGCGACTGGGCATGACGACGGTCGTGGATGCCACGGGGCGGCTGCGGGGTGTGATCTCCGACGGCGATCTGCGCCGGCAGATGGAGGAACACGGCAACAACGTCTTCGATCGCAAGGCCGCCGAGTGCATGACCCGCGAACCCGCCACCATCGACGGGCGCGCCTTGGCCACCGAGGCGTTGAACCGAATGGAGGCTCGCCGCATCACCTCCCTTGTCGTCGTGGAAGCCGATCTGGCGCTGCGTGGCGTCATCCACCTCCACGACCTGTGGCAGACGGAGTTGATCTGAATGACGGACGCCAGGCTCGCCCAGCGCTGCCGCGCCTTGAAGCTGATCCTGAGCGACGTGGACGGGGTCATGACCGACGGCACGCTGCTGCTGCTGCCTGACGGCCGTGAGGCCAAGTCCTTCCACGTCCGAGACGGGTTGGGCATCGTGATGGCCCACGCGGCGGGCCTGCGCACGGGCCTGCTGAGCGGGCGGGCCTCCGAGCTGGTGGAGCGCCGCGCCGCCGAGCTGCGCATGGCGGTGGTGCGCCAGGGCGCCCAGGACAAGGGCCAGGCCCTCCGGGAGATCCTGGAATCCGAGGGCCTGGCCGCCGAGGAGGTCGCCTACCTGGGCGACGACATCAACGACCTGCCGGTGCTGGCCGAAGTCGGGTTGTCCGCCGCACCCGCCGACGCGGCGTTCGAGGTTCGATCCCAGGCGTTCATGGTGCTGAGCGCCGCGGGCGGGCGCGGCTGTCTGCGCGAGTTCATCGAGGCGATCCTCCGCGCGCGGGGCGATTTCGAGCGGGCAGCCGCCGCCTTCGGCGCGGTGCTCCCGTGATCGCGGCCCCTTGACCGAGTCCGCGGTCCTCGCGGTGGTTTTGGCGGCCGCTGCGGGCCTGGCCGCCGGGCGGGCCTGGGCGGCGGCGCGCCGCCGCGACGACGCGGTCTCGGGAGCCTTCCGCCTGTCGCCCCACTACGTTCAAGGGCTCCAGTACCTCGCCGCCGGAGAGCGCGGACGGGCGGCCAGCGCCTTCGAGAAGGTCGCCCGCGACGAGCCACTCGCCTTCGATGTGCCGCTCGTCCTCGGCCACCTGTGGCGGGAGGCGGGCCAGGTCGAGCGCGCGATGCAGGGGCACCACGGTCTGCTCGGGCGCTCGGACCTCGCCAGGTCGCAGCGCGACCTGGCCCGGGTGGCCCTGGGACAGGACCAGCGCGCGGCGGGTTTCATCGATCGAGCCTCGCGCACCTTCGAGGAGGCGCTCGAGAGTGATCCCAGGAACCTCCAGGCGCTGGAGGGTCTGCAGAAGGTCTACGAGGACCAGCGCCGCTGGCGGGAGGCCTACGATATCCAGGCCCGCCGCCAGCGGCTGCGCAAGTCGGACGACGCGCTGGTGCTGGGCCACCTGCGCGCCGCGATCGGACGCGAGGCCCTGGCCGCGGGCTCACGCGACGAGGCCCGCAAGGCCTTCGAGGCGGCCCTCGAGCTCGATCGCCGCGTCTTCCCGGCCTTTCTCGGCTTGGCCGAGCTGCGTCTGCAGGACGGCGACCCGCGCGGCGCGGCGTCCGTGCTCGAAGACGCGATCGAGCAGGCGCCCGAGCGGGCGTATCTCGCCTTCGAGGGCCTGGCCCGAGCCTATGCCGCCCTGGGTGAGCCCTCTCGCTTCGTGGCACTGTGCGAGGAGATCGTGCAGAAGGACCCGCGGGACTGGCGGGCCCGCGTGGCCCTGGCGCGCCAGAGGCGCGCTGCCTCAAAACCCGAAGAGGCCCTGGGCCTGCTGCTACGCGCCCTGGCCGAGAACCCCCAGGTGCTGCTGGTTCACATGGAGATCTGGAGGACGCTGCGGGCCCTCGGCGTGAACGATGAGGGCGTGGCCCGTTACGGCGAGGCCTGTGAGGAGGCGGTCTTCTACCGCGACCCCCATCTCTGCACCTCCTGCCGTTATCGGGCCGACGACATGTTGTGGCGTTGTCCCCAATGCCACGCCTGGAACTCCTTCGTGGAGGAGCGGGTAGGCTCCGGGACAGACCGCTCCTAAGCGCCCTTACGTAGCTGGTCGACGGCGGCCCGGGCCGCGTCAACGCTGGCCTGCCCCGGCTTCAGGCCCGTCCAGCGCTCGCACAACTCCCGCACGGCCGCCGAAGGCACCTCGGCCCCGCCACACAGGGCTTCGTGGAGCGCAAGGCCGAGCAGCGTGACGAGCGCCACCGCCCCCGGCTCTGGCTGGGTCAGCCGCGCCAGGCTGTAGGCCACCGCCGCCGCGTAGTCGGTGTCATCACCACGGCGATCGGTGGCGTGCAGGGCGGCGAAGCCCGCGATGGCGTGGGGCCGGACGCGGGCCGGCGTCCCGGGCGCATACCAGGGGGTGTCGGCGCCGGCGCCGAGGAGGGCCAGCAGGCCCGTGAGGTCGAGGCCCCAGTTCGCGTGCTCCGCCGACCGCCATTCCTCCAGCTCGGCACCCAGGAGTTGCCCGGCCAGCCTTGGCGACAGGACGATGGAGCGCGGTGGGGTCGCTGCCAGGACGCCCAGCGCCCGGGCCACCTCATCCGCGCGCGCTTCGCTGTCGGCGAGGGAGCCCTCGGTGTCGATCACCACGTGGGCGAAGCGGCGCTTGTCGGAAGGAGGCATCTGGGCCCGCAGCCGCGCCTCCACCGCCGCCAGGTCGAGGCCGTCGCGCGCCTGGAGGCGCAGCGCCTGTTGCTCGGCGGAGCAGTACGCGACCAGCAGGCGGTCGAAGCGCAAGTGGATTCCCGACTCCACCAAGAGCGCGGCCTCGACGACCAGCACCGCGCCCGGAGTCCCCTGCAGGCGGGTGGCCAGACGTGACTCCTCGTCCCGAATCCGAGGGTGCACGATCCGGTTGAGCCGCTCGCGAGCCGCTGGGTCCGCGAAAACGATCCGCGCCAGCGCCCTCCGGTCGATCCTCCCGTCGGAGGCAACGATCCCTGCCCCGAAGGCCTCGACCACGTCGGCATGGGCCAGCCCCCCCGGCGCCATGAGCCCGTGAGCGACGTGGTCAAGGTCGAGGGTGTGCAAGCCCGCCCGAGCCAGGTGCCGCGCCACATGGGATTTGCCGCTGGCGATGCCGCCGGTGAGGCCAACCCGCAGCACGGCGCCTCAGGCGGTCGCGGCGGCCCGGACCGTGTTGCGGAGCAGGAGCGCGATCGTGAGGGGACCCACGCCGCCGGGCACGGGCGTCACTGCCGAAGCGATCTGCCGCACCTCGGGCAGGCAGACATCGCCGACCAGCGCCTGGCCCCGGCGCTCGAAGGCCGCCAGGCGCCCAGGGTCCAGCAGCCGCCGCGCGAGTTCGGGATCCTCGATCCGGTTGATGCCCACGTCCACCACGACCGCCCCGGGCTTCACGTGCTCGCGCCCCACGAAACCGGGCCGCCCAATGGCGGCGACCAGCAGGTCGGCCTCGCGGCAGACCGCCGCCAGGTCGCGGGTCCGCGAATGGCAGACGGTCACCGTCGCGTGGGCGTGGAGCAGCAGCAGCGCCATCGGCTTGCCCACGATGTCGCTGCGGCCGACCACGACGGCGCGGCAGCCCGCGAGCTCCACGCCGCTGCGCGCCAGGAGCTCCATCACTCCGGCGGGCGTGCAGGCCACGAAACGCGGTCGCTTCTGGACCAGCAGGCCCACGTTCTCGGGGTGGAACCCGTCCACGTCCTTGCGGGGATCCACGAGGTCCAGCACCTGGCTGGCGTCGATCTGATCTGGCAACGGGAGCTGGACCAGGATGCCGTGGATGTCGGACCGTTGGTTGAGGCTGCGAACCTGCTCGAGCACCTGTGCGCTGGTCGCAGACGCGGGCAGACCCAGCGTCTCGTGGTGGATGCCCAGCTCTTCGCAGGCCTTCATCTTGTTGCGGACGTAGACGGCCGAGGCAACGTCGTCGCCCACCAGCAAAACGCCCAGTCCGGGCCGCCGGCCCGCGGCGAGCAGGCGTCCGATCTCGGCCCGAAGCTCGTCGCGAATCGCCTCGGCGCTTGCGATGCCGTCGAGTAGACGTGCGCTCACGGGCGGGGATCTTACCTCAGCGCCCGAGGTTGGCCCGGCCGGACCAGGACGACGATGGTCAGCACGGCGCCCAGCCCGCTGAGACACAGGCCAAGGACCAGCCCGGGGGCAGCGTAGAAGACACGCACCTCGTGCCGGCCGGCGGTCAGCGCCACGCCGCGGTGGCGCCCGTTCGCACGCACCACGGACGCGCTGCGTCCGTCCACGAGGGCACGCCAGCTTGGCGTGAAGTTGTCCCGCATCACGAGGAACCCGTCGCCATCGAGCTCGACTTGATACCGCTGGTCGCCGGGCGTCTCGCTCCGAGTCAACACAGTGCCGCTGCGGCAGGTGGCCAGGGCCGCGGCCTCCAGGGCGACGTCGCGGGACGGGTCGAAGTCGGGACCCAGTGCGCGGCGCTGCGCAGAGTCACGATCGGGCTCTGTGCTCACGTGGCACGCGACGTAGTCGCGCGGCCAGGGCGCCTCGAGCTCGTAGACCTGGATCGTGACCCCTGGCAGGCCGGTGGAGACCTGCGCACGTAAACGCAGCGCCGGACTCTGGGGAAAGTCCAGGCTGACGACGCGCGCCACCGACCCGTTGCGGAGCGTGTCCAGCACCGCCGAGTCCACCTGCGCCGGATCGTACTGACGGGGGCGCAGCGCCAGCGGGTTGGGCACGAACCCGTGGCGGTCGATGCCCTCCACGGCCGCCACGCCGTCGAGCAGGTTGGCAAAGGGCGTTTCCAGCTGCCGCAGCAGGTGGAACGCCTGGAGATGCAGCCCGGGCGTTTGCCGCGCCAGGAGCGCGCTCATGGTGGGCCCCGAGCCAGCCGGGTAAGAGAAAACCCGGTTGGAGCCGAGGTCGCTCAGCTCTCGCTTCATCTCCGGCAGCAGATCGTAGAAGGGTGAGGGCACCTGGGGGTTGACGCCAGAGCCGGCGCGCGCCACATCGGCCAGCGCGAGCAGGCTCAGGAGCACGCCGCCTCGCGCGGGTGGGAGCCGCCCGACGCCGATCGCGAGGGTCAGGCCGGCGGTCGAGAGCGCAAGGACCACTCCCAGGAGAGCACTGCGCGACACCATGGGGAAGGCCATCCGGGTCATCGCGGGATCGGCCCCCAGCCAGGTGGTCACCCAGTCCGGGTGCAGCCCGACGCCGAGAGCCAGGGTCGCCGCCAGCGACGCGAGG
>Ga0187893_10004583_pt1 | contig 26073 bp, 7 predicted proteins | sample MA1701074metaG_FD_139574 | JGI IMG/M metagenome (GOLD analysis project Ga0187893, IMG submission 139574) | White microbial mat communities from a basaltic lava cave in the Kipuka Kanohina Cave System on the Island of Hawaii, USA - MA170107-4 metaG ... | reverse complement strand
CTCCACCTTCACGCTGATCGCGGTGTCCTCTCCGAGCGCGCTCGCCGGAACGCTCAGCCGCGCCGCGCCGTCCTCCACCACCACCGGCGCGCTGCCGCCCGTCTTCCCGCGCACCGCCTCGCGGCCGGCCAGGATGTCCAGGTGCACGATGCCCGAGGTCAGCTCCGCCGTCTCGAACGTCCGCTTCGGCGTCACCGGGAACGTCGCCGCAAGCGTGTTCGCAGAGACCCCGGTCGCGCCTTCGGCCGGCGGGTTCCGGTACAGCAGCACGTCTTCGCGGCGCGTCTCTTCGCTGGCGACGCGGCCGTCGGCCAGCGTGTAGGTCTCGCGGATCTCGGCCTGCACCACGGTCCCGGAGGGCAGCGCGGCCGGGCTGGTGACCGACAACGCGCCAGCCGCGGTTCCGCCGGTCGGCGCGATCACCGCGGGCGAGACGCGGCCGCTGCTCGCCGCCGTCGCCGGCAGCGCGACCATCTCGGCACCCGCCAGCACGCCGCCCGGATTCGGGATCGCGAGCGCCGGATCCTGGACGTCCGCGACGGTCACGGCGAAGGCGCCCGCGCCGGGCAACGTGGCGGAGACGCTGCCGACGACGACGGGAAGCGCCGCGGAGACCAGCGTCCAGGCGTGCAGCGTCGCGTTGTACTGGACCAAGTGGACGCTCGTCGCCGACGCCGGCAGCCCGCCGATCGTGGCGGGCACGTTCGCGCCCTCGCCGCGCCAGTCGAACGCCGCCAGCGGGCTCCAGCCCAGCGGCAGCAGCCCCGGCAGGCCCTGCGCCGACAGCAGCGTGAGCTGGTGCGAGCCGTCGGAGAGGGCAAGCGTCACGGGCCCCGCCACGACCGCGCCGTCGGTCGCTGCCTTGGGCTCCGCGAGCGGCGTGAGGCGCGCGTCCACCGGGACGTTGCCGACGCCCGACTCGACCGAGATCTCCCGGTCCGCGGGGGTCATGCCGGCCGTGGCGATCGTCACGATCGCCTGTGCGTCGGCGACCGGAAGCGTGTAGCGCCCGGTCGCGTCGGTCGTGGTGGCGACCGCGCCGGGCCCGACCAGCACGGCGGTCGCGCCGGCGATCGGCAGGCTCGAGGTGTCGTCGAGCACCTGGCCGACGATCACGCCGTTCGCGGCCACGCGCACGCCGCGGGAGGCGGTCGCGGTGTTGCCGGCGCGGTCCGTCGCGGTCAGCGTCACCGTGATCGTGTCGCCACCCTCCGCGCAGTCGGGCACGACGAGCGCGAGCACGTAGGGCGGAGCCGTCAGGTGCGCGCTGCCCGCGGCGCACGCGGCGGTCACGGCGGCCTGGAGGTCCACCGTCGCGACGCCCACGGCGTCGGTGACGCTCGCGACCGCGTCGGCCTGCTGGCCGCGAGCGACGCGCTCGGGCGCGCTCAGGTCGACGAGAGGCGCGACGCTGTCGCGCGTCACCACCAGCTCCGCGTCGACGCTGCGCCCCACGCCGTCCGTGGCGGTCGCGACCAGGTGGTTGTCGCCCTCGTCGAGCGCGACCGTGGCCGTGAACGTGTACGCGTCGGCGCCGGACGGCGTGACGGTCGCGGCCGTGCCGCCCACGGCGACGCTGACGGTGGACCGCGACGTGACCGTGCCGGTGACGGGGGCGGTCGACTGCCGCGTCAGCGTGCCCGAGGCAGGCGACGTGATCGCGATCGTCGGAGCCGTCAGCGTCAGGACGATGTCGCGCGTGACCGTGACGCTGTTGCCGGCCGCGTCCGTGGCCACGATCGTCAGCGTCTGCGCGCCCTCCGCGAAGCCGCCGAGCGTCGCCTGCCAGGCGCTGCCGGTCCGGACGGCGCTCTCGCCGTTGACCGTGACCGTCGCGTTCGACGCGTCCGCGACCGTGCCGGAGACGACGACCGGCAGGCTCATGAAGACCGCGCCGTTCGCCGGGCCGCCCACCTGGAGCGCGGGCGCGCTGCGATCGACCAGGATGGTGACCGCGTGCGTGCTGGCGTTGCCCGCCGCGTCGCTCGCGGCGATCGGGAACGTTCGCGCGCCTTCTGCGACGAGACTGACGGCGCGACTGAAGGAGCCGCCCGCGAGCGCGAGCGCCGCGCCGTCGAGCGTCGCCGACACCGGCGTCGCATCCGTGATCGAGCCCGCGATCGTGAGCGAGCTGGCCCTGGTCACGAGGCCCTCGGCCGGCTCGTCGACCGCGATCGCCGGCGCGACGGAGTCGATCGTGACGTTGCGCCGGGCGGACGCGGTGTTGCTCGCCGCGTCGCGCGCGGTAGCCACGATCGCGAACGGACCGTCCAGCGCCGGGACGCGCGCCGTGAAGGCGCTGCCCGAGACGTCGGCCTGCTGGCCGTTGACGTCGACCATCACCGCCGACGCGTCGGTCGCGGTTCCAGCGACGTCCACGACCGGGCCGCGGAGATAGGCGTCCTCGCTCGGGCTCGAGATCGCGACCACGGGCGCGCTGCGATCGACGTGCAGGGTCACCGAAGCCTGGGCGCTGTGGCCGGCGGCGTCGGTCGCCACCGCCGTCACGGAGACGTCGGGTCCGTTGCCCGCGCTGATCGTCGCGGTGAAAGCGCCGCCGCCGTCCACCACGGCCGCGGTCCCGTTGACCGTGACCCCCACTGGCGTGGCGTCCGTGACGTGGCCCGCGATCTCGACCGACGTGGAGGTGACGTACTCGCCGTTCGTCGGACGATCGATCACGACCTGCGGCGCGCCGGTGTCGAGCACCACGGTGCGCGGGGCCGACGTGGCGGCACGGCCGAAGCGATCGCTCGCGGTGACCGTGAGGGCGTTCGAGCCCTCGGCGAGCGGGACGGCGCACGTGAAGGCGCCCGACGCGACGGTGCAGCTCACGCCACCTGCCCCGCCCTCGGCAGTCGCGGCCAGCTGCGGGTCGGCGTCGGCGACCGTGCCGGTCACTTCGACCGGCGACTGGCCGACGATCGCGCCCTGGCCCGGCGCCTCGATCGAGACGGCGGGAGCGAGCGTGTCGACGGTGACGGAGGCGGTCGCGGCTGTGACGTGCGCCGCCCAGTCCTGGACCTCCAGGCGGATCAGGTGCGCGCCGTCGCCGAGCGCGAGCGTGCCCTGCAGGCTGGTCGCCGTGGCGCCGACGTCCGCCGTCCGATCGGTGCCGTCGACGAGCAGCTTGACAGACGCGATGCCGGCGACAGAGGTGTCGCCGAACGTCGCCTGCACCGCGACGCTGGCCTGGCCAAGATAGGCGCCGTCCGCGGGTGCGGAGAGCGTGGCCGTCGGCGGGATCGTGTCCACGACGAACGTCGTGAACGCCGAGATTGCCGCGTTGCCCGCGCGGTCGCGCACGCCGACCGCAACCGTGTGCGAGCCCTCCGCGAGCGCGTCCTCCGGCAGCAGCGTCGCCGTCGCCGCGCTCGCGCCTGCCACGAGGCGCGCGCCCCGGTCCGTCGCGTCGACCGCGAGCGCGACCAGCCCGGTGTCGACGCCGCTGCGATCGTCCGCGTAACGGATCACGAACGACGGCGTCTGCGTCGCGACGACGTCGCGGTCGGCCGGCTGCTCCACCAGGTACGTCGGGGGCACGGTGTCCACGTCGAAGCCCGCCTCGGCCGCCGTCTCGTTCCCGGCGGCGTCGCGCACGACTGCGCGCAGGTGATGCGTGCCGTCGGCGAGAACGGTCGCGATCGTGCCCGTGGCCGAGTCGGCGGACGGCGTGAACAGGGATGTGATCTCGACCTCGTCGGGCGCCGAGCCGGAGCGCAGGAACACGCGCAGCGTCGCGCTCGCCACGCCCGAGGCGCTCGCGCCCGGATCCGCGTAGGCCAGCCGCACGTCCGGCGTGGCGTCGTTCGTGAACGCGAGCGGCGCAGTGAACGCGAGCGTGGGAGCCTGCGTGTCGACCACGAACGATCCCGTCACGTCGGTCGCGTTGCCGGCGCGGTCCTGGACGACGACGCGAACAGAATGAGTTCCGTCGGCGAGCGGCGCGGATGCGGCACCGGTCGCTCCCGAAGCGCCGAGCGCGAAGCGCGGTGTCGAGTCGGTGCCGTCGATGAAGATCCGGGTGAAGCCGGGATCGATCCCGGTGCCGCCGTCGGAGAAGCTGACCTGGATCGCAGGCGTCGGCGACGAGCCCAACGAACCGGGCGCCGGCGCGACCAGCGCCGCCTGGGGCGCGATCGTGTCGCGCGTGAACCAGGAGCTGGCGGTGCCGCGGTTGTGGGCCTGGTCCTGGATCTCGGCCGCGACGTCGTTCCTCCCCTCGACCAGGTCGGGCAGGTTCGCGGCCGCCGAATCCGGGCCGACCGTGAAGCCGGCCGTACGGTCCGCGCCATTGACGCTGATCTTGAGCGCGGCGAGGTCGACGCCCTGCCCGTCGTCGTAGGTCACGAGGATCTGCGGCGACGCCTCGCGAGTGACGAGGCCAGGCGGCGGCTGCAGGATCCGGATGTTCGGCAGGGTGGCGTCCACGAAGAAGTTCCGCGTCGCCGCGGCGGCGTTCCCCGCGCGGTCGGCGATCGACGCCGTGAAGACGTGCGCGCCGTCCGCCAGCGGACCGACGACACCCATCGCGCCGTCCGGACCCTGTCCGAGCGCGACGACCGTGCCGTCGATCTTAGCGACGAAGCTGGCCAGCGCCAGGCCCTGGTCGTCGGCGTACTGGACGATGACCTCCGGGGTGGCCGTGCCGAGCCGCGCGCCCTCCGCGGGCTGCCCGATTGTAACGGTCGGCTTCACGACGTCGACGACGAATGCCGTCGTGCCCGAGCCCTGGTTGCCAGCAAGGTCCTTGATCGTCGCGGTGATCGTGTTCGGGCCGCTGGGCAGCGTCAGCTGCGCGGTCGCCTCGGATGCGGTCTTGGCGAAGAGCGCGCTGCGGTCCTGGCCGTTGACCATGACGACGAGCGTGACGAGGTCCAAGCCTGAGCCGGCGGCCCCGCCGTCGGCATAGGCGACCCGAGCGAGCGCCGAGCTCGACGCGAGGTAGGCGCCGTTCGCCGGCGCCGTGGTCTGCACCTGTGGGGCGGACGCGTCGACGCGGAACTCCGCGGTCGCCTGCCCTTGGTTTCCGGACCGGTCGCGGATTGTCGCGCGGAGGCGATGGACGCCGTCGGCGAGAGCGAGGCTGGCGGGGACCGTGGCGTTGGCCTCGCCCGACTGTTTCGTGAACAGCGCCGTACGGTCGACGTCGTCGAGGAACACCTGCAGCGTCGCGGTGTCGACGCCGGAAGCGCCCGCGCCGGGATCGCTGTAGCGCACCAGCAGGTCCGGCGTGTTGTCGCGCGTCAGCGCCGGCGGCGCCGCGATCGTCAGCACCGGCGCCGTCGTGTCTCCGCTGCTCCCGCAGACGGTGATCGTCAGGTAGGAGTCCGGCGCGCTCCGCAGCTCCACTTCGAGGCGGTTCGACGAGGCCAGGTTGACCCCGCGCTCGAGCGTGGCGACGTTCTGGTTGAAGTCCGACTGCCGCAGGATCTCCACGTCGTTCAGCTCCACGATCGCCGACGAGATGCGGTGCGAGCCGTTCGCCTCCCCGTTCCGCACGTTGAGCGTGAACGGCGCGCGCGCGGCGGGCGGCAACGCGAAGGTGTCGGTGTAGTGGTCGGGGCTGCCCGAAGTCCGCGTGTAGCGCTTGGGTCCGAAGATCGTAACGGCGCAGTTGGCCGGAGGAGGAGGCGGCGGCGGCGGCGTACACCGCAGCGAGCTGGAAGACGCCGAGACGGTGCGGGTCTGGCCGTCGGGCCCCTTGAGCGTCCAGGTGAGGCTACTGCCGTTGAACGCGACGCCGAACGCGGCGTTCGGGTAGAACGGCGTCCGGCCCGGCTGGAACGTCTTCGGCTGACCGCGATCCTGCGGGTTCGGGCTGAACTTGTTGTTGCTGCCGACGTTGATCGTGACGGCGTTGGCGTTGTCGTTCTGATAGCCGAAGTAGGCCGTGTAGGCGCCCGCGCCCTGCTCGGTGACACACTCGAAGATCGGACGCACCGCGGCCGTGTCGCCGCCGCCTCCCGTGAGGAGAGGCAGGACGGCGCTGGACAGCGCCGCGGGAACCGGGGCGCCGAGCGTGGCCGGACGGACGTGCGATGCGCTCGCCGACGCGCCGACCCGCGCAACGGCGCTCGGGACGGCGGCCACCGCGGGCGGAGCTGCGGCCCACACCGTGGTGGCCGGCATCACCCACGACAGCACCAGCGCCGTCAGGCGCCGGAACACGCCGTGGCTCGACTTCAGTTCTCGATCGCGCACGTCAATCATTGCGTCCTGCTTCCGTCGTCCGCTCACGGCACGACAAAGTTCACGATGGCCGCCTTCTCGGCGGCGGTCAGGCCCGTCAACGCCTCGGGATCGCTCAGGTCGGCCAGCGCCTCCGCCTGCGCGAGCGTGCCGGCGACGTCGCCGTGCTCTCGCTGCGCGCTGAACCTCAGCACCACCGCCTTCTGCCCGGGGGCGAGCGTCAGCTGCCCCTGGTCGTAGATCACCGTCCAGGGTCCGTCGACGTAGAAACCGGTGTCGTAGTGGAACACGCCGGTCGCCGCCGGGCTCGAGTACACCCAGGCCATCGCCGGCGAATCGGGATCGGCCTCGTTCGTCATCACCGCGAACGAATCCTCGGCGTCGAAGGCCGCGTCGCCACTCGAGGTGGCGACCACGTCCCAGCGACCGAGCGGCGTGTTGTGGCCCTGGTCGATGTCGTAGCCGAGCGCCAGCGGCGCGGCGGTCAGGTTCTCCACGACCTCCATGATCCGGACGAAGCGGCCGCTGGCCGGGACGAAGAAGCGCTTCTCGGTGCGCACCCCCAGGCCCTGCGCCGGCTCGACCGAGACCTGGCGATTCGACAAGCCCAGGTGTCCGTAAGGGCCGGTCACGGTCGGGAGATACTCGCCGTCCGGTCCGACGTAGATCTCGGAGTAGCCCGTGCAGTAGGGATCGCACTCGTCGTCGACGGTCGCCCGGACGTCGTCCGCCGAGCGCACCACGTAGGGATGCCCGTCGCCGCCGGTCAGGTCGAACGGGAACTCGCGGCGATCGCCGACGCCGATCACGATCTCGTTCGTCTGCTCGAGCACGATCCGGGTCTGGCCCCACCCGAGGTCCGGAGGCGTGCTCCCGATCCGGACGTCCACGGTGATCTCCGGGACCAGCGGAAGCGTGGCCGTGCCGTTCGCGTCCAGCACGCCGCTCACGCGATAGCGGCCTGCGTAAGCCTCGCTCGTCACCTCGAACGGCAGCCCGGCCGCGGGCTGGCCGGTGCCGTCGAAGACGCCGACGACGTGCAGCGCGCCGAAGCTCTCGTCCTGGCCGAGCTGCACGACGACGCTCGTGGTCTGCTCGCGGTTGACGACCACCGGCTCAAGCACGGCCGTCCGGTGCGTGACCGGGTGCATCGCGAACAGCTGATAGCTGCCGGTGCGGGCCGCGAACGAGAACGCGCCGGTGTCGTCGGCGTCGAGCTCGTCGACGAACTGGCCGTCGCCGCTCAACAGCGAGATGCGTGCGTTCGGGACGGGACTCCCGTCCGCGTCGATGACGTCGCCTTCGATCGTTCCGTTCGACGTCAGGGCGAACTCGACCTGGACCGTCGCCGCAGCATCGAGGCTGGCCGTCGCTTCGGTATCGTACGGGGAGCCCAGGGTGACGCGGACTGCTCCGGCCGGCACGCCCGTCAGCTGGGCGTCGCCGTTGTCATCGAGCGCCGCGCTCGCCTTCCACGGCGCATAGCCGCCGACCGTCACCGCGACCTCGACACCGGCCAGCGACGTGGCGGGGTCGTCGATCGACGCGTGGACGTTGACCGTGCCGAGATCGCCGTCCGCGAGCAGCACGACGACGGTCTCGTTCGTCTGCCCATCCGCGACCCCCACGGTGCTGCGCCCGGGCCGGTTCGACGCGGCGACCGCGACAACGGTGTAGTCGCCGGGCGCGACGTTCGTGAGCTCGAACTCCCCCGCCGCGTCGGCATCGGTCTCGGCGGCGGTCGATCCGTCGTTCGCGACGACCGTCACATGCGCCGCCGCGGGCGTGCCGTTCGAGTCCTCGACGCGGCCCGCAAGGCGCGTCAGCCCGGGGATCTCGAAGTTGGCGATCGCGGCCTTGTCCTCGGCCGTCAAACCGGCGAGCGCCTCCGGATCGCTGAGGTCCGCGAGCGCCTGCACCTGGCTCTCGAAGCCGGGATCGCCGGCCGCGCGGAGCACGGTGAAGGTCATGAGCGCCCGCGTCGCGCCGGCCGGCAGCGTCAACGGGTGCGTGACGTCGAAGCTGCCGGGATAGGTTCCGGCATCCGCACAGTCACCGACGCCACCCCGATCGAAGCGTGCCTCGGTCGCCACCAGCAGGTTGCCGATGACCATTCCGGCGAGGTTCCCGCCCACGGTCCGCGTGGCCGTGACGTAGTGGTCCGACGCGTCGAAATCGGCGTCGCCGCTCGAGCTGCCCAACAGCTCCCAGGCGTTGAAGCAGCCGGTTGCCGGCGGCTCGCCGGGATCGAGGCTGAGCGTCGACGGGAGGTCCACGGCGACCGGCTGGGTGCGCGTGTTGGTGAGGATCGTCAAGGTGCGCGCGAAGGCGCCCGAGGCCGGAACGAACTCCTGCTTCCGGATCACGAGGCCGTCCCGGATCTCGCGCAGCGAGCGATAGGCGCGTCCTGTGTACTCGGCCTGCACCACCGGCAGATAGGAGGACCCGTAGAAGTACCCGCCGCCGGCGACCGCCACGCTGGTCGAGACCGGCTGCACGTCTCTCGCGGCGTCGCACGCGCTCTCGAGGCCGTAGCCGCCCAGCGGTCCCTCGAGGAAGGGCGCGATCTCATGGCTGCCCTGGATCAAGGTCAGGCCGGTCACCGCGCCGGAAGCGAGCTCGCCCTCGGCCGCGGCAGGATTGAACGAGTTGCAGGTCGCGGCATCGTACTCCCCGTAGAACACGACCCGGTAGCCGCCGACGGGAGCGACGAGGTTGAACGAGCCGTCGGGGCCCGTCGTGATGGTCCCGTGCCAGCCGCCGAGCGTTCCGGATCGCGTCGGCGCCTCGAGCGCGTCGAAGCTGACGTCGCGCACGACCGGCGCGCCATTGCTGTCGAGCAGGACGCCCGAGATCGTCCCGGTGGCGGTCAGCGTGACGTCGAGCGTGAGATCCTCTCGAGCGACCACCGTCCCGGTCTCGCTCAACCCGGGAATGCGGTCGACCGGGCTCTCGCCGAACGCATACACGGCGCCGGTGCGGACGTGCGGGAACACGAAGCGTCCTTCGGCGTCCGCGACGATTGGCCCGCGCGTCCAGCCGAGCGAGACGCTGGCGCCCGCAACCGGATCGCCACTGTGATCGTGCACGGTGCCCACGACGCGACCGCTCTCCGGCAGCGTGAGGTTGACGGTGCGGATCGTCGGCGCCAGGTAGTCGAACGAGAAGGAGCTCGACGCCGACAGGTTCGAGCCGTCGTTGACCGACGCGCCCACCGACGGGAAGACCGAGCGGCAGAAGCTGGACGACGTGTCGCAGCGGCGCCAGTTCGGAGGCCCCACGAACTGGTAGCTGCCGTCGGCGGCCGTCGTCGTCGAAACGCAGGACTGCGAGAAGAGCACCTGGCCGCAGGCCGCCACGAGCGCGCCCGCGACGCTTTCGCCAGTCGGCTCGCGCAGCGTTCCGCGCAGCATGTGGACCGCGATCGAGAAATCCTCGACCTGCACGCCGCCGTCGAGCGTCACGCTCCGGGTGCGGCTCTGGCCGGCCACGGTCACGTTCAGCTGGTAGCTCCCCGAGGGCAAGCCGGTGAACTGGTACTCACCTGCCGAGTCGGTGGTGCGGCTGCCGAACCCGCTCAGCGCGACGACCGCGCCGGCGCCCGGGGTGCCGTCCTGGAAGCGGATCGTGCCGCGCAGCGTCGAGGTCCCGTCCACGAACGCGATCTCGAGCGCCAGCGTGCCGTCCGCCGCAAGCGCGCCCGACGCTTCGTAGAGGACGCCGCTGTCGGGATCCGCGACGCGCGCCGTGACCTGGCCGGCAGGCAGCGAGACCGTCGCGCTGCCGTCGGCGCCGGTCGTCTGGTGTCGCGCCCGATCCGCCGCCGGCGCCGCCGCATCGTCGCTTTCGAAGGCGACGTCGAGACCGGCGAGCCCGACCACGCCCCGTTTCACGGTCGCCGTGACGGTTCCGTGCGCCGACACCGCGATGTCCGCGTTCGACTCGCCGGGCTCGGCCACCGAGCCGGCGGCGGAGCCGATCACGACCCCGGCCGCGTCGATGGCGTCCGCGACGAACGGACCGGCCGGAATGCCGACCACGCGGTAGCGTCCCGACGTGTCGCTCGTGGCATTCGCGATGAAGAGCCCGGCCGACACGCGGACACGCACGCTCGAGGCCGGCAGCCCGTCGCCGCGGCGCGTCACCGTGCCCGTGACGGCTCCGGTCGGCCGAACCAAGGGCAGACTCTGGCTGCCGCCGACGTCGAGCGCGAAGCCCCCGGTCTGCGACGTGGCCGCGCGCGCGACGAACGCGTACGCGCCGCTCGCCTGCGGCACGAATGAGAACGTTCCCGCGCCCGACCCGACCAGCGCGCCCGCTGGGTCGTACGCTTCGACGAGCGGAGCCGACAACGCGCCGAGACCGCCCGCGGCTTGACCCGAGAGCGATGGCGAGACCAAGGCGCCCGCGGACAACTGGGCACGGAATACCAGCCGCTCGCCCGCCACGCGCAGCGCGCCAGGCACGTCGAGATCGAGCGAGCTCGTCGCGCCGGCCAGCACGTTGACCGTTTCTTCGATCGGCGAGCCGCCGTTCGAGTTGAAGCGATGCGCGCGCACGCGAACCGCGCCGGTCGGCGCGGGCGCGTAGGAATAGTGGCCGGCGGCGTCGGTGGTCGTCTCGCCGGCCACCACGCCATCGACGTCGACGACGCGGACGCGCACGTTGGGGAGGACGACTCCAGCACGGCGTACGGTGCCGGTGATCGTCCCTGACACACTGTCGACGGGCGGCAGCTCGATCGCGACGTCGACCACGTCACCTTCGTTCACGAACGTCGCGTCCACGATCCGCCCGAGCGAGTTCGAGCCCGGATAGAGCGCGCGCACCTGGAGCGCGTAGCCCACGACGTTCGAAATCCCGCGCCGGCCGAGCACGTCCGTCGTGAACGACGGCACGAAATCGGGGCGCGCGTCCGAGCGCCAGGCGAGCGTCGCGCTCTGAACGGGCAGCCCGTCGGAGGTCACTGTGACGTTGAGCTGGCCCCGCGGCGGAACCACGACGTCGAGCGCCGCGTCCACGCCCGCGACGATCGTGACGTGACGCACCACAGTCCCCAGGATCGCGCTCCTCGTGACCGACAGCGTGTAATCCCCGGGTGGGACGGCGGCGAAGCCATAGGCGCCGTTCACGTTAGACAAGAGGAGCACGACCGCGCCGTCGGCGCTTTCGAGGCGGACGGTGGCCATGGCCGCGCTGCCCGTCGTGGTGTGCAGCGTGCCGTGGACTCCGCCGGTGGGCGGGAACACGACGTCGCGCACGCTCCGCTGATCGGCGGCGATCTCGACGGTCGTGGAGAGCGTCGCGCTGCTGGCCCCGGGCAGCCACGCCTCGAGCGAGTAGGTCCCGGGCGTCAACAGGACGTAGCGGTACGTGCCGGCGGGCGCCGATCGGTCGGCCAACTGCGCGACGTGAGCCGCGTCGTACAGGAAGACCTTGGCGCCCAGCACCGGCGTGACGCCGTCGGACTGGAGGAGGCGTCCGACGAGGACGCCGGTCCCCGAGAAGACGATGTCCTGCGTCGCGCGCCCCGTCGGCCCGAGGTCGCCGTCGCCCGAGATCGACAGCTCGGCGAAGCCCGGGGGGTTGACGGTGTCGACGACGTCGACGACGCGGACGCTCCTGGCTCCGTTCACGTTCGGAACGTCGAGGTCCAGCGCGCCCGGCACGCCCGCCGCAAGATCGCTCTCGCTCGACCATAGGACGTGGTTGAGCGCGTCGCGCACTTCCACGCGGGCCCGCAGGAAGTTCGCGCCGCGCAGGCGGACGTGCTGGACCGCGGCGTCGTTCGGCAGGCCGACCTCGAAGAACGGCGTCCCCGCGGCGGGATTCGCGCGGTCTCCGGCCCGCCAGCTCCAGACCAAGCTCTCGTTGCCGTCGACCGCCGTCTCCGGCTCGAGGCTGCCGGTGCTGCTGTAGCGCAGCGTGCGGCCCGCAGCGGTCGTCAGGTCGCGGGTTCCCACGGCAGCGAAGTCGCCGGATGCGACGGCGATCCTCGCGCCCGAGACCGCGCTCAGCTCGAAGGACTGCCGGGGTACCACCACGCGGCTCGGCTCGAGCACGAACGCGCCCGCACGCGTGAAGCCCTCGTTCGGGGCATTCAGATAGAGGCTGTTGCTGCGGAGGCGGACGACCACGGCGTCGGAGATCGAGGTCTCCCCGTCGCCGGCCAAGACGCGGCCGGTGACGACGCCGTCGGCTGGCGGCAGCGGCGTCAGCGCGCTGTGGAGGTCCGCCGGGACGTTGAAGTTCGCGATCGCCTGGGCGTCGTCGGCGGAGAGCCCGATCAGGGCCTCCGGCGGAAGCGCGCCAAGGCGCTCGGCGGCCGCGCGCGCGCGCGCGCGATCGGACTCGACCGAGAGCAGGTGCAGGAACGCGACGCGGCCTCCCGCCGGGACGGTGACCGCGTTCCAGCGATAGCGTGTCCGCGAGGCGTTGCCGGCGAGGCTCGAGACCGACGCCGCCGGCGCGGCCGCGCTCTCGCCCGCGTAGACCACGGCGAGCGGCGGGTTGTGAGCAGGGCAGGGCTGGACGAGGCAGCCGTAGTAGTCGGACGCGTTCGCGTCGTCCAGCACCAGCCAGCGATCCGTGGGATCGACGCTGGCGTCGTCCGAGGAGCTGTCGACCACGCCGTCGAACCCGCTGGTCGCGCCCGAGAGATGCACGTCCTCCTGGACGTCGACGGTCACCGGGCTCGCGCTCGGGTTCTCCAAGACGTCGATGTAGCGGACGAAATAGCCGTCCGCAGGCAGGTAGGCGCGCCGCGTCACGTTCAGGCCGGCGAGCCCGTCCTGGCGCACGACGATCTCGCGACCGTCGAGCGCCGTCGCGCCGAGATAGCCCGAACCCACGAACGTGGAGCCAGCGCCGACGGCGATCAGGGTCAGGCGCGGGGCCCCGCTGCCCGTCACGGTGCCGTCGCCGCCGAACATCCCGTTCGGGCCGTTGAACACTCCGTAGGCCGTGGGCCGGCCGATCGCCGCGTCCTCGTAGACCGTCCACTGGATGCCGTTGCCATCGAAGCGCGTCTGGGGGAGCTGGACGGCGTTGTCGAGGATCGTGAGGTCGGCGCTGACGGTCTGGCCGTCGCGATCGATGCGGCCGGACTTGAACGCGCTGTTCGCGCCCTGGCTCGCGTAGAGGTTGAACGCGCCCTGCGGGACGTAGCGGACCGTGTAGCGGCCGAACGCATCGGTCGTGGCGTTGACGCTGAGGAACAGGTTCGGGTTGAGGCTCTGCAGGCTGACCGTCTGGCTCGGCAGCGTGTTGCCGTCACCGTCGCGGACGGTACCCGTGACGGTGCCCGCCGGCGCGAACACGAGGTCGGCGCTCTGCACGGGATCCTGCGCGGTCAGCGTCACGTTGCGCGCGGCGCGCACGCGGTCGCCGAGTACCGCCTCCAGGCGGTACCCGGTCAGCAGGAGATTGTTGATCTCGAAGCTGCCGTCGTTCCCAGTGACGTACGTCTGGCTGGCGCCCAGCGCGCGAACGACCGCGCCCACCACGGGATCGACGCCGTTCGCGGCCAGCACCCGGCCGCGCACGAGCCCGGCCGGCTGCAGGCTCAGCGTCACGTCGCGCGTCTCGCCGGCTGCGAGCGTGGTCGTGGTCCGCGCCGCGCTGCCGCGGATCGGATCGCTCGCGAAGATGGAGACGCTGCCCGCGAGCACGCCGGGCAGGATGGTCAGCCCCGTCGTGTCGGTCTGGCCGGCGCGCTGCCCGATCACCGGGGCCGTGGTCACGGCGCTGACGTCGACGCCGTCGACCGGAGCCCCGTCGCTCTCCTGCACGTGCACGCGCAGCGTTCCGGAGCCGTTCAACACGATCTCGACGACCGCGACGGCCCCGCGCGTCAGCAGCGTGCCGCTCGCGGTTCCGCCGTCACCGGTCTCGAGCTCCTGAGCCTTCGCCTGGAAGCTGCCGAGCGGGACGTTCTCGAAGGCGAACTGGCCGCTGAGGTCGGTGGTCGTCGAGCCGAAGACCCCGGCGTCCTTGAGGAGCAACACCCGCACGCCCGGAGCCGCGGCGCGGTCGTGCTGGAGCACGGTGCCGACGACGCGGCCGGCCGGATCGAGCGCCACCTCGAAAGCCACCTGCCCGCGATCGGTCAGCTCCGGCCCGGACTTGGTGCCGCCGAGACCGCTCGCGGGATCCGAGGCGCTCGCGATCAGACGTCCCGCGGTGACCTCCGGGAACACCGCCACGCCCAGGGGATCCGCGACGCTCGTGAACAAGCGACGACCGCCGTAGCGCGTGGAGTCGGACGTGAGCGTGACGCGGGCGTTCGGAACGACCTGGCCGAAGGCGTCCTTCACGGTCACGGCGACCGAACCGACTCCGTTCATGAGGATCGTGGCGGTGGCGGTCGCCGCTTCCGGGACCTCCACGGAGGTCGAGCCGAAGTCGAGGCTCGTGAGATCGTCGGCCGTGATCGTCACCGGACCGGCAGGGACGCGGTCGAAACGGAAGTGGCCGTTCGCGTCGCTGGTCGCGAACTGGGTGCCGCCTCCGACCCCCACGGCGTCGAGGCTGAGGCCGGACGCCGGAGCGATCGTGACGCCGTCCCGCCGCAGCACCTGGCCCGTCACGGAGCCGGCGCCGCGCAGCGCGACGTCCAGGGTCAGCGCCGAGTCGTCGCCCAGCAGATTGCCGGCGGCGGTTCCGCTCAGGAAGCCGCTCGCCAGGCTGCCGGTCACCGCGACGCGACCTTCCGGAACGCCGGCGATCAGGTAGCGCCCCTCGCCGTCGGCGAGCGTCCTGACGCGGAACGAACCGGACACGAGATCGACGTGGGCACCGGGCACGGCCTCGCCGTTCAGCGTGACGAGCCCCTGGACGCTGCCCAAACCCTCGGCGATCAGCGTCAGGTCCAGGACCTGGCCCTCGTTCTCGAGGACCGTGTCGATCGCCGCCGAACGCGCGGTGAGCGGATCCTGCGCCTCCACGCGCACGTCGCCGGCGGGAACGTAGTCGAACGCGAAGGCGCCGACGTCGCCGGCGCTCTGGGTCGCCAGCTGACCGAGCACCCGCCCGCCGACGCGGAGCGTGACGACTCCGTAGGGGATCGGGGTCTGGGCGTCCCGCTGCAGGAAGTGGCCGCGCACCGCGCCAGTCGCGGTGAGACGGACCTTGACCTCCTGCGTCCCGCCAGGGGCGGTCAGCACCGAGGCGGCGCGGCCGCCGACCAACCCGGAGGTGACCTCCACGCTGAACGGTCCCTCGAAGACGCGCTCGAAGCTCGCAATCCCTTCGTTCGAAGCATCCAGCGACTGCTCGTAGCGGCGGCCGGGGAATTCGACCTCCGTCAGTTTGACGTAGGCGCTTTCGACCGGTTCGTCGTTGCCGTTGACGACGCGGACGCGCACGCTGCCGCGGCCCTTCAGGCGCAGGTCGTGGAGCACGTCCTGGCCTGCGCGCAGGTAGACGCGGTCCTGGGAGACCCCCCCGCTGACCGGGTCGCGCGCGGTCAGCGTGTAGTAGCCCTCCGGGAAGATCTTCGCGAAGTGGAACTCGCCCGCCGCGTTGGTCGTGACGGTGACGTCGGGCAGCGAGCCGCTCGCGGTCACGTTGACGCCGGCGCCGGCAGGGGTCAGGTCGTCCGGCAGGCGCACGATGCCCGAGAGCCGGCCCGCGGTGGTGTTGATCAGGCGCAGCGTCAGGCTCAGCTCCTGACCGTCGACCTGGAGCGTGCCCTGCGCGCCGACGGGCGTCGGCAGGAACGGCTGGCTCGCGGTGACGCCGACCGGCCCGACGTTCACGCGCGGGACCCGGAAGCGGCCGGCGGTGTCGGTCCTGACGCGGTGCGAGACTCCCGGCACCAGCCCGCACGTCGAGAAGCCGTCGTTGACAAAGTGGTTCGAGGAGATCGTGACGTCCGCGCCGAAGGAATTGGCGGACACGGTGCCGTCGAAGTCGAGCACGACGCCCGTGACGGTGCCGGTTCCCGCGAAGCGCAGCACCGCCGACGCGCGCGCCCCGTCCTGGCTGACCGACGCGCTCGCGCGCGCGGCATCGATCACCGTGCCCAGTTGCACGGCCTGCACCGAGACCGTCCCGAGCGGCAGGTTGTTGAACACCACCTTGCCGTCGGCGCCGGTCTTCTTGAAGGCGCATCCGCAGGGGTTCGAGCAGCTGCCGAGCAGTCCCACGTCCTGGTTCGCGACCGGCTGGCCGGCGGCGTTCCTCACCTCGAACTCGGCGCTGCCGAGGCCCGAAAGCGTGATGTCGCGGACCAGCGTCTGCGGCGCGTTCAGCACGAAGCTCACGCTCCCCTGGCGCAGGCCGTCGCGGCTGCCGGCGAGCGCCTGGCGCGCCGCGCCCGGACGCACCGCGATGCCCGCGATCTCATAGCTCCCGTCGTCGCCCGACAGCGTGCCCCGCTCCTCGACGTAGACGATCGCGCGCGCCGCGGGCGCGCCGCCCGGGAGCCTCACGGTGCCGCGCAGCGTGCCGTAGGCGGCGTCGGGCTCGATCCGGATCAGGATGTCACGTCCTTCGAGCTGGTCGCCGGCCGTGGCGGTCCCGGTGATCGAGGCGTAGTCGCGCGTGTTGAGCGCCGCCTGGATGCGGAAGCTGCCGGGCGGCATGTCGTGGAAGGCGTACGCGCCGGTGGCGTCCGTCTCCCTCACGCCCACGAGCGCGGGCGTCTCTCCGGTGTCGGCCACGTAGTAGAGGACCTGGACTCCCGGGACGAGTGTGCGCTCGCCGTCCTGGAGTTTCTCGACCACGCCGCTGACGCTCACGGACGGGCCGAGCAGGGTGACGTCGACCACGCTCGTCGTGCCGGCGCGGTCGAGGCGGCCGGCGCCGTGCCCGACGAAGATGCCCTTCGCCGCGGTCACGTTGACCGGGCCGACCGTGAGACCGGACACCTCGTACCGCCCGTCTCCGTCGGTCTTCGTGACTTCACCGCTCTGGGGGTCGGTCGCGCTCAGCACGACGACGTCCGCGCCCGGCACTGGCTGGTTCGCGAGGTCGCGCACCACGCCGCGCACCGAGCCGCGGCCGAAGAGCACGATGTCCAGCACGATGCGTTGCCCGGCGGCCTGCACGAAGGTGCCGGCGCTCCGCACCGCGCCGGTCGCCGGATCCTGCGTCGTGATCCCGAACGGATAGCCGCAGCCGTCCCGGCGCACGTAACGGAACTCGTAGCGGCCGTCGGCGCCGAGCGCCCGGCTCGCGATTCCCTTGGTGTCCCCGAGCTGCTCCTGGCAGCCCAGGTCCACGTTGTTCGCGTAGGTTACATAGCCCGTCGTCACGGGCGTGCCGTCGGCGTTGACCACGCGGCCGGAGACGATCGCGCCGCGCTCGTGCTCCGTGTCGAGGCGCGACTGCAGCGGAACCGTCGCCGTCGCGCCCTCGTAGCCGCGTGCGTCTTTCATGCCGCTGACCGTGAGGTCCCGCGCGAGGTAGGGGCCCTCGGGCAGGTTCAGCGAGGCGAACACGATGCGCCCCGAGAGCTGCCGCTTGGCGCCGCGCACGCCGTTGTCCTCGATCGCGTAACGCACCGGCTCGGCCGCCGTGGTCGCATCCACCACGCGGTCGAACAGGAACGCGGTGTGGAGGCCGAAGGGACCGGCGCCGTCGAGCGTCTCGGGACCGATCACGGTCGCGGACAGCAGGTGCGGGCCGGACGAGTGGAAGATCTCCGACGGGAGGCGCTCCTCGGAAACCGAGTTTTCCGCCCGCAGGATCGGCAGCCGGTCGGGCCTGGCCAGGTCCAAGATCAGGCGCGCGCCGTCCTCGGCGCCGGAAACGGTGTAGCGCGCGAAGCTGGCGTCGCCGCGCGGCAGCGTGATGGAGAGCTCGCTGATCGCGCCACTCACGGTCAGCTCGTAACGCGAGGCGGCCGGCGCCGCGACCAAGCCGAGCCACTGCGACGAGGATCCGATCGGCAGCATCACGACGCCGGGAACCGAGCCCGCCAGGTCGCTGCGCGTGGTCTTGAAGCCGTCGGACAGCTCCAACGTCAGCGCCGTCCCCGCGTTCGCCGAGAACGAGATGAAGTCCGGGCCGGCTGCGGCGACGTCGGCCATCTCGCGCTCGAACGCCAGCGGCCCGCCGGCGTTCTGAACGGCGCCGACCAGGGCGGCACCCAGCGTGGCGGCCAGCTCGCGGCCCGCGTCGGTCTCACGCAACAGCTGGTCGAAGCCGGGGTCGAGCGGTGACGCGCCGAAGAAGTCGAAGACGAGGTCACGGACGGCGTCGCGCTGCGCAGCCACCGTGTCCTGGCGCAGGCTCACGCGCAGCCCCGCCTCGGCCAGCGCCAGCGCCTTCTGCGCCGCCACGGTGCGGCTGACGCGGGTCACCCCAGCCGGCAGCGTGCCGGTGGGCGCGTTCGCGATGCTCCACGCCTGGCCGAGCACGCGCATCGCCGCGCGCACCACGTCGGGCGGCAGCGTGTCGACCGCGGCCGGCAGGACCAGCGTATCGGGTGACAGCGGCACGCCGCGCTCGCCGACGCCGAGCGCGAAGTTCAGGTGCCCCCTGGCTCCGTCCTGCGTGTCGAAACGCAGGTAGCTGGCCGCCACCTGGCCGGTGACCTCGCTCTTGAACGCGTACTTCAGCGTGGTCGAGTCGCCCGGACGCAGCGTGTTGATCCGCTGGTCGCCGCCGTCGAGGAGCTCGGCGCCGCTGAAGGCGGCCGAGTCGAAGTCGACGTGAATGTCGTTGCCGATCCCCCGGCCGATGTTCGTCACCGTGATGAAGACGTCGAACCGCTCGTCCGTCCGCACCACCGAGGGCGTGGTGAACGTCATGTCGAAGTAGGGGTTGCGCACGAGCACGCCGCCGCTCGCCTTGCCGGCGATGTTCACGGGCCCGGTCGGCAGGCCTTCCAGCACCGCGGCGATGTCGAAGTCGATGGTGTGGAAACCCTCACGGTCGCCACGAATCAGGAACTCGGCCTGGCCCTGTTCGCCGGGACGCAGGACGTCGCCGTCGTCGCCGGTGCCCGGCTCGCCATCGGGACCGAGGCTGCGGACATGGAGCGTCTCGTCCTGCGCGCCGCGCGTCGTGTCCGGCAGCGCCAGGGGATCGTCGCCGCCGCCGGGCGCGCCGTCGGCACCGAAGGGCAGCCTGATGGTCCCGGTGACGTCGTGGACGGAGAGCCCGGAGCCGACCGGGGCGCCGTCCGCAACCAACAGCTGCGCCGAGAAGAACTGCTTGAGGTAGCCGACGTTGCCCGGAATCACGAGCACGCTCGGAATCCGGATCGGCTCCCCCGAGGGCGTCGTGAGCGGGATCCGCGGGCCCGGCGTGCCGTCGGCCTGGGGCGGGGCCTGTGCCTCGAGCAGCATCGGGACGATCGTCGGCAGCGGCGCGACCGAGCCGCGCGGCGGCGGCGGGGGCGGAACCAACGCCTGCGGCAGCGGAATCCCCGCGCGATCGAAGACCACCGGGAAGCTGAAGTTCACCGGCGTCGATTCGAGCTTCAGGCCCAGCGTGAACTCGAAGCCCAGGTAGGCGTCGCTGTCGAGGATGATCCCCTTCTCGCGGATCTCGTCGAGCGTGAGCGGCCGCGTCTTGACGGACGTGACCAGCACCTGGTCGATGATCTGCACCGTGATCGTGCGCGGCTCGACGTCGAGCACGGTGCCGTTGGCTGCGACGACCTGGATGTTCGAGAGGCGGTAGTCGCCGACGATCGCCTGCGGCGGCAACAGCAGCAGCAGCGGATCGGCGGGCTGCGCCTCACCCGGCTGGGGCAGGAACATCGAGCCCGAGGTGCCGGGGCCGGAGAACACCGCCCGGATTTCGAACGCGGAGCCGAGGAAGTCCTGAAGCTGGGCGGCGGACAACGGCGCGCCACCGGCCGTCACGACGATGCGGACGCCCGAGACGAGGTTCTTGGGAATGACGGGGTTGACGGGATCGACCGTGGCCGAGATCCCCGCGAGACGCAGTTCCATCTCGCCGATCTTCCGGAACGGGGCCGCCGCGTTTGCCGGGGTGCTCGCGAGTATCGCGAACGCACACCCAGCGCCGAGCAGGGCGCGGATCGCCCCGGGCAGGGACCCAAGTTGCGGGCACAGTCGTCGTCTCAAACGGGCTCCTCGGCCACGCTGCGTTGTTTGGCAGAGGAGAGTCAGCCGAACTCAGCTGCTAGGCGAAAACGGACGCGGAGTCTACTGGGTCAGCGGCGAAATTGTCAAGCTCACAATGCGCCTGCGGAAACCGGTGACAAGCCTACAATCGTTGCGTCCTCGATGACGGCTGGCGATCACAATGGCTATCCGAGTGACCAACTTGGTTCATGCATTTCAAGAAGTGTTACTCGAGCAGCGTTTTCAACGACTTGGCCGCTACGGGCCAGCCCGCCCGCTCGCGATAAGCCCCAGCCCTCGGCTACGATCGCCGCCTTCCCTCCTCCCGGGTCTCCAAGATGCTCGAGCTCGAAAACCGCCTGATCTCCGCCTTCGCCGCGCGCAAGTCGCTTGAGGAGCAGGCCCGCCAGGCGTTGCTGCAGGCCACCGAGCTGCTGTCCTGCGCCAGCTTGCTGGCCTTGAATCGCCTGACTGCTCACTGTGACCCGCGCGCTCTCCTGCTAGCGCGCTTGCGCAAGACCCAGTTCGAGCTGGCCCAGGCGCGCGACGAAGCGCGCATCCTGCGCTCCCGCATCGAGCGCATCACGGCCCGGGAGCGGCCCCACTACGCTCCCGAGATCCGCTTCCAGATCCTCTGCTTCAAGCACCGCTACCTGCTCTCCGCCGCGGATGCCGCACGCCGTTTCGCGGTATCGATCCAGACCATCCTGCCCTGGGAAGAGGAGGCCCGCGAGCATCCCGAGCGCGACACGGTGGGATCGCTCCTGCGACCCGTCCCGCCGATAACCCGCATGCGAGACGTGGTGCGCGAACTGGTCCGCGACATGAAGCTTCACGGCTTCGGTGGAAACCGCATGGTTGCCCAGGTCGTCACGCGCGCTGTCTGGAAGGTTTCGGCGCGCTCGGTCGGTCGCTTCTGGAAGGAGCGCGTCCCGGCCCCGCCAAGCTCGCGGCGACGGCACAGGCCCAGGCCGATTCACGCGCGCCATGTTCACGACGTCTTCGTCCTGGACCTGACCGACATCCCCACGCTGTTTCGCTCTTCTCCTTCAAGCTGTGCGTGATCCTCGACGTCTTCTCGCGCTTCCCGCTCGCAGCCCGGCTCTTCGCGAAGGAGCCGAGTGCCGACGAGATCGCCGAGCTCGTCGACGTTGCCGCCAGTCGTCACGGGAAGCCCAAGCGCGTGCTCTCGGACCAAGGCCCGCAGTTCACGGCGGAAAGCTTCGAGCGAACCCTGCGCAGACTCGGCGCCCGAGAGCGTTGGGGCGCGATCGGAAGCTCCGGCTCGATCGCCATCATCGAGCGCTTCTGGAAAACCTTGAAAAGCGCCGCGAGCCCGCGCTCGCTCCTCCCTCGAGAGGTCGAACGCAGGCTCGAACTGACCCTGCTCCACTACGCCTATCCACCGCCCCCACCAGGCGCTCGACGGGAGGACGCCGGCAGAGGTCTATTTCGGATTGCCAGAGCCTCTGCCCACTCTCGCGCCGCGAGGGAAGCGCGGCGAAACCGGACCCGACCCGCCCGTCACGATCGTCTTCCTCGATCCCGAAGACGAGCTGCTCCCGATCCTCGTCCCCAAAGCCGCCTGAGCCCGCGCTCGTCCTCTCGCGGCTCGCTTGAAGGGCGGCGTGTCGCCAGCTGGGCTCCCTCCCGAACTCCAGAACCTCTCGCGGCACCTGCTGCTTCTCCGTGCCCTGCTATTTCCGCCGTTCGCGAGCCGCCAAACGATCGCGCCAGAAGCCTTCCAATGCCCATTGCCGCGCTACACACCAATCGAGATCGAGTTCCGGTTCATAGACGGAGATCATCGGCGCCTGCCGTACTTCCTCAGACGTAGCGCCTGACGAGTCCCGAAACCCCATAAGCCACGAAGGCCGCGGTCTGTGACCACGGCCTCCTTCCCCGTCTCTCGCTTCAAGCGCTCGCTTCACTCGTCAAGACCCCTCACGCCGCAATTCTCCCGCCTCGAACTCGACCCTTTCCGTCATCCAGCCTGTGGCAATACCCATTGGGCCACTTCAGTAGATGTACCGGTCGTGGTCTTCGGAGATGTTGCGCGCCAGTGGGGGCTCGGTGATGCAGCCGATCAGCTCCCGGGCGGTCTTCCAGCCCGTGGGGTCGTCGGCGTTGGCCTTGACGTCGCTCGGGATCAGCACCTCGACCTCGGTCTTCTCCCGGAGATGCACCGGTTCTTTGGGCCTGAAGACGCCGCCTTCGTAGATGGCCTTGACCGCCGTCGTCATCACTGCACCTCGGATCGGACGAGCCTCATTCTACCGCGCCCGGGCGCGGTCCCTGGGCCACTGCCGCTCCCGCGGATGGCAGCGCTCGATGACCTTAGCGAGGGCGGCGATGGCTACGCGGGCAGTAGCGCCAGGCCCTCAGGCGCGGCGATGCCGACTCCGCGAGCGGAGCGCCTGCCAGCCGCGTGACGCGGGCGCCGATCTGGCCCGCGCACGCGGCGCGCGGGTGGCCGCGCAGCGAGCGGCTAAGACGAAGACCGCCGAGGCCTCGTCCTCGCCATGGCCTCGGCGCACCTTGTGATCCGTCCGGGGCCGCGGTGAAGCCCCAAGCGACAGCCAGGCCCGCGGGCCAGGATGACAGAACTTGTTCTGTCTAGAGCCGCGCCTGGAGGAAGACGCGCGCCGGAATCAAGACGACACGAGCGGGCGCGCGACCAGCTCGCCGTCCTCGCCGATCTGCTGGTCGCGTGACCGCTCGTCACCTCGCCGCGGCGCGCCACCTCTGCCGCGGCGTGCCCGAGGGCCAAAGCGCGCGGCTGCCGATAACCACGAGGTTTATCGGGCGCAGCGACCAAAGGGAGCGGAGCGCACAGCCCCGGCACCCGGCACGCCACGTGCCCACGACTCCATCACTTAGGTGACACCCGCCCTGCACGGCGCGTGACGGGCGCGACGCCCGCGGGGCGACCTGCGCGCACGCAAAGCCGGAGCCGAAACCGGCGCGCCCACTGATGGACTGGTTGCACTAAAACACGTCACTGCGCCCCATGCGCGTTGGCAGCTGCCCGCAAGACCCGAAGGCGTTCGGTGAGTTGCCGCTCAAGTGCGGTGCCCTCCTGAAGAAGGCCGTGTCCTTCAATGTAGTTACTCCAGGTATCGAGGGCCGTGTCGTACCGCCTCTGAAGCTCGTAGGCGTGGGAGAGGGCCTGAAGAACGTTGAGCCGTACGGGAGGCGGTGTCCTCTCGGGGGTGGGAGTGCCAAACCGCCACCACGCCGTCTTCTGGGCTGCCCGTGGTCGGTCCCGTTCGTACTCCAGCGCCTCAACGAGGCCTTGCAGCGTGAGGTGCTGCTCGATCCACGGAAGGCCTGCGCGCAGCAGAGCCTCTTTCGCCCGCGGGGTCGCCTTCGCGTCTCCTGTCCACGCATACCAACGGGTAGGAGCTTGTGGATCGACTAGTTGATGAAGGTCGCGACTTAAGACGGCGATGTCCGGACCGATGGCATCGATACCAATTGAGAGACGAGGCATGAAGTAGCCCTTCAGACTGGAGGCTCCTTCAACGAGCCATACAGTACCGCGGAGAGCTTCACTGCGGCGAACGAAGGAGCAGCCGTGTGCCTCGTAGCCTAGGCTAACGAGGTCCGCCGTGAGCATGTTGCAGACGGACGCTTCAAATTCCTTCGACACTAAAACACCGAGTTTACGCCAAACTCTGCTGCGCCGCCGACCTCTTTAGCGCCGTCTCCAATCCACTCGGCAAGTTGATTCAATTGGGCCTGGTTTGGCTTTCTCAGGAAGACGTAGACAACCCGCTTACCCGACCGGACGGCATACTGAGCGGTCTGAAACGCCTGGTTGTACTTGACTGCACTAAAGCTCGCCTTTACCTCGTAGATGACGTCAACGGCGTCGTCCACATAATCTAGAATCGCCGCTCCAGCTCTGGATCCGGATCCCGGGCCGGAGCCCAGTTCGAAACCTTCTCGGACGGCGACCTGAGTACGGACGCCCGGGCGGAGGAACCGACCAATCCACGTCTCGAAAGCAATCCCAAGCGGTCCTGTGGCCCTACCACCGAGAGCGGTCAAGGCGCGACGGATACCGCCGAGCTCATGAACCACAATGGGACCGGCGGAAGCCACCGCTCCTCTGAGCTGGAACAGTCCGATCTGTTTCGGAAGTACCCCGAGCTCCGCAGGCGCGAGTGTTTGCGCCACCGTCAAGAAGATTGATGTCAGCCTCGGGACGTAGATGACTGCAAGGGTCGATATCGACGCATTGACGGTCGCCAGACTCGGAAGGTTCCAATCCTGCCCCGTCGGGTCAACGCGGTCGACGGGACCTCCTGCCGCGTAGAGGTACTTGTGTAGGCTGGCTGGATCTTCGTGGCGTCCTGCGAAGCTGTCCATGCCGGCAAAGCGACCACTCTTCGGATCCATCCACCTTGCTCTGTGGTACTGGAAGCCTGAGTTCGGGTCGTAGGGTTCGCCGGTGAAGGCGTAGGGCTGGGGGTCGGAGCCTGTGTGTGCGAGGAGTTCCCCGAAGGCGGATTTAGTCAGCCCTGAGGGGTCCGCGACCACCGTGACGACACAGACGAGGACCTCTTTCGGCGACGCCGGTGGCGAGGCGGGAGCGAGGTGCTCGAAGGGCCCCGCGTAGGTTAGCCGCGCAGGCGAGATCGAAGCCTCGGCGCGAAGCGGCGATACGAGGGAGACGAGCAGCGCGGCGATCAGGGTTCGCGCGACGGAGCGCGGCAGCGGATGGCGAGCAGGTTGTCGCAGCGACAGCATGCGTAGCCTCTAGGCGAAGAAGGTGACTCTCAGGCCGTTCACCGACTCTCCTGGCGAGATGGACGAGAGGCTTCGCCATTCCACCGCACCCTCGGGAAGCGCGTTCTGCCTTCCACAGTGTCCGCACTTCGAGGGGACCAGACGCGCCTGGCTTGCGCTCACGACCTCGATCACTGCGGAGATGGGCTCATCGCCGCAGGAGCAGCGAATTTCCTTGAGCGACGGGTTAATGCTCGTGCCCTTTGGAGACACTGATTCTACCGTTCCTCCTGTGCCAGGAAGCGGATGACGCCGGCGAAGGGCGCGTCTTCACAAGCGAGCCGCTCGAGGAAGCGCACCAAGCCGCCGGGACCGAGCCGGTGCCGCTGCGGGACGATGATGACGCCCGGCAGCGTCTTGCCCGCGCTGAGCCAAGCCGTGACCTGGCCCATCGCATGCTCGTCGCTGGTGATCCAGACGCAGCCGTTCGCGGCGCAGTAGGCGAGGAGCTCCGGATCTTCGGTCTTGTGGCCGAGGACGTCGACGACACGGAGGACTTCCCATCCGGCGTCGCGAGCAGCCTTGATGTGAGCCTTCGACCAGTGCTCGTCGGCAAGGAGGCGGAAGCGGCCGGCCACTACCGGCCCGGGCGGCGCTTGAGTTCGGCTTCGCTCGCCGCTCCCTCGGCGGCGATGCGCTCGGCCTCGGCGAAGTCGGCCTCGATCTCGTTCTTGTGGTCGTTGTAGTACGCGAGGGCCGCGTGGATCTCGCCGAGGGTCAGCGGACGCGTCGCGAAGTAGTCCTGCAGCTCGGCCAGGCTGGTGCCCTGCTCATGGGCGGCCACGATGTCCATGACGCGGACCCGCGTGCCGGCGATGCAGGGGGCACCGTGACACACGTCGGGGTTGGTCGTGATGTGGGGAAACACCGTCTTCGCTGCCGTCGCCATCGTCAGCCTCATCTTACCCTCGCTGGCTGCTCTTGCCGCGAGCATCGCGAACCGTCGTCTGGTTCCCGTTCGCGTCGTAGCCGAAGACCGTCTCGTTGCCCAGGGCATCCCGCACCTTCGTCCGGCGGCCGGAGTCGTCGTACTCGTAGGTCG
>Ga0187893_10004582_pt1 | contig 26073 bp, 24 predicted proteins | sample MA1701074metaG_FD_139574 | JGI IMG/M metagenome (GOLD analysis project Ga0187893, IMG submission 139574) | White microbial mat communities from a basaltic lava cave in the Kipuka Kanohina Cave System on the Island of Hawaii, USA - MA170107-4 metaG ... | reverse complement strand
TTATTACCGGACCGCTCCGTTTCGTCATCGGTGGAGACTCCAACCGATTGCTTGACCAGGTTTGGGTGGATGAAGGTTGGGGTTATAACTTCACCGAACACACCAAAATCCTGGACAGCGGCGACTTCGATCTCTTGCTGAACAGCGGCGGTCGTGCCTTCCGCACCAGCCATTGGACGCAGAATCGTATCGAAGTCGAAGAACACAACGCACTGCGCGCTGTGGTGAAGATCTCCGGCAGCTTCGCCCTTGCGGATTCCAAAGAGAAGCCCATTGACTATGCCGCTCGGTTGACCACCTATGGCGGAAAGACCTACTTCAAGCTGGAGTTAACCCTCCTGAATCGGCGGGATGCCGAGTTCCCAATCGACGAGTTAAGTCTGAGTTTCAAGCTGAACCTGGACTTGACTCAGCAGAAGTTCATCTTCGGAGGAGACCCGCAGGACGTCACGGGAGATTTCGAGGGGGGCTCGCAAGCGTCCTTGTCGCAGGATTCGGCCGGCATCTACAAACTTTCCGGCATAGCGGAAGGAACTGGCTCAGCCCGAAGCGCCCGTGTGGGCTGGGTGGACCTATCAGACGGAGAGCACGGCCTGTCTGCAGCGGTGAAATGGTTTGGACAGCTTCATCCCAAAGCCCTGCAGGTTCGCAACGATTCAACTCTGATTGTGAAGCTCTTTCCGTCAGTGCAGCCCATTCAAGCACTAGCAGGGCACACCGCGAAGACCCACGAGATGATGCTTCACTTTCATGGCAAACGGCAGCTGGCTTCCGGCCAGGTCAAAAACGTAATGGTGGGGTTTCAGAAACCCATTTACGCCGTGGCCCGGCCTGACTGGTACTGCAGCAACACGCAGGTCTTCGCGCGGCTGCTGGAATCTTCAGCCCGTTTGCTAAACCCGGAGTTCGAAAGTCAGAATGCCAAACTCGATGGCTGGCTGACGGCCAGCAGGCGGGCAATAGTAGGAGCGCGCCAGAGGCCGGATGCGCCTGGTGAATTTGAGTCCAGTGGATACGGCGTTTTTCGTTTCGGGAATCCCTTGTCGGCTGCAAGGGTTCAGGGTGAGGATTCGAACGACGCAGATGGCCCGCCCGTGCCAGGTGATTTCGCGCATGCTTTGTATCTCCACTTTTTCAGGACAGGCGACCTCGAGTCTTTGGAGCTTGCCGAAGAGGCTCTGGCGGCTATCGCCGATGCTGGGTTGGTTGCAGAGGAAACCCTTCAAGTTGGGCCCACACCAGCACCTTCTGATTTGCAGGCCAAGCTCACCGAGTCCTACGGATTTGAGGGGTTGCTGGACGCTTATCTCTTTGCAGGGGATCGGCGCTTTCTGGGCGCGGCGCGTTCTCTCGCATCGCGTGTTGCGAAAGAAGGCACCGCCGGCGCGCAGGATGTGGCGAGTGTGGCGAGCCGTTCGATTGGACTGATGAAGGGATACGAGGTCACAGGCGATCGGCGTTGGCTTGAGGCAGCGAAAGCGCTGATGGATACTCTCTATGCCTGGCAGGACGGCGATCTCGACAAGCTCCGCCAGCTTTCGCCAGCTCTGGCCAGCCAGTGGCAGCAGAGTCTTAAGGAAGGTTTTGGCAAGACCATTTGGGAGTGCGGTGCCGTCTGGAATGCACTCCAGTCCTACCAGAGATTGAGCGGCGATCGATCCGTTCTGGGGCGGATGGAACGTTCAGCCCAGTGGCTCTACAAAAACCAAAGCATTTGGGATCCAGGGAGAAAGGAGTTTGCTGGAGCCCCCTATGCGGGACTGGTCTTGGCATCAGGACTGGCAGCTCTCTTTGAAGAAACCGGCAACGAGCAGTTTCTCACTCAAGCGAGGGAAGCGTTCCAGAAAGCACTCCAATCGCCTGTGCCCATCAATGAACCAGGGCTCTTCGGCACAGTGTTCACAGCCGGCCAGTATTTCCCTTGGTTTCTTTCCAAAGAATTTCAGCAGGGTTCCAACCGAGACGTAAGCTTTCGTAACAGGCCTTAGAGGACTAACGTAGGAATCAATCTTTGCCAGTTGATTCGCGAATAGGGCCGCGCCTCCAGACAATCGTTCATGCGAGTTGCTTCGGGCTGCAATGAGGCTTCTCACACGCCTGCAAAAGCCGAAAAGCCCCCGTCGACGGGAACCACAATACCCGTAACAAAAGCCGAAGCGGGGGAGAGCAGCCACAGGACTGCGCCCAACAACTCCTCGGGCTCCCCGAATCGCTTCATGGGCGTGTGGCTGACGATGCTTTGGCCTCGGGCCGTGAGCTGGCCAGTTTTCAGGTCCGTTAACATGGCACGGTTTTGCTCGGTCAGGAAGAACCCCGGGGCAATCGCATTGACACGAATTCGCGGCGAGTATTCCTGCGCCATATGCACAGCCAGCCAACTGGTGAAATTGCTGACGCCCGCCTTGGCTGCAGAATAGCCCACGACCCGGGTGAGCGGGCGCAGGGCAGCCATGGACGAAACGTTCAAGATCACCCCTTCGCCACGTTCAGCCATGAGCTTGCCAAATGCCTGGCACGGCAACACAGTGCCCATCCAGTTGAGGTCGAGCACACTGCGCAGCGCTTCGGGAGCCAGATCGAAGAACGATTGGTCTGGACGCGCGGTAGCCAGCGGGTGATTGCCCCCCGCTCCATTGATGAGGCCGTCGATGTGATTAAACCTGAGTGCGATCTTTTCAGCGGCGCGGTCCAGGCCATTACGGTCGAGAGCGTCACTAACTGCAACGAAGGCAGTACCCGGTCCAGGCAGACGGGCAGCCAGCTGTTCTCCTTTCGCTTGGTTTCGCACGACGAGAGCCACGTTGGCGCCGCAGGCAGTTAACGATTCGGCCATGCTGCTGCAAAGAACACCCGTGGCGCCCGTGATAACCACGGTGTGGCCGGTGAAGTCATAGATCCTGGTAAAGTCTGAGAGATTCATGGAAATCCTTTGAGGTGGACTCAGGCAGGCAAGGGTGAACGACTAAGTACGAATGACGAAAAAATTGCTTGACCCAATTTGGAATCGGTTTCCCTCGCTCTACCGTGGAAGAGGAACTCGGGGTGCTGGGAATTCCGCTTCGCTGGTTTGGCTGCCAAAGCTTGGCTCTTCATGAGCGTCGCGAAACTCTCTCGAATAGACTCAGGCAGCACTGGGTTGTTGGGTCTGTGTCATTCGCATTCTTTCCGTTGTTTTTAGTCATCGGTTATTGCCTACCCAAGCAGCTTCAGAATTGGTGTGGTGATCGCAGCGTACTACCGTCTCACCGCACCTGCCCCAGCGATTGCTCGAAACGGGCTAAGATGCCGATTAAAGTGTTCTTCCAACAGGCCGGAGTAAACTTCCTCATCACGGCGCAAAGCTGCGAAGAATGGTTCACGAAAGGGGGCGTGGTTTAAGACGGAACCGAAAGTAACGTGCAAAATCTCACGGCTGTCGAAGCTGTCGAGAAGGCTTGGCAACCCGTCATCGGGAAGTGAAGCTGGATTGGGCATTTTGGAAACGTCGGCTGAAACGTGATAGCTAGCGCGATCTGTTGGATAACGCAAGGCTGCGAAGGAGGCAATCTCGCGAAACAGCCCAGGGTCCAGTTGTGCTAAGGCGCGCAGGGCTTCGAGATAACTTGTCCCCGCGGTTTTCAGGTGGACGAGTTCTCCAGCGACGCTGGCGGCCACCGGGTACACACTGAACTTGTCGGAACCGGAGTGCAGGCTGAGTTTGTAGGGTCCGTACGTTTTCGAAACCGCAAGGTGACGCTCGAATGTTCGCTCGAACTCTTCCAAGTCGCCGATGTAATCCACACCCTTCTCGAACGTACCAACGTAGCGCGGAGCAAGGCTTACCCACTGCACTCCCAGACGGCGCAACTCATGCGCGATGTAGACATGTTCTGGCAACGAGGTCACCGTGTCTGTTTCATCCACACTCATCTCCACTTCGAACGGACGAGAGCCCATGACCTTAGCCAGATAGCGATACATCATCGCCGTATGGGCAACAACCCGGCCGTATTTTGCAGCTGCGCGCAGAAGTTCTTCATTGCTGATGCTGAGTTTGAACGTACCAAGTTCAACGGGTCTTCGACCGAGCTGGTCTTCTACGGCTTTCCAGCTGCTTTCGAGTCCGCTCCAGGGAAGCGCCTCGACTTTCTGTTTCAAGAGCTCAACCGGTGATGTGTGGGCGGCATTGTCAACATATTCGCCTGGGTCAATTGTGTAGAACGTATAGCCTGCAGCTGCGCAAACATCGATGTCGGCTGTAGTCTTCAGGTGATCGGCATCGGCCCCGAATCCGTCGCGCCAGCCTTCCTGGAAGACACCCCATAGGGCATCGTCCAACACTTCCTGCGGCGTGCGGCCGGTTCGGGCATTCTCTCTTATGGATTGCTGGGCGAAGATTGGAACCATGTCGGAATTGCGCACAGCGCGAACATGCCCTGGTGTGGCCAAACCCAGCCGGTCGCCGCAACCGACAGACTTCCGCAAGCCAAGCGGAACGGGAACAAGGAAGGGCAGAGCTTGGCGCAATGCAGCGGCGTTTGGTGGGGACGGCGGCGCCAGAGTCAAAATCGCTTCGGTGGACCCGAGTTGCACGGGTCGTTTGTCTCCGGCGACTTTGTGGGTGGAGGTCGGAGATGCAAGGACACCCAGCGACTTGCTGCCGCCGCGCCTTCCCAGGAAAAATATGCAGCCGTGTACGGCGGCGATGGAGCGGGCGTAGACAGTCAAACCCGTCAGGCTGGCGAGTGCGTCCGTCAGACTCTGGATTTCGGGTTCATGGAGTTGGAGCACAGAAGAGCCGCTGTCCAGATAGGATGACAGTAACGGGTTCATAAATGAGTGGTACTCGGAGTCGAAGAGACAAGGGCGGTCCGCTCACCCCGCAGCCCATCAAACTCCACTTTGGTTGGTTGCGAATCGCGTACTGTAAAGCCGCTGGCACCGCCAGCGCCACGATGCCGACTCATGTTTTCTTTAATCCGCGAGAGGTCTGCAGGGGTGCTGTGCGGCTCTGGGACTGCAGAACCCAGTCCTTGCGGGGTTCCAGGAGTTGAAAGCCAATCATTCTCCGGACTGCCTTGTAATCCTCCTTCACCCACACTACACGTACCAACGAGACAAAGCCTTTCGGCCCAGCCAATTTAAGCGTTGACCCGACTTTGATTTCCCATTTCGTGGGGAAGCTTCCTCCGCTGCTGCCCACATCTGTCGTCTCAATATGATCTTCAAACTGGTTGCCATATTGATCGCGACCCGAAACCTTGAATCGTATCTTCAAATGGACACGCTTGGATTTTCGAGCGATGAAGTTTTTGACCGGGTGCTTCTCTTTTTTCATAAGGTCGGATAAATCGTGGGATCCTCAGCCAGTTTGCGTATCTTAGAGTTTCCAAAAAGCCAACTCAAGATAAAAGCTGGTCTTGGTATGCGTCGTGGAAACACCCGGAGCGGCTGCTGCATCCCATGATTGGATCATCCGCAATGGAAAGTTACGAGGCTTCATCCGCAGGCGTACCCGATAGAATAGTATATTAAGGCGAGAATTCTTGGGCTGGATCGACCCGCAGGCTCGATGAGCCCGAGTCGACAGCCGGTGCGGGATGGAAGGCTTTGATGAAAGTTACAGATCTGCAAGCATATCTACTGTCGGCACCGTTGGCCCAGCCCCTTCATACCCGGATCGCAATTGGAGAATGGGTTTGCTACAAACAGGACTGCCTTGTCGTCCGCATCCACACGGACCAGGGGCTCAGCGGCTATGCGGCCGGGCCAGCGTCGGCGAACCTGGCTCAGTTAATCAACCGAAATCTCAAGTCTGCCGTTGTCAACATTGATCCTGTCAAGATCGAAACGCTCAGGAAAAAAGTCTTTTTTCGCCGACCTCAATTTCCGGGCCTCGCTCAGGCGTTCGGCTTGATTGAAACTGCACTGATTGATTTGCAAGGTAAGATCGAGGGCCGCGCAGCTTCGGAATTGTTGGGCACGCCGCAAAGACACCAGATCCCTCTACTTGCGAGGTCTATGCTTTACCTGGACGCCAGCCATTGTGTGCAGGAGGCCTTGCAGTTCACAGCGAACGGATTCGGCACCTATCGATGCCGTCTTGGACTGGGTTGGGCTGATGATACGGACTTGTTGTGCAGCGTTCGCAAAGCGGTGCCGGAAGATTCTCGAGTCGTGGCTGATGCGCAAGCTTGGTGGCAAATGGGCAGCTCAGCCTATCCTCAAGAAGGATGTGATTCTTGGGTCAATCGGCTGGAAAACCAAGCTCCCATGTGGTTGGCGGAGCCTTTTCATCCTGACAATCTTGAAGGACTCCAGAGGTTCGTTGCAGCAAAAACTGTGCCCATAGCAACTGGAGAGCACGAAACGGATTCTGAGAGATTGCAAGCTCTTGGCGAAAGCGGAGTGGATGTTTTGTACGTCAACGTGATACAAATAGGAGGGTTATTGTCCAGCCGCGGTTGTCTGCAATCGCTCGCTGAACGGCGACGGCGGTTTGTGTTGACAGGGGCAACGACACCTTACGAAGCGGTAGCCTTAGCGCATCTTGCAAGTGGCTTTAGCGATGAAACCTGCCTGGGCATCGACTGGCCTTGTCTCACTCGCGAGGCTGGCTTCTCTCAATTCGCGGAGGAACTTTTGAGACAGCCGCTCCCGATCGAGAGCGGCTCCCTGAATCTTGTCGGCAGCCTCGGTTTTGGGGTCGAGATCAACGAGGCGGCTCTACACCGGTTTCCTTGGAAGTCGGGGGCTGCAAGCGGTGTTCTTTGAGGACGAAGAGGCACACTGTGGCATCCAAACTGCCTTTCACCGCAACGCGAAGGACACGGCCTGTAAGGATCTCTTTTCACAAGTATTTAAAGGAGGATTTATGGAAAAGTTTGCAAAGAATCTGGTCATTTCTGCATTCGCCGGCCTTCTTTTGGTCCCGCTGGCAATCGCTCGTCCGCAAGCTGAGGCTCAGAAAAAACCTGAACTCGTGCAGGCCATAAAGGCAATCACGGGGACTCGCGAGAGCCTTGCCATCACGTACCCAGAAGGTGTCACCCTCACTCTGAAGTTTCAAGGCACACAGCGGCTGCCATTTGCGACAGGCGAGGCCAAAGTGGAACGGAAACGGGGAACAACCGAGATAGAGATCGAACTGGATGAGCTGAAGCCTGCGTCGCTGTTTGGTGGCGACTATAACACCTATGTGCTCTGGACCGTATCGCCAGAAGGTCTTACCGACAATGCGGGCGAGTTCATCGTGCGTGGCAACCGCTCGAAACTGAATGTAACTACCAAGCTGAGCACCTTCGGAATGTTCATTACCGCTGAACCGCATTATCTGGTTTCTTATCCGAGCCGTTTTGTCGTGATGGAAAACACCCGACCCACTCATCGGCTGGGAGGTGTCGTCAGCACATCGCAGATTAAATATCGGGAGGCCGAGGGTATCTATAACTTTGAAAAGGAGACGCTGGCCAAGTCTGCTGAGGCCAAGAGCGAGGTTAGGACTGATATTGCGCAGGCACGCACAGCGGTGCAACTGGCCGAGCGGGCGGGTGCCGCCAAGTTTGCCGCCGATGAGCTAAACCGGGCCAAGGAGCAACTAATCAAAGCAGAACAGGGGCAGGCAGCGGGGACTGGCGTCGGAACGCAAATGATTCAGGGAAAGGAAATTGTCCGTCTGGCTGTCGAAGCTCAGAAGCTGGCCGAGGAGAGGACCTTCCAAGCTGCGTTAGATGCGGAACGGCAAGCCAATGCCGACGAGGCTGCGCGTCTGGAAAGGAACATTCAGGAAGCTCAGACCGAGGCGGAGAAGGCTCGTCTGCTGGCGGAACAGCGCCGGATGCAGTTCGAGATGGAAGAACGGGCACGCCGGGCCAGTGAAGAGGCCCAGGCGCGGGCCGAGCGTGAGGCCCAGGCGGCCACCATCGCAAAGCTCCAAGCCGAAGCGGCTGCAGCCAGAGCTGCGGCAGACGCCGAAGCCTCTCGCATGGCCAAGGCCCAAGCCGATGCCAATGCTCTAGCCGCACAGCTTCAGGCGGAGGCGGCAAAACGTCAAGCCGAGGAGGCCTCCAATAAGATGCAGGCAGCTTTGAGCAAAGTGGTTGAAACCCGGCGCACGGCTCGAGGTCTCATTCTGAACCTGCCCGACATTCTCTTTGAGTTTGGGAAAGCCGATTTGAAACCCGAAACGCGCGAAGTGCTGGCGAAAGTATCGGGAATCCTGATGGTAGCCTCAGGGTACCATCTAAGCATCGAAGGACATACAGACAACGTCGGTTCCGACGAGTTTAACCAGAAATTGTCCGAGGCCCGGGCCCAAAGCGTACTGGACTATCTGTTCCGAGCCGGTGTTGCCCCCGAAATCATGAGTAAGGTGGGATTCGGAGAATCACAGCCGCGCTCTCCGAATGACACGGCCAAGGGCCGCCAGGAAAACCGGCGGGTAGAAATTGTCATCGAAGATAAAGAAGGTGACATGAAGCTGTAAGGTAGGTCAAAAAGGGCAACAAGGCGCAGACTGCGCAGGCGAATAAAGGCGAAAAGAGTCTAAAGCATCCCTCTCTCGGCTCGATCTGCAAAGTCTGCGTCCCAATTGCCTCTTGTCGCCGTGTTCACTTCGTCTGCTCGCGTTAGCAACTCGGTGTCTCACAATGCGTGAGTCTCCGGCATTACTTGATCTGAGATTGCAGGCCAGAATTCGTTGAAGGGATGTTTTTAATGAGATCATTGGTAAAGTTGGGTTTTTCGTTCACGATTTCAGCGGTACTGATTCTTGCTGTCGGTCTTGCTGTCACGCTCGGTCGGCCTGAGGATGGAATTACCGGCGTCGTCGTAGACCAGGATGGAAAGCCGATTGTTGGCGCCTTAGTCGGCGTGTTGGATCAGCTGGCGACTGACATCAAGGATACCAAGACCGACGGGGCCGGAAAGTTCAGTGTAACCGGTCTCGCCAACGGTTCAACTTATCGGGTGGTAGTGACAAAGTATGGATATAGCCAGGCAACTCTGGCCGACATGAAGAGTTCACCCGAAGAGCTTCGGGTGCAGTTGAAGCGTGATGAGAAGGTGGTGAGCCGCCCGGCGTCTCCGCCTCCCCAAACTGCTGCGCCAAACGCGCAGGTCCCGGATGGCGAGGAAGTACCATTTACGCTTTCGGTGGCTGTTGAGGAGATCCTGCTCAATGTTTCGGTTGAGGATGCTTCAGGCCGCCAGATTACGGATTTGGCCAAAGGAGATTTTCAGGTACTGCAGGATGGCGTTCCACAGGAGATCAAATACTTTGGCCATGAGAACGTTCCAATCAGTGTTGTGCTACTCATCGACACGAGCGGAAGCATGGAGGGCTCTCCACTGGTCGAGGCGAAAGTCGCTGCCCTGGCGTTCCTGAATGAGAGCCGCCCGAATGATGCGGTGAGTCTTGTGGCTTTTAATGAAAAGGCAGAAGTGGTTCGTCCGTTTACGACGGAAATGCTCAAAGTGCGCACCGGCGTGCATTCATTGGCGCCACGCGGTGGAACGGCGTTGTATGACGCGCTCTCGAAAGCAGTGGATCTGATGCAGTCCGCACCGCACCCGCGGCATGTGATTGTGTTGCTGAGTGACGGCAAGGATGAGGACAGTGGCGCGAAATTTGCAGCTATCGACAAGAAGATCCAGGCCAGCGACGTGGTGCTCTTTTCCATTGGAGAGTATGCAGAACTCGACCGCAAGCTATTTATGAGCGGCAAAAAGCATTACAAGCTGCCTGAGCTTGATGTGAACCTGAATCCAGTTTGGGTGTTGCGCTACTTTGCGGACTTGTCTGGGGGGCGTGCCTACTTCCCAAGGCTGGGCGAGCCTCTGGAGCCCTTCTTTTCGCGCATTGCCCGAGAGCTGCATCAGCAGTATGTGGTCACCTACCAACCTTCTGCCACGACTGGCAAGGACGGCTTTCATTCCATTGAGGTGCGTGCCAAGAGTTCGCGATATCCTTCGCTTACAGTGCGTACGCGCAAGGGATATCTGGATCGCAACTCTTAGTAGCCGATTTCCTTCGCAACCCCGCAGTTCTCGCAGCCTGCTCTCCTCGATCCGTGTGATTTCGATTTCCGCATCAGCAACGCAGAGAGTCACTCAATGGACTTGACCGCTGACTAAATTTCATAAGGCCGGAATCGATCACGGCGATAGTTGTCCACCAAGGATCTCACAATGAAAGTATGGAATTTCCTTCTCTGCCAGATTGTCGTGATGACTGGATTCTGGCTGTTGACGAGCAGCACCAGTTCCGCAGACAAGACCCAATTCCCCTGTGAGGAGAAGGATATTCCTCATTACACGGCTTATCGCTTGAAGAAGCCGGTAAGGGTCGACGGCGCTCTTAATGAAAGCAGCTGGCGATCGGCTCCCCGTTCGTCCCGCTTTGTGGACCTGATCAGCGGTCAACCCACAGCGCACGATACGCGGGCAGCAGTACTCTGGGACGATCAGCATCTGTATGTTGCTTACTGGGTTGAAGAGCCCAACGTGACAGCGACTCTGACCGAGCGGGATGCTCCAATCTACAAGGATAACGATGTCGAACTTTTTGTTGCCGGCAGGGATAGCTACTATGAGTTGGAGATCAATGCTTTCAACACCATCTACGAAGTGTTTTTCATTTGGGAGTCGGCTTACGAAAGGCGTGGCTTTGCAAGCGTTCCAGAGTTTTCGCGCTCGAATCCGAAAGTCAGGCCGTTTAACGGCGTCGGGTACAAGACGCATCCGCGCGGGCGTCGTCTGGGCTCATGGGCTTGGGATTTCCCGGGATTGCAGACCGCAGTGCACGTGAATGGAACTTTGAACCAAAGCGGAGACAAAGACAGCGGCTGGACGGTTGAGTTGGCACTTCCGTGGGCCGGGATGAAATGGCTGGCCCGCGCCGATGGCCAGGCGCTGCCACCCAGGAAGGGCGACGTGTGGCGCATGGATTTCTCGCGCTTTAATCAATACAAGGCCCCGCCGCCAGCTGAAGATTCGGGCGGCTGGGCATGGAGCCGTCACGGTATCTGGGATTCTCATATTCCGGAATGCTTTACTTACATTCACTTCTCCACTGACGATCTGAACATTACTCAGGCGGACCAGAAACCCTAACGGCAGGGGGCGAGTTGGAGCGACTGGCTCGCCAGATCGCCTGAGGAGGAGCGATGTGGCAGAAGGTTTTGGATGCCTCAATTGACCCAAAAGCGAAATTTTCTTGTGCCGATGATTTGTCGAAGGCTCTTAACGGTGAATCGTGACTCTTTGAGCGCCATGACGAGAGTCTTCTCAATGCGTGCATCACCCGTCTTCCTGTACGGTGTGTTGTTACAGGTTAATGGAAGGTTTCAATTGCTTTGAAGATTTGCGGACATGAGGGATGGGCTCGGAGAGATGAGAATCTTCAGCCAGTTTTTTGAGCACGGGTCCACTCCGAAATCTTGCTGTGACGGGAAATCTTGAAGTGAGATTCGAACAGAGTGTTCCTCGTGCGCAGCGGCGGTGGCGAAGCGCAATGGCTGAGGGAAGGACTTGAGATGGACTGCGATTCTATGAGCACGTAGCGCGTAGATTGATTTGAATCAGAGATCATGAATCAACGTGTGAGTGTCGAAAAGCATTGCCAGCAGTTCTGAATTCTTTCTATAATCCCCGCTCATTTATTGATGAGGATTTGTCGACAGACAGTTGGGTGAATAGTCATGAAAGTTACAATCGTTACGGTTTATTCGAATGCCAGCGTGGTGGATGATGTTGAGGAGTTAATCTTCGAGGTGTCTGAAGCGGCACCCGAGGTTTACACGGAGCTCAGCATTCAGCGCTTCAATGGAGGACTGAGTGCGGAATGGTTTCACCCGGAACTGGGAGAAGAAAATCTCGAGTACCGTGAGGGGCTGTACCAGAAAATCCGGACGATCCTTCCTTCACCTCATTTGGCGATCATCGAGGATGAAGAGAGCCAGGAGATTATGACGATCGGGGACCTGAGCTACTTCAAGCAGGTCATTCAGCAAGCCAAGTCTTTAGAGGAACTGGAAGAGGTCCAGGAGCGTATCGACCAGACCGAGATTGGAAACCCTCTTCTCAAGCAGATCCTCAGCAGATCCTACCAGTCGCGCCTGAATGCGCTAAACGCGTTGAACGCCAGTGCCTGAAATCTGCCTAAAGCTGGTCCTTACTCCGCACACGGGATTGTTTATGCAGTGAGTTCTTCAGCTGAATCCTTCCCCCTTTTGTTTCTCGAATTTTCAGTCAAGCAGGCTCTTGGTGGACCAAGGAGCCCTGTCACTTTTCAGGAGCAATTCTAGATGACTTGGGGCTACCGTTTCAGAGGCCTTGAGTGATGGAATGGGATCAGCACCGCGAAATGGAGCTCGATTGTCAGGAGTAGCGGGCTGAGCGGCCATCGCCAGCTCAACGGCCGCTGACCAAGGAGAGTTGCTTGCTGGCAAGCTCTTGAAGGCCGTTCTCTATGTCTATCGCGGTCAGCTCGCAGGATAGAGTCTTCACCCTGGTTTTTCCGCTGGCCCTGCCAATTTCCACGGCGCCCTCCGGAGCAAGCTCAAGCAGCACGCCCCTGCGATCGCCCAAATAGTTGCCTCGCACGGCGACCAACCACACTCCTTCCTTGGGCCATTGTTGCTGAATTGCGTAGACACCCTTCGAAGTGGTCTGGAGCCGCAGCTGGATTGTCTTCCGCTGGCCTTTCACCAAGCCCTCCGCAGTTGCAGAGATCTGTGCATTCTCCGGCTGATGGCAGCCGAACGCCCGGACCGTCAGGACGGCCTCGTTCTGAGTGCCGTCCACTTTGTCAGGCTTTTCAAGAGAGAGATAGAATCCCCCGGCGACTGAGGCTGTGGCCATTGCGAACAGGCTTAGGGCAGCTGACACGATCAATCGAGTGGTGAGACGCATTGGATAACCTCCTGAATAATCAAAACGACAATTTCTAGACGCAAGGTCAACCTGGTTCTTCCAAAATTTCTCGCATGAAAGACTCGCCGCTCCGCCCATTCCAGATCCGCAACTAAGATGCGTCATCGCGATACCTCGCTTCCATACCAACCATACCAACCGACAACCCTTCCGTGGTATCACTCGGGGTGGTACACTCGGTCCGCCCAAGAGGGATTACCTGATTGCCAAGCCCGCCGACCCGAGCTCTCTGAATGAAAAAACTCCAGCATCTGTTCGATGTTCGCCCTGGAGAACTGAAACCAGCCTTGCTCATGTTCGGTTTCTTCTTCTCGATTGTAGCAGTGTTTCAAATTCTGAAGCCGCTCAAAAAAGGTCTCTTCGTTGCTCACTTCGGTGCTGAGCAGGAGCTGATCGCCAAGGGGATCAACATTGATGTGGCCTTTACGGCCATGATCGCTTTTACCTACCTGTATAACTGGCTCGGAGGACGGCGCCTGGTGCGCTTTCTGTGTGGTTTTTTTTCCATTGCGCTGCTCGTGTTCTTTGCTGTGGTCACCGATGCTCCGTCCAGATTTGTGAACTATGCGTTCTACCTCTTTGGTGATCTTTGGAGCACCGTTTGGGTAGCCACGTTCTGGGCTTTCCTCAATGAAATTTCAACGAGCGAGCAATCGGCGCGGCTTTATGGATTGATCGGAACGGGTGGTTTACTGGGAGGAATCACCGGGTCTGCCTTGGTCAGCGGAACAGTGAGGACCTATAGCTCGGCTCCTCTGATTCTGCTGTGTCTAGGACTGACCGCAGCGATCTTCTTTTTTTCGGGAGGCGTGGACGTGTTGGCGCGCCGCAGTGATGCCCCGATGGCCTATAGCGGACATCCCGTACGACTTGAGAAAGTAAGGTGGGTGTCGGCGCTCGACGGCGCTAGGATGGTGCTGAGGTCACGCTACCTCATCCTGATCGTTGGGATCCTGGCGTTGTACGAATTTTGCTCCCAGATCCTGGATTTCCAGTTTTCTTCGGTGCTGGCCAGGGCCATCGTCGGCGGAAGAGACGTGCAGGCTTACCTAGGACGCCTTTATCTGGTGACTAATATCCTGGCGCTGCTTTCCCAGATTGTGCTGACGACTCTGTTGCTGCGACGCTCCGGTCCAGGCGCGGGCCTCGTTGTTCTGCCTGCAGCCATGTGTTTTGCAAGCGGCGCTTTCTGGCTCGACCCCACATTGATCATGGGCAGCCTCTTGATTGTTGCCGACAATGGGCTGAACTACTCAGTGAACCAGACCTCACGCGAAATGCTTTTTGTTCCCACCTCAAGTGATGCGCAGTACAAAGCCAGGGCGTTCACCAACATGTTTGTTCAACGGCTCGCCAAAGGCGCGGCGACGCTGGTGTCGGCCGCCTTCATCTTGGTTGGCGTGCGCTGGCTCAGTTCCATCACGTTGGGTATCACAGTGGCTTGGATCTGGCTGGCGATTCTGGCAGGGAGACGCTTTCGCAGGCTGGCCGGATCGAATCCAGCTGCCAGTTCCGAACTGGCTGCCGAAGGTTGATGTCCCGCTGGTTGGTGGCTAAACGTTAAGACGGACTGTGGAATGAGGGAGCCCGGGGCGAACGGTTACGACTCACCCGGACTCGCACAATCAAGTTTGTGGCGGCACCAGTTTCAGTGTGAAACTAGCCGTGTCCTCCTGCTTGATGTGGACGAATTGAATCCCTTTCTCGGGATAGCTCCACAACATTGTTGCGCGGTCTGGTTTGGATTCGACAGGATTTTCTCCGAAGCTCTGTTTCAGCAAATCCAGCTTGCCGTGAGCCAGGAGATCTGACAGGTTGCCCTTTGCCTGTTTGTAGTAGTTGGTGTTCACGTAAATACTGGTCACCTTACCAGTAAGTTTTTCGATCTCGACATAAATGCCATGATTACGATACGCGCTGCGATAGTGGCGCTGCAGAGTTTCCACTTTAAGAGGTTTGCCGAGGAGTTTGTCGACATCTCGCGTGCGGTCGCCAAGCTTCACGCCTTCGACCGAGATGTTCTCGCTCGTAATCTCCGGAATCTTGGTGATATCTTCTTTGCTGAGGTCGTAGATTGTTGCCGGTTTGGCAGCAGCTACGGGAGCTTCGGGAGAAGCGGATTCGGCTGAGGGGGAAGGGGTCACCGGAGCTTCGGAGCAACCCACACAAAATGCAAGTAGGAACATGATAACCAACAGGCATAGAGAGCTGGTGCGCATGCGAAACCTCCCGCGTTTAGAATTCGGAGTGAGGGTATCCTAAACCAACCAGGCCTTGAATTCAGCACAAAACAAATATGCGGCTGTCAAAGTACAAGAATCTGGGCGACCTGCTCTCCATCGGCATCATGTTCCCGGCTTGCATCGGCATTGGCTACGGCATCGGGTATTTTCTCGACCAATGGACGGGCAGGAAATTGACGTTTAAGACGATCTTTTTGTTGTTTGGTATTGCGGCAGCCTTCATCAACCTTTTTAAGGTCGTACGCAAGCTGGAGCGGGAGGGAGATGATTCTCAATAGCCAGGACCTCCTGAACGACCCTTATTACGCGGCCGTCGAGACCCGGTTGACGCGCATCGGCATTATTCTGGGAGCCTTGACCCTGGTTGTTGGCGGACTGCTCGCGTCCTGGAAGTTTGCGGTGAGTTTTCTGCTGGGCTCCGTGATTTCCTATCTGAACTTCCGATGGATGAAACAAGGCGTGGATCGCTTGATTTCCGGCTTCGGAAGCGAACCGAGTCCGGCCCGACTCCCTTCCGGCAAGGGTGTTATCTTCAAGTATTTCTTAAGATACGCCTTGATAGGGGGTACCCTGTATGCTATATTCCGCTTTCAATTTTTTGATGTTACCGGAGCTATTCTTGGACTTCTGCTCCTGGTGGCTGCCGTCCTTCTCGAATGCCTTCATCTCGTCATTAAAACGTTGCTAGAGGAGTGGTATGGAAGAACATAGTTTTCTGATTGCCGAACAGGTCAACAAGATTTTCGGGCCGCTCGTGGCACCTCTGAAACACGCTTTCTGTTCGGCAGTCTATGGTTGGTTTGGCAAGACCTATGTTCCCGCCGAGAAAATCATTCCCGATCACATCGTGTTTGCCGTGATCATCTTCCTCTTCTGCTGCATTTTCTTTCCGCTGATGCGCCGCTCGTTTTCAATGGAGAAGCCAGGAAAGGTCCAGCACATTCTGGAAGTCATAGTAGAGTTCCTGAATAGTCAACTCGAAGAAATCATCGGCCACGGCGGCAAGAAGTATCTGCCAATGATTGCCACGATCGGTTTGTTCATCTTCCTGATGAACATCGTGGGCCTCATTCCCGGATTTATGCCGCCTACGAGCAATATGAACGTGACGGTGGGCTGCGCGCTTGTGGTTTTCCTTTATTACAATTTTGTGGGAATCAAGAAGCAGGGAGTAGTGCACTACTTGAAACATTTCTGTGGTCCGGTTTGGTGGCTGGCTTGGCTAATGATCCCAATCGAAATCATCAGTCACCTGGCACGGCCGTTTTCGCTGAGCGTTCGTCTCTTCGCCAACATCTATGGCGAAGAACTCATCATTTTGGTTTTCTTCGGTCTGCTGCCGCTCATTTTGCCCTTGCCCATCATGGGACTGGCAATCTTTACCAGTTTTCTCCAGGCCTTCATTTTTATGGTGCTGACCATGATCTACGTGGCCGGGGCGGTGGCAGAAGAACATTAGAACCATGGCGAGTGATGAGTGGGGAGATGCGAGAACAACAAAGCCATGGCTGCTTGCCACTCACCCATCACTTGCTGCTAATTTTGCTTCACGCGTGAGGCCGGGATGCAAGAGGGGTTTCCGGCAACCACCTCCGTGGGGCATTTATAACAACCTGCAAAGTCGGGTTGATCTCAACTGAAAGGAGAAAACCATGAAACGGTTTTCAAGTATGGCACTACTCACAATGGTGGCGTTGCTGGTGGCTGCACCATTGTTCGCCCAGGGAGAAGCTGCGGCTCACGGCGGGGGCGTTCAGTGGAACGTCATCACAGCTGGTTTTGCCATGGCCATTGCCTCTTCCATGTGTGGACTGGCACAAGGGAAGGCCATTTCGGCGGCTTGCGAAGGTTTGGCTCGCAATCCGGGAGCCGCTCCTGCCATTCGGTTTGCGCTGCTGTTGGGCCTGGTGCTGATCGAGTCGCTGGCTTTGTACACGCTCTTGATTATCTTCCTTAAGACTTAGTTTTTCGACTTGTTGGATTTCTACTGCCCGGTGCGAGTGCTTCTCCACCGGGTATTTTTTTGCCCACGGTCACGACTTTAGTGGTGATGGAGGTTCTGAAAGATAGAGAAGTCTGGGTTGCGCGAATCGCGGAGAATCCCCTCTAGAGAGGGAGGCGCTGGGGTGGGGAAGTCCAAAGACCCACCCCGGCTGTCCTGCAGCCACCCCTCCGATGGAGGGGAATTCTAGAATTGAACCCGCTAGTGACTAGCACCAGCAGGCATTTCATGCCCATAAGAGCTCTACTAGACGATGATTCTTCAACGTCATTCAACTCATTGGATCCATGTCTCACCCTTTTCGCACCGAACTGCAGTTTCCAGTTTCCGATCGGCTAGGTAGAGTCTCCGCCGTCTTGCTGCGCCCGCCAGAAGCGCGCTGGCTGCTTGTGCTGGCCCATGGCGCTGGAGCCGGCATGCATCATGCTTTCATGGGTACCGTCTCTGAGGAACTTACCAAACAGTCGATTGGGACTTTCCGCTACCAATTCCCCTATATGCAACAGGGAGGCGGCCGGCCCGACCCACCGGCAGTGCTAGTCGCAACAGTTCGAGCGGCGGTTCAGGCGGCTGCCGAGGCGGCGCCAGACCTGCCGCTGCTTGCAGGCGGTAAATCACTGGGTGGACGGATGACTTCGACGGCGGCATCTCAGAGTCCATTGCGGGGAGTTCAGGGCCTGGTGTTCTTCGGCTTCCCCCTGCATCCACCCGGAAAACCCTCAACCGAACGCGCCCGTCACCTGCAGTCCGTCACTGTGCCGATGCTGTTCCTGCAAGGCACCCGAGACAAACTAGCTGAACTGGAACTGCTGCGGCCGGTGTGCAGTGAACTCGGGGACCGGGCGAAACTGCACATCATCGAGAGCGCCGATCATTCGTTCAGCGTTCTGAAGCGTTCTGGTCGAACTAATGATGACGTACTTCAGGAACTCAGTACGACAGTGGCGGAATGGGCCACACCGCTGGGGTTTCCTCTATGATTGGGTGCTTACCTTTCCTGTGGAGAGAAGCATTCGGCGATTAAGGCAGGACCCAGGCAAGGCTGATCAGGAACACAGCGGCAACAACCAGCAGGAGAAGGCTCAGCAGGTTATAGCGGCTCTCCGCCTCGGTCGTCGCCAGGCTGAACGGCAAATTGCGTTTGACCAGTTTCCGGAATTGTGAGTCCACGGCACCGAGGATGACAAGTGCGAGGATCGCTACGTAGAATCGACCGCCCTGGCTGCGCGACCCGCTGTCCATCTTGACCATGAGGAAGACGGCGCCTGCCACAGTGGCGACCGCGACAAGGCTAAGCAGGATCCGGAGCAAGCCTTCGAGGGTGTGGCTCGTTTGGTTGAGGGCCTTCATGATGGGGCGCGGGTGTTGAAAGGCGGATGTCTGCCCGATCGACGGGATGTCCAGATTTCCAGAGCCATCGACCGGTGGCTCCGACTGGAAATTCGACAAACTGGATTCCAGCACATCGGGAATGCCGTTGTGGTTTCTGTCTGCTTGACTCATAGCCAGTTCGAAAAGGCGACGCACAAACGGGGGCATTTCACCCGTACTTTTGAATTCCCGGCCATTCACCGTGATCGACGATTGCTGAAGAGCGATGACGTTCCCAGCCGCGCCTCCCTCCAGGATGTCTGGAATTCCGTTCCGGTTGGCATCCGCGAATTGCGCCATTGCCTGCTCGTAAGCCCGGCGCTCTTTCTCCGGCATTGCTTCTGGACCGGCGTACGCCTTCCCGTTAAAGATGATTTTCTTTTCCATCGAATTCCTCCGCTTTCTAGAGTCGCCGCCACTGCCCCCAGTCTAAACGCCTGACATGACATTCAGCATACAAGTCTCCAAACGAATTCTCGTCCGCTCGGGAATTCTGAAAAGTACCGAGCGTCAGGTCGCTCCCCCCCAGTGACAATCCGCAACGCTTTGTGTCAGAAGCGTCGTTCGCGCCGACCCGCTAACCCCAAGACGCGGGAAGAAGCGGACTGGGATCCAACCGTAAGCCACAGTCCTCTCCCACCTCAGAAGTTCTCCAGCAGCCAGGCGTTGCCCGTGGAGGTGCTGGCTGGGAAAGCGAGGTAGCGCCCGTCCGGAGAAGGAATGGACCAAAGACCGCCCAAGCTAATCGGCTGTTGCCAGAGCACCGAGGCATGGCCCTGCCGGTCGATGTGAAGAAGCGCTTCTGATACTCCTGAGTGACCCGTGGCAAACCATCCCTTGCCATCGGCTGACCAACCATCGACCTCGAAAGTACTCCACTCGGGGGCGACGAGTTCAACCTCTCGTGAGGACTTGTCTGCCAGTGACAGGATTCGGATTCTGCCCAGGTTGGCGGCTGTCATGATCGCAAGCTCTGATCCGTCTGGAGAAAGTTGCCAAGTATAGGAGGTGCGAACCGAGGGATCCAATTCGATGCTGGCCAGTTCCTGCCCTTTCCCCTGCAACGGATCGAAGGAATAAAACCCGAGCTGGTTTTCGGTCCGCTGGTCGACAACACACCGGCCCGACGACCGATGCGCACAGTGGACATGGGCAAAGCCCCGCTCATTTAGCACTTCTTTAGCTGGGCCTCCGGAAATGGGAGCACGTTTCAAAGACGCCGGGGTTGCCGAGTTAAGTCTAAATCCGGTATGTCGATCAAAGAATAAGATCCAGGCGCCATCGGGGCTTACCGTTGGATCCAGTTCCCCTTCCGGACCCGCCATGATAGGTTCAGCCGAGCGCTTTCCCAATGCCTGTTTGAAGATGTCGAAGTTGCCATTGCGATCCGAGCTGAAGATGACGGCTTTGCCGTCGGGAGTCCAGGCGGCGGGCGTATCATACCGGTCGTCAAACGTCAGGCGTTCCGGCGCCTTCATTCGCCTCCCGTTTTCTTCAAGCTCGCCTACATAGATCTCGGCTTGATTGGTTTCCTTGAGGAACGTGAGCTGCTTTCCGTCCTGACTGGCACTGAGACCTCGAACGCTGAAGCCAGGCCAGGCGAGGATTCGGACGGGGTTCCCAAGTGCTTGGCCCGTCTCGATATTCAGAGCGAGCTCCCACAGAGTGGACTGAACTCGGTTCACCTGTTCAGCAATCGAGTAGAGGAGACGTCCGTTCGACAAATGGCAGATGTCGCTCAACCACGAATCCGAGAACAATACGGTCACCGAACCGCCCTTCAGATCGCACGATTCTATCGCCAGTTTCTGCTTGACGATTAACTCTCTGATGTATCCGAGCCGTCTCCCATTAGGAAACCAGCTCAAACGCCGAAAATGATCTTCCTTTGAACCGACGACCGTCTTCTGTGCGTTCTCACCGTTCGATCGCATCAGCCAGATCTCGTTACCGTTGCCACTCACAAAGGCGATTTGTGCCCCGTCGGAAGAAACAGCGGCGCTTAGCGTGTCGTCTCGAAGCTTGCGGGGTGCTCCCCCCAAAATGGAAATAGTCCATAGGCTTGGAAACCTTTCCTCTCTGCTGGTCCCGCAGGCTGCCAATCGGGTTCCGTCAGGAAACCAGGCTAGGTGAGAGACCTTCAGATTTGCCGGAAAGGCCAGTGAGTGCCGCTCACCCGTGTCCATGAGTCTCAGGTAAGTTCCGTTCTCATCCGCAAAGGCCACGTACTTCCCGTCCGGAGAGATCGCCGCAGCCGCTACTGGCGTCTCGAAAGAATTGGTCGTGAGCTGGCGTTGGGTGGGTTCTGGTCGAGGCTTCGGACGCTGCCAGAAGTGCCAGCCAACGGCCAACACAGCCAATAGAACGCCTGCTAACGCTGCGTATACGAGTGGCTTCTTTCGAGAAGGCGGGTGGGCGAGTGAAGCCGATTCATTGGATTGAGGTTCAGCAATGCCAGGACCCTTGTCCAGCAGAACATCCCGTTGCAGCCGCTTCAGATCAGCACGCAGGTCGAGGGCGGTCTGATAGCGCAACTCGCGGTCTTTCTCCAGCGCTTTGTCGATGATCCGCTGCAGCTCTGAAACTTGTTCCTGCTGCCCCGCTCCTGACTGGACTGCAGGGAGGCTTTCTCGGGCCGCGCGCAGGTTCTTGAAGTCCGCCCTCGCCGAAAAGGGACCTTCTCCGTCTATTAATTGGTGAAGTGGGACCGGTTGCTGATGCAGAATGGCATCCAGAACCGCCATCGAAGTATCGCCTTGGAAAGCCGGCCGTCCAGCGGCCATCTCATAGAGCAGCGCCCCGAGACTGAACAAGTCCGTGCGGTGATCCACCTCTTGTCCGAGTGCCTGTTCCGGGGACATGTAGCGGGCCGTGCCCATGATCATGCCGGTTTCGGTCAGAAGCGAACGCGTGCCCGTTGTGGAGCCGACTCCTGCTCCGGCGAGCTTAGCCAGTCCGAAGTCGAGGACCTTCACGTATCCGTCCTGCCGCAGCATGACGTTCTCCGGCTTGATGTCGCGATGCACAATCCCGGATTCGTGGGCCGCAACCAGGGCACTGGAGACCTGGGTGGCCAAGTCGAGCGCCTCACTGAGCGATAGCCGTTGCCCCGACATTCTTTGACGCAGCGTCTGGCCTTCGATGAACTCGGTCACCATAAAGGTGGCGCCATCTGTCCGGCCAATCTCGTGGACAGTCAGGATATTGGGATGATTGAGGGCAGAGGCCGCTCGCGCTTCCCGCTCAAAGCGGCGCACCCGATCCTGGTCTCGAGTGAACTCGCCTGGCAGCAGCTTGAGAGCGACCTTGCGGCCCAGCCGAGTGTCCTGAGCCAGATAGACCTTCCCCATGCCGCCAGTACCCAGCAGAGACAGAATCTGGTAGTGCCCCAGCCGCTGTCCCGCCGCTATTTGGCCGCCCGCTCCCAGGCTTGCCGGCGCCGCAACCTCTAACGCCGGCGCCTCAACAAAGTCACCTGCCTTGCCGTGAGCCGAGAGCAGAGACTCTACTTCTTGGCGAAGGGCAGTGTCCGCGTTGCAAGCCTCATCGAGGAACGCGGCCCGGCGATCCGGCGGGCGGCCCAGAGCCTGCTCTAGAAGCTTGTCAACTTGTTTCCAACGTTCAGGAGTCATAAAGATAGTGACGAGTGATGAGTGGCGAGTGACGAGTTTGACATTCTCTAATTACTCCACAGCCCAGTACACTTCTGGTTCGCCTACAAATACTCGTCACCCGTCACTCGTCACTGTCTTCGATAGTTCGCGATACAGCCAGGCTTTCGCTTTGTTCCATTCGCGCATGACCGTGATGGGAGCTAGTCCAAGGACCTCAGCAGTTTCCTCCACGGTGAGACCACCAAAGTAGCGAAGTTCAACAATCTGGCTCTTTCGGGGATCTAAGTTCGTCAGAGATCTTAACGCGTCATCGACAGCCACCACCTCGGCGCTCTTCTCCGGCGCCAAATGCAAAGCTTCGTCCAGGGAAACATGCACCGCTTCCTGGTTTCCGTCTGCAAACGGTCGCTTGCGGGCGAAATCTACCAGGACATGCCGCATGATCTGCGCGGCAATGCCCAGAAAATGAGCTCGGTTTTGCCAGCTCACCCCTTTCCACTCGATCAGCCTCAGATACGCTTCATTGACCAGAGCGGTCGTCTGCAGGACGTGGCCGGGCCGTTCCCGCTTCATGTAGCGTCCCGCCAGCCGGTGGATCTCCGTCCGAACGAGCGGGACAAGACGTTCCAGGGCTTTCGCGTCTCCTCCCTGCCATGACTGCAACAACATGGTGACGTCCGGGTCCGACGGCATGGTCAGGCATCCCTCCGCTGTCTGTAGGAATGGGCTTTGCCCTGGATTATAGCACTGTGTCTTGGCTCCCTTGTTGAGTCCACACAAAAGAATCTCTCTCTGGATGATAGTTTTTCCCATTTCTGACCGCCTTAGCTAAGTGAGCACGGTTCTTACCGGCTTCACAGGCAAGAGGGGTTAGTCGCGACAGCCAGCTCGGCCTCATTTCCCAGTTCCGGAGGTGAGTGCCATGAAGCAGCGGTTCGGTGTGTACGCGGCGTTGGTGCTGGCTGGTGCAATCGTGTTTGCAGAAGCGGTTTGGTGCCAATCGGAAGGTGACTCGGCGAATGGTTTGCCTCTCTCGGTTCAAGTGCATAACTGGGCGAAAGTATCCCGCACAACGCTTCAGAAAGGTCAGGCCCTAGCAGGCGAGATCTTCAGAGAGGCGGGAGTTAAAGTGGAATGGGTTGAGTGTCCGTGTGAGGGAAGACCTGAAGCGATGACTCTTGTGCTGCGCATCATTCCGAAACTGTTTGGGTCAACCTTATCGAAGTTCAGAAGTGACCATCTGGGTTTCGCTGCGGTGAATGAGGAGGGGGGAGAACTCGCCACAGTGTTCTACGACCGCGTTGAGTCCCTGGGGAAGGGCGGCGATGTCTCACGTCTTCTGGGACTGGCTGCGGCGCATGAGCTGGGTCACCTGTTGCTAGGCTCGAAAGCACACACTGATGAAGGCATTATGCGACCTTACTGGACTCGTAAGCTCCTGCGTCAAGTTGATGCGAGTCGGGTCCTCTTCACATTGGAACAGACCCGGAAAATCCAAGAGCGCATGAGCCAAACTCAAACAACCGCGGGGGCAGTGCCATAAGATCAGGAGCTGAATGGCGGTGAATCCCTTGAACTGGGCAGGTTTTTACGTATTTCGCAGGGACGAGATTTCGTCCGGCTGGAACGTTGTCAGAACACCGGGAACAAAACTTGGTTTCAAGAGCGGAAGCGTGTCCTGCAGAGGACTGTTCACGGCTCCGCAGACGATGTGAATACGATCAGGACGTTTGCGAACCCCCTGCAAGGGGAGGCTGCGAAGCGAACGATGCTTGGATTCAGTCGAGGTATTTCACTAAGACGACTTCGTTCTGAGCTTCGTTGTAGATGAGTTCGTCCACTTTGGCCTGTGAAATCATGATGCCGAAACCGCCAGGGCGAAGACCCTTTTCTTCCCGAATGCTCATGTGGTCCAGTGGATTGCCATCGGGGTGACCTGCAGCAGCGTGACGCAGCTCCTTAAAGCTGAACCCCGGCCCGGGGTCGGCAATGCGGTATAGCAACATGCGGCGTGCCCGAAGGTAGGCGATGCGTACTAATCCGGTTCGGGTCCAGCTGACCGCCCCACTCAATGGCGTTAAGCAGCAGTTCGCGGAAGGCGAACCCAACCGCTTCTCGTACTTCCGGTGCCAAGTCAGCGTCGAGGTGTTCCATGAAACTCTGGATACGGCCGGCAGCTTCACGGTCACACGGGACGAGCAATTCAACCCAGGCGGGCCGGGCGGAGACGACTTCTATGGGGGGTGTGGCTGGTGCTGCAGCCAGAACACGGCGCACCAGATCCACCAACACTTTGGGTTCGACCGGTTTGGGAAGATATTGGTAAGCCTGTTCTCGAACGGCCTGCAATAACGTTTCGGGTGCATCGTCGGAAGTCATCACCACGACTTTGGGCCGTTTGGGGGCATTGCGCAACCGCGCCAGCAGCTCGAGTCCATTCATACGCGGCATCCAGATGTCGAGCAGCATCAAATCGAAGGATGCCTTTTTCAGACGTTGGAGGGCGTTGATGCCATCGCATGCAGTGACCACCGCAAAGTCGGCCGCTTTCAGGAGACTGCTGAGCAAATGGCGTGTCGCACGGTCGTCCTCAACGATCAGAATTCGCGACCTTGCGCTTGTCAGAACTTTAGTCTTCATAAACGTGCAGATCGTGGGGGGCCAAGACCGAGTCGGGAGGCTGACGAGTCAACGTACTTCGGCCCGAGGCAACGCGTGAATACCAAATTCTGCCGAAGTCTCTGCTTTAGAGCGCCAATCCCTGGTGTTCGGTCAGCTTCTGAACCTTTCAGCGACGGGTTGGTCGTTTGAGCTGAACTCTGGACGAACCCCGGCTCTGGCGTGGAACACGATTCTTACAGGCTTTGTCCCCTGCCACTGCGACCAAAGCCCGCCTTAGGCGGCCGACTTCTTTCTCCAAAGTTAAGAATGCCTCCAGTGCTCCGGTTAGATCCTTGCGGCGCCCCTTCGCTTCCAACTCCAGCGCCGCTTTGTATGGAATCTGCGCAGAGAAGTTGGCGATCGCGCCCTTCAGTGCATGAGCTGCTTGCTGCAGCGCAAGTGGATCTTCGGCTGCAATGGCGTTTCGGAGGGCCGACAGCATTCCAGGGCAATCGGAAAGAAACAGCTGGGTGAGTTTGCCAAGCAGTTTCACATCGCCATCGACTTGCGCCAATAGGGCGCGTCCGTCCAGAACCTGGTCGGTCTGTGCCCGATTCAACGCACGTCCATCAGGCCGGGAAGGGGAGACCATGTCTTGCACCATTCTTCTCAACCGTTCCGGCTGGATGGGCTTGGCAAGATAGGCGTCCATACCAGCTTCGAGGCATCGCTCTTGGTCACCTTTCAGAGCATGAGCCGTGAGTCCGATGATTGGAATGTGTGTGCCGGTAGTTTTCTCTTTCTTGCGAATGATCGCAGTGGCTTCCAACCCGCCAAGTTCGGGCATCTGCACGTCCATCAGGATGAGATCAAACTCGCGCTGTGCGAGTGCCGCCAGTGCTTCGCGGCCATTGCGGGCGATCTCAACGGTATCTCCATGGTCTTTCAGAATAGCCACCGCCAACTCCTGATTCACGGAGTTGTCCTCTGCCAAGAGGATACGACGGCTGGGCAAACTTGTCGTCGACGCCCGCCTGGGGTGTCGTTGACCGGCGGCTCGGTGGCGGGAGCGCAGGCCAAGCAGCAAGAGGATCGTGTCCAAGAGATCCGATTGCTTCACGGGTTTGGTCAAGTACGCGGCCTCTCGCAGCGGGTGGGCCAATGGCGCAGATGGCGAGCCCCCTGCCGCTGTCATCATGATAATCGGGCAATCTGCAAGCGTTGGATCCCGCCGGATGCATTCCGCCAAAGTGAATCCGTCCATTTCCGGCATCTGACCATCGATCATTGCCAGAGCAAACGGAGTCCCTTGGTCGCGTGCTTGCTGCAT
>Ga0187893_10004581_pt1 | contig 26073 bp, 29 predicted proteins | sample MA1701074metaG_FD_139574 | JGI IMG/M metagenome (GOLD analysis project Ga0187893, IMG submission 139574) | White microbial mat communities from a basaltic lava cave in the Kipuka Kanohina Cave System on the Island of Hawaii, USA - MA170107-4 metaG ... | reverse complement strand
CCTGGCGAGCTGGGTGAAGTTGATCCTGCTGCTCTCTATGAGTACATGAAAGACAAGCGTTTCGTCTATCGTGCTTCTCCTGCCGAATCGTGCCTGGTAGAATTAGACGAAGAGCCGCCACATGGCCTGCGGAAGGAAAGCCTTGCTATCGCACTCCAAATCGCCAAAATGCTCAATTGCAATATCCCTGAAGAAATCCATGTGATGCGCAAGACCGTTATCGACGGGAGCAACACCGGAGGCTTTCAAAGGACCGCAATCATCGGCCTGGACGGGGAACTCAAGATGCCGTGGGGTCCTGTCCCTATCAATTCTGTCGCAATCGAAGAAGAAAGCGCCAGGATAGAAACAAGGAGCGAGGGCAAAGCTGTTTACTGGCTGAGCGGGCTTGGCATCCCGCTCGTTGAAATCACCACAGGGATAATCGAGGATTCAGACCGCGTAAGGGAAGTGGCTGAGAAAATAGGCCTCCTTCTGAGGAGCACAAAAGTCCAGCGCGGCATCGGCAGCATAAGGCAGGACATCAACGTCTCTATCCCCGGCGGCACACGCATAGAAATCAAGGGCTTCCAGGAGCTTGCCAAAGTCGACAACGCGGTGCGCAACGAAGCAAAGCGCCAGGCAGACCTGCTCAAGCTGCGAGACGAGCTCATAAAGAGGAAATCGCACCGCGCTTTTTCTTCGCAAGACGTGACTGAAATTTTCAAAGCCACCAAGAACAACCTCCTCAGGAAAATCGTCGCAGAGGGAGGGCGTATTATTGCTGTTCTCCTGCCCGAGTTTGGAGGGCTGCTCAAATGGGAGTGCGGCGACCGGACGCTCGGAAAAGAGCTTGCGGGCTATGCAATGGCTTACGGCATGGGCGGCATGATACACACCGACGAGGACATGCCCAAATATGGAATCATGGAGGAAATGGAAAAAGTCAAGCAACTATTTGCTATTCACGAGAAGCAGGCTGCGCGGAAATCGCACGCCGAGACGCAGGATGCGATTTCGCTGCTGGCGTGGAAAGCGCCTGCCGTGAACCAGGCTGCGCAGGCTATAATAGAGCGGGCAAAGCAGTGCGAGCACGTAATTCCCGAGGAAACTCGCATTGCGGACGGGACCGGAACAAAGCACGCGCGCCCCCTTCCTGGAAAAGCAAGGATGTACCCTGAGACTGACATTCCTCCCATACCGATTTCTGATGAGTTCCTGGATTCTATAGAACTGCCAAAGACCCTAGAGGAGAGGGGTAAGGCGATAGAAAAATTGCTGCCCAAGCAGATGGCCGAACAGCTGATTCATTCTCCCTACCTTTCGCTTTTTGAAACTCTGTCAAAAGAACACGACCCGATGCTGGTTGGCAGCACTCTTCTCTATACACTTATCGAAATCCGCAGAAAAGGGTTTGACATAGACAAATTGCACGAAGAGGACTTCCGAGCCTTGTTTGACCTGGTAAAAAGGAGCAAGATACCCAAGGACGTGCTTGCCGATGCAATAATCCTGAGGCTCCAGGGCAAGAGTATTTCCGAGATAGACTCTGCCTTCAGCGAAATGCCGGAGCCCGAGCTGCGGTCGATCGTAAAGGCGATAATCAAGAAAGCGCCGGGCCAGAACGAAGGCGCGCTGATGGGCCTGATAATGAAGGAAGTGCGCGGCCGCGCCTCGGGCAGCCGCGTGGCGCGCATCCTCAGGGAAGAGAAAAAATAGGCTATATAAACCGCCCGCCAAAAGCGAAGTCTTTATATACTACTTCTGGGTAACAACTTTTAACACAAAATGTGATCTTATGGAAAAGATACGAAAAGGCAAAGGCGATACTCGGGCGCGCGATTCCGTACTGCCCAGAGCTCGATGCACTTAATTCATTCATCTGAGACGATTTTATGTACGAGAAGAAAGTTGCAGAGCTTTTTGAGGCGGGCCTTGACTCGGAAGATGTTTTCGGATACCACGGCACTTCAATCGAAGCGATGCAAAAGCTAGCAGAGACCGGCAGGCTTCCGAACGGAGGCAGGCATCCCGGCAGGCTTTACATAGTGCCTATGTCTAATAAGCCGAAGCCCTTCACTCCGAGGGAAGACGCAGAAAGCTATGCTGACTGGAACGCGAAGAAGCATTTCATCCGCTCCTACCTGCCTTTTGAGCCGACCGCCGAGGACATGGAAAACCTCTCAGAATACTGCTCTTCAAATATGGGCGGAAAGATGCGCGAGGTCGACTACCAGATACTCGACGCTAAGGGCGAAATCCGCAGGCTCATAGAAAAGTGCGAGAAGAACGGCCTGGGAGAAGACCAGCTCGTGAAACTCAGAAGGAAGGCGAAAAGCCGCAAGGGCGTAATAATCGCACTTTCAAACAGCCTTTCCAGCGATTTTGAGCTGAAATCACAAGAAAACGTGCCAAAAGAGTGCTACATAGAAGTCCCTGACGGGCTTCCTATCGAATACGTTACGGGCATTGAGCCTGTAGGCCAGTACGAATGGGACGCTCTTGCGAAGATGCAGAAAAAGACCTGATTCAGGAAAGTGAAGCTTAAGCTTTTCCAAATCCACATTTTCTTATGCCTCCGGAAGGAGCCGATGAACAGAGCTGGGAAGACCCCGGCGACGCCTACAGCAAGGAGCTAAGCTCAAGGCCCCTTAATGAGAAGTGCGACGAGCTCCTTGAAAAGTTCAACAGACTCTACAGGCGCATGATAAGGAACGAGGAGCTGGTCGGGCACTACGGGCTGCTGAAGAACCTGCTTTTTCAAATGCAGCCCCTGAAGCGTCTGGTAAACGAAGCTTACCAATACAGCGACTGCCTCGGGGATATGATGCTCGATGCATTGGAGCACAAGCTCATGGAATACAAAAAGATTGCGCGGGAGAACTGATGGCGTTTACAGAACAGGAGATAAAAAGGAGGCTGGAAGACCTTCCCGAAGCCATTCACAGGTACGTGATACACAGTGTCAAGCCCCACGGCTTCTATCGCATGCTCTATGAGAAGGAACGCAAAGCCGGTATTTCTAGGGAAAGGCACGTGGAATTTGACAACCACCTTGATGAGATAAACAGGATTTCCGCAAGCCAAGAGGCCTTCCGGAAAGCGAAGAAGTTCCTTGTCGACTACATGATGCTCTGACCAGCAGCTTTAAACCATACAAATCCAATTTCTAGGCATGGTTGAAATCCTTGGCCTTATTCCCACAACTCTCGGCGGGGTCATAGGGCTACTTGTCCAGGTCCTGATAGTCTGGATAGCCGTGATGCTCGCAGACAAGATAATCGCCCACCAGATCGAGGCCAAGCATTCCCTGATACTGGCGGTGCTTGCTTATTTCATAACGCCTCTCGTGCTTTCTTTCGCCGCAATCAGCATACCTTTCGCGGGAATAATCGTGCCCCTCATAGTCTGGATAATACTCGGGCAAATACTGCTGAGGCAGACCGCAGGCTTTGTGCCCAAAGTAAAGGTCGCCGCAGTCGCGTTCGTAATCTACTTCATCCTCACTTTCGTCGGGCTGCCTGCAATGATTGCAGGGGCTATTGCATTCTGAGCTTCATGGTGATTTGATGGGAAACATTGAATTCAAGCAGATTGACATCACGTCCGCCGCCAAAGTGACTGCAGCCATAATGGCTATATTCGGCTTCCTCATGGGGCTGCTTGTCGCCATATTCGGCTCGACAGCAGCTTACATAGCAGGCGCCGGCGCCCTCGGAGCAGGGTTTGGCATAGCCAGCATCGTGATATTTCCTATCATGATGGCGATATACGGCTTTGTCATCGGCGCAATCTCCGCTTTCCTCTACAACATCGTGGCGGAGCGCATAGGCGGCATCAAAGTCAGGACGTAACTCTTGCTTTCTTTTTAAACAATAGACAAAGCATGGCTCGACAGCGCCCAACGCTTCTCGTAGCTTTACTGGATGAATTTAACTCTTCTTTTCCAGGAATTCAGATGGAAGGATATGGAAAGAGGGTCAAGTTTGAGCTTGTTCCTGCCAACTGCATTTACCTCATGAGCCCCGGCGCTGCGCAAAGGCTTTCGCTCGTGGCCGAAGGTATGGAAAAGGAAGGCTGCGCGCCCGTGCTCGCCGACGGAAAGGTTGCAGGCAACCTTGCGATAAGGTTCGGGGGCGGAATAATCGTCACCAGGAGCGGCAAGGAAAGCAGCTCGCTCGGCACCAAAGATTTTGCTTATATTGAATCTTTCGACACATGGAAATGGCGCGCCCGCTACGTAAGTTCCAGCCCTGGCATAAAGCCCAGCTCGGACACGCCGCTCTACTGGGCTGCCCTGGTAGAAGCCCCGGAAAAGCTCGGGTGGCACGAGATTCCGGGCGCCGCAGTGCACGGCCATTCTCTAGAGACTGAGGAAGCTGCAAAGAAACTCAGCATACCAATTTCTGCGAGAGAAACGGAGTTCAGCACATTCCTGGACAAGAGCGCTTTCTACAGCCTTCTAATGAGAAGCCCTTACCCTAAGCATAAGATGTGGATACGCAAGGGGCATGGCTTCTTTGCCGCGGGCGACACGATAGAAGAGGCTTTCGAGACCGCCAAGCGCTACATGCAGGCTTACCGCCAGATAAGCGCCTAATCAAAGCAGTATTTCGTATGCAGAATGGAAGGCTGCTTTCCTGAAGCCATCATAGCATAAGAAGTTGCGACTCGGTTTGCAGCCTCGCTTGCGTAAGGATTGACGTTGTGCATGAGCTCGTGCATGAGCGTTTCTTTCCAGAGCTTCTTGGGGTCCACCCTCATCTCGTAAGCCATCTTTTCAATGACATCGTTGTGCAGCACTATGCGGTCACCCGGGATTGTCCAGCCCAGGACTGAAGCGCCGTCCGAGCCGACATACTTGGTATCGCGGCTCTCGATCACCGGAATGCGCCTGGAGACATAGGACTCATCCTTCTTTTCTTCGCCTTCGGGCTTGTACAGGTTTATCTTGAGCATAGAAATAATCACACCGAAGAATTCTTAAGGACTTTGCCGGCCGAGACGACTGCTGCCTTCTTCACCACGAAAGTCCCGGATCGTGCCTTTGCATCCCATCGCTGCTCTGCGTCTACGATTTCCAGCCTTCCTTTCACGTAAAGCGGGCAGTCCAGCACGAGCGTTTCAAATTCTCCGCCTTCGCCGGCGACGGATACCTTGTATTTCCTATTAAGTTCCAATAAGTCAGAGAGGGAAGCTTCGTCCAATCCACGTCCAAGCCATTTCTCGTCCAAGCCTGCAGCTGCTACGTGGACAAATATCGCCTTCATGCCATCCCTTATTTCGGACTTCACAACATCCAGCTGGTCCCTTTTCCAGAGCGGCGCTACGCAGGCCAGCCCCAAGTCTGCGGCTATGCCTTCAATCCTTTTCATCTGGTAAGTGCTTGCTATTGCGCCGCAGACTACGCCATCTATCTTTGTCCCCAGTTTCTTCAAAGCAGCTCTTACATCGGCAAGCTCCTTTTCCTTCTCGCCCTTTGTGGGGACTTCCAGCAGTGGAAGCCCGGTGCATTCCGCGATTTTTTTGACTAAGCGGATATTGGGCGTGTGGAACATGTAGCTCTCCGGATTTTCAGAAATGAAAGCCACAAGGCATTCGATGCTGTGCCCTTCCTTCGTTGCCAGATAAGCTGCATACAAGCTGTCCTTGCCGCCTGAAATGAATGCTGCAAGCCTCATGCTAATCACTCTGCCGCGTCCGACTCTTTCCCGACTTTTATTTCAAAATTCGCTACCAGGGGCTTGTGCTTCAGGCTTTCTAAATTAATCAGCATGGCGTGCACGCCGTGCTCGCTTCCTCCGGGGTTTATGCTCAAGCTCTCTCCTATCTTTACGCTGAACCTGCCGGACATCTCAGGCGCCTCGTGGATGTGGCCGTGCAGAGATAGGCGCGGCTGGAATTCCTTGATGAACCTCAGGACAGCTTTGGAGCCTACGTGGCTCTTGCGGTCCCAAAGCAGGTCTAGAGGGGTATTTTTGGGAGGAACGTGCGTGGAAACTATGGTCTTCTCGGAATCCAGGCCTTTCGCCAGGTGCTTCAGCTCTGAATAAATTTCGGCTTCGGGCTTCTCCCAGTGCTTGAACTTGAACGGGGTAGGCGCAATGAACGCATAGCCCACGAGGTTGTAATCGCCAATCCTGTGGACTTTCATGTGGCACTGCTTCAGCTTTCCTTCTGCTTCAGCTTCGTTCAAAAGATGCAAGGTCTTGAGCGTGTCGTCATTGCCAGGCATTATGAATATCTCGAAGCCGCTATTTTTCGCCTTGAAGTCGCCAAAGACTTTGGCAAGCTGGCGCGTAAACTCAACTTGCGCCTTGCCGAACTGGTCCCAAATGACTTTTGACAGCTTGGCAATGCTGGCATGGCTCGGCGCAAGCTTGGTATGAAGAATCCAGTAGCCTATCTGGCCGAATACGGGGCTGTAGGGGTGCCACACTCCTGTAGCAGGCTCGAACATCATCTTCTTGTTGAAATTTATGAGGGCTTTCTTCGGGGCGAAGTCCCCGCCGAAGACGATGTTTTTTATCCCCAATTCCTTCGCGGCCCTAAGAACGTACTCGTACACGAGAAGGTTCCCGTGCACGTCCGTCGCGAAAATGATGTCCCATGCCATGCAAAATCCCTTACTACCGCTAAATGTAAAATGGAAAGCGTTAAAAGAACGCTAAACTTTGAGCTCTGAAAGGCGCTTCTTGAGGCGCTTTACTGCAAGCTTGACCTGGTCAAGCGACTTTGCGCCTGCGCAGACCACGCGACCCGAGCTGAAAAGCAGGAAAGCCACTTTCGGGTCAGGTATCCTGTATACCAGGCCCGGGAACTGCTCGGGCTCGTACTCAGACTCTTCAAGCTTGAAGGCAAGCTGGTCGAGGTTGAGCTCGCGCTCCAAGTCGACGGCAACAACGATGTTCTCTATCTTGACCTTTATGCCGTTCTCGTTGACGCGTACGCCGATTTTCTTGATCGCCTTAACAGTCTTGCGCAGCGCCTCCTTGGCAGCGTTCGTGCTGCGGGCGCCGACGCAAATTATCTTTCCGCTCCTGAATATGAGTGTTGCAACCTTGGGCTCCGTAAGCCTGTAAACCAACCCGGGGAACTGCTCGGGCTCGTATTCGCTGGATTCAAGTACCTGCAGCAGCCTGTCCAGTGAGATAGTCTTCTTTATGTCCGTAGAAGCGACTACGTTCTCGATTTTTATCTTAACTACCTTCTCAGCCATGGCACGCACCCCATAAAATGAGGCGGATTTCCGCCCAATTTTCTCCGACGTTGCTCGAAACACCAAAGGTGTTTCATTCAGTTTTGCTTATATACCTCGTTTAAATACCAAACCTTTAAATAGGGGATTTCAGGGCAGTTTTTCTATTGAGAAGTGAGTATTTTTTCAAAGCTTAAACAGGCCTGGGGCGGGTAAATTTCCTCACAGGCTTGCCGCCTTGAACTCCTGCGACAGACTCAGTCCCAGCCCGGTAGCCTTTGCCTGCAATGGGCTCCGTGCCTGCAGGATACTTGCCTGCTACAGGCTCGGTGCCTGCACGTTCTTCTTCAATTTTGCCCTTATACGGCTCTTTCTTTTCTGTCATAGTTTTACTTTGCGCCTGAAGGCTTAAATTTGCAGAAAGCTAATGCAAGTCATGGCAGGCGAGCTTGGCATCATTTTCGGCTTCATCGCAAGCTGGATTGTTTCTACCATCATAATCTACCTCGTCACGAAGCTTTTCGGGGAGACCGAGGGCATCCTGCACGCAGCCAAGGCCGCGATAGCAGGGTCGATAATCTATGCTATTGCTTATTTCTTACTCGGGGCGCTCGGCTCAATAGTCGGCGGCATAGTGTGGCTGCTGGCGCTCAAGGGCCTGTACAAGATAGGCTGGGGCAAGGCTCTGGTTGTTGCGATAGTCGTGTGGATACTCGCAGGTCTGATAGGCATATTCCTTCCGACGCTTACAGGGCCGCTGTAAGTTTTTTTAATTCATCCTCCAATTAGTTGCTATGTCCCTGTGGATTCCCGCGCTTTCTATTTCAGTAATAGCGGCTGTCATGGCGATTTGGCTGTTCAGGCGCGGCTTTGCAATCAAGGACAAACGGGAGAGTTTGGAGAACCTCATCTGGGCGGCGCTTTTCCTGGGCGCCAGCTTCGGCACACTGGAGTGGTCGCTCTATCTCCTAGGACTAAATATCTGGTCCTTCATCGTTTTCCCGCTATACGCATATTTCGGAATATGGTTCGGCTGGATAATCTGGCTTTTCGAGAAGCGCGGCGAGCGCAAAATCTGGGTGATTTTTCTGGTAGCGCTGGCCGTGCTTTCTGTTGCGGCCGTGAATTGTGTGAATTGTTTAGCACCGTGACGTGAAAAGATAACCTTTATTATGGGCGTCCATCGGAAACGGACGGGTTTGTAATTAATACGTTGGAAGCGATTTCTCCATATGCCAGTAGAGGACCACGAAAAGCTGCACGAATTTCTCAGGCAGTTCTACTACAACGAGCTGCTGCAGCTCACGAAGGAAGAGAAGCCTTTCCTCGTCGTGGACTTCAACCTGCTTGACAGGTTCGACCCGGTCCTTTCGGAAAAGCTTCTTGAGCAGCCTGTTTCGGCATTCGAGTCTTTCGAAAAAGCAGTAAGCCTTTTCGACATGGGCCTGAAGCTTCCTGTGCGCATCAAGAGCATTCCCGAAAAGAGGAACATACGCCTCAGGAACCTGCGCGCAGAGCACATAGGAAAGCTCCTGGTCACGGACGTCATAGTGAAGAGCGCAAGCGAAGTAAAGCCGCAGATCAAGACCGCCATATTCGAATGCCCCGAGTGCATGACGCGCATAGAAGTGGAGCAGGAAGACGCGCAGCTGCTCCAGAAGCCCGGCATGTGCAGCTGCGGCCGTCGCGGAGAATTCCCGCTGGCGGAGAAAAAGATGATAGACTACCGCTGGCTGAAGGGCGTGGAGCCGTTCGAAGTGACAAGCGGCGAGCAGCCGAGCGAGCTTGCTATTCTCCTGCTCGAGGACCTGACCACGCCGCGCATGCAGAAGAAGACCGACCCCGGCAACCGCCTGAGGATCGTAGGGATACTCAAAGAGCTGCCTAAGCGCATCAAAGGGAAAATGACTACCAAACTCGACACTTTCATCGACGTGAACTTCTTCGAGACTACTGAAATCGAATTCGACGACCTCACAGTCACTCCAGAGGACGAAGCACGCATACTGCAGCTTGCCCATGACCCGCAAGTCTACCAGCGGCTCAGGAATTCGATAGCGCCCGGGATCTACGGCTTTGACCAAATCAAAGAAGCTGTGGTCCTCCAGCTTTTCGGAGGCATTGCCCACAGGCAGCCGGATGGCACCCATATCCGCGGGAACATTCACCTGCTCCTGACAGGAGACCCCGGTGTAGGGAAAAGCTTAGTCGGTTCTAGCAAAATCCTCCATAATTCCGACAAGGGCCCTGAGTTCACAGAACTCGGCAGCATGGTCGATAAAATAATCGAAGAAGGTCGAGCAGAGCGCATTAATGATTCTGAGGTATGCTTCAAAAACAGGCACGGCATCAGAGTGCTCGCTATGGACCAGAAGACCCAGAAATTGGAGTGGAAGCCTGTCTCAGCCTTTATTCGGCACGAATCTCCCAAAACGCTGATAAAGGTAAGGGCAAGGAGCGGCCGCGAAGTGATAGCGACGAAGGACCACAGCTTTGTGGCCCTCACATCGGAAGGAAACATTGAGCCTGTCAAAGGCGCTGAGTTGAACAAGAAATATTTCTTGCCTATTCCTCTGAGAATGCATAAACAGATGTTGGAATGTGTAGATACGGGCCCGCAGAAAAGGATGACGAACGCAAAACCTTTGCCGCCGCAAATCAAACTGGACTGGGATTTCGGCTTCTTTTTGGGGATGTTTATTGCCGAAGGCAGCACTCAGGGAGGGAAGACGGCAAGCATATCATCGATGAGCAAAGAAAGGCGCGAACCAATAAAGAAATTTGCAGAATCCATTGGCCTGAAGTATTTTGAAGACAATACGAGCATTGTCGTTCCTTCCAGAAGGCTGTCAGAATTCTTGAAAAGGCACTGCTATTCCGGCGCGCCCGTTGGGAAGGCGAAGGGCTCCGGGGCTATCAAGAAAGCAATACCCAGCTTCTGCTTTTTCGCCCCCCAAGAATTCGTCAAAGGGCTGCTTTCCGGGCTATTCTCCGGCGATGGCTATTTCCTGAACGCAAAGCCATGGAAGGGCCGTACCAAGGGCAACCTAAAGCTGGAATTGACCACCATAAGCAAGGACTTAGCGTACGGGCTGCTAGAAATCCTGTCATTGATAGACATTTTTGCAATAATACGCGAAAAACCATACTTTTACAAGCAAGAAAAACGAACCAAGTATGAAATAACAATACTGGGCAGCAATGCACAGAAGCTCCTTACCAAAATCAAAATGATCGGAAAGCCTGTGCCCAAGATAGACAGATTCTCAGAAAAAGACGCTTTGGATAGCCTTCCCTGCACGAAGCTACTCTATGACGCAGTAAGGTTACTTGGCTACTCCAGGAGACTGGATAAAGACTCGGCTAGGCATCGTGCCTTTGCGGCAATGATGCGTACTGTGAGGAGCCGCGGAAAGATCGGCAGGCGCAGGCTTGAACGGATTGCTGAGATGCTTGCTTCCGAAGCAGAACGCCAGAAGAATATAGAGGCAAAATTGCTAGTATCAAAGCTTCAGAAAATATTGCAAAGCAACGTGGTCTGGGACCAAATCGTTTCTGTCGAAGAGGTACATTCCACCGAGAAATACGTCTACGACCTTTCCGTAGACGGCCACGAGACTTTTGTAGCGAATAACCTGGTTGTCCACAACAGCGTGATGCTTAAGCTTGCGAGCTCTGTGATGCCGCGCGGCAAATATGTCTCCGGGACCGGGGCAACAGGCGCCGGTATGACGGCTTCCGTGCGAAAGGACGAGCTTCTTGGCAGCTGGGTCCTCGAGGCAGGTGCCCTTATATTGTGCAACAAGGGACTAATCGCAATAGACGAGTTCGACAAGATAAACAAAGACGACCAGGTGGCGATGCACGAGGCCATGTCCGTCGAGACGGTAAGCCTGGCCAAGGCTTCTATTGTTGCTACTCTGCCGGCGCAGACCGCCGTGCTGGCAGGCGCCAACCCGAAGATGGGGCGCTTCGACACTTACAGGCCCATCGGCGAGCAGATAGACATTCCTGAAACCCTGCTTTCAAGGTTCGACCTGAAATTCGCGCTGCGCGACCAGCCCGACAAGGGACAGGACGAGAAGCTTGCGGACCATATAATCGCCTCGCGCATAACGCCCGAGAGCATAACCCCGGAAATAGACGTTGACTTTCTCAGGAAGTACATCGCCTACGCGCGCAAGATAAGCTCCCTGGAGCTTACAAGCGAGGCCGCCAATGCGCTGAAGAAATTCTATTCGGACATGCGGGGCAAAAGCGCCGAGGGCGCCGTTGCGATCACTCTCAGGCAGTTTGAAGCTCTCATCAGGCTAGCCGAGGCTTCTGCTAAAATCCGCTTGGATACAAAAGTCAGGCCTGAGGATGCGGAGCGGTCAATACGGCTTGTGCAATTCTCACTTCAACAGCTGGGCTACGATACGGAAACCGGAACGTTCGACATAGATCGCGCCGAAGGGGGAATGGCTGCTGCACAGCGCTCCAAGCGGGTGAAGATGCTGGAAGTAATAGACGCGCTGCAGAAGCCTACAGGCAAAGAGGTCTCCATAGAAGACGTGGTAGCGGAGGCGGAAAGCGTGGGAATAAGCGGAGCCGAAGCCGTCCGGCTCGTCGACAAGATGAAGGAAGAAGGACTGGTCTTCGAGCCCAGGCCCGGATTTATAAGAAAACTTTAGTTTCCGTTAAATAATTTCGTTACAAATTAAAGTGAAGGGTTTCCATGGCAGAAAAAAAGCGACTACCTGCATACAAGGTGCGGACTTCTTCGATAATGGGCGGCAAGTACGTGCACAACGAGGGGCTCGCACCCAAGTACGTGCTTTCAAAGGACGGGCAGCGCCTGACCAGGGTTCGGCTTCTAGCCACGGTCGTGAACAAGTTCGTATCGCAGGACAAGAAGTTTTACTCTGTAACGCTGGACGACGGCACCGAGACCATACGCGCCAAGGCATTCGGCTCGTTCATACTTGACCCGATAAACATAGGCGACATAATCGACGTGATAGGAAAAGTGAGGAACTACAACAACGAGGTCTACATAATTCCCGAGACCGTGTGGAAGGCGGACCCGAACCTCGAGCTCCTCAGGGACCTTGAGGTGCGACTACTCGCAAGGGAATGGGAGCAGAAGCGCATCATGATAAACTCCTACATGAAGCAGACGTCCGACATGAACGAGCTCAAGAAGCTATGCGCCGAGATCGGGATAGGCGCCGACGACACCGAGGGCATTATCGAGGCGCACGAGGCGTTCGCAGAGGACATAGCGCAGGCAGAGGCGGACAAGACCGCAGTGAAGCAGCGCGTCTTAGACCTTATCACCAAGCACGACAGCGGCGAGGGCTGCGAATACGGAAGCCTGATAGAAAGCGCGGGCCTCGAGGAGAACGTGCTAGACTCGGTAATACAGGAGCTCCTTGACGAAGGAACATGCTTCGAGCCAAGGCCAGGCAAAATCAAGAAGCTGTAAGCCCATCCCTGCCGTTGCTGCGCTGCATTGCTATTTCAAGGATATTTTTCAGGCCATATTCGTTGGAATCGATCCGCAGCTGGCGCGCATATTTCCGCAAGCCATACCTCAGGCTCATCTCCTGCTCGTGGGCATCTTCGGTGAACACACCTTTCTCCAAGCAGCCTTGCTTCAGGGTCTTGTACCTGCCAAGGGCTTCATCCAGCATTTGCAGGGCGGCCCTTTTCCCGCGCGTTTCCATGTCGTATTCCATCGTTGCCTCCATATCCGTCGGGTCGAGGCCGATAAAAATCCTGTCTAGCTCCATCTCCACAGACTTCCTTTCACTATGAAACTTCTCCAGGACGCTCGCAGCGTTCCTCACATCGGCGAGGCGAAGGCCAAGCCTTTCGGCTGTAGGAAAATACCTGTCTAGGAAGTAAGCAACAAGCTTTAGCATGGACATTACCCGAAAGGCGTGCTTGACCTGAAGAAGTAGAGCCAGAACAGCGCCGAGACTATGAAAGTAACCACGCTCACGCCTATCCTTATGAGCTTGCGGTCCATTTCCTTCCATTCGGCCGTGCTCAGCCACAGGAAAGTCCTCAGGAAGCCCTTGATTCCTTCGATTTTGCTCATGCTTTTCACGCCAATAAATCCATGCGCTCACTTTATGTTCGCGCTTCTGAACGGCAATTGAAAATTCATCCGCCTATTTTTCAATAGCATTTTTACCTTAGCTTTATTTGCGTCTGAGTATATTTAGCCTTTCCAATATCTCGAGCCAGCTCCACGACCATACTATGGCTTCGAAGGCGCGGACGTAGTCTCCCTTCTCTATGAAGTGCTCGCAGTCCGAGACGTAGGCGAGGACGTTCTTGAGCAGGTCCTGCTTCGATTTGTCCACTAGCTCGACCTTCTTCGCTTCTGCCTGCATCCTGTCGAGCCATTTATGAGTTTCGTCACGCAGCTGCTTTTCTGTTGCTGTAAGGTTTTCCGTCATTTGTACAACTCCAACGCCTCTTCTTCCTTGAAATTCAAATTTCCAGGAACCACAATGACTGCGGGAACCTTTTTCAAGTCCTTCCTGATGAGGTTTTCTATTGTATCATATAGAATCACAGGGTCTCCCCCCAGCTCGGCGGCTGCGATTACTTTGCTTTCCCTGCCCAGGACGCCCTTTCCCAAGCAATCCTCATGCTTGAGCAGGATTTCCAGGGCTTCCCTGATAGTCATGTAAGACGGCGGTTGGACGTCAAGTAAGACAAGGGTATGCATCCCTGCTTTCTTGTTCTCAGCTATTGTCTCGTATGGGCTTGACGGGTTGAAATTTGCCCTTGGAAATGTGACCGATGTAGTGCGGCCGAACTTGTAGGACTGCAAGCCTGTTTCTGCTATTGCGGTGAATATTGAGGAGGAATGCACGACCTTCACGGGCACGCCGGACTTCCTCGCCTCGGCGAGCAGCTCGAAGTGCGTGGTGGCTGCGAGAGGGTCGCCCGGCACGAGCAAAGCAACATCCCTTGACGCAGCTTCCTTTACAATCTGCAGGCTCTCGACGAATTCGCGCCCTGCTTCCTTCACGGGCTTGCCTGCGAGCTTTTCCACGGCTTCAAGGCTCCCGAACCAGCGGGAAGTGTAGAGCTCGATGTATACTGCGGCGCTTTTTTGCAATGCTTCAAGCGCCTTCAGGGGCATATCCTTCTCGTCGCGCAGCCCAAGCCCTATGAGATACAGCATAGGAAAAAGAAACGGGAAAGTCTTTTAAGGGCGGGTAGCCGCAAGTCGTCTCCTTGCTGACCAGCGAAATCTTCTTAAATAGTCAGCTTTTTAGTCCCCCTGCGTAGTGAAAACTTATATACTTTGCGGTAGGGAGTAGTTGTTGTGCTAGAAAGCCCGGATAATTAATTATGGCAGACGAAAAGGAAGACAAGAAACTGGCGGCAGAAGTCACGAAGACGCCATCCTACGGAATCGAGTTCGGCAAGCCTTACAACGGCTACTTCGTTCCCCTGGAAATCGCGGGATACGGCGGGCAGGCCAAGGTGTACAAGGCGAAGCTGATTCCCGAGACCTTCGTAGGACCCTACTTCTATTCGCGCATAATGAGCGGCGGGCTTGAGCCAAAAATCATAGGAATAAGGGGCAACTATGACCTTAGCGACCCCGAGTTCGAGGCAGAGCTCAGGAGAAGGATAGGCGACGTAACGAAGCCCAACACTTCGACGCACGAGTGGCTCAGGAACGAGATGGAAAACAGGGAAAACGAGCTTGCAAAGGCAGGATGGATAGTCGCCGCCAAGATACCCGACATGCCCAGCGACAGGTTCGACAGGGAAGCTTACGCCCTGTGCAAGATGGGCAGGCACCCGAATATCGTAGACTACATAGCAGGCGACGACATAATCTTTGACGACGGAAACGTACGCCCTGCGATGATGATGGAATATTTCCCCTCAGCAGGCGTCAAGGGCAAGATGGAACCCAGGCAGCTCGTTGAGACGCTGTTGGCCGTGCTTGGCGCGCTGCACGACGCAGCCCACGCCGAAGGCGTAATACACAGGGACATCAAGCCTGAAAACATACTGATAGGAAAGGATGGGACCGTAAAGCTAACAGACTTCGGCCTCGCGAAAGTGGAAAAGTCAAGGACCCTCACAAGGGACGGAATGGCAGGCGGAACTCCGCCTTACATGGCTCCGGAGCAGATTGACAACACTTACGGAAAGATAGGCGAAGACACCGACGTCTATCAGGTAGGCATGACGGCAATCAAAGCCGCCGCAGGAAGGAACATGTACGAACTCAAGGAGTTCGGCGACGGCAGCGACATAAGGCCGATGCTATTCAGCATACTTGACACCTCAAAGCCGCACCCTTACAGCCCGAGGGACCTCGCTCCTAACATCTCAGATTCTCTGGCTCTCTGGATAGTCACAGCCACGCAGAAGGACAGGAGAAAAAGATACACATGCGAGCTTGCGCTGAGGGAGCTCAGGACGATACTCGACACTGAGGACTTCGCATTCACCAGCACCAGCACCCCTCCCACGGACGCCAACATAACCAAGCTCAGGGAAGACTTTATCATACGCTCGGGCCAGGCGCAATACGCCGGAATGATGCTCGAGGAGACCGACGCTTACCAGCAATACATGAAGCACTGGAACATCGCCTCCGATGAGGAGGCTGACATCGTCGACAGGGTCGACAGCCTCAAGGAAACCGAGACCCACCTCGGAAGGCTTCCAAAAGTCAGATACGGCAATTTCCACGAAGACAGCGCGAAGCTAAAGGCAAAGTTCGAGGAAATGAAGGACGACATAGAGGCGTTCAGGCCCCTCAGGCGCACTGCAACTGATGTATCTCATAAATATGAAAAGCTCCTTGAGGAACTCGACAACGAGCATGCCTTCTACCTTCAGACTGGCGCGGACGTCAAGAAGAGGGCCGAGGTCATGAAAGAAACAGCCATAAAGACCAAGGCAAGGATAATGAGCACTGCGCCGGACTTCGGAAAGAAGCACATAAACAACCTTGATGCCCTGGTAAGGGAGCTTTCCAACCTGGACAAGTTCTTCGTCGAAAAGAAGAGGAAGTTCGTGGAGAAGAGGCTGGGCGAGCTGAAGGTTGCAGTGGAAAAGGGCTACGCAGACGCAAGGCTGATGTACATCCAGCTGAACAAGTCAAAGAAAAATGCCCTCGAAGACTTCGGCTTCGATTTTGCCAAGGAATTCACGGAACAGATGGACGGCTACGCAAAGGCGATGGGCATCAACGTGCCTTCAGGCCCTTCTGCCGGACCTTCAGAAGAAAATCGTTGAACTTCTCCTGCCCGGAGACTTCATCGGGCAATTTTGAATTCTTGTAGGCTTCGTCAAGCTTCTGGAACAGCTCGGACGCAGAAGACTCAAGGTCAAACTTATTGTGCGCGCTTTCTGCCTCGGCTTTTATCCTGACAAGCTCGTCCACTTCCCTTACACCGAAGCGCCTGTTCAAGTCCTGTATGTTTATCACCATCTCCCCCTTTTCCAGCAGGTGCGTGCCTGTCATGAGTACGCGCAGAAGGTAAAGGTTCTCCTTAACGTCAGCCCACCCGGAGGCTTTGGCTTTCTTGTACACGCCCAATGCGAAGCCCGAATAGTGCGCATGGAGCTTCCTGCAAAGCGCATTCCGCGCAAGCTTCTGCAGCTCCTTGAAATCCTTGGAAGCAAAAACAACATGCGAGGAGAATATCTGCTCCATGATGTAGCCCGAGGGCTGCATGAGCATGGAAAGGAACTTCTCTATTTCTTGAGTGACAAGCTCTATGCTCCTCTCCTTGACTTCGATTGCCCACTGGGGCTTCGTCAGAGAAAGCACGTCCCTTGTCTTCGCGACGTGGCTGCCGCGCAGGTCGTAGTCCGAGTCTTTCGAAGGGAACCCATAGGCGTGGCTGCCGCTAAGCACAACAAATATCGGACCGGGAACGTTCTTTTTGACGAACTTCTTCAGGTCTGCCATCGGGATTTTCATAAATACCAATAAGCCTTGCGCTCGCCTCTACGGCTCGCTTTTGGAAAACAGCTGAGTTTTCTTGCTGCTTCGGTTCTCTGCTCAGCTGTCTTTTCTTTCTGCGAGCTTAGAGCGAGCGGTGATGCTTACTTACGACAAAAACTTCTTCTCCAAGACGAACTTGATGATATGCGACGCCAGGAAGCCCGTCTTGGACGGAAGGGCGTTGTCGGCTATTTCCATTATGTCCATGCTGTTGCACACGACCGCGGCTTTCTCGAGGATTGCATAGACCTGCTCGGGGCGCAGCTTGCCTTCGGGCAGGCCTGTCACGACGTAGCTCGGGTCGAAGACGTCTATGTCTATGGAAAGGTGCACAGGTCCCTTCAAGGGCTCCAGGTCTTCCAGGAATTCGTTGATTGACATCGGGTCGATGTTTGGGTTTGTGCGGATCTCGTCCTGCTCTGCCTCGCTGACGGAGTTCAGGCCTATCTGTATCACACGGGCGTACTTGCTTGCGTGGTAAGCCCAGGTCTGGTGCATGAACATGTTGCCCAGATATTCCCTCCTGGAGTCTGAATGCGCATCCAGATGTATTACCGTGCGCGCCTTGAGCTCTTCCGATATGGGAAAGCTCATCGAGTGGTCGCCGCCGACGAAGACGAAGAACGGGCTGGGGTTCTGCATCTTAGCCTCGCGGATGGTGTCCTTCACGCGCTCCGCGGTGAGTTCGAAGGAGCCCGGCACGGGCTCAAGGTCTCCCAAATCACAAATGCGAAGCTTGCCCAGCCTGCTTTCCACAAGCTTCAGCGACTCGCGCACCATAACAGGGCCGTAGTTCGACGCGGCGCTCGTTGCAGTAGAACTGAACGGAAGCCCCAAAAACACAACCTGCGCCTCCTTGAGGGGGCTGTTGTAGGGCACGAACGTGTTGGATGAGTAAAGCATGATTAGAAAACGCTGGAAAATCTTAAGAACGGATAACCAGTAAAGCGAAGAGCAAGCGAGTTTAAGCCTTTTCGCCTTCCTCGCCTTCGGCTTCTTCTGCCGCGTTCGCTTCTTCAGCTTCAGGCCCAGGAGCTACTTCCTCATATTCTTCAGCTTCTTCTTCGCCGGGCACAGCCTTCTCTTTCTCCTCTTTCGGCTTGCCTTTTCCGCGCCTGAGGGCTGCGAACACTATCAATATAATTATCAGAACTCCTATGCCCATCAGCATCAGTTCAAGCATCGCGCTGAAGCCTGCTATCGTGCCGCCTACTCCGCCTACAATAGGCGTTCCGCCCAGGAGCCCTGCGCCGAGCTGCCTTATCACGAACAGCCCTATCTCAAGAATAATGAGAGCTACTATGAAGGATTTGAGTCCCATGCTGTCCACCAAAACGCACACGCATCTCGAGCATGCGTTTCATACACTCTGCTACATTACAAATAAATAGGCTAGTCTTCGAGTATAGATTTCTCGTACTTCTTCGCAAGGACTTCCCGTATCCTCTTAGCCAGAACGTCGCCTACTCCGTCGACCTGCTTCAGCTCGTCCTCGCTTGCCGCGAAAACCGCAGCAGGCGAGCCGAATTCTTTCAGGAGGCGCTTTGCAAGCACCGTAGAAACTTTCGGCAGCCCCGCAAGCAGGAACTCCTGCTCGTCATTTAGTGAGCGAAGCTCCGGCTTTACCCTAATGCTAATGTTCTTCTTCAGCTGCACTTGCTCGCGATGGGCTATTGCCAGCAGCAGCGCCGACGATTCGAGCTGGTTCTTTGTCCATAGCACCGGTATGCCCATGTCGACGGCAATCGCAGAGAGGGCGCCGTTTATTGCACGCTCCGATATTTTCCGCTCGCTGTAGATGCCCTCATCACCCTCGATGAGCAGCACGGGATTCGAGAACATTTGCTTGAGGCTTGAAAGTTGTGCAAATAAGCGCCCATCAATAAGAGACTGTAGAAAGTCTGGCACTGTTTTTCTCTCAATCCCAACCCTTTCGCTTAGCTGGTAGTCTGCGACGTTAAGGACTTTGGAGCGCAGGTCGCATTTTCTTTGAAGTATCTTTACAAGCTCAGTTTGCTCCTCCCTCTTATCAGCCCAGATGATTATTTTCTCGTAACCGTTATCGTCCATTATATCTCCTGCCGCGTTCACTTCGCTCGCTACGAGCTTCGCTCTTGCTCGCTTTGTTCACTTGGCTCCCTCTTATCAGCCCAGATGATTATTTTGTCAAACCCGTTCTGCGCTTCCATTCTTTCCACCAATAAGACATATGGAAGATCTGCCTGCCCATTTTTCCGCTTTAGTTTTGGCTACCTCATCTGAATGGCAGGCAAAGCTTTCTCTTGACTTACTTCTTTCCATACTTTTGGTCCCAGTAACTAGTAAGGTTAGCAGGGTTCTTCTTTTGCAGGCTTTCCAGTATGTTCTTCATCTTCTTCTCCTTGTGGTGGGCCGCCCAGTAGAACGCCTCGTCGCGCGTGCCGCGGACTACAAGGAAGAAGACCTTGCCGGGCTTTGTCCTTGCGGTACGCCCTGCGCGCTGTATGTTCCTGATTTCCGAAGGTATGGGCTCGTAAAATATGACTGCGTCCGTCTCCTCTATGTCCAGCCCTTCCTCTCCTATTGAAGTCGCCACGAGCACGTTGTGCGTGCCGAACTTGAACTGGTCCAGTATTGCACGCTGCTCCTTCTGCGACATGCCTACGCCTGATTTTTTCGCCTGGCCTATGAAGGCGACGGGCTTTATTCCTTCTATTTTTGAAAGAGCCTTCACTATCGCGTCAACAGTATCACGATATTGCGTAAACACAATCGCTTTCTTGCGCGCTTTCAATTCGTAAGAAACAAGCTGCTTCAGCTTTTCCATCTTGGGATTCTCTCTTCCTTGGGCTATCAGCTCCTTGACAGCAACAGTCGCCTTGACCCAGTGCGGATTCTGCAGGAGCCTTGCCGTGGCGCGGGTGGCGTCTTCCTTGAGGCGCTCGGCGTATTTTTCGAAGGCAGAGAGGCACTGCGTCTCCAGCAGAAGCGCAGCATGGTCCAGCTTGAGCAGCTCTGCCAGCACGGACATTGCCTGGAACGAGAAGCCTGTCTTCTGTCTAGCTAAGTTTTGCTGCATTATTATAATCTGCTTCTTGCTCATCTTCGGGGATACCGGAAGGCGCCAGTTCGCGAGCTTCTGTATCTGCTCTGCGCGGTAGGCGTCGAGGTAAGAGCGGATGATAGAAAGCTCTGCCGGGAAGTCTACTTCTATCCACACCTTGTCCACTTTCTGCACGTAGGGCCTGACGTCCGCGTCTTCCCTGCTGCGTATCTCCACGTTCTGGATGAACAGCTGCTTCCGTATCTCGTCTATCTTGCTGCGGAAGCCGCCGGGCGAAGCAGTAAGCGCCAGCACAAGCGGGTCCAGAGCCTCGTCCATGTAAGCCTTCGCAATGTAGACGTAAGCGTAGTTGCCTACGGAACGGTGCGCCTCGTCGACGACGAGCAATATAAAAGAGGACAAATCAAGCGTTCTGTTCTCAATGTCATTCCTTATGGTTTGAGGAGTCGCTATAACGATGTCGGCCTTTTCGTAGAGCCGCTTGCGCTCAGAGGGGGAGCTTTCGCCTGTGATTGCCTTTATCTCGTCGGGGCCGATTTTCAGGAACTTCTCGAGGCTTTTCTTGTGCTGCTCGACGAGCGGGCGCGTGGGAGCGAGGAAAAGGACTTTCGCGTCGCGGTGCACGCTGTAGCTGTCGGCAGAAACAAAGCCCTGCGGCTGCGCAGGCTTTGGCATGGACTTGCTAGCCTCGAAAGCCCTGTGCAGGCGCTCTGCCGCGACCACGGCGGCGATAGAAGTCTTTCCCAGCCCTGTCGGGACGACGACGAGGGTGTTTCCCGTGAGGCAAGTCTTCGCAATCGCGTCCTGGTAGGCACGCTTCTCGATGGTTCCTGGATTCACCCACGTGTGCTGCACGAATTCAGGCATAGAATCAGATATCACGGTGAATCTTAATAACTACCATCTGTTCTCTCTTCGTTTCTTGAACTCTTCGTCGAGGTTGATTTTCTTCTCGTACTGGTTGCCGCCGCTGAAGTAAGCCAGGTCCTTTTTGTTCTCGTATTCGATTTTCCTTTCCCCATACCCGCCAAGCTTGTTGCTCACAGGCTTTGCCTCCTTCTCATACTGGCTCAGCTTCTTTGCTTCAGACGGCTTGAAGAATGAGCGGATACGCTGCTTGAAGCGGTCAATGATATTCAGGTGCTTGATGAAAACAGGCTTGCCTTCCTGCTCGCCGGTCCGGAATTTCCACTTAACTTCCTGGGTCTTCGGGTCAATCGCATAAAGGTGGCAGTCCCATGAGCCTGCATAGAGGGTTCCGTTCCTCAGGCTTGGAGATGTGATTATTGGGCCCCCGGTCTTGAACTTCCACAGCAAAGTCCCATCATCTTCCTTCAGCGCATAGAGGTATGTATCCAGGCAACCGAAGTAGACTATGCCATTATCAACCCATGGGTCCGTGACTACAGACGCGCCGGTCTGGAATTTCCATATCTCCTTTCCTGTGTTGAAATCGAAGCAGTAGAGGTAGTTATTCCTCCCGCCTGCGAATATTTTTCCTTCATGTATTGTCTGGCTGGAGAGGGTTGCATCAGCCCTCTTGTTCCATATCTTGCTTCCGCTTTCGTCCAGCAGGAAGAGCTCCTCGCTCCACGTATCTGAGCATATCACGAAAGAAGGAACCCTTTTGCCGTTGTTTCTCCTGTCAGTATAATTCCAGATGCCCTTGCCTTCTTTCGTAGCAAGCGCCAACGTAGAGACCCAGCCGTTGGTAAGGTATTTCCACAGGAGTTCCCCAGTCTTCGCATCGAGGCAATAAAGGCGCTTGTCGATGCTTCCAAAAACAACCTTGCCATTAAGTACGGCTGCAGTTGCCCAGATTACGTCCCCGGACCTGAACTTCCATACAAGCTCACCAGTCCTGGCATTGATGGCGTAAAGGTGAGAGTCAAAAGACCCTATGTAAATTATGCCGTCTGCATAAGAAGGAGAAGCAAGCAGCTTGTCCCCAGTCCGGAACTTCCATATAAGCTCTCCTGTCTTCGCGTCCAGCGCATAGACGTGCTCATCAAGGGAAGAAACGTAAAGCACTCCGTTGGCAAGCTCAGGGCTCGTAGCCACTATCCCTCCTGTGAGGTATTTCCAGGCTAGCTGCCCATCGGCTTCGCGCAGGGCATAAACGTGCTTATCGCCGGAGCCGAAGTAGACCATGCCGTCATTTAGGCAGATGTCCATCCCTATTGCTCCGCCCATCTGCGCAGCCTGCTCTTCTACCATCTGGCGGACGGGCTGTGACTCCTGCGTAGGCTCTATCTTCTCGGGTTCAAACAGCTGCTCATCAAGCTTGTATTCTGCCATAAGATCACCAAAGCACACACGCATCTAATGCATGCGCTTCATACGTTTTACCATTTTATCTCCCTATCCTTCTTCCGCCTTTCTTCGTCGAGGTCTATCTTCTTGTAGTCCCTGTTGCCGAAGTAGGCGACGTCCTTCCGCTCAAGCTTGTAGGGGTTGTTATCAGTTCCATAACCGCGCTCCCATTCAACCTTCTTTTCCTGCTTTTCGTAAGCGTCATTGGGCTTCACTTCAGCCTTCCACCAGCGCTTCAGGCGCTGCAAGGGGCTGTTTGACTTGATCCAGCCCCGCCATGCTATTGCTGCAGGCGCCGCGCCTGTCTTGAAGGTCCAGATCGCCTTTCCCTTGCTGAGGTCAAGCGCGTAAAGGTAAGTGTCCGTGGACCCGAAATACAATACGTCATTGTCGATAACAGGCGGGCTTATCGTGGGCCCGCCTGTCCTGAAGGCGAATATCTTCTTACCAGTCTTTGCATTGAGTGCATACATATTGCCGTCATAGCAGCCAACAAAAATTGTCCCGTTGTGATAAGGCGGAGGGACATCGCCGCACCTGTCGGCGCCCTGGAAATCCCACGCCTTTCTTCCGCTCCTCACATCTACGGCGAAAAATTTCTGTGCACCGAAGTAAACCAGGCCTTCTACATGGGTATAGCCCCTCATCACTCCCACTCCGTCGTCTGCCTGAAATTTCCAGAGAAGCCTGCCGTTAATATCTGTGCAATAAAAGTATCCATCAAAAGAGCCGAAGCAAACCCTGAGGTTTTCCTCCTTTCCCACGAATGCGGAGCTTTCCTTCTGCACCCCAAAGCCGGCAATTGTCTCATCTGTCGCTATGTCCACAATCGTGCAAGAGCCTGCCATTCCTCCTGTGAGGAAAGACCACGCCTTGCTGCCGTTTTCTATGCAATAAACTCGCTTGTCGCACGAGCTGGCGTAAACCCTGCCGTTTACAACGGCCGGCGTGGTCATCACAGGCCCCCCAGTGAGAAAGTCCCATATCTTTTTCCCGTCCTTGCCAAGGCAATACACTTTGCCGTCCTCGGAGCCAAAGTAGATTGAGCCGTCTGTCACTGCGGCTGTTCCAAGCACTCTGCCTCCTGTCAGAAAATCCCATATCTTGACTCCGGTTCTGGCGTCCAGGGCGTATAGCTTTCCGTCAATAGAACCTACGTAAAGAATGCTACCTGAGATGACTGGAGAGCTCATTACAACTCCTGCCGTAAGAAACTTCCATCTAAGCTCGCCGGTCTTCTTGTCAAGAGCGTAGATGCAGCCGTCGTTGGAGCCGAAGATTGCCAGGTTTTCGTGAATAGCAGGCCTTGTCCATATACTACCGCCTGGCTGGGACAGTTTATCAAACAGCTTTCTTGATTCGTCCTCGACCGAAGCGGCTATTTCCTCCACTTCGTCTTCCGTCCTTTCCTTCTGCTTGTATACGTATTCTGCCATAATCTGCAGAGTCACCGAAATCTTTTAAACTGCTTTTATAATCGCGAAACAAAGTGTTAGCTATGGCCGACATGGACAAGATTCGCGGGCAGGTTATTGCAAAGATTAGGCCCAAGCCCGAAGAAGAGGAGAATGTCAGGGACTTCGCGAAGAGGATAATAGAGGTCTCGAAGGACGTTTCGGGACTTGATTCGGTGGTATGCGGGTCCATAGGGAAGAGCACGTGGATTGCCGGCGACCATGACGTTGACCTGTTCATGATGTTCCCGAAGGACCTCAGCAGGGACATCCTGGAGGAACGCGGGCTGAAATTCGGCAAGAAAATCGTCGAAAGGATGGGCGGGAAATGGATAATCAAGTACGCAGAGCACCCGTACGTCCACGCTATAATCAAGGGCTTTGATGTTGATGTAGTCCCGTGCTACCGCATCGCAAAAGGGGAGCACATAAAGTCTGCAGTAGACCGCTCGCCGCTGCACCTCGAGTTTATACTGGCGCACCTCAAGCCCGAATACTTTGACGACGTGCGGCTGCTCAAGCAGTTCTGCAAGGGAATAGGTGTTTATGGCTCTGACGCCAAGAGCATGGGCGTATCCGGCTACATCTGCGAGCTTCTCATGCTGAAATACGGGCATTTCGATGCTGTCCTGGCTCAAATCGCAGGCTGGCGCGCGCAGCAAATAATCCATTTAGGAACGGAGCCCGTGAAGGCGAAGTTCTCCGAGCCGCTAGTAATAATCGACCCTGTGGACCATTCCAGGAACGCCGCAGCAGCAGTAAGCGCAGAGAACTTTGCAAGGCTCGTTACTTACGCCAAGAGGTTCCTTGCAAGGCCCGACTCATCATACTTCTGGCCCAAGGAAAAGGAGCTTTCCGCAACTGAACTAAAGGAGCTGCAGAAGCGCGGGACACAGTGGATTGGAATCGTCTTCCCCAAGCCTGCAGTGATAGAAGACGTGCTATGGCCCCAGCTGAGGCGTGGGCTGAGAAGGTTCGACACCATACTGAAGGAGCGCGAGTTTCTTCCCATACGCAGCTACGCCTTCGCCAACAGGGAGGCTATAATGATTTTCGAGATGGAAGTGTGGTCGCTGCCCAGGATTACCCACATGGAAGGGCCTCCCATCCACGCCGCGGAGCACGCCGGAAAGTTCCTGGAAAAGTACTCGGACGCTGAGTTCGGGCCGTTTGTAGAGGGCGGCAAGTGGAACATAGAGCGGGAGCGCAAGCACAAGCTGGCTATTGAGATGTTCCGCTACTGGCTGCACAAGAACTCCAAGGCACTGGAGGAGAGCGGGGTGCCCAACTTCGTCGCGAAGGCCATGGCAAAGAACGCGAAGGTGCTTGAAGGCGGCGCTTTCTGGTCCTTTGTCAAGAAGAACGACGAGCTCTCTAAGTTCCTCCGCAGGCAGTACTTCGAGAAGCTAATACCATAATTTTCTAGAAAATAGCGCGTTAGAATAATTATCGCAGTATCTTGGCGCTTGCAGGGCTCACGATTATCCAGTCGTCCCCTGCGCCGACTACTTCGCCGCCTGCAGCCTCGCAGGTGCGCTTGATCCTCTCGACAGCACGCTTCAGCTCGTTGATGTTCTTCTCACGGAGCTCGCGTATGCGGACGAGCATTATCCTGCCCTCGCGGACCTTGCGCTGGATGCGGTCGGAATCGGCATACTCGTTGATTTTTTCCACTTCTATGGGGACTTTCGACTTCTTTTCTTCTTCAGTCTCAAGCTCCACATAGTCTTCTTTTCCGAGTATGCCCATTTTTATCACTCAATGTATATTGTATCGCAATTTTTTATACTCAAAGAACAGGCGGCGCTTAAGAATGCGTATCATTTCTGCTTTACCCTTGCAAGCAAGGTCTCTAGCTTGGAAACTATGTTCCAGACGTGCGTCCTCGAATAAGGCGGCAGGTTGATGTCGTTGGCGACCTCGTCAAGGACTGCAATCGCAGAAGAAACCCTGAGTTCCACGTCGAGCTTCTCATTTGCCAAATCTGCCTTGGCGCTCAGAACCGCGGTGCGCACGTTGCGCGGCACAGTGCGGTCATTTGCAACTTCGTCGAGAAGAGTATTGACTGCTTGCATTTCGTCAACCATGAAAACACCTGCAT
>Ga0187893_10004580_pt1 | contig 26081 bp, 18 predicted proteins | sample MA1701074metaG_FD_139574 | JGI IMG/M metagenome (GOLD analysis project Ga0187893, IMG submission 139574) | White microbial mat communities from a basaltic lava cave in the Kipuka Kanohina Cave System on the Island of Hawaii, USA - MA170107-4 metaG ... | reverse complement strand
TCGCGCAAAAATGGCCAGTTGCGCCGGACGGTTTCCAAGTGGGCCAAATCACATTCGACCACCAGGATTTCTTCCTTATCGTCCGACGCTTCGCTCAGCACAATACCGAAGGGGTCGCTCACAAAAGAACGGCCCCAGAACTCGAGCCCGCCTTCAGGGGGGCCTTCGTGCCCCACGCGATTCACAGCGGCCACGTACACTCCATTGGCAATGGCATGGGCGCGCTGCATCGTTCGCCAGGCATCGTGTTGCGCCGCGCCATACTGAGCCTTCTCGGCCGGGTGCCACCCGATGGCTGTCGGATAAAACAGCACTTTGGCTCCCTGCAAGGCGGTGAGCCTAGCGCCTTCCGGATACCACTGATCCCAGCAAACCAGAACGCCAATGCGACCGTAGCGCGTGTCGAAACATCGGTAGCCTTGATCGCCCGGCGTGAAGTAGTACTTCTCGTAGTACAGAGGATCGTCCGGAATATGCATCTTTCGGTAGATTCCCAGTAGCGATCCGTCGGCGTCGAGCACGACGGCCGTATTGTGGTAGACGCCTGCATCCCGCCGCTCGAAAAGAGAGCCGACGATCACGACTTGGTGTTGACGGGCAGCCGCTGCCAAAGCTTCTGTGCTGGGTCCTGGTATGGGTTCGGCCAGATCGAAGATGGCAGCTTCCTGCTTCTGGCAGAAATACTGGGACCGGAACAATTCCTGCAGGCACACGATCTGTGCACCGCGCTTCGCCGCCTGCCCGATCAGCGACAAAGCCTTTTGGAGGTTCAGCTCCACCTCGGCCCCGCAAGACATTTGAATCAAGCCTAGTTTGAATCTTGATGGGATTTCTTTCACCGTGTGTCCCTTTCCAGGCTTCGTTTTAGGGCTCGCCCGGTAGTCGCGCCCCCACTCCAATAAAACGGCACTCTATCTTAAGGCAAATTGCAACACTTCCAAGACCAAAGTTCCCGATGAGGTGACTGGTCGATAAGATTCCGAGCCGTGCGCTGAGCAACGCCCAATGTTCTGTTTTCTGATAGCGGCAGAAGCATTCATGCTACTTCAGCGAGCCACGAAAATGATTCCTCGTCCGAAAACGAGAATTTCAATGGAGGCACGGAATCCTTCAGCGCATAAGTCGGTTGTGCCTGATAGGATGCCGCGACTATAATGCTCTCGTCGTTCGTTCTCCGAGGAACAGATGCTCAGCCGTCGAACTTTTATCGCTTCCGTGTCGCTCTCACCCTGGGCGGCTCAAGCGGCGCCCAACAAGCCTGCGATTGGACCCCGGCCCCTAGTTCTGTCGTCGAGTCGCCCGCGGGTGATATCCAGCGACAATGGGATCCGGGCCGTTGAAAAGGCCATGTTGGTGCTGAAATCGGGCGGCAACACGCTGGATGCCGTTGTCGAAGGTGTCACCGTGGTTGAAGACGACCCCGAGGACCAGGGAGTCGGGTGGGGCGGGCTTCCGAACGCCGAAGGCGAAGTGGAACTCGATGCTTCAGTGATGTATGGCCCAACCGGAGCTGCCGGGGCTGTGGGAGCGCTGAAGTCGATTCGCAATCCAGCCAAGGTTGCGCGGCTGGTGATGCAGCGCACCACGCGCGTGTTTCTGGTTGGGGAAGGGGCATTGAGGTTTGCCCTGGCACACGGGTTTCAAAAAGAGAACCTGTTGACCGAGAAGTCGCGCCTGGCCTGGTTGAAGTGGAAAGAGGAGTTGAGCGGCTCCGATGACTGGGTGGCACCTTCCGGCCAGAAAGCCGAGGCGAAAAGGCCGCAGGGAACGATCAATTGCCTGGCCATCGACAGCGCGGGAGATCTTTCCGGGGTCACCACAACAAGCGGCCTCGCTTTCAAGCCACCCGGGCGCGTAGGCGACTCTCCCATAATCGGCGCAGGACTCTATGTGGATAACGCTGTGGGGGCGGCCGGTTCAACTGGCAACGGAGAAGCCAATATTCGCATCGTCGGCGCGCACACGGTGGTCGAGTTAATGCGGCAGGGCAAGGCCCCCGAGCAGGCCTGCATCGAAACATTGAAGCGTGTCGTGGATCTCTTTAAGGGCAATCCGCCTCAATTGAATTTCTATGCAGTGAACAAGAAGGGTGAATCCGGAGCGGCTTCAATCTACAAAGGTGCCGGGTATTGCCTGCATGACGGCGTGCAATCTTACCGGCTCGAAAGCGCCTGGCTGCTGGAGAAGAAACCCACCTGAGCTCAAGGTAACCTTTCGAGGCTTGCATCGAGAAGCAAGAGGATTCGTATGGAAAAACGCAAAGTTATCGTTCGCAAGTTGGACGGAGAGATCCTTAAAGGATACGCGGATCACTCTCTGAACCCCGTGGAGGGTAAGGAGAACAGCATAACGATCACGTCGCTGACCGAGGAACTCATCCGTGTGGCGAAGTCCGAGATTAAGGCGCTTTTCTTTGTGCGCAAGTTTTCAGGCAATAAGGACTATTCCGAAGTGAAATTCTTTGAAAGCCAGCCCCGCATTGACGGGCTCTGGGTTCGACTTTATTTCTTTGACAACGAGGCCATCGAGGGCATTGTTGCAAATTCGATGAATTTCCTTGTGGAAGACGGCTTCTATCTGAAGCCTCCCGATCCCAACAGCAACAATCGTCTGATGTACGTGGTGAAATCGGCACTCAAGGATTTTACGGTGCTCGGAGTGCAATACTCCAAGGGCAATATCGCCGACTACTACGAGAGGTTCATGAACTCCAAGAACCCGGAAGCGAAGCCCGGCAGTTAGCGCATGATCGCGCGTTTGTCTTGCGACGCCGCCGTCCATGCGCAGGTGCAAACTCGCGATTCGCAACCCCACCCCGACTTATCTTATTCGGAGTGCGTGGCGCCCAGGGAAGAGAATTCCGCGCCTGGTGGAGAGCCCTAGCTGACCTGTGAAACGCCATCCCATCCATTACGAAGCCCTGGACAAGCAGCATTTGTGGCACCCCTTTACCCAGATGCGCGACTGGATCAATGCGCCACAACTCGTGATTGAACGCGGCCAGGGAGTCTACCTTTTCGACACCGAAGGAAACCGGTATCTGGACGGTGTGTCTTCGCTGTGGGCCAACATTCATGGGCACCGTCATCCGGCGCTGGTACGGGCCATCCGGCGCCAACTGAATCGACTGGATCACAGCACTTTTCTGGGATTGACGAATGTGCCTGCTGTCGAGCTTGCCGAAAAGCTGGTGGCGATCGCTCCGCGAAACCTAACCCGTGTCTTTTATTCCGACAATGGATCGACGGCGGTGGAGATCGCTTTGAAGATGTCATTCCAGTTTTGGCGACAACAGGGTCAAGAGTTTGCTCGCAAGCAAAAGTTCATTACGTTTACCAACGGTTACCATGGCGACACTCTCGGTTCGGTGAGTTTGGGCGGCGTGGATTTGTTCCATAAGATATTCAAGCCGCTTTTGTTCAAGGCGTACAAAGTGTTTTATCCCGATTGTTACCGCTGCCCGTTCGGGAAAAAGCCGGACTCTTGCGAAGTTTACTGCCTCAAAGAATTTGAAGCCGCCTTGAAGAAACACCACCGTAAGGTTTGTGCAGTCGTAGTTGAGCCGGCTGTTCAGGGTGCTGCCGGAATGTTGACTGCGCCACGCGGATTCTTGAAGCGTATCGAAACGCTCTGCCGCAGTCACGACGTGCATCTGATTGTCGATGAGGTTGCCACCGCCTTCGGCCGAACAGGAAGCATGTTTGCGTGCGAGCAAGAGAACGTCACACCAGACTTTCTGGCTCTGGCCAAAGGCCTCAGCGGTGGCACTTTGCCTCTGGCGGCTACGTTGACCACCCGGCAAGTGTTCGAGGCTTTTCTCGGCGAGTACACTGAGTTCAAGGCTTTCTTCCATGGCCATACTTACACGGGCAACCCGCTGGCTTGCGCAGCCGCAGCCGCCAACCTCGAGGTGTTCCAGTCCGAAAGAACGCTTCAAAGACTGCGGCCCAAGATCGCCTATCTGCAGCGGCGTTTGGCTGACTTTTGGCAGCTTCAGCATGTGGGAGACATTCGGCAGGCGGGCTTCATGGTTGGAATCGAACTTGTGAAGGATCGTGCTTCGAAGACTCCCTTTCCTGCACGTGACCGCATCGGGCAGGCTGTCATAATGGAGGCGCGGCGTCGGGGTGTCATCCTGCGGCCTCTGGGCAATGTCATCGTGTTGATGCCTCCGCTCTCGATTTCACGTGCGGAGTTGAAGTCGCTCGTCGATGTCGCGTACGAGAGTGTCGCGGCGGCGACGAAGGACCCGCGAGCGATGACCGCTTCGAGACGGGCTTCTCCCGTGTATAATGGCCCGCCAACAGCCCTGAGTCGCACCAGAGGCTAGATCTAGATCATCCCAGTTGGCACTTTGAGAAGGTGATTATGGCGCACATCGCCGAGCGAGTTTTCGTAGCAGCACAGGCTTTGGGTTTGATTCTCACGCTGGGAATGCCGTCGCGCGCTGCGGATCGTCCTCCCCTGGTGGGCATTGCGCATATCGCTTTTCAGGTCAGCAACCTGGCGAAGGCGCAAGCCTTTTATGGCGGATTGCTTGGATACGAAGACGCTTTCCGGCTTTATAAGGAAGACGGCACGACCCGGCTCGTCTATTTCAAAGTCAACGACCGGCAATACATCGAAATCTTTCCCGGACTGCCACCGGAACAGGACGATCGCCTTTCTCACATCGCGATTGAGACAACCAATCTCGAAGCACTGCGTGTGTATCTGGCCGGGAGAGGGGTGCAGGTTCCGGAGAAGATCAACAAAGGACAGGATGGGAATTTGAACTTCACCGTGAAGGACCCAGACGGGCACCGCGTCGAGTTCGTTCAATACCAGCCTGAGTCACTGCAGATGAAAGCGAAGGGCAGTTATATGGGCCCGAGAAGATTGTCCAACAGGATGCTTCATGTCGGTGTCACAGTTGCGGATGTGGCTGCCGCCGATCGATTCTACAAAGACATTCTCGGTTTCTCCGAGATCTGGCGAGGCGGTGCCACCGACGACGTGACGAGCTGGATCAATATGAAGGTCCCGGACGGTACCGACTATGTTGAATACATGCTCGTGACCGAAAAGGTCGACCGAAAGCGTCTGGGAACCCTGCACCACGCGGCCCTCCTGGTTCCTGACATGCAGCAGGCCTTGGAAACCCTGAGAGAACGGCCGCTGGGCTGGGACCCTGCGCACGTTCAGACACCGCGAGTGGGCCGGAACCAGCGGTGGCAGCTCAATCTTTACGACCCTGACGGAAGCCGGACGGAATTGATGGAACCCTTCACGATGCGATAAGGAAAAGCTCGGACAGGCCACGCGCGAACACAGAGATCCAGGCCCTCTCACGGGAGGGCCAGTTGTTGACGCGAGGGCAACCCCGTCTGGAATCGAGGGGATATCCAGTCGGCACCAGCGGCCTTTTGCGCACATAATTCATCAGCAAATTTGAATCGAGTATCTACACTTCCTGAAATGACTGCAATTCGATCAATAGCAATCGGCATTCTTGTTTCCCTGCTCGTTGGCGCGATCGTGCTTTTTCCGTCCGACAAGCCAAGTTCAGAAAGGCATCTCAAAAATGTGCGCCAGCTCACGTCTGGAGGAGAGAACGCCGAAGCATATTTTTCGTTTGATGGCAAAAAGCTGATCTTTCAGTCGACGCGGGCCGGTTGGCCTTGCGATCAGATCTACGTTATGAATGTCGACGGAAGTTCGGTGCAACAGGTGAGCACAGGAAAGGGTCGCACAACCTGCGCTTACTTTCTGAAAGACGGACAGCGATTCCTGTATTCCTCCACGCATCTAGGGAGCTCCGAGTGTCCACCCAAGCCGGACTATTCACGCGGCTATGTCTGGCCAGTCGACAAGCATTTCGACATTTTTGTTTCGGATCTCAAAGGCAAGCTGACCCGTCTGACGGAGACACCGGGTTACGATGCCGAAGCCACTGTATCCTCCGACGGTAAGAAGATTGTATTCACCTCGGTTCGTGACGGTGATCTGGAGTTGTACTCGATGAATATTGATGGCTCGGGCGTGCGACGCCTGACCCATCGTGTCGGATACGATGGCGGCGCTTTTTTCTCCCCCGATGGCCGGAGGATTGTCTATCGCGCTTCTTATCCAGCGGATGAGAAAGCGAAGGATCGTTACCAAGCACTGCTGGCAGAGCATTTGGTGGAGCCCCGGCAGCTGGACTTGTACGTCATGAATAACGACGGTTCGAATCAGGTCCAGGTGACGAACAACCGAGCCGCGAACTTTTGTCCAATCTTTCATCCCGACGGAAAGCGAATCATCTTCGCTTCGAACGTCGACGATCCCAGGGGACGTAATTTCGACCTCTATATCGTGCGCCTTGACGGCACCGGGCTCGAACGCATCACCTTCAACGAGACCTTCGACGGGTTTCCAATGTTCTCGCCCGACGGTAAACAGCTGGTCTTCGCGTCGAATCGAAATGCTCGCCAGCCCGGAGAGACCAACGTCTTCATTGCGGAGTGGCAGGAATGAACTACCCCATTTTGCCGATCCAGCCGTTGGTCGCCTGACCCCTCGAAACGCTAGGCTGTCCTCGTCCATGCCTTCGCACGATTCTCATCCGCTGCCGCGCGATTTTTACACGCGCCCGACACGAACCGTTGCCCGCGAACTTTTGGGGTGCAGACTGGTCAGGCAGCTGAACGGCGTTCGGCTCTCAGGCGTCATCGTCGAAGCCGAAGCCTACATTGGAGAAGGTGACCTGGCGTGTCACGCCAAGGCGGGGAGAACTCCCAGGACTGCCGTGATGTATGGCCCCGCGGGGTTCTCTTATGTTTACTTCACCTATGGAATGCACTGGATGCTGAATGTAGTCTCCGAAGAGGAAGACTTTCCCGCAGCCGTGCTGCTGAGGGCGATCGAGCCTTTGGAGGGAATCGAAGTGATGCAGCGATTGCGCGGCGGAAAAGATCTCAGAATGCTCGGCAGAGGGCCTGCCTGTCTCACGCAAGCACTGGGAATTACCCGCGCCGAGAACGGCGTGGACCTTTGTGAGCAGGAGTCGGGCTTGTGGATTGAGCACGGAGAGCCAATAGCAAAGCGGCACGTTTCCGTCTCCCCACGGATTGGGTTGGGGAAAACGCCTGAGCCCTGGTTGTCCAAGCCCTGGCGTTACTTTGTGGCCGGCAGTCCATTTGTGTCGAGGTAGCTGAGGGGGTCGAGCCACTGAAGTCAAGCCTCTCTGGAGACTGATCAACGGCGCGATTGACATCCGATAAGTGTCGAAAGCCTAGTCCGCACTTGCAACGAAGTGCTTGGCTGCCGCCCCTCAAGAATCCTGCAAAGCAGAGTCGATGTCCAACTGTTCTTTAAGGATCTCCGGCTGCGTGGCATCTGCGGCTTGGCGCTTGGCGAGATCTCTCTCCAGCAAAAGAAAGTAACCCAGCAGCAGCAGGATTCCTGCAACCAAAACGATGCCGGCGGTTCCTGCGAAGATTCCAGCCAATCCGAAGTCTCGCTTGAGATATCCGGCGACCAGGATCCCGATGCCACCCGCAAAGCAATTGGTGGTATTCATCAGTCCCACGGCAGTGGACCAACTGTTTTTGGGCAGGAGATCGCAGAGCAGCGGGTTGGCGTTCGATCCGCCCAGGGCACGCAGAAGAGAATAGCCAAAGACCGCCGACAAAATGACGGGGTAGCTTCCAAAAACAACGAATGCCAGCAGCAACGGAGCGGCTCCCAAGTAGCAGAGGCTGTGAAAGAACATGCGCCGCTTGAGCGCTTTTCGTGCGACTCTATCGGAAAGGTATCCTCCTGCCAGAACGCCAATCATCGCTCCCGCTTGAACTGGGAAGGTTCCTGCAAAACCAGCGCCGCTCAAACTCATCTTGAAGGTTTCGGCAAAGTAGAGAGGCAACCAGTTGGCAAAAATCCAGGTGCCAACTGCCAGCAGCATCGCTTCGATCAGCAATACCCAGTACGATGCAGTTTTCGTCAATTTAAGAAAACTGGCTGCGAAAGACTCCGCGGCTTGCTTCTGCGCCGTAGTCTGCGTACCGGGGCTACCGCTTGGCACTCCAAACACAGTCAGTTTGCAGAGCCAACCCAGTAATAACCCCGCGCCGCCTAACACCAGCAGTGAAGGGCGCCAACCATAGGAATCGCCAAGGTAGCCCGTGGCAGTGCCACCGAAAACAACGCCCAGGTAGAAACCTGTCAAATGCAGGGACATGGCCATCGCACGGGTCGAAGTCGTGTGGTGTTCGGCGATCAACGCCAAAGAGGCCGGAATGTACAGTGCTTCGGAGACACCCAACAAAACGCGCATGGCCAGGAGCTGTTCGGAGCTCTGGACAAAAGCCGTCAATAGGGTGACGGCGCTCCAGGCTGTAACGCTCCAAGTGACCAGGGCGCTGCGAGAAAACCGGTCACCCAGATAACCGGCCAATGGGGAACAGAGTGCATAGCTCCAAAGAAAAAAGGAGCCGATGCCCGCCAGCGCCAGGTCGGACATTCCGAGGTCTTTCCGCAACAACGGAAAGACTGCAGTCAGGGCAGCGCGGTCGGCGTAGTTCAGGGAGGCCGCGAGAAACAGGACAGCGACCAGAATCCATTTGTACCGAGGCGAGTCTGCTCGAATCATCGACAGATTTCCAATCGCTGGCTCTGCTGCAGTTCTAACCTGGCGCTTTGTGTGCCTCACGTTTCCGCGAAGCACTTACTTCAGCGTCAAGCCGCTAAACTCCTTGGCTGCATTTTGAAAGCCCCGCACCAGAAATACGTGGTCGCTGCCGCAGCTGACCATGCGAGCTCCGCGGTCAAGCGCTTTTTGCGCGGCTTCGGGGGAACCTGACGTCGTTCCCCACCACTTGCCGGCCTTGACGGCCGCCGCAGCCACGCGATCGATGGCACGCTGTACACTGGCGTGGTCGAACTGAAAAGGAACCCCGTAGCTGATCGTCAAATCCGCGGGACCCACAAACAGCAGGTCGACACCTTTGAGGGCTGCAATTTCCTCGACACATTCAACCGCTTCCCGATCTTCTATCTGGAGCGCCAGGAATGTTTCCTCGTTGCCATTCCGCATGTGGGCAATGGGATCGGCAAGCATGTAGTCGGCATCGACGCCCGCACCGTCAAAGCCCCGCCGGCCAATTGGGGGGAAGCGGCACCATTCCACCCACTGCTGGGCTTCTTCCACGCTGCGAACGTGCGGGACCATCAGGCCGTTCGCGCCAAATTCCAGACAGCGCATCGGGGTCGAGTATCCTGTTTTCAGAACTCGCACCATCAAGTCCATACCAGTGGCGCGGCAGGCCAAGGAGATGGGATCGATCACTTCATAACCGAAGGAACGATGCTCCATATCCAGCCAGATGACGTCAAAGCCGAATCCACCGATCACTTCCGCGAGCCAAGGCTCTGTGACTCGACCCATGCCTGCCACTCGAACAAAACCGCCCGAGCGCAGTTTCTGCAGTACCTTGCTTTTGATCATAAGTTGGTTCCCTTTTTAGCTTCCTTTCCAGAGTTTACAAGTCAATATTTACGTTCTACTGATTCAGCATTCCACCTCCTGGTCCCTTGCCTTCAATCTCCCAAGTGCTGGTCCATCCACTCCCAACACATCCTGTAGAAATCTCCCGATGAGGTATGCGGCAAAGAGGGAGACACCACGATCGATTTGATTCCAGGCACACGGTCGAAAACAGACTGTATCGTCTCCGGCGGGCACTACATCCTGGAGCTTAGGCACTGAGCAGGACGGGTACTTGAAGCCGGTCTGCAGGATTCGCAGGATCGAAATAGTCTTGTGTGCGGAGACTCCGGGCGCCGAGTGCCATGCGACGATCCAGGGAAGGCGTTTTCATCAGAGTGCTCCGCCGAACATCAGACGCTGAAACAGTCGCCTCATCAGGATTACCAGGACAATTCCATTGACGCGCTCACGCCTCCTGTTGACAATAGCGGGCGTCCTGTCGATATTTCCCAGGAAAGAATTTTCCTGCTGTCGTTGCAAACCAGTCTCAACCAGTTCAAACCGAAGGTTCCATGACAAGACGATTTCCTCAAATTCTGCTCGGGGCAGCGCTGCTGCCGTGGCAGGAAGATTTCACTCTCGATGAGCTCCGATTTCGTGAGCATCTCCGCGCGATTGTTCGTGAGGGGTTTGAGCATATCTACCTGATGGGAACCGCGGGCGAGGGGTATGCCTTGACGGACCGCCAGTTTCAGCAGGTCGTCCAGGTCTTTAGGGCGGAAATGCAACAGCCACGCCTGCATCCCATGGTTGGCGTGATCTCTTTGTCTATGGGTCAGATGGTTGAGCGTATTGCCTGGGCGCACGGTTTGGGCATTCGACACTTCCAGATCTCGCTTCCCAGCTGGGGTGCGCTGACGGACAGCGAAATGATGACGTTTTTCCAGCGCGTCTGTGGGGCCTTCCCCGACAGCCAGTTTCTCCATTACAACCTGCCCCGCACCAAGCGCGTCGTGACCGGCCGGGAGTACCGGCGCCTTGCCGATGCCGTTCCGAATCTGGTGGCCACTAAGAACTCCACCAGTGATTTCGCGCGGGTCGCAGACCTGATGACGCACGCGCCTGATCTCCAGCATGTGTTTGTCGAGAACGCTTTTGCCATGGGATGTCTGTTTGGTGAATGCTCCCTGCTGCCGAGTTACGGACTTCTGTTTCCAAAGCTGGCCCACCGCCATTTTGAAGCGGGCCGCGCGCCTCAAATACCTCAACTGATGCAGTTGCACAGACAGATCAGCGAGGTCGTTCCCAAACTGTTCGGACACATTCCTGAACCGCATATCGACGGCGCGTATGACAAGCTCTTCGTCTGGTTGAAAAATCCGGACTTCCCGTTGCGGTTGCTTCCTCCCTATCAAGGATTCACCGCAAGCGAGGCAGGGGTCGCCCGAGAGGCGCTGCTCAAGCACTTTTCTGGATGGGAGTGAGGATTTAACGACCATTTGTCCTCGTCGTTGTTCTCGCCTTCACACTCGGCTCGCATCGATTGGGCTGGCAGCAACTGCTTATTCCCCCCTTAACTGCCGGATGCTCAGCTCATTCAACAAAGGCTGGCCCGAGAGCCAACGCTCCACATTCTGGACAAAAATATCCCAAATCCGGTCGAGGAACCTTGGGCTTTGAGCCGAACCTGAAATGTGCGGCGTCAGAATCACATTGGGAAACTGCCACAACGGATGGTTGGGCGGCAGTGGATAGGCGTAGTGAGTGTCGAGCGCTGCCCCGGCAATCCATCCTTCCTGCAATGCCTTGAGTAACGCCTGTTCCTGAACTAGCGGTCCGCGGGCTGGATTCAGCAGAAAAGCCGTGCGGGGCAACGCCCGCAACTCGCTTTCACCGACGATGCCTTCGTTGGATTTAGTCAGAGGCATGGCGAGAACCAGGAAATCCAACCCGGACAAAAACTCCGTCTCCTCTCCCACCTGAAAGACCTTGTCAGGCAGGATGCCTTCCGGATCCCCGGTAGCCTCGAGTTGATATATGTCCCGCCGCGGGTAGACGCCCGATCGCGTCATGACCTTTACCCGTAAACCCAAGGATTTCGCCAGACGCGCGGTCTCGCGGCCAATGCCACCGTAGCCCCAAATGCCAACTGTGGAGCCTCGAATCTCACTCTGGAAAACAGCCGAGCGGTCCCAAACGTGAGATTCCTGGTTGCGCATCATGCCACGCAGATTGCGGGCCAGGTTCACCATCATCGCAATGTTCCATTCTGCAATCGGGACATCAAAGTTCCCCAGCCCATTGCAGGCGCGAATGCCTTTGCGCTCCAGCCCGAGATGAACTAACTGGGTGTAGCCGGCCGAAGAAATCTGAACGAACTCAAGCGAGCGCATGACGTCAAGATTACGGGGCGGGAAAGTGCACAAAAGGAAATGCACCGATTCAATCTGGCTGGGGGGAAGGTCTCGAACCTCTTCCTTTGGTTCCACCGTCTCGACAGCGATTCCCGGCAGCGATCTCAACCGCGACATGCCAGCGGGATACACCGGCATGTCGATCAAGATGTTCTTCATGATGCTCGCGACCTTTGTAAGCCCATTGACCCATCACGGCGAATTGGTCTTCCATGGCGGCGTACACACAGCGTGTTTTGCGGTGTGGTACGAAGAACATCGCAGCCATCGCGCATAGCGCGATACCTGCGCCACCTGCGTATGTGCCCCACCCGGGAATGTCAAATCGCCTTAACAACGTAAATGCTAATTCCGCAGTACCTTGCCTGGAACGCTGTTGAACTCTCCGCTACCGGGAACAAACGGGTAGCGGCCCTTCGTCGCCTCTGTCAGAACGATTCCCAGACCGGGCCGCTCCGGCGGCAACACCTGGCCGTCTTTCATGACAAAGGATCCGTCGATGATCTCGCTGTGGAGCGGTCCATAATCCGGCGCCACCTCCAGAATCAGCGTGTTAGCACAAGCAAAACCGCAATGCACGTTCTGCATGAGCGATCCCCCCGCTCCCCAGGCATGCGTCGCAATCTGGCGTTTGCGGGCCTCCAGCATTCCCGAGACCCGCATGAACTCGCCGAGGCCGCCGGTAAACGAAGCATCAGGTTGGCCAATGTCGAAGCAGTCGTGCTCGACAAAAACACGCCACTCGTAGCTGGCGGTCAGGCACTCGCCACCAGCCACTGGAACGGAAGTGCGCCGGCACAACTCCGAGTAACCCCAGGGATCCGTGTAGTGCAGCGGCTCCTCGAAGAAAATCAGGTCAAAGGGTTCCAGCGCCTTCAGCACCACGAGCGCAGTGTCTAGATCCCAAGTTTGTACGGGACTGTTGCCCATGTGTCCGTCCAGCATGACTCTCATTTCCTGGCCTGCGTGCGAGCGAATAAACTCCAGCTTGTCTACTTCGAACTCGGCGATGGCGCCGGACGACGAGGGCATGACAAACCCTGTCTCCACCGAATAGCTCCCCGTGGCTACCTTTAACGCACGAAAACCGAGAGATCGATAGTGATCGATTTTTGCTGCCAGCCGGTCCTTCGGGTAATTACTGGGACCGCCTGTTGCGTAACAGGGCAGGCTTTGGTGTCTGAGCCCGCCGAGTAGATCATAAACAGGCACGCTGTTCTCTTTGCCCTTGAGATCCCAGAGGGCTGCCTCGATGCCGTTCAGCACTGCCGCACCGACTCCAACCCGACCCCAGAAGTTGCCGCAGTGGTACATGCGGGACCAGAGAGTGGGAATGTCCTCAACACCCTGCCCGAGCAGAATGGGTTTGTAGAAGTCTACGATCAATGGAACGAGCTCCGGACAAAAGTAGCCGGCATAGGTTTCTCCCAGTCCAGTCAGCCCCGCATCGGTATGAACCTCCACAAACGCAGCACTCCGAAGAGTGCGCGCCTCTCGCAGGAACGGATCCAGTGTGCTGGGACCAGTTAGCAGGACCGTTTTGACGTCGATGATCTTCATAGTTGGGCAAAGTTGTTTCGATGGACGATTAAGCTAGCTACTGTGTTCGTTGGCTTGTGTCGCGAAACTCCGCAATCATTCTCCCCTCTTGGACAAGAAGGGGAGTCCGCTGCCATAGGCCGCGTCGGGGCGGTTCGAACTGTGGAGGCGAAACCAAGCCGGTAGCGAAATTGCCGCAATTTGCACCACCCCTGCGGCCATCCATCACGGTTCGAGCCGACAGTACGTGCGGAGCGCGTGTTTCAGCTGGGTGGAGAGGGCGCTGCGCACGCCTAGCACAGGAGTCATTCGATCTTCAATTCTTTCACGGCTTCCCCGGTTTTGGGGAATCTAGCCCTCGTGCACTGCTAACTCAATGCTCACGATGTGTACCGAGTTTGCCTGGCGCTCTTCCACGCTGCCTCGCTTCTGACTGTTGTTGAAGACCACGAAACTATTCCAACCCTCCTTGATTTCCCCGACTGGGAATTCAAAGTTGAGCGCCCGATGCTCGGAGGAGTGATGCTTGTACGGACCCGTGGGAAACACAAGCTTATCCGTCGGCTGCGCTTGGAAGTTCGGCCATCCCCCATTGAAGCTGACACCGAGGTCGGGAACAGACGCACTCTTCTCAAACACTACCTGAGCAATGAGCTGCAAACTGGCGTTCGCAGGTTCCCTGCACATGGACAGACAGAATTCCCGCCGCCACGTGGGTTCGAGAATCACCGGAACCTGGTAAGGCAGCTCCCAGAATTGAGACGCTCGCCCGCTGAAAGTAGACAGTGCGTAGTGTTTGGGTTTGCCGCGCAGAAACGACAGGTCTTCGATGTGTCGCAGGGCTGCATAGTCGCCTTGAAGGCCGGGAACCTTTACCTGGTCGGTACAGAAAAAGTTGAAAGTTTCGATCCCGTGAACTCCCATAGCCAGCTTTCCGGCCGCGTTACCTCGCAGCAGCTCTGCACTGGCAGACAGGTAACGGATTCCCAGGTCAGGATACGACGGCGCAGCCGTGCCAGGCTGCAGCGTCAGGTTTGGCGCCCGGCCGCTTACCCAGTTTGGGGCGTCCTCGACACAGCCATAGACGGCGATGTGGTTTCCGATCTCTGCGCGCAGACGGTCGTAAGGCATGTCCCAGGACGTTTGCCAGAAATTACTGAAGGTGACGAAGTCAACGAGACCACGCCGCGCCAGATCGGTGACGTCGATTCCGATGCTGCGCATGTAACCAAGATCTCCAGGGATGCGAAGCCCAAGCGGAAACGGCTTTCCGATTTTTTTGCTACGGGTGCTCGTCAGCTCCCGAATCTCAACAAACCAATCGGTCAAGGTGTTGATTGTTTTCCGGGAGGCATTGGGTTCACAGCAATGAGGATTGCGCAGCCAGTCGAGTTCGAGTCCTTCGAAATCATACTGTGCCACCGGCTCATGAATGACAGAAAGCATGAAATCGCGGACTGCCTTGTGTTCGTAGTTCAGTGCCTGCCAGTAAGTTTGCTCGCCATCCCGGGGGTTGAGGCGTCTGCCGCTGAGCCGGTACTTGGGGTTCTTGAAAAGCGGACAATTGAAATGGCTTCCTTCCGGACTCTCCGCCCCGTGCATATCATTCATGCGAATGGAAACCCAGGGGCTGATGCCCCGTCGCCGGCAAGCCTTCGAGGTTTCAGCCAACCAATCCACACCCGCGTCTACCAGGTCGAGATACAGGTTGAAGAAGGCCACTTGGTTGTCCAGATAGGCATCCATCTCTTCTGGCGGTGTCTTTACGGCAACTGCGTGGCCGCGAAAGAATTCCCGGTCGCCACGCCTATAGCCGTCGATCACCGTGGGAAGGTCCTTGCTGGGATACCAGACAGTTTGGGCATTCGGGTTGATCAGGAAAGTATCCACACCGCTGTCGGCCAAACGGTCAACAAACCGATGAATGGCTTTGGCCGAGTAGGCACCTCCCTCGGGTTGCCACATTTCCGGATTGTAGAAGTAAGTGCAGGAATCGCCATTGAACAGGTTGCGGTGCTTTCCAAGCTGCTTACTGGAAGCGGCGCTCTTGCGATGTGTCAGCGAATTCGGGCCGTTCGATACCAGCAGTCCAGCGAGCCCGAACATCTTCAGCCAATCGCGCCTGGCGACGGTTGCGTGTGTCATATCTTTGGAATCCCGGCCAAGTGGCAGAAGAGGATACATAGGCCTAAATGAGATCCTGCCAGTTCCGCGTGTCTACGATCGGATCGTCGCCAAACGAAAGCTCCTGCAACCTCGGCATGAGCTCCTCCGGCAACGATCCGCGCTGTGCATCGGCTAGGTTCGCCTCCAGCTCAGCAACGTTTTTTACTCCGATGACCACGGAGGAGACGGCGCTCAACGACAAACAAAAACGCAGGGCTGCCTCTGCCAGACTGCTGACTTCGCGATCCAGCACCGCCTGGGCTTGAAGCGCGCGGGATTTGAGCGGCGCCAATCGCTCCGGAATGGAGTGGATCTGACCGGTAAGGACTCCGCGTAGATAGGCCGAACGAACAAACACTCCAACTCCCTGCGCAGCGGCCTCGGGAAAGACGCGTTCGCTCATTCTCTGATCCAGGAGGCTGAACGGCGCTTGCAACGCTCGGAACAAGGGTTGCCGCAGAACCGCCAGCGGAATCTCCGCGCCATAACTACTCGCACCGACGAAACGGACCTTGCCTTGTTGTCTGGCTTCTTCCAGGCATCCAAGAATGTCCGGGGCGTGCAGGTGTTCTACAAGGGTATTGTGAATGAGTAGCAGGTCAAGCGTCTCCATCCCCAGCGCGCGGAGACTGGCTTCAATGGAACCGAATATTTCTTCATGCAAAACAGAAAAAGTCTTTTGAGCGGCTCCTTTCGACAGCATGACCTTGGTTGAGATGTACGGCGGAGAAGCCATTCCCTTCAAAGCCTGGCCGATCAGTTCCTCACTCTTGCCATACGAGGGGGCCGTGTCGAGCAAATTAATCCCGCTGTCCAGAGCCGCATGAATGAGCTCAATGGATTGATTCACGTCGGGTTTGCCATAGTGCGCATTCCCCTTGAAACCGTAGTCCAGACCAATCTCAGCAGTGCCAAGGGAAATCTCAGAGACTTGCAACCCTGTGTTCCCGACGGAACGATAGCGCATTATGAATGTCTCCAATCGAAAATGGCTGCCACCAGCTCCTTTGAGTGCTGCTTGGCCAGCTCATAGGCTTCCTGCATGCGTGCAGCGGGAAAACGGTGGCTGATTAGCGGGCCCAGACCCAGGGTGCCCGAAGCCATGAGCGACAGAATGTACTCCAGGTTCCGGCGAACGTTGAAACGCAAATCACCCGGTGGGCAGTCGGTTCGTGGAGCGTAACCAGCGCCCAGCAGTGTGAGTTGTTTCGCATAGACCCACCGGGGATCCAGCGGATTGAAATCGGGAGCCGGCTGACCTCTCCCGGGAAAGCCCAACAGGCTGACTCTGCCGCGATCTGCAACCATCTCCATCGATAGCCGGTACGCGTCCCACGGGTTGGCTGTCAGCACAACGATATCGGCTCCAGGCTCACCAAAGAGGCGTTTGAGCTGATCCCGGAGTTCAGGTTCATCGGCGCGAAAGGCCGCATGGGCTCCCAACCGCAAAGCCATCCCGGTTCGTATTGATGAGTTGGCGATACCCACAACACGTGCGCCCATAGCCCGGGCCAAGGCGACCGTGCACAAACCGATCACCCCCAGACCAACCACGGCTACGTTTTCACCAGTCTCGTAGCTTGCCTGGCGCAAGGCCGCTATGCCGAGATGGGTTAAGTATGCGAGCGACGCTTCTTCGCTCGAGACCGCCTCAGGTACTCCAATTAGTAGTTCATCCTGGTGGGCGATGTAGGCAGAGACGTGCGGTTTTGTCGAAAAGAGTCGCTGACCGAGACGCCACTTGGAAACGGCAGCGCCCACCTGCGCGACTCTCCCGACATTGGAATAGCCGACTGGGCGCGGGTAGTCAGGTGCTCCGGGCACGTACGTCGAGTCCCCGAGGTAGTTGGCAAGATCGGTTCCCGTAGAAAGCGCCGTGATCTCGGTTTCGACGTAGATCTGATCGGAGGCCAGTGTGGCGAGGTCAAGCGCCCGGTTTTCCATCCGGAGATCCCCGGCACCGTACAGTATGGCCTGTTTCATCTCACTTCTCCTGAGGCCTCAGCTGATCCGAGGCCTCTGCCACAAAGCGAAAGTTGGCTTTGGTTGAATGGCGCCTCGAATGCTTGCCCCGGGCGAACGACCCGCGCGGCGCTTTCGTCTGAGCATTGGAAACAGGAATGGCACGGCCTTGACTGTTCGAGTCGTATCACTGTTTCGAGGGTCCGAGGTTCTGCATCGTCCTTACTGGGTACCGGTGGAATTGAGCCGGATCTGCAAATTATCCATCGAGAGCTTGCCGGTTACTTCTCCTGAGAAGTTGAGGAATGAAAAGCCATAGCTATCGCAACTGCGCAGAACTTCATCAAGGCTTGCCGGCTTGGAAGGCGTCCTGGCCCAGGTGCGGTGCCAGAGTGACTCCTGATTCTTCAGTCGAAACCGAAGCGGCTTGCCCCACTTGCTCTCAGAGATTTTCAGCGGCTGCGACACATAGTGCCATCGAGTACCGATCTCGCGGTCAAGGGCCCAAAAGTGACACTGAGCGCCTTTCAGATCGAGCCCGTCACCGCGCAAGTAGACGGAAACTTCAGCTTCCCGCAGGTCCAGAGGGAGGCCGTTTACCCAGTTACGATAAATAATGAAAGCCAGAATTGAGTTTGGGCTCTCCGGCGTATCGATTCGCCACTGGGAGTCGTCGGCCCAGACGTAACCACTGTTGCTCAATCCGCCAGCCTTTTCCCAATTCAAGGGATAGAAAACGTTTCCACCGCCTGCCACTCCGCCGTTGTAGTCGTAGGCCTGCCAGCCTTCGCGATCCGAATTAAACGAACTCAGCAGCACGGAACCGCTCGAGGCGGCGCTCGTCAAAGAAAATACCAATAGCGCGATTAGGGCTCCCAGTTTAAGACGCATGTCTTCTCCGTTAAGGAACTTGATGACCCTGTCTCCCGGCACGCCCGCTGTTACCGCTCTCCGTGCGCCTGCGCACGCCATCTCTGGAGACGGTTAGGGCGTTGTTACGTGAACTTGCCGTCCGAGGATCCGCCGGTTCCTGGAACGGTAATCCTTCGGGTCCCGCTCGTCGTAGACGACAAAAAGTTCGTTCGGACCAATCTGCCGGACAGTGGTGTAGGCGCAAGTCAGCACCGAAGAAAGGCGTGTCACGTGAGTCCACGTTTTCCCTTGGTCCAGGCTGAAGGCGAGAAAATTCCCATCGTCTTTGAAGTCCGGCTTGTGGCCGAAGCTGCAGACCAGGACTCCATTGTCCATCTCGATCAAGTCAGGATCGACTCCAATCAGATCGAGCGGGCGGGGTGAGGTCCATGTCCTTCCCTCATCATCCGATTCTGCCTGGTAAATCGGATTCTTCCGCCCGGTTCGCATGAGGCAGAGAATGCGGCCTTTGTGCCGGCCCTGAGTCAATCTCAGCAGTACAGGTTCCGGAAAGCCTTCCTGGCCTATGTTTGGATCGACAGCGATCGTGGAAAGATACTTCCAGTGCCGTCCCCGATCCGCGGAACGCAGGAGTAGGCTGCGGAATTTCTTCATCTCGAAGCGATACTCCGAGGGGCTATCGTCTCCCTTGAACCAGCCATACACACCGGCCAGCAGATCCCCATTCGGAAGCTCGATAACCGAACGATGGAAAAGAATCGGAGCGATGGGTTGGCCGTTATCGGCGGTGCCCCCATCGATGGCCTGCGGCACTTCGATGTGGCTTTCTTCCGGCCCCTGGAAGGTCTTCCATTGGTCTTTTGACTGCCACCGCCGGTTGACAAGTTTTCCATTACCCTTGCTCTCCGGAACGTAATCGAAAACCAGGATACTGCCGTCGCGTGTCTGAACGGCTGATCCTTCCATCATCGGACCGAACCCCTGGTCCGGCCGGGGGTTCCATTGATGCCACGTTTTCCCATTATCCGTAGACAGGATCGTACGGGGTACGCCATTTGGGCTGCGCGCCTGGCGTGCGGGGTCTTCGGCTGCAGGCACATAGGCCAGCAGGGCCAAAGTGCCTTCTCGAGAGCGAAACATGTAAGGGAACGTGCCTCCTTCGATGAGCTGGACTTCCGGGCCGAGCTCAATGGCGAGAGAAACGGCTTTCTCCTTTTTCTTCGCCGACGCGGGAAGCAGAAGCAGAACGAGGAACCATGCCCCGAGCAGTTTCATCCGCCGATGCCGCAAACGACTCTTACTTTGGTGAAGGCTCCCTTTTTGATCTCGCAAGTCGTTCATTGTTTTATCCCTGCTTTCTGGGTTAGCTGCTCAAACCGTCGCAGCGCTTCAGCAGCATTCTGTTCCTGTCCCAAGCCCTGATAAGCTCTGCTGAGAATGTAGTAAGGCTGCGCGGTATTTGATTGCAATGCGATACCCCGGCGGACCGCTTCGAGGGCTTGGGGAAAGCGTTTCTGTTTCAGATACACTTGACCGAGCTTTACGTGCGCCTCCGCATAGTCGGGGTTCAGCTCCGTTGCGCGCTGCAGTGCCTTGATGGCCGGGTTTTGATCTTCATTCTGACTCAAGAGGTCGCCCAAATGGTAATGCGCCAGCGGGTTGTCTGGAGCCAGATTGACTGCCTGCTGCAGTGCTTCGATCGCTAACGAACGATCTCCCATCTCTTTGTAGGCGAAACCGAGAGAGAACTGGGCGCGGGCCAGCTGCGGCGAAAGCGCCACGGCTTTTTTGAAAGCGTGTAGAGCCTGGGGTAAATCCTGATTGCGCAAGTGCGCCTCTCCCAGCCAGAGATGGGCCAACGGCTGAGTTGGGAGACTCTCGACGTGTTTTCGAAATAAGGGAATCACAGAGGGCAGGGCTTGATGTGCGAATGCCTCAAGCCCTAACAGCTCCCACGCATCCTCACTGGCGGGATCGCGCGTGACGGCTTCCCGTAAAGCTTCCACTGAACGGGAATCCTTGAGCTCAGCGAAAGCCTTGCCCAGGTAGAAATAAGCTCGAGCGTCCGGCTTGAAGCGAATCGCCTCTTGAAAAGACGCCACCGCTTCGGCCGGCTGCCGTAATTGCAGGTAAGTACTGCCCAGACCGAACGCGAGGGCAAAGCTTGGCTGAAGCTGCTGGCGGGCGGCTTCCAGTTGTGTCAAGGCTTCAGATGCCAGCCCGTTTTCGATCAGAAGTAGGCCGAGGTGCATCCGTAGTTGCGGGTCTTTCTCGGCGAGCCGAGAAACCTTGCTGACGGTTTTTGCGGCCTCGTCAGGTCTTTGAAGCTTGTAGTAAGTGTCTGCCAGCGAAAGTAACGCTTCGGCATCCTGAGTTTGCGTCGGATCCGACTTTGATGATTTCAGTTGCTCGAACCTTTTGAGTGCAGCAGTCGCCTTGGGGCCGTCTCCCAGTTTTCGGTAGGCCAAACCCAGCTGGTAGAACGCTTCGCGATGCTGCGGATCGAGTTCAGTGGCTTTGGTCAAGTCGGCAACGGCCTGTGGCATCTGTGCAGAAGCGACCGCAAGCTTTCCCAATTGGTAGTGGGCATCGGCAAGCTGTGGATCGAGGGACAAAGCCCGACGAAACTCGTCCGCGGCCTGGTCGGACAGTTGAAGCTTTAAAAGATTGAGACCTTGTTGATAGTGAGTGTGCCCATCTTCTGGTTCAAGGCGTATCGCTCGGGCGAGTGCGTCCCTGGCTTTCTCCAGTTGTCCCTGGCTCGCATACAGCTCGCCCAGCGCCAGAGACACCTCCACGACGCCCGGCTCCAGTTGAAGGGCCCTCTGAAAGCTCTGCTCCGCTTCCGCGGAATTACCCAACCCTTGCCAGCTCATCCCCAAACCCAGCGCAATTTTTCCGTTTCGGGGAAACTTCAATTGGGCTTTCTTGAGCAGGTCGAGGGCTTCGGCATGGTTGCCGTTCTTGTTGAGAGCGAACCCCAGGTCATAGACATACTTCGGGTTCTTCGGATCCATCGCCACGGCCCGGCGCAAGTTCTCGAGAGTTCTGGGAGCATCGTTGAGTTGCAGGAAGTTTGAACCGAGAAGCGCGTAGTAGTCGGCCGTTCGAGCTTCGGGCACATCCATCTCCTGAAGTGTCTGCACACTCTTCTGAAACAGCTTCATCCGAAAGTAGGCAAGAGACAGATCAAACCGCAGACTGGCATTCCTGGGAGCGAGGGTCAGTGCTTTTTGCAGATGTTGGACACCCTGGAGCGTGCGGCCGGTTTGGAAATAAAGCAGGCCCAGCTGGTGAAGCGCGGGTACCTGTTTGGGATCCTGCTGAAGAATGTTAAGGAATTCCTGTTCGGCTGCCGGAAGATTCTGGTTTTGAAGGTGAGTCCCGGCCCGCTCGTAGTTCGGGTGAAAAGTGCGCGGAGCCTGGGCGGATGCGGGCTGAAGGGCAGCGAACTCGAAGAGAACGAGAAGGATGGGAAGACTCAAGAGACTAAAAGATGAACCAATGATTGCCACGTGATGTATTGCCTATGATCAGAACCCTCCCCTGCTTGGGCAATGAGAGGAAACCGCGCCCATAACCCGCGAGGGGGCGGTCTGAACGGAGGCTGCAGCTCCAAGCCAGTAGCGCGATTGTGACAACTCGCACACCCCCGTGGCCCTGCGCCCCACGTCCCTTCCTCGTCCGAGGAGGGATCTTCTCCAGTGCTCCAGTTCCACAACAGCGGCCAGGCATCTGTTGGCGGAGTGGCTGCGGCGTGCTCTCTCTGACCGGTCAAATCTGCAAAAGGCTGCCGGCGATATGCCGAGTGCCGTCTTTCTGGTTGAAATAATACGTCACGAGAACGCGCCCGTCTCTCATGAATACCGCCCACGGATACCCCAGATCTGTCGTTCCGCCGTCATCACGCAGCACAATCTCGGGCGCCGTGGAGGCGTTGGTGCATTCAGCGTCTAGCACGCGCGCCCGGATGCCAAACGGCTGGTGACGATATCCGTAAACCAGCAACACTCTCTGGTCGGGTAGACGCAGAGCGTGATGCGGGTGACCCTGGAACCCGGCGTCCTGCCATGGGCGGAAGCTCTTCCCGCCGTCGGTCGAACGGGCGATGACCGTGTGGTCATTGTAGTGAGCCGTGCGGATGAAAGCCACGAGATCGCCTTTGGGCGTTTCGTAAATCGAACTCTCGTTGAAGGTCACCTTGGCATCCTTCGCGACAGGACAAGAATATTTCCAGCTCCTGCCTTGGTCGGTCGAGATCATGAGATGGACGGAAGTCAGCTCGGGACGCTGTTTTTCAATATCCGCGACCACCCAGAACAGGCGGCCATCGCGACCCTGACACAGCGCGCCGCGGTTGTAAGCGGGCAGGGGTTTGCCGAACAATCCCAGGTTCTTGCTGGCTGAGACCGGAGGAGGCAGATAAGGCCCTTGCCACGAATGGCCGCCATCCTTAGAGATAACGTTATACCCGCCCATGAAAACAAAGTTCCCATGGTTGGGTGTGGATGTCATCTTTGCGGCAGCCTCGGGTTTCAACAGCGCCCACCCGTAGCTGGTACAAATGATGCTGCCATCTTTTAGTTGAACCATGCAGGGGTCCTGCGAGCCGCCGTAGGGATGCGCAAAAATCAACTCGGGTTCAACGCTCCAGGTGCGTGCATTGTCTTTAGACCGCACCAGCACAAGATAGCTATTGGGGTCGGTATGGCTGTTCCGCTCTTCCCCGAGCGACTTGCGATCGGGCGCACGGCGAAACGCAACCAGCAGCTCCCCGTCCGGCCTGCAAACCACCGACGGGAAGGCGCAATAAAAGTGGTCGTGCTGATAGATGATAAAGTCTTTGATTTTTGAAGGCTGGCCTGAGGCGCGCCGGGAACTCGGAAGGCTCGCCAGGTTTGGGGAACCTGCCAGAAGTGAAGCGGCGCTGAGGTGTCGAAGGAATCGGCGACGATGGTGCACGACAGGGTTCTCCTTAGGACAGTAAAGATCGACACAGGGTCAAGACTCGCTCTTGATGTCCACCTTAGGCACTTCTCTCCAGGAAGGAGAGGAACAGACCTCCAGTTTTTTCCAAGAGGTCTGCGTCTTATGGGTAGCTGCGGAGACAAGAGCCACAGATCGCCGGCTGTGCGATCTGCGCTACAGGTCTGCTGTGTGTCTTACCAATAGAACTTCAAGCCAAACTGCATTTCCCTGGGATTGACTGCTGTGGAAGTGACCCGCCCGAAGTTTACATTGTCGGGAGCGGAGACGGGCTGTCCAAAACTCGTGTGATTGAAGGCGTTGAACAATTCCCAGCGGAACTGCACTCGATAACGATCGCCCCACGCGATATTCTTTAGCACCGCCATGTCCCAGGTATGGATCCCATTACCCTCGAGGACATTGACGGCCGCGGTTCCGAAGCGCGGTTGGGCAAAAGGCGCCGTCTTCCGTGGCCAGTTGAAAGCATTCACGTTAAACATGGGAGAATCAACACCGTTGCTATCGAGGTAAGGGTTCGAGTTTAAATCAGCCCGGCAGATGCCGAACGGCGAGGCATTGCAATTGGCAGAAGCAACCAGTGTGTCCAGATAAAGGCCGCTTCGGAGCGTGGCAATTCCCGAGACCGTCCATCCTCCGAGAATTTTGTCGGCGATGGGATTCATGTTGCCACCCAAAGCCTTGCCCTGTCCCCACGGCAATTCATAAACAAAGTTGTAGACGAAGCGGTGCCTGAGGTCGTCGGCTGCGGAACCTTTTTCTGTGCTGAGGTTCCCGGAATCCTGAACCTGGGTGATGTTCCCATTGGCTCGCCGGCCTCCGTTAATCGTCAGAGCCTTGGCGAAGGTATACGATCCCTTGAAGGACAGACCGTCGCTGAACCGTCTCTCAGCAGACAACAGTAATGCGTTGTAGTTGGCGGCAGCACCGCTGCTAAATCCGGCGATACGATCCCACTGGGGGAAGGGGAGCCGCGTTACCAGTGCTGTCGTTCCCGGCGTCGTGTAGTTGTAGTCGAAGATATTCTCGACGTGAGTTGATTTGGACCCCAGATACTGCGCTTCAACCACGAAGTCCTTGCCGAACTCCTGACCGACGCTGAAGCTCCATTGCTGGGTGTAGGCTTCGAGCCATTGATTCTCGAATCCGGTGAGCAATCCTAATCGGACCGTTCTGAAAGTTTCTTCCGGAGTCCGTCCGATATCGCCCCCATAGTTGAGAGTGGGCGTGATGGTGTCTGACACGAAACCAGCCCAAAGCTGTGCGGGTGGCCCCGTCACGGAATTCTGGGAGATATTAGCCAGCTGCGACGAGGAATAATAGATGCCGTATCCACCACGAATTACGGTTCGAGTGGTGTCAAACGGGCGAAACGCAAAACCGAATCGCGGTGCCCAGTTGTTCTTGTCGGGCAGGTACTGCGTTTCACGATCCAGAAAACCAAAGGCCAAGTCCGGCCGGATTTGTTCGAAAAACGCCTTGGCGTTGGTGTTCTGTTTCGGGTAAAGCAATCCTCCTCTGCCATTTGCCAGTTTGGGATCGAAGATCGGGGTCAGTCCCGAGAGCTCCCGGGGGACCTCGTTGAATTCATAGCGCAGACCGACATTCAGCGTCAATTTCGAGTTCACTTTCCAATCGTCCAGGACGTAATACGCCATCTGCGTCCGCCGGAATCGGGCGGGGTCGTTGGGCTTTAGAGCCAGACTGGAGGAAGAGGGAATGCCGAGAAGGAAGTCGGCGAAACCGTCGCCTGCGAACTGGCCGTTGAACGTGTAGCTGTTGTTTTGACGGGTCGCGAGAAACGCGTCGGACCTGACGCGGCGAATATCAGCGCCCGCCTTGATCGAGTGACTTCCACGCGTCCAGGTGATGCCGTCGTACCATTGAAACGAGTTGACCGTCAGAAACCAGGGCTTGCCTTCGCCAATGCCAGCGATAGGGCTCGGGCCTAAGGAGATGCCTTCAGGAAATCCGGCATTCACTGCGTCGCGTGGCGCGAAGGGAATGCCGAGATCTGCGGCGATGGGAATTCCGGTGGTCTGCCCCTGCTGGCGGTTAACGGTCCGTCCGTAGCTGAAACGGGCTTCGTTCAGCAAATTCGGCGTGAGCGTGCTGGTGAGCCCGAGGACGATATTCTGGAAACGCTGCGGGATCAGAGTACCACCCACGCGAGTGAATGTGCCGGGTGTGAAGATCTCTCGGTCCTGAAGCGCATAGCGCGACATAAAATCGTGCTTGGTCGAAATACGATGGTCGACGCGGAACAGATAGGAATCGGCATCGTCTTCGCTGGAGAGATTTGCGATGTAGTTCTGGACGGTTCCAGCGGGATTGTTGGGAGCCTCGTAGTACTGTGCCAAACCTGTTGAGATTGGGTTGATTCGATTCGCCGGGATGATATTGTTCGCAAAATTCTGTCGCGTGATGGGATCGCGGACGACGATGAGTTGGCCGGCGGCATTGCGATAGTCGCTCAAGTCGCCCCGCAACTGTGCTGCCGTGGGAACACGCGCACCACGGAAAAGACCGCGCCGTTCACGGGTGCCATCGTAGTTGCCAAAGAAGAACGTGCGATCCTTCTTGATGGGACCGCCTCCAGCCACGCCAAACTGGTTGCGGCGCAGGGCAGCCTTCGGAGTCGTGGGCGTGAGGAAGAAATTGCGGGCATCCAGCTTGTCGTTGCGGATGAACTC
>Ga0187893_10004578_pt1 | contig 26088 bp, 17 predicted proteins | sample MA1701074metaG_FD_139574 | JGI IMG/M metagenome (GOLD analysis project Ga0187893, IMG submission 139574) | White microbial mat communities from a basaltic lava cave in the Kipuka Kanohina Cave System on the Island of Hawaii, USA - MA170107-4 metaG ... | reverse complement strand
GCTGGAGCCAGTCACCGACGCCGTCTATAAGGCCGCGCCAAAGAAATAGCGCCTAGCGGAGCTTCCGGTATCGCCACGGGCTCATGTGCGTGAATGGGCCCGTGCCCTCCGCCACCTCGATATCGGTCCTGAACGTCAGCGGCGCAGCTAGATAAACAGTGTGGTTGAGCCGCACCTGCTTGCCCTTGTAGTTGAACGGCGCGCTCTGGAAGAACAGCCGGTAGTCGCCGCCGATGTTGCCGCCGACCTCCGCCATCTGCGTGTAGGTGTAGCCGCGGCTGTCGACGACGTGGCGAAAAGCCATTTTCTGTTCGCGGTGATAGGCAATCGTCTCGGTGATCGTGAACGTGCCTGACTCGCCTTTACCTTCGTAGCGGGCCTCGTAGAAACCGTCGCTGAGCTTGCGGAACGTCGCCGTGCCCGACACTTCCCCGCCGGGACCCAACACGCTGTCGGGAGCATCGGCGGTGAAGTTCCATCTGCCGAGGAAGTACGCGTCGAAGTCGAGGAGCGGGACGACATCATCGGCTTTGGTCGGCCGGCCGAGATTCGGCATCAGCCCCTTCGGGGGCTCTTTCAGCGGCGGCTGCGCCGCCGCCTGGAGCAGCGCCGCCAGCGCGATGGTCAACAGCATTCGCTATTGCTCGCGGCGCGTGAGGCGCTGCTTGTCGAGCGTGTATTCGATCCAGCCGAGGCTCATCTCATCCCAGCTCTGCTCGGACCAGTACACTTCCTTGTCGGGATTCGGGTTGAGCGGATTCTCGGCCGAGTTGTCGAACACGCCCTTGTATTTCAAGAGGCTCCCCGTTGGAATCCTGAGCGGCTCGGCCAGCACGTAGCGCTCCTGCCAGTCGAAGCGATAGCGCGGCACGTCGAACAGCAGCCGCTCCTGGCCGTCCGGGTAGACGATCTTGTACTCCGCCGACTTGCCACGCACGTGCATGTGCGGGTAGAAGCCGTTGATGGTGATGTCCTGTGTGATCTTCAGCTCGGAGGTCACCGTGAAGTCGGCCATGTACGGAGGAATCGGCGGCAGGCCGCTGAACGCCGAAACGTTGGCCGCCGTCGCGCCCTGCGACACGCGTCCGGCCTCGACGTCGGCGGCATCGGGGATCTCGCCGCGCACGATCTTGCCGTTGACGTGCTGGCGTTCGTTGATCGGCGTTCTGAAGTGGAATTTCTTCGGCTCACCCTTGACGAACCAGAACCCCACTTCGGATCGGTCGTACTCCACACGCCCGGTGGGCGTGTAGTGCATGTTGAAGTTGATGTACTGGCCCGGCAGCATGGGCGTGCCGACACCGTCGGGGTGATCGTCGAAGCCGCGGCCGGCGACATACGCGAGCAGGGTCGTGAATCCACCGACTGAACTCAGACGATCCGGTTTCTCGCCGGGCTCGCGGGGAATCTGCAACTCCGCCGGCAGCCGTTGCTCGGTGATGCGCGCCGTGCGCCGGTCGAGCGGCACCTTCTTTCCCGACGCGTCGGTGGTGAACGGCTGACCGTCGATGACTTCGGTCCCGGGCGGGAACGTCACCAGGCTGACCGTGATGTGGTGCACGATGGCCTTGTTCGACGGCCGCGCCTCGGACATCTGGATCAGCTTCATGCCGTCGGTCCACGGCACCGGCACATAGAAGTCCAGCATCGGATACTCGGAGCGCGGCTCGATCTTGAACTCGACCGGCATCTTCACCACCACGTCGGGTGCGCTGTTGAACTTCCAGCCGCCCGGATAGGATGGCGGCGGCGGCAAGTCGGCGTCGTTGCCCTTCGGCGCGCCGGCATCGACCCACCGCGCGATGGTGGCGATCTCCGTATCGCTCATCTGCCGGTCGTTGCTGAACTTCAGCGTGCTCCGGCCGACACCCCACGGCGGCATTTCCTTCTTGATGACTTTCGCCTTGATTGATCGCGCCCACGGCCGAACCTGGTCGTAGGTCATCAAGGGCATCGGCGCCACTTCGTCCGGGCGGTGGCACTGCGAGCAGTTCCTATAGAGGATTGGCGCCACGTCCCTGGTGAACGTCGGCGATTGGCGGGCGAGTGCCGGCGCGGACCAGCCGAGGGCGAAGACGCCGCCGAGCAGGATGACCAGTGGACGGGCTCTCATGCCGCCTCCTGGCGAAGAAGTATACTGCCGCTTCATGAGCGATCGACACGTCTTCAGTTCTGCAATGACACGCCGCGAATGGCTGCGCAGGTCTGGATTCGTCGCCGGCGGCGCCATCGTCGTCCCCGCCTGGCCCGAATGGGCGTTTGCGCATCTCCATCAACCTGCCGCCCCCGCTGATCAGATTGCGGCGATGCGGGCGCAGATGGGTGCGGCGCCGATTGCCAGTTCCGAACTGGGCGCGAACCTGACCCTGCTTGCCGGTCCGGGCGGCAACGTCGTGGTGTCGCGCGGGGTCGATGGCAAGCTGGTGGTCGATACCTTCGTGCAGCCTGCCTGGAACAACCTCAAGGCCGCGCTCGACAAGATGGGGAACGAGAAGATCGCAACGGTGATCGACACGCACTGGCATTTCGATCATGCCGACAACAACGGCGCCTTCCGGATGGCCGGCGCCGCCATCGTCGCGCACGACAACACCAAGAAGCGGATGAGCGAGGCGCACGTGATCATGGGCTCGAAGATTCCGCCGTCGCCGGCTGAGGCACTGCCGACGCTGACCTTCTCGGCGACCCGCCGCATCGACGCCAACGGCGATCAGGTGATGCTGGGCAAGATCCCCAACGCGCACACCGACACCGACATCTACATCAAGTTCCAGAAGGCGAACGTGCTGCACCTCGGCGATGTGTTCTTCAACGGGATGTATCCGTTCATCGACGCCACCACCGGCGGCAGCATCAACGGCATGATCGAGGGCACGACGTTCTCGATGAAGCAGGCCGACGCTGCGACCAAGATCGTCGCCGGGCATGGGCCGCTGGGCGACCTCAAGTCGCTGACCGCGTACCGCGAGATGCTGGTCACGGCGCGCGATCGCGTTGCCAAGCTGAAAAAGAGCGGGCAGTCGTTGAAGGAGGTCATCGCGGCGCAGCCGACGAAGGATCTCGACGCCACGTGGGGCAAGGGCTTCTTCCCGCCCAATGATTTCGTCGCGCTCGTCTACAACACGCTCTAGCGCCGGCTGAGCCCCACTTTCGGGGAATGCCCGGAAGCGGGGCCCCGGCTATACTGCGCCGACACATCGTTCGCACCTTACGGAGGTGTCGCCATGGCGCTCGCGCAACGGCGGAGCTCGTACGTGGCGACCACAGTCCTCGGGCTGATCTGCCTGCTCACCCCGGCAGCGAGCCGCGCGCAAGCGCTGGTGAAAGTGCACGTTTTCGGCGTCACCGAGTCGGTCGCCGACTTCCAGAAGTCGGTCACCAACAAGTTCTCAAAGACGATGGTACTGGCGCCGACACGCGATGACGCCGATCTCGCCATCGAGATCCAGAACCGCGATACGCGCGCATTCGGGAGTCGAAGCGTATCGCTCGTGGTGCACCATCGCGCCGGCAGCGAGAAAATGCTGCGCTTCCCGACCGGCGTCGGCGGCGGCTTCCGCATGACCGCCGGGCTTGCCGCCATCGCCGATGAGACCATGAAGCTGATCGACAACTGGTTGATCGACAATCGCGACGCCGTCACCGGCAAAGCCGATGCGAAAGCGGTCACGATGCCCCTCGTCAAGCTGGACGCCGTCGATGCCTTGGTCACCGCACTGAGCTCGTCGCGATCGGACCTGGCGCGGGCCAATGCGGCAAGCGTGATGTATCAGATCGGCGATCAGAAACTGCTGGAGGCTCTGGCCCTCGCGCTGCAGAAAGACTCGTCGACGCGCGTTCGCCGCGCCTCGGCCACGTCACTGGGTTCCTGGCCGAACCGTCAGGCAGTCGACCCACTGATCCTCGCGCTCGGCGATCGCGAGCCCAACGTGCGCAAAGACGCCGTCGCGGCGCTGCAGAAGATCTCGCAGCAGAATTTCGGCGAAGACGCGGCGCGCTGGCGCGAATGGTGGGCCGCCGCAAAAGGCGGCGGCGCTTAACGCCCCCGAAGCGATTGTTCGAACGCGGCCAGTGATTTCTGCACGCGACGCTCGAATGCCGCGTCGAAATCGATACCGTCGCCGAGATCGCGCAGCAAGTTGGCCACTGCCGGGCCGCCGGCATCATCCAGGAGCCGGCGAGCGGCGATGGCACTCGCCGCATACGCCAACGCCGCATCGCCGCCGCTCAAATTCGCGAACGGCGCGGCGAGCCGTTGCAGCGACGGCATCTTCCCCGCCTTTTCGACGATGGTCGTAGCCCAGCCGAGATCGTCGTTTTCCAGCGCTGAGGCCAGGCCCTCGTTCAGCCACGTCGGCAAGCCGCGGGCAGCTAACGTTCGAATGAGCGCGTGCGCAAACTCGTGCGCCAGGACGCGATCGAGATCCTCGCCTTTCTCACCGGCGCCCCGGACCGGTACGCGGATGATGCCGTCGAAGGCGGCCGCCGCCCATTGCGGCGAGCGCGTGATGTCGCGAAACTGCTCGCGCGTGTACAACACCACCGGCACGGTTTTTTCTGGAAACGCGCCAAACAGATCGCAGATGCGCCAGTAGGCGCGCGTCAGCGAGTCGAGGGCCTGCGCGGCCAACTGCGCGTCCTCGGGGCCTTCGAACGAAACGGTAAAGAAGTCGCCAACGGTGAGCCGCATCCGCTCGTGCAGCTCGCGCTCGCGCAGCCAGCGATCGAGCAAGTCTCGGAATGCCGGCTCGCTGGGCAATTCCGACACGGCGATCTCGAGCTGGCGAATGGCCTCGTTGAAGTCTCCCCGGCGCCGCCAGACCTGCGCCAGCGCGATCCGTGCCGGCGACAGTTTCGGATCGAGCGCCAGCGCCTGTTCGAGGTGCTCCCTTGCCTCTGCGTCGTGGCGCTGGAGGAACGCCGTCATGCCGGCGCCAAACCTGAGCGCGGCGTTCTTCGGCTCGAGCGAGATGGCTTCCTTGAAGATGGACGCCGCCAGCGGCAGCCGGTTCCCGTCGATCGCCTCCCACCCGGCCTGCTCGAGCATGGCGACACGGGGACTGTTCTGCTCGACGGTCAGGATCAGCAGCAAGACGGCGAGCTTCATACGTCCAGTCCGATCATGCGCATCAGTTCAAGCGCGTTGCTGTGCGTAATCACGCCGTCGCGCAGCCTGTAGTCGAACGCCATCTTGCCATGTTCGACGTGATCCTGCAGATGCACGTTCTTCACGCCGCCTGGGAACATCGCCGCGATATCGGTCAGCGACAGATCGTGCGTCGTGACCATTCCGAGCGCGTCCTTCGACAGCATCATCCGGACGACCCCCTCGGCGGCAACGCGGCGATCCTTCGAGTTGGTGCCGCTGAGCAGCTCGTCGAAGAGAAAGAACAGCGGCGACGGACCGTCGAGCAGATCGGCAATGCGCCGGAGTCGCAGCGCCTCGGTATAGAAACCCGAGCGGTGCTCCTGGAGAGAGTCGGTGTGGCGCAGGCAGGTGCCCACGGCAAGCCGCGTCAGCCGGAGGCGCTGTGCGCGAACGGGCGCGCCGGCAAAAGCGAGAATCGCGTTGACGCCGGCTGTGCGCAGCAAGGTGCTTTTCCCGGACATATTCGAGCCGCTGACAATCAACACCTGAGCACCTGAGGTCTTGTCCTGAGGGCTTGCCTGGAGTGCGAACGTGTTGCTCACCGATTCGGCGGCTGGAATCAGCGGATGCGCCACCTCGGTGGCGTCGAACAGTGGTTGGCTCGACTCGATCAATTCAGGAAACGGATCCTGTGGATGCTCATATGAGTATCCGGCGAGCGACGACAACGCTTCCATCTCGCCAATGGCATCCACCCAGTCACGCAGTCGAGTGCCGTAGCGACGGCGCCAGCTGTCGGCCGCGTAGGCAACCTGAATCGTGACGAGAAACGGCAGTTCCCCCAGCCGCACGTACGCGTTGTGCAGGGAATCGGCCCAGTCGGATACGCGCGCGAGCCGTGCGATATCGCGTGACGCGGCGTGACCGGAATCGCCCTGGAGTCTGGCGGCGAGCGCAATCAGCGCCGGTTCCTCGAATGGCTCGCGTTCAATCTCCTTGATGACATTCGACAGCAGTTCGAGACCCGCAGCCTGGGTGGCCGACGAGAGCCCCTCGACAATCACCTGGGCGCGCTTGAAGTACAGACCCAGCAACGCACCATTGACGGCGGCGACGCCTACGACCCACCACCCGCTGCCGCCGTAAAAGAAAGTCAGGAATGACGCGGCAAACAACGCCGCCAGGGCCACCACGAGCGGGCGCAGCGGCGGCAGCGCGGTGACCGTTTCGGCCCAGGCTATCAACAGCTCCGGGTGCATGAAGCGGCGGTTCGCGGCATTGACCACCGCGATCCGTTCGCGCAGATCAAGGCGCTTCCGCAAGGCCTCGACGCACGTCTGCCGCTCACGAATCACCGCCACCGGCGCGGCCTGCAGCAGCCAGCTGGCCAGCCGCGCATCGCCCATCGGCGTCCGGCACAGCGACAACAACTGGAACAGGCTGCGGGCACCGAAAACGTCGAGATCGTCGGCGAACGGATGATCCGGATCGCGAAACTGTTCACCGCTCCGCTGGTCGCGCATCCAGCGATCCTCGATGCGCGCGATACCGTCGCGATAGAACGTCACCGCAGCCTTCGCGCGCGCCATCGCGCGAAGCACAGCCTCATGCCAGATCGCGAGCGCAACGAACGCCGCGACAGCGGCGATGTAGACCCACGATTGCGAATCGCCACTCAAGGTCCACGCCCAATAGAGCAGGACGCCGATGAAGATGGCGACCTTGGCGTTACCGAGCCGGGTGTGGACGCGCTCGCGCGCCTTCACGTCAGCTTCGCGCGCGCGTTGTCGGGTGGCGTATTCGTCGAGAGGCGTCAACCTCTCAATCGTACAAGGACAGGAGCGGGATCCTGAAAGGATCCCGCCTGAGTTGGTAGGTTATTTGGTGCGGATTGTTAGCGGATTCGTAAGCGAGACTGTGAGCTTGCGGCCGGCCGCAAGCCTGATTTCCTGACCGTCGGTGGCCAGCACGACGGCGGTGCCGCCGCCCGCGCCGATGGCGCTGCCAATCGCCGCGCCCTTCCTGCCGCCGGTAATGGCGCCGATCACCGCGCCGGCCGCTGCGCCGGCGCCGATCTTCACGGCGTCTTCTTTCTTCGTCGACTCGGCCACCCACGACATCGGCCTGGTGTCGATGTCGTACGTCACCGAACCGCTTTGCAGTCGATTGAATCGCAAGCCGAGTTCGGCGCGACCCTTGACCTTGCCCGATTCCTCAACGTCGGTGAGATAACCAGTGAGCTTCGCGCCCGCTGGAACGGCCGTCACGCCGTCGATCTCCACGGCCGACGCGAGCATGCCACTGACGCGCTCCTCGACCCGGCTGGTGTCCGACGCGTGCGAGCTGTCGAGCCGCACATCGAGTTTCGTGTTCTCCGGGATCGTCACCGTGCGGATGACGGCCGCGCGCGGAGCGGCGGGCGGCTCTGCTTCCGCCGTCTCTTTCGGATCCACGCGCTTCACTTCGGTGATGGCGGCGCGCGCCACTTCCGTGTTGCTGTTCGGCCGTTCGCCGGTCAGCGTCACCAGCTCTGGTTCGACCTTCGCGATCTTCCCGCGCACGAGCGTGCCGTCCTGCGTCACAACCGTGACCTCGGTGCCGGCCGGAATGTTTTCAATCGCCTCCGCGCGCGTGCATGAGGACGCAAGCGTGAGTGCGGCCACGCACGTGATGGCAAACGATGCGAAACGCGTCATGCGGCTCATCCTCCCGACGTCATGAGAGCAAGGGCTGTGCCGACTCGCGGCTCGCTTTTTCCGAGTGTCTTGGCATGGCCGCTCTCTGATCTGGTAATGGATGACTTAGAGGTGGAACGAGATAGACTTTGTGTTTTCTGGAGGAAAGATGGATGCACGTGGCTGGCGCGCAGTACTGATCCTCGCGCTTCTGACAATGGTTCCGCTGGGTGGACAAACACCGGTAATCGATCCGGTCTTGCTGAACGCCTATCGCTGGCGCGGCATCGGTCCTGATCGCGGTGGTCGTTCGATCGCCGTCGCCGGCGTCAAAGGCCGGCCGCGCGAAGCTTATTTCGGCGCTACCGGCGGCGGCCTGTGGAAGACCAGCGACGCCGGAAACACCTGGATACCGGTGACGGACGGACAGATCACGAGCTCGTCAGTCGGCGCCGTTGCCGTTTCGGAATCGCAGCCTGACGTGGTCTACATCGGCATGGGCGAGTCATGCATCCGCGGCAACATCATGCCGGGCGATGGCGTCTACAAGTCCACCGATGCCGGCAAGACCTGGACCCACATCGGCTTCAGGAACGTCGACGCCATCTCGAAGATTCGCGTCCATCCAGCCAATCCCGACATCGTTTACGTGGCGGCGTTCGGCCAGTATTACGGCCCGAGCGATGAACGCGGTGTGTTCAAGAGCGCCGACGGCGGCAAGACGTGGCGACGGACGCTCTTCAAGGATCCGCGGACCGGCGCCGTCGACATTGTCGTCGACGCCAACAACCCGAACGTGATCTACGCGGCCCTGTGGGAGGCCTACCGCATCGAATACCAGATGTCGAGCGGCGGCCCCGGCAGCGGGATGTACAAGTCGGCCGACGGCGGCGAGACGTGGACCGAGATCACGCGCAACGCCGGATTACCGGCAGGAGTGGTTGGGCGCATTGGCCTCGCCAACACCAAGGCTGATTCCAACCGGGTTTACGCGCTGGTCGAACACGAGAACGGCGGATTGTTCGTTTCAGACGATGCCGGCGCATCGTGGAAACTGATCAATTCCAACCGCGCGATCCGGCAGCGCGCGTTCTACTACACCCACGTCTTCGGCGATCCCGGCAACAAGGACGTGGTCTACATGCAGAACACCGCGCTGTTCCGCTCAACAGACGGCGGCAAGACGACGGTGCAAGTCGGCCAGGGAACGCATGGCGATCATCACGACCTGTGGGTTGACCCGGACGATCCCAATCACGTGATCGATGGCAACGACGGCGGTGGCGCCGTGACCTTCAACATCGGCGATCGCGTGCCCAACTGGAGCGAGCAGGACTTTCCCACCGCGCAGTGGTATCACGTGATCACCACCGCGCACCTCCCGTTCCATGTCTGCGGCGCGCAGCAGGACAACAGCACGCTGTGCGTCCCGAGCCACACCAACATGCCCGGCCAGGGCTTCGGCGGCAACCCGCCGGAGGCGCCCTACCAGGCCGGCGGCGGCGAGCCCGGCTACATTGCCCCGCACGCCAGCAATCCGGACCTGTTCTTCGCCGGATCGAACAACGGTACGTTCCTCACCCGCTACAACCGCCGTACCGGCGAGTACAAAGAAGTCGGGGCGTACCCGCGATTCTTCTCGGGCGAGCCGGCGCGCGACGTCAAGGAACGCTGGCAGTGGACCTACCCGATCATCTTTTCCCAGGTCGACCCGAACATCCTCTACACCAGCTCACAGCGCGTGTGGAAGACCACCAACGGCGGCGATACCTGGGAGGCCATCAGCGGCGATCTGTCCCGCCACGATCCCAAGACGATGAATGAATCGGGCGGTCCGATCACGCACGACATGAACAGCCCCGAGATCTACGGCACGGTGTTTTCGCTGGCGCCGGGCAAGCGAGATGTGAACCTGCTGTGGGCCGGATCGGACGACGGATTGATCCATGTGACACGCGATCACGGTAAGGCCTGGACCAACGTGACGCCGCCGGCGATGCCCGACTTCGGGCGCGTCAGCCAGATCGACGGCTCGTCGTTCGACAACGGCACCGCGTACGTGGCGGTGAAGAAAATGCTGCTGGGCGATCGCTCGCCCCACATCTTCCGCACTCGCGATTACGGCAAGACGTGGACGAAGATCGTCAGCGGCATTCCGGCGAACGACTACGTGCACACCGTTCGCGAGGATACGGTGCGGCGCGGACTGCTGTACGCCGGCACGCAGCACGGGGTCTTCATTTCCTTCAACGACGGCGAGCAGTGGCTGCCGTTCAAGAACGGCCTGCCAGACACGCCGGTGACCGATCTGATCGTCGAGGACAACGCGCTGGCGATCGGCACGCACGGCCGCAGCTTCTACGTGATGGACGACATCGCCGCGCTGCGCCAGTTCGGACTGATGCCGCTCGCGGACATGACGCTGTTCAAGCCGGCCAACGCCACGCGCGGCCTCGATCGGCCGCAGATCACTTATTTCCTGAAGACGCAGCCCAAGTCGCTCACCATCGACTTCCTCGACGCCAAGGGTCAGGTGGTGCGCTCGATCACCGGCCAGCCGCCCCGTAAAGAAGGTGATCCCGCGCCGGCGGGTGGCGGCCCTGGCGGGCCACCGCCGGGCGCGCCGATGGCCGCCGGCGTCAACCGCTACACGTGGGATCTCAATTCGACCGGCGTGGTCACGTTCCCCGGGATGATCCTCTGGGGCGCAACGCAGAGCGGGCCCGCGGTGCTGCCAGGCGGCTACGAGGTGCGGTTGACCGTGGACGGCACAACGCTGCGACAGCCGTTCGCCGTGCTCAAGCATCCGCTGCGGCAGGTCAGTGATGCCGACCTGCAGTTCCAGTTCACGCTCGCCAGCCGCATCAGGGACAAGGTCAACGAGGCGAACAACGCGGTGATCCGCATCCGGCGGATCAAGACCGAGATTGCGGAGCGCATCAAGGATGCGCCATCGGAAGTCCGCAGCGCCGGCGAGCAGCTGGCGCAAGCGCTGTCGGTCGTCGAGGAAGAGATCTACCAGGTGCGCAATCAGAGCGGCCAGGATCCGCTCAACTTCCCAATCAAGACCAACAACCGCCTGGCCTCGCTGCTGCGCGTGGCGAACTCGGGAGAGGGGCGGCCGACGGGCAATGTGGAGCCAATCTTCAACGACCTGATCATCGAGCTGCGCGGGGAGACGGAGCGGTTGGAAAAGGTGATCGGCTCCGAGCTGGGGCCGTTCAACCAGATGCTGCAGCGCATCAAGAAGGCGCCGATCACACCCTGACGTTCTGCAGTTCGCGGCGGAAGCGCGAGAACTCTTCCTGCTCCGCCTCCGCCGCGTCCCTCCCAATCACCGCCACCTGGTGGCGCCAGACTCGCAGAATCTCGCGCGCTTCCGGCAGTGTGGAGAGCGCCGCCAGTAGGTTCTGATCGGCGGCGGTCCGCGCCGCGCCGGCGGCGGCATCGCCGGCGCGCAGCGCATCGAAATACGCGCGCTCGCAGTCGCGGTTCTCGCGCCGCTCCGAGATGACCGCCTCGTCAACCGCGCTGCGGTACTTCTGCTGCGACGCCGACAGCGCCTCGTCGTGCGCGCGTTTCGCCTGCTCGAGCTCGAGCCGGCGGGTGCGGCTGGCGTCCTGGAGCAGTCGCGACCGGTCGGTATCCGGCCGCTCTCGCGCGCTATCGAGTGCCGCATGGAATTTCGCCTCAGCGGCGTCCTCGAGCCGGCGCTTGCTGTTGACCGCCTCCCCGTCGGCGGCGCGCCGCTCCATCTGCGCGTTCTCCAGCGTATCGCCGCGGCGATCGGCGGCGGCGATGAGCGCCGCTGTCCGTGCCGCCTCGGCCTTGGCATCGACGGCCAGCTGCTTCTCCCGCGCCGACGCCAGCTCAGCGTCATGTTTCTGGTAGAACCTGGCAGCCTCGGGCAGGGCCTGGAGTTGCAGGTCGCGCGCCGCCTGCGCCTCCGCCAACCTGGCGTCGCGCGTTCGATAGACCTCGGACAGCCGTTGGCTGTGCGACAACGTCAGGTCCTGAAGGGTCGGCATCATGGTCACGGCTCATTTCTACACCCCGTGCAATAGCGGTTGAGGGGCGGCGGGCGGTCTTTGCGTGCAAGCCCGTGAGGAGCCGGTGGTTTGCTCTGCAAACGCCGGTGAGTCGTATGGCACATGTCGTGCAGCCATGACCAGCGGTCGACCGTGAAATCCGGCATCCTGCGTACGACGGTTCCAATTCTGACCATCGGCGGAATACTGCTGTGGAGCTTGGGACCGTCAGCAGCTGTTGGCGTCACGGCCGGCCATTTTGAAATCGCGCTGACGCGTTTCAACGCCGTCACTCCCCCGGCCTATCGCGCGCTCCGCCGTCTCGAGGCCGGCCACCCGGGCTCGGGCCGACACGGCTGGCTGGAAGTATGGACGGAGCATCGTCCCGGGGACGGCTTGAAGTACACGGTGATCCGGGAGGGCGGTCACACCTACGTGCGCACTGAGATCTTGCGCAAGCTGCTTAATGCCGAGCAGGAACTGATTGCCACCGGCAAGCCGCTGCGCGCGCCGATCGTGCCGCGCAACTACGACGTTGAAGACGGCGGCACCACCGCGGCAGGCTTGCGCCGCCTGTTGTTGCGCCCTGCTCGGAAGTCCCACGGCATCGTTCGAGGCGCGGCCTTCATCGAACCGGACAGCGGTCATGTCGAGCGAATCGAGGGCCGCCTCGCCAAGAGCCCGTCGCTCTGGGTGCGCGACGTCGACGTGATGTGGAGATTCACCCGATTCGGCGATTCGCTGCTGCCGGCCGAACTGTCGTCGAGCGCGCGCGTGGTGTTCTACGGCCGGCAGCCGCTCAAGATGACCTACGACTACGAACAGGTGGGCGGCCGCGCGGTGAACGGCGCGCTGCGCGCGGCGATGCCAGCCGATTCACGCGAGTGAAACTATCCGGCCTGGTCGGATTCGTCGTTGGCTTTGCCGTCGCGGTCGCCCTGGCGGCGACCGGGTCGTGGCTCTTTCTCCGCAACGGATCGCGCATCGATCTCAGCCGGCCCACGGTGGTCCAGCACATCCAGCAGCTGCAGCGTCTTGAAACCGTCGTCTATAGCATGGAAAAGATCGTGACCGGATCGCAGGAGAGCCGGTTTCTGCCCCGGCTGCTGATCGGCGATCGCGTGCTGCTGATCGTGCATGGCGACGTGACCGCCGGTGTCGATCTCGCGGCGCTCGATCCGGCGCGCGTCACGGTGTCGGGCAAAGCGGTGGAACTGACCGTCAATTAACAGGAGTTCAGGAGATCAGGAGACAAACATTTCTCCTGAACTTCTGATCTCCTGTCAAGACTTCTGGACTCCTGTCAGAAGCGGAACAACCGCGTCATCTTCACCACCAGCGCGCGGTTGCGGAGCTCGAATTGCGCGCGCGGATCGAGCGGGCTGGTGTTCTGCTCGTCCGTCCACACCACGAAGAATTCGCTGCCGGGACGATACTCCCACCGGAAACGCACGTTGCTGCTGAAGGTGCGATCGACCGACGAGTATTGCAGGAGCGCGCTGGCGAACATGCGCGGCGAGAAGCCGTAGTCGGTGCGAGCCCCAATCTGCTTCTGGGTGAAGCTGCCGGACGGCAATGCGATGCGGTTGATCGAGAACCGCGGCTCGACCGAAAACTGCTTGAGGATGGCGTAACGGCCCTGCGAGAACGTCAGCGAGCGGACGGTGCCGTTGTAGTACTCGCCAATCTGCATGCCGATGGTGCCCGACAGCCGGCGCTGCTGACCCATCGCGTACGACGCCACCAGGTCGTTATAGCGATAGCCGCCGATCGGAATCGACGCGCCGGGCGCGGGTGCGAACGGCGTCACCAGAAAATCGAAGTTGGCGTTGGCCTCGACATTGATGAAGTCGCTGTTGTCGAGCTCGATGCCGAGACGGCCGGTTTGTTGCCGCGATTCCACCGCGCCCTCGCCGTTCTCGAAGTATTCGAGCGACCCCTCGAATGTGAATTTGCGCACCGCACGCATGTTGCGCGGACGCGGGCTGAAACGGCCGGACGCGAATGAGCGCGTGAAGTTGGTCCGGCGCAGGAAGCCCACTTCGGGATTGAAGGCCTTCCCCACTTTCAGGACTTCGGCCCTGACGCCGTAGCGATCGGGCGACCAGTCGAACTTGCCCTGGTAACTCTCGTTGTCGCCGGCGAGATTCGTCGTCTCGGTGCGGGCGTAATACGCGCCGATGGCGACGTTCTGGTAGAACCCGAGCGCGGCGTCGATCCCATAGGCCTGGTTGCTGCCCGGAAGATTCGACGACAGGGTGCTGCGATTGGTGAACATCGCGCCAATCGTGCTGCGGCGGAGGATGTCGCGCTTGACACGAATCGCCGTGAAATTGGTCGCCGGACTCGACGATACCGATTCGTCCCCGGCCTGAATGTTCAGGACGCCGACGCCAAAAGCGCCGACCTTGCCGGTGAGCCGGCCGCCGACATCGATCGGCACCACGCGACCGCGATTGAGGCCGATGCGGCGGCTGTAAAACATGTACGGCACGTCGCTCGAGCCCCCGAAGCCAAACCCGGGTCCGCCACCGCCGCCGCCGGCGCCACCGCGGCCAAAGTCGAACAGGCCGCGGCCCTCGAGAAAGAACTCGCGCTTCTCGGGCAGGAAGAGATTGAAGCGCGTCAGATTGACCTGCTGCTCGTCGATCTCGACCTGCGCGAAGTCGGTGTTGACCGTCAGATCGGCGGTGAGGTTCGCGGTGACGCCGTATTTCAGATCACCACCGACGTCGCCGTCGCGGTCGTTCCGCGTCGCCGGTAGAGCGAGGCGATCCGTGCTGACCTTGCCCAGCGCGTAGGGCTTGATCTCGATGTTGCGTCCCGCCGGCGGCAGGTCGAGACCGACAACGGTGCCGTAGTTCGACACCCGGTTGAGCGCCATCGGGCCGGCCATGTTCTGCGGCACCGGCGTCCAGTAGGTCCATTCGTTCTTGTGCCGCAACGATCGGCGAAACTGGACGCCCCACACCTGGCCGCTGCCCGACGTGTAGCGCAGCGACTTGAAGGGAATCTGCATCTCGACGGTCCAGCCGCCGGCAAAGCGGCCGGTGCGCACGTCCCACACCGGATTCCAGTCGGTGTTGGGCTGGCCCTCGTCGATCACCGAATAGTCGGCGAAGCCGCCGAGGGGATTGGCGTAGAACATGAAGCCGCTGCGGCGATCGTAGAAAGTGTCGAAGCCGACGCCGAAGTGATCGTTGTTGCGCATCTGATTGGTGTCGCGGCGCAGTTCGTTCGCGATCCACCGCTCGGGCGGCGCCGAATCATGCAGGCGCGCGGATACGTAGATGTTGCGCTCGTCGAACATCAACCAGATCTCGGTCCGTTCGGTCGACGCCTGCCCGTAGCGCGGCGCCACTTGCAGCATGCCGCCGAAGCCGGGCGTCTGCTCGTAGACCTCGTCGTCGAGCCGGCCGTCGAAGTCGAGCGGCTGTCGCAGCTTGATGGCGCGAATCGTGGACTTGCCGGTGGCCTCGTCGCGCGCCATGCCGTTCGGCTCGGCCGGAGCCGCCGGTCCGTCGATGGTCAGGACAGACGTCTGCCCGGGTTCAACCTGGGCAGACGCAATGGAGGAAACAAGAAGAAAGGCGAACGCTAACAGGAAATGCACTTATGGTTGTTCTTTGCTCCGAGCTTTTCGAGGAGTGCGATGGTCTCGGGAAACGGTTGAATGCGCTGCACCGGGCCATTGGCCATGTCGACCGTCGTTCTCCCTTCGCGGTCGACTGCCTTGACGTTGGCGCCCTTCGACACCAGATACAGAATCATCTCGTTGTCGCCGCGCGCCGCCGCGTGATGCAGCGCCGTGTTGCCTTCGTGGTCGGCGGCGTTGACGTCGGCGTTGAGCTCCTCGACGAGATACTTCACGGCGGCGAGCATGCCGGTCGGCGCGAAGCGATGCGAGTTGGCGCCGAAGCCCTCGCCGTAGCCGACGCCGGCGGCCGCATGCAGCGGCATCACCGACGGACCGCCGATCGGGATCGGCGGCAAACCGGATTGATCGACGACTTCACGCGGGTCGAGCATGTCGCCGAACCGCGCCCGTCCGGCCGGCTTCATCGTCGGCAGGTTCGGGTCGGCGCCGGCGGCGACCAGCATTTTCATGGCGGCTACGTCGCTGGCATACGCCGCTCGCCAGAACGGCGTGGCGCCAATTTCGTCGACGCCAGACAGATCGAAGCTGTAGCCCGAATACCAGACCTTCATCTTGGTGCGGACGTTGACGTCGGCGCCCTTGTCGATCAACAGCTGCATCAGCTCGAGGTAGCCGAGCTTCTGCTGCTTGTGCGCCTGCGGCTGCGGATAGAGCGCCTTCGGCGCCCACTCGATGTTGAGCACGCCATACAGCGGCGACACGCCCTGCACGCTCGAGGCGTTGGCATCGGCGCCGTTGTCGAGCAGCACCCTCGCGAGATCGAAGTGGCCGTTGATGATGGCCATCAGCAGCGGGCTGGTCTTGTCGCCGGCCGACAACCCATTCACCTCCGCCCCCGCCTTCAGCAAGGCGGTGGTCGATTCGTGATAGCCCTGCCGCACGGCGTACAGCAGCGGCGTCAAGCCGCCGTGCGCGACGATCAACTCGTTGAGCCCGTAGTTCCGATCGACACCAGGCATGGGCTGACGCCTCGGCGCGGCGTTGGCGCCGCCGGGAAGGTTGGCTTGCGGATTGCCGCCAAAGCCGGCGCTTTCGCGCGACAGATTCGACAGATCCGATACTTTGCTCGTGACCTTGAGGTCGGCGCCCTTCGCGGCGAGCAACTCGATCACCGCGGCCCGGTTCGCCGCCGCGGCATACATCAGCGGCGTCTGCCAGCGGACGCCGTCCTTGCCGTTGACGTCGGCGCCGTGTTCGATCAGCGCCTTGACCGCTTCGACTTCACCCGAAGCCGCCGCCACCATCAGCGGCGTGGTGCCGTTCGGCGTGCCGGCCTTGACGTCGGTACCGGCAGCGATCAGCGCACGAATCACGGCCGCGTGCCCCTGCTGGCTGGCGAGGTAGAGCGGGGTGTAGGTCCCCAGCCGGGTCGTGGCGCGGACGTTCGCACCGGCCACGATCAGCATCTGCGCCAACTCCGCATCGCCCTTCATGGCGGCCCAGTGCAGCGCGGTCATGCCGTCGCCCTGGGCGGCGTTCACATCAGCGGCCTTTTTCAGCAATGTCTTGACGGCTTCGCGATCGCCACGCGATGCCGCGTCGGCAATGGGCGAATCCGCGGCGGACACGCCAACCGAGATCGCGACGCCGAGGGCTAAACCGGAAACAAATCTCTTCATGCGCTTCTCAGCGGGGGCTTCAGCCCCCGCTCTCCGAACGTCAGATGGCAGCCGTCGTCGACGGGACCGTGTTGAGATCGTAGGGCGCCGTGCTGTCGCCGAACGTCTTGATGTCGTCCATGCCCAGCATGTGGGCGACGGACAGGAGCACGTTGGCCATCGGCGTGCCGTCGGCGGCCTTGAGGTGCAGCCCGCCCTTCAAGCGGCCACCGGCATGTCCGGCCAGGAACAGCGGGCACCGTTTGTGGTTGTGCACGTTGGAGTTGCCCATCGGCGATCCGTAGAGCACCAGCGTGTTGTCGAGCAGGTTGCTCTCCCCGTCGGGCGTGTTCTTCAGCTTGGTGAGGAAATACGGAACCATGCTGACGTGGTACTTGTTGATCTTCGCAAACTCGGTGATGCGATCGTCGCGATCCTGGTGATGCGACGCCGAGTGGAAGGCGGCTTTGTAGCCGCTGTCCGGATACACGCGGTTCGACGCATCGCGTCCGAGTTTGAACGCGAACACACGCGTGGTGTCCGACGCGAACGCCAGCGCCTGCAGGTCGAACATCAGCTTGACGTGCTCGGCGAAATCATCGGGCACGCCGATTGGCGCGCCGGGCAGCTCGCGCGCCTCACCGGTGCTGTTCACCGATTCGACGCGCTGAATGCGGCGCTCGATCTCGCGCACGTCCTCGAGGTAGTCGGCCAGGCGCGCCCGATCGGCGGCGCCGAGGTTCTTGTTCATGCGCGCGACCGCGTCGCCGAGCCAGTCGAGGATGCTCTTGTCCTCGGCCCGGCGCTCGCGGCGCTCCGCCGGCGTGGCGCCAACGCCGAACAGTTGATCGAACACGGTGCGCGGGTCGCGAATCATCGGCAGCGGCTGATCCGGCGCCGCCCAGCTGATTGAGTCGGTGTAGACGCACGAGTAGCCATACGAGCAGCCGCCGGCCTGGTCGACGTTCTCGATGCACAGCTGCATCGACGGAATCGCCGTCTCCTGGCCGAAGCGTTGCGCGAAGTACTGGTCGAGCGAGGTGCCGACCAGAACGTCGCTGCCCTGCGTCTGCTTGGGGTGCATCTGCGTCAGGAACACCGCGCTCGAGCGGAAGTGATCGCCGCCGATCTCCGGCGCGGTAAACGCCTCAGCGTTGCGCACGTCGGTGTTGCTGACGATGGTGATGTCGTTGCGGAACGACTCGAGCGGCGCCAGGCTGCTCGGCGACAGGTCGAACGCGCGGCCCACTTCCGCCGGCGCCCACATGTTCTTCTTGATGCCGAAAGCGGTGCTGCCGGCCGAGCCGTGCACCATCTCGATGGCCGCAAAGCGGAGCTTGCCGCGCGCCGCCTGCGCCGAGGCGCGGGCGGGCACCATGGCCTCGAGGAACGGCAGCGCCATGGTGACGCCGGCTGCCTTGAGGACCGTGCGACGCGACAACTGTCTCTGCGTGGGATACATGTCTGCTCCATTGGCACCCCTGAAGGGGTGCCCTACATTCACCGCTGACGCTCCACATCAACGGCGCGACGCTGATCGCCGCCGTTGTCAACCGCCGCCATCTTGAACTGTGAACTGTTGACCACTCCCAGCACGAAGGCCGAGAACTTGTCGCCCTTCTTGCCGGCCTCACGCACGATCGCGCGGATCGCCGGCATGTCGGTGTATTCGAGGCGGCGGCCCAGCGCGTAGGTCATCAGGCTTTCCGTAAAGCTGCCGAGGAACATGTCGGCGTGCTTCAGCAGCGCCAGCCGCAGGCCCGCGGGGCCGTCCATCCTGGTCCCGTCGTAAAGGTCGCCGACCACGTCGACAGGCACTTCGTTGTCCTTGATGCGATACGCGCCGGTGACGTCGAAATTCTCGAGCGCCAGGCCGAGCGGATCGATCACGCGATGGCACGACGTGCATTGCGGGTTCTTGCGGTGTTCTTCCATGCGCTGCCGCGTCGTCAGCATCTTGCCGTCGGAGGTCACCTTCGCCGAATCGTCGAGCAGCGGGACATTCGGCGGCGGCGCCGGCGGCGGCGACGCGAGCAGCACTTCCATGACCCATTTGCCGCGCTGCACGGGCGAGGTCCGGTCGGCAACCGAGGTCAACGTCAGGACGCTGCCGTGCCCGAGCAGTCCGCGCCGGTACTCCGGCAGCGAGACGCGCTGGAACGCCGGACCGCTGACATTGGGAATGTTGTAGTGGATCGCCAGCCGCTCGTTGACGAACGAGTAATCCGCCGTCAGCAGATCCTTCACACTGCGGTCTTCGCGGACGATGCTGTCGAAGAACAATTCGGTCTCGCGCTTCATCGCCCGGGCGAGCATGTCGTCGTACTGCGGATACAGCAGGTAATCGGGGAAAATCTTGTCGAGGTCCTGCAGCCGCAGCCACTGCGACGCGAACCGCGTCGACAGCGCTTCCGACTTCCGGTCGGCAAGCATGCGCCGCACCTGCTTGTCGAGGCCAGCTGGTGTGCGCAGCGTGCCGAGGCTGGCGGCGCGGACCAGTTCGGCGTCGGGCACCGTGCCCCAGAGGAAGAACGACAGGCGCGACGCCAGATCTTCATCGCGGATCCGATAGTTCGCAGTAGCCACCCCCGCCGGCTGTGCCTCGATGCGGAACAGGAACCGCGGGCTCATCAGAATCGACTGCAGCGCGAGACGAATGCCGGCCTCGAACCCGCCTTTCTCGCGGCCCTGCTCGTAGAACGTCATCGCATCCTGCAGATCCGCCGCCGAGGGCGCGCCGCGGTATGCCTGGGTCGTCAGCCGCTTGATGATGTCGGCCGCACACGCCTCCTCTTCGGCCTTCGCGGTGGGACGGCACGTGAAAATCTTCAGGCGGCTCGGTGTATCCGACACGCCGGTCACATCGAGCGGCCCCTGGACGATGAAGTCGCGCACATGCGGCAGCATCGTCACGCCCCAACTGATGCTGACGTCGGCCAGCGTGTTCTCGAGCGGCATCATCAGATCGTCAACCGGACCGTCGAGCTTCTGCACGAACGCCGCGGTCACGCGCTGCGGCCCGGCCTTGATGTGCACGGGCGGCGTGATCAGCTCGAGGCTGTTCTTCGGATCGGTCTCGCTCATGCGCGTGTTGAGGTCGAAAATCGCCACGCGCTCGCCGTTGACCGAGAACTCGATCTGCTCCTTGAGATCGAAGGCGGTCATCGAATTGCGGCCGGCCAGGCCGCCGAGCGGCTCGTAGTGCAGGGAGGCTTTCAGGCGGTAGTGGCCGTCGGCCGGGAACACGTGCACCACCGAGTGGCCGCCGCGCGTGCCCATCGGCGCGCCGTCGACGCGCCGCATCTGCGACGCCGCGCGCGGAACCTTGTAAGTCGTCGAGGTGGCCGAGGCGTTGCGGTCGCCGACGGCGAGACGGCTGATCTGGCTCGCGGCGCGGAGGTAGCCGTCCATCAATGTCGGTGAAAACGTCTGCGCGTCGGCGACATTGTCAAACCCGTGGCTGATGGTGTCGGGCGGCAGATACGTAGACACGTCGAGATCGAGGCGCAGCAGATCGCGCACCGTGTTGGCATATTCGGCGCGGTTGAGACGCTGGAACGGACGCGAACCCGGATTGGGATTGAGCGCCGCATGCCGATCCATGCGCGAGGCGAAGGCCTGCAGCAGTGCGCTCAGCACGGCCGGCTCAGGGCGCGGGGCGCCGAGCGGCGGCATCATGCCCGACTGCAGCTTCCGAATGATCTTCTCGGCCAGCTCGCCGTGATCCTCGAGATTCGCCGCGTCGAACGATTGCAGCGACATCTGTCCGGCCTTGGTCCGATCGTTGTGGCACGCGGCGCAGTACTGCTTCACCAGCGCCGTCTGCTCGGCCGGCACGATGGCGCTCGCCGCAGGGGCATGCGACGAGACCGCCTTGACCGGTGGCGACTTGACCGGTAGCGCCTTGACCGGTGGCGACAAACCTTCAGGTTTGTCGATCCCCTGCGCCGCGAGGCCACTGACCGCGCCGACGAAAACGACAAATGCGAGTCCCGTCTTCAGCATGTCACGCATCGATGATTGTTCTTGGCGCCGAGGCCCTCGAGCAGCTTGATGGTCTCCGGGTACGGCTGCGTGCGCTGCACGGGACCGTTGGCCATATCGACCGTGGTGTTGCCTTCGCGATTGACGCGCATGACGTCCGCGCCCTTCGAGACGAGGAAGTTGATGCAGGCGTTGTCGCCGCGCGACGCGCACAGGTGCGCCGGGGTGTTGCCCTCGTGGTCGACAGCATTGACGTCGGCGCCAAGCTCGTCGACCAGGTACTTGATCGCCGGCAGGAATCCCGTAGGCGCGTAGCGATGCGAGTTCGCCGCAAAGCCCTCGCCGTAACCGATGCCGGTGGCGGCGTGGAGCGGCAGCACCGCGGGCCCGCCGTACGGCACCGGCGGCACACCGGACGTATCTTGAATCTGCCGCACGCCTTCACCGGTAAACGGACGGCCCGCCGGCTTGAAGGTCCCGATATACGGATCGGCGCCGTTGGCGACCAGCAGCTTCATCGCTGCCACGTCGCTCGCATACGCGGCGCGGAAGAACGGTGTGGCGCCGGCCTCGTCGAACCCGGCGTAGTCGGAGTTGTAGGCCTGGTACCAGACCTTGCGCTGCACGCGGGCGTTGACGTCGGCACCCTTCTCGATCAGCAGCTGCATCAGCTGCAGGTAGGTCGTCGTCTGTTGTTGATACGCCTTTGGGCTCGGGTACAGGGATTTCGGCGCCCACTGGATGTTCAACACCGCGAACAGCGACGACACGCCGTTGAACGCCGACTGATTCGGATCGGCGCCCTGTTCGAGCATCCACTTGGCGAGATCGAAATGACCGTTGATGATCGCGATCAGCAGCGGCGGGGTCCGATCGCCGGCGTTCTGCTGATTGAGATCGGCGCCGCCGTCCACGAGCGCCTTGACGGTGTCGGCAAATCCCTGGCGAGCGGCGAAATGCAACGCCGTCATGCCGCCCTGCGAGCTGATCAACTCGGTGTAGCGATACGCGCGCGTCGCACCGGCAATGTCCGCCCGCGCGCTCACGGCGCGACCCGCCTGCCGCGCCATCTGCTCCTCTTCGGGCGCGGTCAACGAGAACAAATCGACCACCTTGGTGGTGACCTTGTGATCGGCGCCGCGCGCGAGCAACAGTTTCACGGCATCGGTGCGATTGAAGCCGGCCGCAAACATCAGCGCCGTCTCGCCCTTGGCCTGGTCCTTCGCGTTCACCACGGAACCGTTCTCGATCAGGCTGGTCATCGACCTGGTGTCGCCGGCCGCCGCGGCAATCATCAGCGGCGTAGTGCCGTTCGAAGTCACCGCCGTGGGATCCGCGCCCGCCGCCAGCAGCGCGGCGACGATGGCCGAGTGGCCGCCTTTGGCGGCGAGATACAGCGGCGTGTAGGCGCCGATCCTGGTCGTGGCGCGGAGGTTCGCTCCCGCGTAGATCAGCATCTGCGCCAGCTCGGCGTCGCCCTTGATCGCCGCCCAGTGCAGCGCGGTGGTGCCGTCGCCCTGCGCTTCGTTGACGTCGAAGCCTTTCTTGAGCAAGCCGCGAACGGCTTCCTTGTCACCATTCATGGCGGCGATGGCAATCGGCGCTGACTGGGCTGACACGATCGCGGCCCCAAGCAACAGCGCGAGGCCGCAGCTGCCGGCGAATCTGCGAGCGTTCATCTAGGCCTCCGCCACCGTGGTGGTCTGCACGGCGTTGAGATCCATCGGACCGGTGCTGTCGCCAAGTGCCGTCACGTCGAGGCCCGTGGCCTGCAGCCCGGCGAGCAGCGCGTTGGCCATCGGCGTGCCGTCGGCCGCCTTGATGTGCAACCCGCCCTTGAGCGCGCCGCCGGCCTTGCCGACGAGGAACAGCGGGCAACGCTTGTGATTGTGAATGTTCGAATCGGCCATCGGCGATCCGTAGATCACGAGCGTGTTGTCGAGCAGGTTGCCGTCGCCTTCCGGCGTGTCCTTCAGCTTCTTCAGGAAGTACGGCAGCGTGCCGACGTGGTACTTGTTGATCTTGGCGAACTCGAGGACGCGATCCTCGCGGTCGCCGTGGTGCGAGGCCGGGTGGAAGCCGGTACTGACGCCGCTGGCCGGATAGACGCGGCTCGACGCATCGCGGCCCATCTTGAACGAGAACACCCGCGTGGTGTCCGACTGGAACGCCAGCACCTGCAGGTCGAACATCAGCCTGACGTGCTCGTCGAACGAATCGGGCACGCCGACCGGCGCCAGCGGCAACTCGCGGACTTCACCGCTCTTGTTGTATTCCTCGACCTTCTGAATGCGGCGCTCGATCTCGCGGACTTCATCGAGATACGCGGCCACGCGACGGCGATCGGCGGCGCCGATGTCCCGATTGAGTCGCCCCAACTGCGCGCTGATCAAATCAAGGATGCTCTTGTCCTCGGCGCGGCGCTGCGCCCGCTCTTCCGGCGTGGCGCCGACGCCGAATAGCTGATCGAATGCCAGCCGGGGATCGCGAATCATGGGCAGCGGCGAATCGACGTCGGCCCAGCTGATGGTGTCGGTGTACACGCATGAGTAGCCGTAGGAGCAGCCGCCGGCCTGATCGACCGCCTCGATGCACAGCTGCATCGACGGAATCGGCGTCTCCTGACCGAACTTCTGCGCATACAGCTGATCGAGCGAGACGCCGGCGCGCACATCCGACCCTTGCGTCTGGCGCGGATGCGCCTGGGTCAGGAACACCGCGCTCGAGCGGAAGTGATCGCCACCGATCTCCGGCAGCTCGAACGCTTCGGCGTTGCGCACGTCGGTGTTGCTGACGATGGTCAGGTGGTCGCGGAAGGGTTCGAGTGGGGCAAGGCTGGTCGGCGAGAGGTCGAAGCCCTTGCCCACCGCGGCCGGCGACCACAGGTTCTTCTGCAGGCCGAACTTGGTGGAGCCTGCCGACCCGTGCACCATCTCAATCGCGGCCAACCGCACCTTGCCCGCGGCGGTTTTCGCGAATGCGGTGCGCGCCGGCACCATTGCCTCGAGCAACGGCAAAGCCATGGTCACGCCCATGCCCCGAAGGACCGTGCGCCGCGAGATGTGCGTCTTCGTGATGAACTCCATGTGAGCTCCGTCCGCGTTGTTGTTCGTTATCCGTTATTCGTTATTCGTTATTTCTCTCGGTCGTCTCAGCCGGCGCCACCCGGCCCATGCGAAATGCGGCGCTATTCGCAACACCCGAAATAAATGCCGAGAACCGATAGTTCTTCGCCTTGGCGTCGCGCACGATCTGGCGCACCGCCGGCATGTCGAAGTACTCCACTCGCCGGCCCAGCGCATAGGTCATCAGGCTCTCGGTAAAGCTCAGCATGATGACGTCCTGGTGCGTCAGCAACGCGTTGCGCAAGGCGATCGGACCATCGAGCTTCGTGCCGTCGTAGAGATCGCCGACCGGATCGATGGCGACGCCGCTGTCCTTGATCCGCCACCCGCCGGTGACGTCGAAGTTCTCGAGCGCCAGACCGAGCGGGTCGATCACCTTGTGGCACGAGGTGCACTGCGGATTCTTGCGGTGCTCTTCCATGCGCTCGCGCACCGACAGCACCTTGCCCTCGGCCACGGCCTTGGTCTCTTCGAGCAGCGGCACGTTGGGCGGCGGCGGGGGCGGCGGCGATCCGAGGAGCACTTCCATGATCCACTTGCCGCGCAGCACCGGCGAGGTGCGATCGGCGATCGAGGTCAGCAGCAGCACGCTGCCCTGCCCGAGCACGCCGCGGCGATTCGGATCGGCAATGGTGACGCGGCGGAACTCGTTGCCGAGAATGTTCGGGATGGCGTAATGCTTCGCCAGCCGTTCGTTCACGAAGGTGTGATCGGCCGTCAGCAGATCGGTGACCGGGCGGTCCTCCCGAATCAGGCTGTCGACGAACAGCTCGGTCTCGCGGACCATCGCCTTCGACAGCGTCGTGTCCCAGTACGAATAGAAATGATGATCGGGACGCACCTTCTCGACGTCCTGCAGCCGCAGCCATTGCGACGCAAAACGCGTGGCCAGCGCTTCCGATCGCGCGTCGGCGATCATCCGCTTGAGCTGCTGGTCGAACACCGCCGGCGCGCCCAGGGTCGCCGCCGACGCCGCCTTCAGCAGCTCGGCGTCGGGCATCGAGCCCCACACAAAGAACGACAACCGCGACGCCAGGTCCTGATCCGAGATGCGGTAGGTCTGACCGGCTTTCAGCGTTGACGGCGTCTGCTCGACGCGGAAGAGGAACCGCGGGCTGGCCAGAATCGCCTGCAGCGCGAACCGGATGCCGTTCTCGAAGTCCGCGCCCTTGCGGCCGCGCTGGTAGAACGCCATGAGATCGGCGACATCATCAGCCGGCACGCTGCCGCGATAGGCCCGGCCGGCCAGCTTGCGAATGATGTCGCCGGCGCACGTCGACTCCTCCGGTGCCGAGGTCGGCCGGCAGCTGAAAATCCGGCGACGGCTTTCCGTGTCCGACACGCCGGTCACTGCCAGCGGGCCGGCGACGGTGAAATCACGCAGGTGGGCGAGGGCCGTGGTGCCGAACACTTCGCCGATGTTGGTGTCGGCGAGGGTGTGCTCGATCGGCATGATCAGGTCGTCGGCCGGGCCCTCGAAGCGCTGCACGAACGCGGCCGACACACGATGCTGTCCGGCCTTGATGTGGACCCTCGGCGTCTGCATGGTCAGGCCGGCGGGATCCTGCTCGTTCATGCGCGGGTTGATGTCCAGCAACGCCGCGCGCTCGCCGTTGATCGACACTTCGATCTTCTCGCCCGCATACGGCCCGCCGAACAAATCGCCGGTGGGGCCCATGTGCAGCATGATCTTGAAGACGTAGTCGCCGTCGGCCGGGAACACGTGCAGCACCGACAGGCCGCCGCGCGTGCCGAGCGGCGCGCCTTCGACGTGGCGCATTTGTGACGCGGTGCGCGGCACCTTCCAGGTCACCGAGGTCGCCGAGGCATGGCGATCGCCCACCGCCAGACGGCTGATTTGGCTCGCGGCGCGCAAGTAACCTTCCATCGACGTCGACGAGATCGTCTGCGAGTCGGCGATGTTGTCGAAG
>Ga0187893_10004577_pt1 | contig 26093 bp, 28 predicted proteins | sample MA1701074metaG_FD_139574 | JGI IMG/M metagenome (GOLD analysis project Ga0187893, IMG submission 139574) | White microbial mat communities from a basaltic lava cave in the Kipuka Kanohina Cave System on the Island of Hawaii, USA - MA170107-4 metaG ... | reverse complement strand
CTTCACGCAGCTTGGTGATGATCTCTTCGGCGGTGTGACCTTTCCTTGGCATTGCAATATTCCCCTTCCTTTTGATCCCGTATCCTAAGATACGAATTGGACCGTTTTAAGGGGGGAAGGTCAGATGTGGTGTTCCCGTTTTGAGTTAATTCAATAGTTGCTTTTCTTGGGTTTCCATCTAGGTCTTTTATTGTTCCATTTATTGTTTGAGAATGTAATATGTTTGGTAGGAATGTTGCTAAGAATGCTATTAAAACAGCGGGCTTTATGTATAAAGTTCTCATCTTGCCTCCAGACGAATCCCAAAACCTGCTCATATCTCTACTCCACCACCCTTCTCGCCCCAACATAGCGTTTTTTGTAATACGTGCTTTCCAGTGAGGAGAATGTCACGCCGTAGGTAACGCTTGCGTGGGCGAAGAGGTTGTCTTCAATATAAATGCCGACATGCGATGGTGTTCGTCCGGTGGTGTTAAAGAAGACGAGATCACCGAAACGCAATTCGGACCGATCCACCTCCGACCCGACGACATACTGGTCTTTCGTGGAACGCGGAAGCTTCTGATGCAATGCACTGGAAAAAATGCTGGAAGTGAAGCCGGAGCAATCTACGCCCTGTTTGGTGGAACCGCCATACACATACGGAGTGCCGAGGTAGTCGACAACCTCCAACAACACGCGGTCACGAGGCATAGAGGAAAAGTCCTCGGAGGAATCCGAGCCCATGTCAATCTCACTCAGGTCGACTTTCTTGTCATCTTCGCGTGTTTCCTCCGCACGTATGCGCGCTGCCTGTGCAGCATCGTCATCAATGGACTGTTTAGTTTGGCTCTTTTGATCGGGAGTTGTGCGAAAACGCGGCGAGGGGGTTGCGCAGGAAATAAAGAATGTGGAAAAAAGAACCAACACCACACGAAACGAAAACGGCAACATGCAACCTCGATGTTGTGATTCGTTTTGTCGGAAAGCCCGCCATAGGCGGGCCTGGACACCGTTCTAACCGAGGTATGCCCTCAGTTGTTTACTGCGGGATGCATGCCGCAAACGTCGTATCGCCTTCTCCTTGATCTGGCGTACGCGCTCGCGTGTCAACTTGAACTTCTCGCCGATCTCTTCCAACGTCAGAGAGTGTTCACGTCCCAATCCAAAATACAGTCGGATCACTTCCGCTTCGCGATCGCTCAGGGTGGATAACGCCCGTTCAACCTCAAGACTCAGTGACTCCTTAAGCAATTCATGGTCCGGCGCTGGTTGCCGCTCATCCTGGATGACATCCAGCAAACGGTTGTCTTCACCTTGCGCGAAGGGCGCGTCCATCGACAGGTGACGGCCTGAAATCTTGAGTGTGTCCGAGACTTCAAAAAGCGACATATCCAACTCTTCAGCGAGTTCGCTCGCGCTCGGTTCACGCTCGAATTCCTGTTCAAGCGTGCTGAAGGCCTTGCCGATCTTGTTCAATGCGCCGACACGGTTCAGCGGGAGGCGCACAATACGCGATTGCTCGGCAAGCGCCTGCAGAATCGATTGACGAATCCACCAAACGGCATACGAAATGAACTTGAACCCGCGCGTCTCGTCGAAGCGCTTTGCGGCTTTAATCAAACCGAGGTTTCCCTCATTGATCAAATCGCCGAGGGACAGTCCCTGGTTCTGATATTGTTTTGCAACGCTGACGACAAACCTGAGATTCGCCTTTGTCAGTTTCTCCAGCGCTCGCTGGTCGCCCTTCTTGATTCGCTGGGCAAGCTCGATTTCTTCTTCAGGCTTCAGCAAGTCCACCTTGCCAATTTCCTGGAGGTATTTATCGAGCGACTGGCTTTCCCGGTTTGTGTATTGCTTGGTGATCTTTACCATTCATCAACCTCTCATTACGCTTTCTTGTGCAAATCAATTCTGTCCACAATGCCGACGATACTTGCATCGACTGGCGCCATGTCAACCGGCAAGGGAATAACGGCTTCACGCGCCGTGATGTACATGACTGTTTCGCCCGGTCCTGCGCCAACGGTATCAACCGCGGCGATGGGGTCGCCCGCATTTTCCCGTTTTCCATTTAACGGCTGAATGAACTGCAGTTTGAAGCCCTTCAGGTTCTCATCTTTACGCGTTGCCCACACTGTGCCGATGACTTTCGCGAAGAACATGTCAGTCAGCTACGTCCAGTTTATCAACCACGGCCATGATTACCGCATCCACGGGCTTGTTTTTCGTGAACTGCGTTTGACGCGCAGAGCTGCCGCTGCACACAAGCACGATATCACCAACGCCGGCCTGTACCGTATCAACGGCAACAACAAACGTGTCCTTCACCGCATAGTCAACGCCAACGTGCTTGACGATCTGGAACTTCATGCCGACAAGTTCTTCGTCCTTGCGCGTCGCCCACACCGTACCGACAACTTTTCCGAGAATCATAGGGTTACTCTTTCGATTTTCCCCGTGCCGCCCGGAGAATCTCTTCTCCTGTTGTGTAGCGGCGAACGAGTCGTGTTGAAACACATTGCAAACCGGCAACACCTTTGTACATTCGCTTGCGATCTGTGAGCAGAGGAAGTTTGCTCTCAACACACAATCCGGCAATCAAAACAGCAAAACGTTCTCTTGTGCGATTCGATGACATCAGCGTGCCATACAGCCCAGCGTTTTTAGCGTTCAAACCCAGAATCTTCATCGCCGCCATTGAATCTTCCACAGCATGCTTTTCCTTTTCCGTACGCGCAAGCGAGAACAACTCTATCGCCTGAAATACCGTTGTGTAGCAGAAGAACTTACCCATCACTTCCCTGAGTATCGAAGGTTGCTGAACTCCGATCAGGTGGTCCCCAAGAACGTCGGAGTCAACGACAATCTTGGGAATCGAAACCCTGCTCACGCGTGGAGCGCTTTCGCCCGTCGACGAAATCCCGCATCGCCTTTCAATGCGCCTTCGCTCAGAAGAAACTTCACAACCTGTTCGCGCGTTTCAAGCTGTGCGTTACACAGATGATCAATTTCCTCTTCAGTCACTCCCTGTGTCTTCAATACCGCATTAACCGTCACCGGACTAACCCGCACGTGAATTTTTCCGGCACCCGATTCAGTCAATGCTTTACGCAAAGCATCCGGAACGGCAATCTTGCCGTCTCCATCCAGAACACCGGTAAAATCAGAAATGTTCTTCTTTTCCACTACACTACCTCTGCGAGGAAGCTGGTCCCCGCAAGCGTGTTTTTCAATTTGAAAAACTCGGCAACAGTTTTTCCAAGGTCTGCAAAGGTATTCCGTACTCCGATGTTCTTGCCAACCTTTTGCCATGGACTCAAGCACAAAAGCGGAACATACTCGCGTGAATGATCAGTACTCGGCGTTACAGGATCATTGCCATGGTCCGCAGTAATGCACAAGAGATCATTCTGTTTCAGTGTTGAAAGAATTTCGGGAACGGCTTTGTCAAAATCCTCCAATGCACCGGCAAAGCCCTGCGGGTCATTCCTGTGCCCGAACAGCTGATCGAAATCCACAAGATTCGTTAATACGAGACCTGTTTCCATTGCACGCGCAGTCTGCAGAGTCTGTTCAATTCCCTCAGCGTTGGACTTCGTATGAATCTTCTTTGACAATCCTCTTCCGGCAAATAAGTCGTCAACCTTTCCTATACCAACAGTTTCAATACCAGCATCCGTCAACACATCAAGCATGGTTGTGTCCGGCGGTTGCAGGGAAAAATCGCGACGGTTGGCTGTACGAACAAAGTTTCCTTCGATGCCTTTGAACGGCCGCGCAATAACGCGTCCGACCGCATTGGGTCCAATGCAGACGTGCTCACGTGTTTGACGGCAGATTTCGTAAAGCCGGTCAAGCGGAATGACTTCTTCATGAGCCGCAATCTGGAATACCGAATCCGCAGAAGTGTAAACGATGGGAAATCCTGTCCTAAGGTGCTTGGCGCCAAGCTGTTGGATGATGACGGTTCCCGAAGCAGTGGTATTGCCGAGAAATCCTTTACATCCGGTTTCCCGGAGAAACAGATCAAGAAGGTCTTTCGGAAACCCATGAGGGAATGAGGGAAAATCGTTGCGCAAAATAATTCCGCTCAACTCCCAATGACCAGTAGTGCTGTCCTTGCCGCGAGAAACTTCTTTCATTTTTCCGTAGCTGGCCGAGGGAGACGTAACCGGAGAAATCCCCTTGATGGGATGAATATTGCCAAGTCCCAGCGCCTGCAAGTGCGGCAGGCGTAATCCGTTCACGGCATTCGCAGTATTGGCCAGCGTGTTGCTCCCTTCATCACCGTATGTTTTCGCGTCCGGGAGTTCGCCGATCCCCACTCCATCCAGTATGACGACTACAACTTTACTCAGACCCAAACTCCACCTTATGATACGAAAGAGGAATCCCGCGTGAGATTCCTCTTCACATACAACCAACAAGAACCCGCGCACGTATTTCATACGAAAATACGGGGCGAAGGTTTTGCCTAGGCGTATACTTCCTTCTCGTTACATTTGCAGACCTGGACTCTGCGCTCGTTGAACTTCCAGCTCGTGGACACTTTGGAGCGCTCTGACGAGACCATCAGGATGGGTTGAAAGATCGAACCGCACACAGGACACTTCGAACCTTTGATTGCAGCGGCCTTGGTTGCCTTATCCGCAAATGATTGTTGCTTTGCCATGCTTCACTGTTTCCTTTCTGACTCTTGTTGCTCAATACATGCGGACCAAATTGCCGCCATCTTCCATTGCTTTATGTAACACTTGTGTTGTTCCAGCCACTAACTGATCCTTGCTCATTCCATCCACCAACCCACTCACACCCACGCTCACCGTGACGGAAATGCTTCGATTGTCCACCGGGATGATATGGCTTGCGATCTGCTTTCGGACTTTCTCCGCCCAGAGGTAGCCGTCGCTTGCCGCCGTGTTGCACAATAACACGCCGATCTGATCTTCGTCCAACCGGCCGATGGCATCATACAGCCGAGTATGTGAGCGTACCGCCTTGACAATGTGCGCGAGAATCGTATCGCAACCTTCGCTACCGTAGCGTCTCGCCTGTTCCCGGATGTCGTCAATCGCAAGTGAAACATACGCGAGGTCTGTCCCGCAATCCTCAGCGCGACTGACTTCCTCCTCGATCTTCCTCGTGAAGAATTTCTTCGTCAGCGCTCCGGTGAGTTGATCCACAGGAACGAAATCCTTGATGGTGTCATTCAAATACAACACTTCGAGGAGCGAGGCGGCGTACTCGACAAGCCGGTATACTGTTTCAACCTCAACACCGGCGAAGTTCCCGGTCAAAGTGCTTTCGAGGGTCAACGCTCCGTAACAGCGGTTAACGGAACTGATCGGGACACACAGGAACGAACCCTTTCGCTCCATCGGTTCGCCAACAAAAAATCTGGATGTTGAGGAAGCGCTGAGATCGTCAATGGATTCGAGCTTGTTCGCCAGTACCACACGACCGACAATGCTTCCTTCAATATCTACCCGCTGTGCGCGATGAACATACGGCGAAGCGGTTTTTGTAACGACATTTTGAACCGCCCAGCAATGCTGGTCGTCCGAGTACATCGTGAGCGTCAGCGCATCCCAGTTCACCAGGCGTCCGGCCTCTTCAGCAACCGAGCCAAGAACCGCAGCTTCAGTCGGATTCGACTTGACACGGTCTGCCATTCTCCGTATCGATGCGAGCAACTCGGAATCCAGAAGAAGATCGTACTTCTCGGTGTAGCTCTTGATCAGGGAGGAAACCAGCTTCGTAAAGTTTCCGAGAAGCCCGAAAGTCTCGGGACCGAATGCATCTTCCGCCTTGCTATCAGCAACGATAACACCAACCGGAGAGCCATCCTTTGCGCCGTTGAAATAGTACACCGGCACGCAAACCATGGACTTTATGTACTCCGGCGACTGGTAGTACAACACAACTTCTTTTTCAGAAACCGGGTTGATGCGGCCAAGGATGAAGGGCTTCCCCGTCATCGCCACCTGGCTCACCATATCTTCTGCAAAGGGAATTCTCTTTTCGCCGATAAAGCTCTGGCTGTCAGTAACCTTCCCTTCGAGGACAAGTTGCTTTCTGTCCTTGTTCCCCCAAAAGAACACTACCGAGTGCGCGAACAAAACCTCCTTCAACGCGCAGAGAACCTTATTCAGCAGAAAGTTGAACTCGCTCCGCGGTTCCGCGTCATTGGGGAGTTCGTTGGAATCAAGATCAAAAAAATCGGCAACCGAAAACTCTTTCGGTTTTTCCTCACGCAACACGGGTGCCGGCTGCGCCGTCTTCGTGGATGGCGCAACACTCTCCTCTTCTTGGACCTCCTTCACCACGTAGTTCCCACCAGATGATTGGAAATCATCAAAGAGCAGTTTTTTCATATTCCCTTCGGGGGATTGTGAATACAAATCCTCTTGGGTTCCCCTCCTGCGAAACAGTGTGTTTATCGGCCATCCCTTCCAACGCGCGACAAGATAGCCGACAACACCAACGAAGATCATCCCACTGACGATTCGCCCCACCGGCGAACCAAGGAAAAAGCCAACAACCAGAGTCAAGAATCCTGTCAGAGCAATGATCCCGTCCCTGGAGAGAACTTTTCTTTGGACGAACTCGATTATCTCTCTGGTGTTACCGTTGGTCATTTTCCATCTTCACTGTGAACGCGGGCCTGGAAAACGTTCAAAGCTAAAGAAATACGGCTGGAAAGTCAAGAAAATGATGAAATTACGGGCGGCGTCAAAACAAATTGTCGAGGTTCTACTTGAAACGCTGACAAAGTTCAGATGTCCGCGTTGACTAATGGGGAAGCACCTATTTGTAAAGAAGATACCGCGTGGATGATGATCGAAAACCAACAAGCCCCGGTCTCCACTCAAGCGCTATCGAATCAACCGAATCCCCGGCAAGAAGTCTCGGCAGGACGGTTGCATTCCCCATCAATCGGGCAAACCCGGGAGCATCAAACCGGACGTGCTCCGGCCAAAGACGACTCAACTGTTGGAGAATCGTGAGACCGAAAGCGACCGGGCGATGGGGCTCATGGTCATTTTCGATGAGAACACCCTCGCAGGTCTCCCCTTTGAACTTTGATGAGGTAGGGATGAACACCGTCGGGAGAGCTTTCAAACCGACCTCCTTCAGGCTTTGAGACAGACCCTCGCCCTTCATGAACGGAGCACCAATTGTTTCAAACGGCCTCGCCGTTCCCCTTCCTTCAGAAACATTTGTCGCCTCAACAAAACATGCCGAAGGATAAATCATCGCAGTTTGAAATGTCGGGATATTTGGAGAAGGAGGAACCCATCCAAGCCCTGTTTTATCCCACGTCATTGAGCGATGCCAGTTTTCCATCGGGATAACGGTCAACGAAACGCGTTTCCCGCTGGTAAGCCATCCTTCATCGTTTATCATTCGTGCAAGCTCTCCGCAAGTCAGTCCGTATATAACAGGAATAGGAAGCATCCCGATAAATGACTTGAGAGAATCCTCCATGACTGGTCCGTCAATCGTTTCTCCTCCAAGGGGGTTCGGCCTGTCAAGCACAACAAAGGGAATGTCTTTCTCAGCGGCGGCTTCCATTGCCAAAGTCATCGTGCTGATGTATGTGTAGAATCTCGCGCCCACGTCCTGGATATGATATACCAGCACATCCACGTTGACCAGCATTTCCTGCGTTGGTTTCTTATGCTTCCCGTAGAGTGATATGATCGGGATTCCCGTTTTTGCATCAACGCTGTCGCTCACTTTCGCACCAGCTTGGGCGAAACCGCGCACGCCATGTTCCGGACCGAACAAAGCAACAACGTTGATTCCGGATCGTACAAGCGAATCAACGAGCATCGCGCCGTTTGAATGCCTTCCCGTATGGTTCGTAATAAGTCCGACTCTCTTCCCCCGAAGCAGATGGAGAGAATCACGCATGAGAATGTCCGCTCCGAGTTGGACTCGTGGTTGTACTGTTTGGGAAGAACAAGCGGCGGGAAGAATACAAATGAGAAGAACGAAAAAGACAAACACCCTTCGATGCATTGTCGGCGATCTGCTCAAATTTTGGTTTTCACCAAATACCACGCGGCCAAGGTCATGCCATCCCAGATCGATCCGTTCCTGATGCGTTCTTCAATCTCTTCACCGGTGAGGGAAACGATCTCGAACTCCTCTGTTTCATCGGGGGTGGCGTCAACACGATAGAGTTCACGCGCAATGTAAACGTGACACATTTCGTCCGTGATGCCATTGTATGGATTGAACTCGCCGGCCATGAACCAACGATTGGAGGAATGGCCCGTCTCCTCAGCCAACTCATGCCAGGCCGTTTCGTCGTACGTTGAGCCATCCTTGACACTACCGCAGGGAAACTCCAGACTTTCCTTTCCGGCAAGATAGCGGTATTGATTTACCATCAACACGCGACCCTCTTTTGTCACAGGAACAACCATCGAAGATCCATTGGTATGAACGTAGTTGTATTCCCCCCTTTTCCCTGAAGCCAGTTCATACTCATCCCGCCGGTACGTCCACCAGGGGTTCTTGACGACAACTTCTTCGGAGAGCTTTTTCCATGGCTTGAGCGGCATGACGAGAGAACCGGCTACATGGTCTCGACAAGATCGCGCTCTGCGTAGAAGAACGCTACTTCATTTCTTCCGTTTTCAACAGAATCAGAACCATGAACAATGTTTTCGCCCTTGCTGTCGGCAAACATTTTTCTGATTGTCCCTTCGGCGGCATCCTTAGGGTCTGTTGAACCGATCAGAGTTCTGAAATCCGCCACCGCATTTTCCTTTTCAAGAGCAATCGGGACGCACGCGCCGCTGGACATGAACTCAACGAGACTGTCATAGAAAGGTCGGCCCTTATGCACGGCATAAAAAGCGCCGGCGGTTTCCTTCGTAAGGCGAATTTGTTTCAGCCCAAGCACTTTGAACCCGGCCTTTTGAATCTCTGCAAGAACCTCACCCTGAAGTTTTTTCCTTACACAATCGGGTTTGAGAATTGCCAAAGTACGTTCTACAGCCATAGCTTTCCTTTGAAAGATTGTATGTGAATGATTGAATAAACGGCTTATGCAGTTTTTGCTTTCCTTCCGAACCACCACGCCAGCCACACTGAAGCCAACCCCCAACCCATAAGTGTGTCGATAATTTCTCCGCTCAAATAATGCATCGGTGTGTACCACCAATTTGCCATCATGAGTGAACTTTGAAACACGGTAAAGACTGCAAAACCAAGTCCAACCATCAGCCGCGACCCGAATGTAGTGGCTGTTTTGGTCATCACATATGCCATGATAAGTGCAGCGATGAGATTGATCAGGAAACCCATCGGCATTTGCGCACCCATATTCATATGAAAGCTTGGGGTAAAGTGAACCAAAGCGGACGGGTTGCCAAGCATTGCATTGGAAAACGCCTCATGATCTGCCTGCGAAGTGCCGGGAGGGACATTCGGAATTGCATAGACGCCCTCTTCGGTCAAGTTTTGTGCGATCGCCGCCAGAATAGGATCCTGGTTTGCCGAATATTTCAATGTGTTATCGTGAACTCCGAGCGCCATCCACGACATCGCCTGCCAGATAAATGCGATGGCTGCTGCGACGAGAGAACCAATAAGCATCTTACTCATGTGACCTCCGTATGGGTATGTGGACTTCGATGATTTCATGTTACCTCCAAAATTCGAATGGTGAGACTCTGCCGCTTTAATCTAACTTGATCCTCATTGGCGCCTTGATCGAGGTCTTTCCCTCGTAGAAATTCCCCTCTCTATCAAAGCCATAAACAGTTGACTTTTCCACCGAATCGAAGGATTGAAGTCGAAGCCAGAGCCATCCCGAAGCTTTTCCATCAATTGGAATTCTGCCAATCGGAGATTTTTCCTTTGATGAACCCAAATGACCAGAGCGATCCACCCGAATCCGATAAAGGATTTTGGCGTTCGATTGATCCTTCCCGGTTGCAAAAATAAACGCGCCATTCTTTTGCCCGATTGCCTGGGTGATCACAAGGTCACCTATGGGCACCGTAGCCTCGCTTTCCTTTTCGAGCATAATCGTGGTTGGTGGAACGATGATTTTTAGAGTCGTGTCAATGATGGCATATCCTATTCGATCATGGAGTCGTGTCTTTTGATTTGAGCTGGGAGTGCTTTCAAAGATCGACCATACGGCCAGTAAAGTCGTTTCGGTAAGAAAATCAATTGAGAATCCAGGACCCAAAGGTATTGTCCATTCATGAGTTCGCTTGTTTCGGACGACAAACCCATCCTCATTGACAGAGACTATCGCCCCTGCTAAAGAAATAAAGTGTGTCTGCCCAAAACCAACCACGATCCCATACGAAGGGCTAGCGCCAAACCTATCCACGCTGTATTCGATCTTTCCTGTCGAATTCAGACCGATTAGCTTTTTGTGGAGAGAATACTCCGTGATCACAGCAGTCTTATTGCTTGGACGCAAAATAATGCGGGGTCTGTCATTGTCTGCAGGATACCAAGTAAGTACTTCCTCGCTCCCAAACACACCACTGGCCATCGTTGTGGAAACCAAATATTTTTTGTTGTCGGTGGGATCATGCTTCACAAATAACACATGAATTTTACCAGAGGGATCAACAACCAAGTCCTTGATAGGAAAAGCGTCAACCAACGGTGCCAGTCTATCTAGATGCAGGTCATTGGTTTGACCGTTGAGTTCGACGGCCGTCGCCAAAAACAGAAGAATAGAAAGAGAGAGAGTTTTCACGGTTCATTCTAACTATTCATTAAGCCAACGCAACTACTTTCGTTTCCTCAAGACTTTCTTCCTGGCAACAGTGTGTTTCTTTGAAGTTCCCTTCGTTCTCGTTTTAGTCGGCCTCTTCTTGCGGAGTACCTTGAGCATGGTCTCGCCAAGAAGGGCTGGTGATTCAACGACATGGATTCCCGCCTTTTTCATCACCGCCATTTTTTCAGTAGCCGTTCCTTTGCCGCCGGAGATGATTGCGCCCGCGTGCCCCATCCGTCTTCCCGGAGGCGCTGTTCTGCCGGCGATGAATCCGACGACAGGCTTGCGCACATGCTTCTTGATGTACGCGGCGGCTTCTTCTTCCGCGGTTCCGCCAATCTCACCAATCATGATGATCGCATCGGTTCCACTGTCTTCATTAAACAGCTTTATCGCGTCAATGAACCGCGTTCCGATTACAGGATCGCCTCCGATGCCGATGCATGTGGACTGTCCGATTCCGCGTTCCGTCAACTGCCACACCGCTTCATAGGTGAGCGTTCCGCTTCGAGAAACGAGTCCAACGCGACCTGTCTTGTGAATAAAGCCGGGCATGATGCCCACCTTGCATTGGCCTGGCGTGATAATTCCCGGACAATTCGGACCGATGAGACGCACACCCTTCTTCGTAACACATTCATACGCTCTCACCATATCCCGGGCGGGGATCCCCTCTGTAATGCACACAACCAGGCGGATACCTGCATCGGCGGCCTCCATAATTGCATCGGCGGCGAAAGCGGCCGGGACAAAAATCACTGAAACGTCCGCACGCGTTTTCTTTACGGCGTCCGCAACAGTATTGAACACCGGCACCGGACGCGTAAATGTGTCCTTCTCATTTCCGGCGTACGATGTTCCTCCTTTCCCTGGAGTAACGCCCGCCACTACGTTCGTCCCGTAGTCAATCATATTCTTGGTGTGAAAAGTCCCCTCGCCTCCCGTAATTCCCTGTACGACGAGTCTGGTTTTCTTATTGATGAGAACGGTCATTGGATAATCCGTGATTAATTCTTGATGTATGTTGCCGTTATGTGAAATGCAATCATTTGTAACTCCTCTTCTGGAGCTTCGAGTCCGTTGTCTATCATTCGTGACATCAGAGCAGTAACTTCCTCACGTGACGCCGGGGGTGATTGCTCAATGTTCTTCAAACCGTGACACTGAGAACAAGTTTCTTCAAATGTTTCCCGTGCCGCCGCTGGGTCAAACATCGCGTCCTTGATGGGAGCAAAACCGGCAAGCACAACTTCCTTTAACTCCCGTGACTTTGATTCCTGTTTCTTTTTCTCACTGAACCCCTTTTGCAGTTCCGGCGAAATCGCGATCAGGTAGGTAGCAACGAATCGCTGTTCGCTTCCGGTAATCTCCGTGAATAACGATCTCTCCGCCATACGCCCCACCGTTTGTACCCAGTTTTCAGGCGTTCTTGGCTTCACAAGAATTGTGCGCAGGTCATGGCACTGGACACACTTTGAAAGGAGGACATCCCTCCCCTTTCCAAATGCCTCCACTGATGCAAGTTCTTCCAGTTGAGTGCCATCCGAAAATCCGGCGCCGGGCAAGATCGTCCTGACGCGTTCAATATTCTCGGCGCTAAACGCGCTCCCTCCAATTGCAGAACGATGGAGATACTGTTCCCTCAATGCAAACGGAACGGATACACCAATAAGAAGAAAGGTACATACGAACAAGCCGGTCCCAAGGAACGGCACAAGTTCGGATTCCATGTGTTTGAACCACCTGACTATGATGATCTTGATAAAGAGAAGAATACCGATCGTCATGCCAAAGAGAAGGTGAACCACGGTGCGCGCCGGAAATTCCACTTCGTATGTCCACAAGCGCGGGACCATTTGGATCATCAGGATAACGTAGATGAGTCCGTAGGCGTATCCGATGGCATGATGCAGGAGCATCAATCGTCTGGGCGCCGAGCTCCTGAGCTTCTCATGGTCAAACGGATAGCCCCAGAGCTTGTACATGAGAAACGTCCCGGCGGCGCTAAGCGCAAGAAATACAATACCGAGTATGGAATTGCTTACAGGGCTCATTGCGACTGCAGGAAGTCTCCGACCCGAAGAATGGTCGACTCATCAAAATGCTTTGTAAGCAACTGCACACCGATGGGCAATCCCTTGCTGTCTTTTCCACAAGGAACGCTCATTGCCGGAATCCCCGCAAGGTTCGCGGAGACAGTATAGATATCCGAAAGATACATCTGCAACGGGTCTTCACTCTTCTCTCCAAGTTTGAATGCGGTTGTCGGCGTCGCCGGCATGAGGATGCAATCCACTTTTGCGAACGCGTTGAGAAAGTCCTGCTGAATCAACCGGCGCACTTTCTGTGCCTTACGATAGTACGCGTCGTAGTATCCTGCTGAAAGAACGTATGTGCCGAGCATGATTCTGCGTTTGGTTTCACGTCCGAACCCCTCAGTCCGCGATTGCACATACATGTCGCCGAGTGTTTTTGCCGAAGCCGACCGATGCCCGTAACGCGCGCCGTCATAGCGCGCAAGGTTGGAAGAAGCCTCCGCGGTCATCAACACATAGTACGTCGAAATGTTGTACGCCGAATGCGGAAGCCTTACTTCGGTGATAGTTGCTCCCGATTTTTTTAGCGAATCAATCGCGTGCTCGATCGATGAACGGACTTCGTCATCCAATCCCTCGCCAAATGCTTCAATGGGGAGACCGACCTTCAATCCCTTGACATCTTTTGTAAGCGTCGAGAGATAGTCGGGAACGGGAAGCGTCGAACTCGTGGAATCCCGTTCGTCATGTCCTGCAATTGACTGGAGAACCAACGCAGCGTCAGCCACCGTGTGCGTAAAAGGTCCGATCTGGTCGAAGGAGGATGAAAGAGCAACAAGTCCGAAACGCGAAACCCGACCATAGGTCGGCTTCAACCCTACAACCCCACAGAAGGACGCCGGCTGACGAATCGAACCACCGGTGTCAGTTCCAAGCGAGGCATGCGCCAGGCCCGCAGCAACAGCAACGCACGAACCACCGCTGGATCCCCCGGGGACTCGCGACACGTCCAAAGGATGCAGAACGGGACCAAAAGCGGAGTTCTCCGTGGATGAACCCATGGCGAACTCATCCATGTTCGTCTTGCCAATGACGATCGCGTCCTGAGACACAAGTCGCTCGATAACTGTTGCATCATAAAGTGAAATAAAGTTCTCCAGGATTTTTGATGCGCATGTGACGCGAGCATCCTTCATACAAAGCACGTCCTTCACGGCAATCACCATGCCGGCCAACGGACCCGCGTTGCCCGACGCGATTTTTTTGTCAACGATTCGCGCACGATCCAGAGCTTCCTCTTTCATGACCGAAATGAAGGCGTTCAACTCCTTCCGTGCATCAATGTGCCGGAGAAACCCCTCTGTGATGCGTTCGCATGTGGTTCGGCCCGATGCGATCTCCCCGCGTACCGCGCCAAAGCTGGTGTTGTTCACTCACAACCTGCGTATTTGGATTTCAGACGGAATGATCTGAAGGACAGCAGCTACTGCGGAGTTCAGACAAGCGTTCCGCGACCGGAATTCGTCCGATCGCGGACACTCAGATACTATCCCTTGTTCTCGCCCTTATCATCTGTCTTGCGTACTTCATTCTGGATGTTGTCCTCGATTTCACGCGTTGCTTTGCGAAACTCGCGGATACCCTTGCCCAATCCCTGCGCAAGCTCAGGTATTTTCTTTGCCCCGAAAAAAATAAGTATGACGAGCACAATGAGGATGATTTCTGTTGCACCAAGGTTACCCATAGTTATCTCCTTCCGCCGGAGGCGGAAATTGGTATAGATCCCGCAAAGCGGGACCAGGCACTTTCAATGATTCCTGCGAACAACCGTCTTCCATCAGTGTAGCCAAGAACCGGGTCTGAAGCACGTTCCGGATGAGGCATCATGCCGAGCACATTGCCTTCAGCGTTTACAATGCCCGCAATATTCGCAAGCGAACCATTGGGGTTGGCATCACCCCCATCACCACCGCTGGCATCACAATAACGGAACACAATCCGGTTGTTTTCTTCAAGCTCGGCAAGTGTTTCCTGATCGGTGAAGTAATTCCCGTCCCCGTGCGCAATAGGAATGGCAAGGACCTCGTTGTCTTTATACAGGTGTGTAAAGCGCGTTGTGCGATTCTCCACGCGTAGATGAACAAACTTGCACACAAACTTCAATGAAGCGTTTCGGAGAAGAACACCGGGTAGCAGTCCCGCCTCCACAAGCACTTGAAAACCATTACAGATCCCGAGCACTGTTCCGCCTTCGTTCGCGAATCGTATAACCTCCTGCATAATGGGAGAGCATCGTGCAATCGCGCCGCAACGAAGATAATCCCCGTACGAGAATCCCCCCGGCAGGATCACAACGTCAACATCCTTCAGCCCAGCATCCTTGTGCCAGAGAAACACAGCGTTCTGGTTGAGAACTTTCTTGCAGACGTAATACGCATCATGATCGCAGTTGGACCCCGGAAACACCACAACACCGAATTTCACCTTCCTGTCTGTCATGATTCCATCTTCTCGATTTCGAACCTGAAATCCTCCATCACCGGATTCGCCAGAAGCTTTCTGCACATCTCCTCTGTTGCCGAACGCGCCTCGGATTCACTCGGTGCCTCGAATCTTACTTCAACATACTTTCCCATGCGCACATCCCGAACCTGCTTCATGCCCAGAGATTCAACGGCATGGTGAACGGCCTTCCCCTGCGGGTCAAGGATAGATTTCCTCAGCGTTATGGTCACCCGCGAAAGAAACTTCACACGTCAACCTTCGATGGTGCCGCCGATTCCTCTTCCGCGATTCTCTGCTGATGATGCATCATGTTCCGAACAGTTGCTCCTAAGTATCGCACGATGCCCAGTGCAATAAACAACAAGAGAAGTGGCAGAATGGCGCTTCCACCGGTGACAAAAACCACAATAACCGCAAGAACCAGAAACACGAATTTCCACGGTTCTTTGGAGATGGCCCGCTTGGAGATTTTCGGGAGTGTGTCATACTTTACCTTGCTCACCATCAACAAGCCGAGAGCAACAGGAATCCATGGAATAAACTTTTCCGAGGGAATCGAAGGACCGGACGACTGTGACCAGAAATCCAGCACGAACGCAGAGACCGTCAGTGCGCTCATCGGCGTCGGGAGCCCAACGAAGTGGTTCTTATCGAAACCTACGAGCTGGGTGTTGAACCTTGCAAGCCGGATACCCGCAAAGACCATCAGCAGAGAACTTAGGATTATCCCCAGACTTCCCATTTGAGAAAGATACAGTTGGTACACCAGGAATGCGGGTGCTGCGCCAAACGAGATGACATCGGAAAGAGAGTCTATTTGCACCCCGAATTCCGAGGATGACTTTGTAATGCGTGCCATGACGCCGTCCAGCGAGTCGAACCCCGCGGCGAGAATAATGAACCATGATGCAGCGGTGAAATTGCCCCGGCTCGCCTCTACAATGGAAAGGAAGCCGCAGAACATATTCAGGATGGTGAAGAGACTCGGAACGACTGCTCGCGTTATTTTCATCATGTATCCTGTCTGTGGGACTTAGATACGCTTGCCGGATCAACGGCCAGCACTGTTTCGCCCGCGACCGTCATTTGACCCAGCGATACATTCACACGCACCCGCCTTGGCACCAGAACATCAACGCGTGACCCGAACCGAATCATCCCGAAACGCTCTCCCATCACAGCACGATCTCCCACTTTGATGTCTGCAACAATCCTGCGCGCAACAAACCCTGCTATCTGTTTGAATAACACTCGCATCGTTCCGTTCCCCACTCCGATATGGGTCCGCTCATTTACCAGTGACGCCTTGTCTTCAAAGGCAACCATGAACTCTCCGGGAAAATACTTGTAATGCTCAACCGTTCCCGTGATCGGGTATCTGTTAACGTGTACGTTCAGCGGCGACATGAAGATGCTTACCTGTACGGCGTCGCCTTTGATGAACTCGTCATCATGAATATCTTTGATGACTACAACCTTTCCGTCAGCAGGCGCAATGATACAATCGGAACGATCCGGTACTGTCCTGTCAGGGTCGCGAAAAAAGTTCAACGTAAATATCACCAGCAACGTGAAGAAACTGGTTATAACCCATGAAACCCATCCAGTCTCGATGAACAACCATCCGGCAATTGAACCTGCCAAAGCAATCACAACAATGGTTCCGACAACGCTGTACCCGTATGATGTAATGGTCATGGAGGGCAGCTAACGAGCTAGTATCCGGTCATGAAGCTGACGAAACACCGCTGCTGTCGATTTTGTACAATCAATTTGTGGACGCCTGAACGACTGCTGAACGACGTCTCTAAACCTGCATGTCCGCGGAGAAATCTCATCACCGATCATCACCTGGCCGTCCTGAATTCCAAACTCGAATGCTGCGGAAACAAGCTTCAGTCCCCTTCGTTCGAAGAACGAACGCAACACGATATTCGCCTTCGAGGCAATCCGGTTTACAGACCTATACTGTTCAGGGGTGACGATGCCGAGAGAATACATGTGGAACTCGTTGATCAACTGCATCCCGGAGTTTCTTTTCCACCGATGTTCCAACACCGGTACCGGCAGTTCGTGTGCCTCCCTCAACCCGAATCTCGCGCCAAACTCCGCGTCTGCAACATTCCAAGCGGTGACCGACAATGGTATCATGGAGAGCTCGCGAACGCGGGATTCCGTCGCTGAAACCCGTTCGAGGAAATGCGTCGGAATACGAAATTCGTTCAGGTATGTAAAGAGCCGCGATGAAATTTCACCGGCGTAAAAGGCTTTGCCAGAGGGTTGGTTTTGTTCGTCCTGACCCCCGCCTTTTTCGTCCTTAAGGTGCATGAGAAGAATCCCTGGAGCATCCGAACGGAGAAGATCCTTCACGTGACCGCGGACTTTAACTCTGTCCTCGGGAGATTGCTTATCGGTTTTCTTGCGGGAAACTTTCTTTTTTGTCTGTACTTCCACGTAAAAAGCTACGAAAAGCTCGTTAGAAAATCAACGAGACACAGGAGCTGCATCTTCCCCGGTACGGCATCGGTGATTTTCGAGGCAACTCCTTTGCAATTCCACTTCCATATGATTAACTTCTCGCGCTTTCTTGTGTGAATGTAACAACGAGATCAATCGAAATACGAGTCTGCAGCACCACATGCTCTCTGAACAGGCACTCTCCTTCGCCAGAACTTTTTTCCCGCATACGACCCAGGGAAAAATCTATCTGAACCATGCCGGCACAAGTCCTCTTTCCACTCGTGTTGTTGCTGCGATGACCAGCTATCTCCGGGAACGGCACGAGGGTCGGCTGGAAACATACCAAACAGATATGGTGATGGTTACTGGACTGAAGGTTATCATCCAGGAGATGATCAATGCGGAATCTCCTGAACGCATCGCACTGACAGCAAACACCTCGGATGCAATCGGTATCATCGCCTCCGGAATTCCATGGAAATCCGGTGACAGGGTTCTTCTGAATACGGCAGAGTTTCCGGCAAACGTATGGCCATTCCTGAATCTCCAGCGCCATGGGGTCCGACTCGATTTCATCAACAGTGATGACGGCGTCGTTACGCCTGAAATGATCTCCAACGGATTCAAGCAGGGCACACGAATGGTTGCCTTGAGTGCCGTACAGTTTCTTTCCGGTTACCGCGCTGACCTCGCCACGATTGGAGAGCTTTGTCACCGCAAGGGGATCATTTTTGCGGTTGACGGAATTCAGGCAGTCGGTGCAGTGCGCATTGATGTACAGCGAATGAAGATTGACGCGCTAAGCGCCGGTGGACAAAAGTGGCAGATGTCGCCCCATGGAACCGGCTTCCTGTATCTTACCGATGAACTGCAATCAATCATCCAGCAATCAAATCTTGGATGGCTTGCGGTGGAAGATCCGTGGGACTTCCACAATTTTTCCCAGCCGTTGGCAGCCGGAGCCAGACGATTTGAAGGTGGAAGTCTGGCGATGCCCTCCTTGTGGGGAATGCACGCGGCCCTCGAACTCATCAAAGAATTTGGGATTCATGCTATTGAAGAGCATCTGCTTGGACTTACAGACATTCTGCTGAAGGGGTTCGCGGAAATCCCAGGTGTTGCAGTTCACACTCCTCATGACAAACGCCATCGAGCGGGAATCGCAGCCATCAAGGTTCAGAAACACACGGACGAGAAGGCGATTTTCAAGAAACTACTCGGACGCGATATCACGGCGGCTTTGCGCGACAACTGCCTTCGTTTCTCTCCACACTTTTATTGCAGTCCGGATGAAATGCATGAAACGGTTGCTGCAGTGCGAAAGTACATTACTTCAAAACAGTAATCGAGGTTTCAATGGCTGAACTCGAACGCAAACTTTCCACCTTTGACCTGACCATGATCGCCATCGGCAGCACCATTGGTTCGGGAATTTTTCTCACACCCTCCATTGTCGCCCAAAATCTCCCTTCTCCCCTTTGGATGCTTTCCGCATGGGTTCTGGGAGGAGTTCTCGCATTGTCCTGCGCGTTGACGCTGACGGAACTCAGCGGCATGTTTCCATCCGCAGGCGGGATGTATGTGTATCTGACGAAATCCTTCGGCAGACAGATTGGGTTTCTCTTCGGTTGGGCCTACTTCGCAGTTGTGAATACCGGTGGAATCGCAGCTCTGAGCATCGCATTTGCGTCGTTCATTGGCGCGGTTGTTGAACTTGGCCCCGTCGGAACACAGGTTACCGCAATGTCTGGGTTAGCCGTGTTGACCATTATGAATGTCCTCGGCATCCGTTTCGGAAAAATCTTCTCGGACACATTTTCCTTGTTGAAACTCGCTGGCATCGCCGCGCTCATTCTTGTCGGCTTCACGATGGGTTCATCAAGCAACATTGACTTATCTTCCGGCACCGTGCCCGGATCAATGAGCGGGGCATTTGCCGCCGCAATGGTTGGCGTTCTCTGGGCATACGGCGGGGCTCAGCACGCATCATTCACAGCCGGGGATGCAAAGAACCCTACGAGAAGCGTGCCCCTTGCAATCCTCGTGGGCACTTTGATAGTCACCGCTGTCTATCTTCTTGCAAACCTTGCCTACTTGCTCATGCTTCCGGTTTCGGAAATGGCTTCCTCAACGCGTCTTGCGGCTGATGCCATGAAGAGCGTGCTCGGACCAACAGGGGAACGAATTATGGCGGTTGCGATTTTCATGTCGATCCTCGGGTCACTCGGTATTTTCACCCTGACTGCCCCGCGCATTTACTTTGCCATGGCAAGCGACGGCTTGTTCTTCCGCCGCGTGGCGGAGATTCATCCACGATTTCATACTCCTGCGTTCGCAATCATCGTCCAATCGGCATGGGCGGCAGTGCTCATTCTGTTCTGGGGAACATTCGAGGAGCTAATTTCCTACGTGGTCTTTGTGGATTGGGTTTTCTTCGGACTAACCGGCGCGGCGGTATTTGTCTTGCGGCGTACAATGCCGGACACGCCCCGTCCTTACAAGACATTCGGCTATCCGATCACGCCTGCAATTTTTGTGGTAAGCTCTTTATGGTTTGTTGTTAACACATTAATCGATAAACCAAAGCAGGCAATTGCCGGACTGATATTCCTTGGAATCGGGATGATCATCTACAGGTATTGGGACAAGCGCGATCCCCAGCCAAAACCCTGACGATGTCATACGATGTCACAGACTTCCGGAAAGAAGTCATCCAGAGAAGCCTTGAAATTCCCGTGCTCGTGGATTTCTGGGCTGAGTGGTGCGGACCGTGCAAGATTCTCGGTCCCATTCTCGAAAAACTGGAGCGTGTCCAGAGCGAACAATGGGTGCTTGCAAAAGTTGACACTGACAAGCACCCCGACCTTTCCGCAGAATACGGCATCAGAGGAATACCAAACGTCAAGTTGTTTGTTGACGGGAAAGTGACGGCAGAGTTCGCCGGCGCGTTACCGGAATATGTTGTCGTTCAATGGCTCAAGAAGCATCTCCCTGATTCCCTGCGGAAGTCAATTGAAGAGGTAAAGAATCTTCTCGCGAATGGAAAGAGCTCAGAGGCACAACTGCTTCTGGAAAAACTTCTTGAGCAAGACCCGACGCATGAATCCGCAAGGATTCTTCTTGCCGGTCTGGTGATGCGCGCCAACAGAAACCGCGCTTTGATGCTGATTGATGGCATCGAAGAAGATTCAGAGCAGTATCAGCAAGCCGAAGCAGTTCGTACATACTGCGATCTGGTGGAGAAATACGAACAAGCAGACAGCTTACCCGAAAGCAAAGTAAAAACGCTTTATATCGAAGCGCTAAGAGAGTTCAAAAGTGAGAACTTTGAGAAGGCCCTGGAGAAATTCATCGAAGTTATTCGCACTGACAGAAGTTACGATGAGGATGGAGCAAGGAAAGCTTGTATTGCCATATTCCGGATGCTCGGGGATGAACATGAGATTACAAGAACATGGCGGCGGAGATTTAGTAGTGCGTTGAATGTTTAGACGGTATCAATTTCTTGAACCCGATGGTAAACTCGCGGGGATGACCGATTAGGCATCCCCGCTTGCAGTACTGACTACTTCGCAACAATCATCTTCTTGACATCTGTAAATGAACCTGCTGTGAGTTTGTAGAGATAAACACCACTTGCGTACTCCACGGCATTGAATTTTACAGAATAGTATCCGGCCTTCAATTCCTCATTCGCAAGAACTTTCACCTCTCTTCCTAGAACGTCAATAAGCGTGATCTTCACTTGTGCGTCCTCCGCCAAGCCATAGCTGATTGTCGTCTCGGGATTGAATGGATTAGGGTAGTTTTCTGCAAGAAACGTGCTGATGGGTACCTCGCGATCCCCGATCCCCGGATTGGGAATCTCTGGCTCTCCTACATCCATTTGGAAAGTCACGATGGTAGTCGGAGCTGACCGAAGACCCGAGTTGTCGACCGCCTTGACGTGGTACGTTACGATCTGTGGTGTTCCCATACCTTGCGCCGGACATAGAAACACTGTAATCGAATTGTCGTTGTAATAGTTATTGCTCGCGTTAAATGTTTCGGTGCCAAACGCTGCCCCGCATGTCTTGTTGGGACAATAAGTCTGGCAGGTTTGGTAGTACCTCGTAACGTCATACGAAACAACGTCGGCTTCCGAATTTGCCGCCCATGTTAGGTTCGGATGACCACCGGGGATTGTCCATCCAAAGTTGGCTGGCACTAACGGGGTTTCGTTGGTCTGGAAAACACCGTCCGAGGTAGCCGCATAGATGAATCCCTTGTTCACAGGATCCCCTCGCAAATCTCTGACCGTCTTTCCCGAGATCACACCGGTGATATCGGACCAATTCGTTCCTCCGTTTGTGGTCTTGTAGATGTTGTTCCCACCTCCACCAATCACCCATATGTGATTTGTTGACGTCTGCCAGGACGGATGCATGATCGCCCTGATAACATTGTCGGATCGGACTTGAGACCAACTTGTTCCACTGTTTGTAGTTTTGTACAGTCCGCCATCGCCGCCGGCGTAAACCACCGAGGCGTCCGCAAGATTAACGATAACTGTTCGACCAATGGAACCAACGTCTACCGAAAAATTCCAAGTGGCGCCTCCGTCGACACTCTTGTGCACATCGCCATTGCTCAAGGCGGCATACAAAGTCGTTTGGGTTCCGCTTATGGCAATCATATCGCGGACATAGATATTCGAGCTTGCAATGGGACCGATGGGCTGCGACCAGTCGGCTCCCCCGTTAGCGCTTGTGAAGAAGTTTCTCCAATTGCCGCTTACAGTTCCGCCACCAAAGAGGTACATCGTACCCGTGAGTGTTGGATGAGCGATACAGCCATAATAGTAGGAACCTGACGCAATGGTCGGCGTTGCGGCAGCGCTGAAATCTGAACCGTTGTTCGTGCTGTACTTTAGGCTTGCAGTTCCACCCAAGACTCCCGCGGCAAATATCCGCCCATTGTGAGGATTTCGATAGACGTGTTCGGAACTGAACTTGTCACCAACACCACCGATGTAGTTGTTTGTCCATGAAGATCCTGTGTATTTAGGAGCAAATGCATTTTCTTTTGAGACTGCCCAAACCACTTGGTTCGACCCGTCCTGCACGGCTTCAACAGAAGAGGCATCCACATCTCCAACATTTGTCCAAGTGCTCCCGCTATTGGTGGATTTGTAGAGAGTGGTGCTCGTTCCCGCGAAAATGTTTTCGCCAGTCGAGGCAACTGCCATCGAAATGACATCAATATCGACAAGGCCAACGCGTGTGAACGATGAGTCGTTTGTCGATTTCCATACACCGTTGCTTGTCGCCAAAAAGATGTTTCCGTTGGACCTTCTTCTGCGAATGAGATAGATGTTTGCAGGAGCGGGACTCAGTGTAACCGCTGTCCACTGAGTGTGGTCGCTCAGACTTGTGTTTCGTAGAAGAACGTCATTCCCATTCGAAACCGCGTCAGCGACAAGCCGAATATAGTCTGTTGGATATGCTTTAGGAATAAGCTCAACCGAGCGGACATTCCGGTTGCCCAGTCGATCTGCGCCCCATGTTGCACCATAATCTGTAGACCACCAAAGACCCGAGGCGCCTGCGGGTGACGAGTTGCTGGTTCCATCCGGCAAACCGTCCGGGTCGACTCCTCCCGCCCACACTATCCCAACTGCATGGCTATCGGTGCTGTTGGGATACGGAGCAAAATCAGAGATGTGTGTTTGTGACGTGAACTCGGTGATCCCGGTCCAATTTGCACCACCATTGGCGCTCGTATAGATAACCGTAGTGCTCTGGGCGTGATACTGTTTTCCAAAAAGCATTTTGGAAGCGTCGTTCACTGCCGCAACAAGTCGCAACGGCACAAAGAAATTGCCGGTAATCTTCTGATCCCAACTGTTTGCATCACCTCCATCAGCACTGTAGGCCAATTCACCATTCTTCGCCACAACCACTTTGCTGTTATCATTGGGTTTTACCAAAACAATGGAAGGCGATGAATACAGTATCTCCGAGGGCTTCCAGCCGTCGCCAGAGTTAGTCGATTTCACAACGTAACCTTGTTCTGCGAGATACAGATTCTCGCCGGACGAACTAATTGAAATGTCCCTGACGTTGCTGACCACTTGCGGTCCTTGCAACGATGTCCACGTTTGCGCGAGCACGGCGCTTGAATACGAAGCAATAAGCAAAATCGCAAAAAGCACAAGAGCTTTCATGGCTACCTCCGTTGTGTGTGATTTCGGGAATTCATATGTTGGAGGTGCTTAGAGGGTGGTTTGGCAAAAGCCACATCTCCAAAGCACATCCACAGGGGGGCCGTGTACTATGCTTCGCCGCATTCATGGTCTCCTTGTGGTCTTTTTTTGAAATTGAGTCTGACCTTGTTCCTCCTTTCTTGCCGTTATCCGTTGGTCTATCTCATTAGCACTGCTTTCTTTGTCTCAACCCTATTGTCAGCGATTAGTCTATAGAAGTAAATGCCGCTTGGAAGGTGTTCAGCACTCCATTCTACCGAGTGATTTCCTCCATCCTTGAATCCGTCTACCAGTGTTGCAACTTCTCTTCCGAGTAAATCGAACGCCCTAAGCGTCACAAATGTGGCTTTTGATATCTTGAATTCGATTCTAGTCAACGGATTGAACGGGTTCGGATAGTTTTGAGCGAGTGTGATTCTTAAAGGGAGTTCCATCCATTGTTCCTCAACGTCGGTTGTAACAAACCTTCCCCTGCGGTAGAAAATTCTGAACGTGCTTGGATCCGGCGCTACACTCTGTTCAGTCACGACATGCACTGAGTTTCGGGAAACGGCAATGTTGACGCTTGCAACCGTATATGAAGTTGCCGGAGTCAAATCTACCAACGGACACCAGGTGGTGTCACTACTGCCGGTGAACCGGAGAGCCGCGTGAAATGTTGTGAAGGTCACGACTTCATCAACCCATCCAACAGCCCGCCTTGTTGAGGTCACCACAGGGTGCGGGTTGAACCCTCGGGGTATCGTCGTAAGCGCGCGCTCCGGTTCCCATCGTGTAGAATCACTCCCCACCATTCCGACTTTGACCAGAATGCCGCAACCCACGAAGGCGGAACATCCGAACTTCGCGTCCCTCCACGCGACAAGAACCACTGAGTCCTCGTGCGATGCTATGAATGGCATATTCGACGAGATGCCATCCACCGTGGAGAGGATGGAATTGTGATCCCAGGTTGTTCCTAGATCGCGGGACATTCTGTACTCAACCTCGGAAGGGCCACCCAATCTCTCCTGTACGAGATGAAGTGCACCAGGAGTCAGAGCCAGTTGGGACCAATCACTCAAGGTCTCGTTTGTCATCGTCCAAGTCTCGCCTCCATCGCTCGATCTGACAATCTTCCTCTCCGGTCGAAATGAGCCAATAACCGCAAGGTCATTGTTCATGATTGAAGCCGACTGTAAGATGCCGACAGTGTCACTAATGCCAACGACATCAGACCAGACAGTTCCGCCATCGGTACTTGACATCATCCAAATAGGCGTTAAGGCAACAGCTCCCCCCGTTCCACCCTGGAAGAACACAAAGACCCGGGAACCGGAAGAAACCATTTGAATCCAATTGGCATCATACGGAAATGCAACAGTATCCGTCAAAAGGTCCCGCACCGACTCAAATGTTTCTCCGCCGTCCGTGCTTCGAACATAGGGAAGCCGTGCAACGGTATAATGGCTCTCCCAAACAATGTGTACCGTATCGTCCCCTGTGAGGGCGATCTTAGGTACATACGCATCTCGAGTTGTATCTGAGAGGAGTATTGGCTCATCCCAGATGATGCCACAGGTAGTATCAGCGATGCTTCCTTCTGCTACACTGGAAAGTGTGAAGAGAAGAATAACGAATAACGTAGCGCTACTGTATGCCATAACTCAACCTCCGGAGCAATCGAGGGTAAAAGGCAAAGGAGATGACATGTTCGAACGTAACTAACTGGCGCGGGCGTCGAGCGGTAAGTGTGCTCCTCATTTCTACATCTCCTATAATAGGTTAGAACGGAGAACGGAGAACGGAGAACGGAGAACGGAGAACGGAGAACGGAGAACGGAGAACGGAGAACAATAGAAACTTCTCTCCATAATTCGGGAGAATACTACGAAAGGAAGACCCTAATGTCAATACCGAGAAAGGGTCAGAGTAAGAATTAACGATTAGATAACACCCAAACACAAACGCCCGTCAATCTTTCGGCCAATGGGCGTTCTATCTGGGAAATCACTGTGGACAGGGAGGGAATCGAACCCCCGACACAAGGATTTTCAGTCCTTTGCTCTACCAACTGAGCTACCTGTCCAGACTTGATTGAAACTGCGGAAGGAAAAACCCTTCACAG